>ENA-ORVG01000352-ORVG01000352.1-human-gut-metagenome-genome-assembly--contig:-NODE-352-length-65299-cov-13.527497_pt1 | contig 65299 bp, 50 predicted proteins | sample MGYA00242091_ERZ509233 | MGnify/ENA primary metagenome ERZ509233 (study PRJEB26280, sample SAMEA2338840) | human gut metagenome | biome: human gut; feature: human-associated habitat; material: faeces... | reverse complement strand
GGAGGGGCCGAGTTTCCTCCTGAGCGACTCTGCTTGCAGCCGGAGCGAAAGGGGGAAATCTCGGCCCCTCCCGCCCCGGCCGGACAGGTCACACTACACCGTGTGCTGCGGCAGGTCCTGCAGGGCGATGACGTCCATGCCCATGTCGTTGGCACTGCCGTGACCCTGCTGGTCCTCGCGCACGGCCTCGATGGCACTCACGTACGTGTTGGCGGCAGACATCGCGGTCACGCAGGTCACGCCGCGGCGCACCGCCTCGGTACGCAGCAGGTAGCCATCGCCACGCGAGCCCGGACCGTACGGCGTGTTGATGATTACCGCAATCTTGCCATCGGCGATCAGGTCACCGATGTTGGGACGCTCGCCGTCGTGCGGGCCGCTAATCTTCTCCACGACCTCGCAGGTCACGTTGCCGCCGCGCAGCACGCGCGCCGTGCCCTCGGTAGAGCAGATATCAAAGCCCAGGTAGCGCAGGATACGCGCGACCGAAAGGATGTGGCGCTTGTCACGGTCGCACACGCTGATGAACACCTTGCCGGCGCTCGGGTCGGGCAGCTTGTAGTCAATCGCCAGCTGCGTCTTGGCGTATGCCTCGGGATAGCTCTTGGCGATACCCATGACCTCGCCTGTCGACTTCATCTCGGGGCCCAGAATAACGTCGACTCCCGGGAAACGGCCCCAGGGCATAACGGCTTCCTTCATGCAGAACCAATCGAGCTGACGCTCGTCGCTCGGCAGGCCCAGGCTGGCGATGGAATCGCCTGCCATGATACGCGCCGCGCACTTGGCCAGCGGCACGCCGGTGGCCTTGGAGATAAACGGCACGGTGCGGCTGGCACGCGGGTTGGCCTCGATCACATAGACGGTCTCGCCCTTAATGGCGTACTGCACGTTGACCAGGCCGCGTACGCCCAGCGCCATCGCGATGCGGCGCGTGGTCTCGCGAAGCTTTGCCTGCAGGCTCTCGCTAAAGCTGAACGGCGGGATGCAGGTCGCAGAGTCGCCGGAGTGAATACCGGCCTCCTCGATATGCTCCAAAATGCCGCCGATGTAGACCTCCTCGCCGTCGCACAGGGCGTCGACGTCGGACTCGATCGCACCCTCCAGGAAGCGGTCCAGATACACCGGGTAGTCGGGGCTAATGCGCGCGGCCTCGGCCATGTAATCGCGCAGATGCTCGGCATCGTAGGCGATCATCATGCCGCGGCCGCCCAGCACGTAGCTCGGACGCACCAGCAGCGGGTAGCCGATGTGCGCGGCAACGGCCTCGGCCTCCTCAAACGAGGTGGCCTGACCCGCCGGCGGGTACATGATGCCCAGCTTGTCGAGCAGAGCGGCGAAGCGCTCGCGGTCCTCGGCAAAGTCGATGGCATCGGGCTTGGTGCCCATGATGTTCACGCCGCTCTCCTCGAGCATGCGCGCCAGCTTAAGCGGGGTCTGGCCGCCAAGCGTCACCACGACGCCATCGGGGCGCTCAACGTCGATAACGTCCATGACGTCCTCGTAGGTGAGCGGCTCAAAGTACAGGCGGTCGGACGTGTCGTAGTCGGTCGAAACGGTCTCGGGGTTGCAGTTGACCATGATGGTCTCAAAGCCGCGGGCCGCCAGCGCGTAGCTCGCGTGCACGCAGCAGTAATCGAACTCGATACCCTGGCCAATGCGGTTGGGGCCGGCGCCCAGGATCATCGCCTTGGGCTTGTCCGCCGGCGTGGTCTCGTCGGGAGCCACGCACTTCTTGGCATCCGGGCTCGTGCGGTAGATGTTCTCGTACGTCTTGTAGTGGTACTCCGTGGCGCTCGAGAACTCCGCAGCGCAGGTATCGACCGTCTTCATGCTGGGAACCACGCCCAGGCCCTTGCGGTAGGCGCGCACAAAGCGCTCGTCCGAGCCGGTCAGCGCGGCGATCTCGGCATCGCTCGTGCCGTACTGCTTGAGCAGGCGCATCGCGTCGGCGTCGATATCCTCCACACGCAGGTCGCGGATGCTCTCCTGGACCCGCACCATATCGTTGATACGGTTGAGGTACCACGGATCGATACCGCAGATGGCATGGATGCGAGCGATGTCCCAGCCACGGCGCAGGGCCTCGACCACAAAGAAGATGCGGTGCTCGGTCGGCGTTGCCACGGCTTGAGCGAGCTCATCGTCGCTCAGCTTGCCGGCACCCTCTTTGCCACCGGCGCAAATGCCCTGGTGGCCGTCCTCCAGCGAGCGCATAGCCTTGCCGAAGGCCTCCTCAAAGGTGCGGCCGATCGCCATAATCTCGCCCACGGCCTTCATGCGCGTGGTGAGCGTGGGGTCGGTACCCTTGAACTTCTCGAAGGCAAAGCGCGGCACCTTGACCACGCAGTAGTCGATCGTGGGCTCAAAGCAGGCGGGCGTTGCCTTAGTAATGTCGTTAACGATCTCGTCAAGCGTGTAGCCCACGGCCAGGCGCGCGGCGGCCTTAGCGATGGGGAAACCCGTGGCCTTGGAGGCCAGTGCGGACGAGCGGCTCACGCGCGGGTTCATCTCGATGACGATCAGGCGACCGGTGTTGGGGTTCACGGCAAACTGCACGTTGGAGCCACCGGTCTCGACGCCGATCTTCTCCAGAATGGCGAGCGAGGCCACTCGCATGCGCTGATACTCAAGGTCGGAGAGGGTCTGCGCCGGCGCCACGGTGATGGAGTCGCCGGTATGCACGCCCATGGGGTCGAGATTCTCGATGGAGCACACGATGATGCCGTTGCCGGCGTGGTCACGCATGACCTCCATCTCGTACTCTTTCCAGCCCTCGATGGACTCCTCGACCAGCACCTCGTGGGCAGGCGAGAGCTCCAGGCCCTGGCTCACGATGGAGACGAGCTCCTCGTGAGTATGTGCGATGCCGCCGCCGGCGCCACCGAGGGTAAAGCTCGGGCGCAGCACGCAGGGATAGCCCACGCGCTCGGCGATAGCCTCGGCGTCGGCCACGCTGTAGGCATAGCCCGAGCGCGCGACCTCCAGGCCAATCTCGGCCATGGCCTCGTTGAAGAGCTTGCGGTCCTCGCCGCGCTCGATGGCGGCCAGGTCGCAGCCGATCATCTCGACGCCGTACTTGTCGAGCGTACCGTCTTTTGCCAGCTCGACGGCGGCGTTCAGACCGGTCTGGCCGCCCAGCGTGGGCAGCAGCGCGTCCGGGCGCTCTTTCTTGATCACGCGCTCGATAAACTCGGCGGTGATGGGCTCGACATAGGTGCGGTCGGCAAGACCCGGGTCGGTCATGATGGTCGCCGGGTTGGAGTTGACCAGGATGACCTCAAAGCCATCCTCCTTGAGTACCTTGCAGGCCTGGGCGCCAGAGTAGTCGAACTCGCAGGCCTGGCCAATGACGATGGGGCCCGAACCAATAACGAGGATGCGCTTGATGTCAGTACGTTTAGGCATGTTAGTTCTCCTCGGTCTCGGTCGCGGCGGTCTCGGCAAAGTTCCAGCCGGCAAGGCGGTCCTTCGCGGTATCGATGTCCAGGTAGTTCTCCTCGCCGTCCATGAGTCGCGTAAAGGCGGTAAAGAGATAGTGGGCATCGGTAGGGCCAGGCGAAGCCTCGGGGTGGTACTGGACCGAGAAGCACGGGGCGTCGAGCAGCTGGATGCCCTCGGCGGTGCCGTCGTTGAGGTTCACGTGTGTCAGGCGAATGCGGCCAAAGCGCTCGTTCATCACGACCGGCGCGATTCCGCGGCGCACCCAGACGCGCAGATCTCCATCGGCCGCATGCTCGGTCTCGCCGCCGGAAAGCTCGGGGACAAGCTTGCCCAAGCTGGGGAACAGCAGGCCAAAGCCATGGTTTTGCGCGGTGATCTCCACGCGACGGCTGACCAGGTTCATGACCGGCTGGTTGCCGCCGCGGTGACCGAACTTAAGCTTTTCCATCTGGGCGCCGCAGGCCAGGCTGATCATCTGGTGACCAAGACAAATACCAAAGACCGGCACCTTGCCGATCAGCTGCTGCACCTGCTCGTAGGTCTCCACCACGGCGTCGGGGTCGCCGGGGCCATTGGACAAGAAGACACCGTCGGGATTCATGTCGAGCACCTCGCTCGCGGGCGTATCCCACGGCACGACAGTAAGGTCGCAGCCGGCGCGGACCAGACCCTCCAGAATGCCGCGCTTGACGCCGCAGTCGTAGGCGACCACTTTGTGACGGGCAGGAGCGGCAGCCGAAAGCGCAAAGTCATGCGTGGCAGGCAGGTCGACGGCCACAAACTCGTGAGGCGCGGGGCAGCTTACGGTCTTGACCAGGTTCTCGCCTACCAGCGTGGGCGCTGCGGCCAGACGCTCGGCAAGCTCGTCGACGTCGAAGATCTCGGTCGAGATAATGCCCATCTTGGAACCATTGTCGCGCAGATGGCGCACCAGAGCGCGGGTGTCGACACCCTCGATAGCGACGATGCCGTGGGCGCGCAGGTACTCCGGCACGCTGACGGCCGAGCGCCAGTTGGAAGGCGTGGCGCACATGTCGCGAACGATCATGCCGCGCATAGCCGGAGCGCTCGCGGGGCGCACGGCGTCGCCGGGGAAGGCCGACTGGACGTCGGTCTCGTCGATACCGTAGTTGCCGATCTGCGGATAGGTCATGGTTACGATTTGGCCGGCATAACTCGGGTCGGTCATGACCTCAAAGTAGCCCTCGAGCGAGGTGTTGAAGCAGACTTCGCCGGTCGCGGTGCCCTCGGCGCCGCATGCACGTCCATAAAAAATGGTCCCATCCTCAAGATACAGGATGCAGGGACCGCAGGTGCCCTTGCTGGTTTTGGCCAGCATACGCTGGCAAAGCTCGCTGGGCGCGAAGGTGCGGGCGGCAGCGCCCGCGGTATGGTTGTTCGCCATAATTCTCCTTCCCGGTCTCACAGGACCGGCTTAAAGGTGTGTAGTTAGGCCTCGCGGTATTGTAACCGCAAGTATGCCTCATGGCGTTAATTTCATCGAAATGTTTACGAAATGATAATTATGACTTTCTATGCATAATGATTTTTCTGGGACGGGGATTAAAAAATCATCCCGCGAGGCTTGTGGCTCACGCGGGATGATGACGTCTTATTATTTCTTGTCCTGCTCCAGCAGTTCGGACGGTGTGCGATCGGGCTTGCCGCCGCGGAAAATCTCGCGGCCATGCAGACGATGCTCCAGGTCACGTTCGGCCTTTTCCTCGTCAATCTTGGTCTGGCTCACCACCGGGTCCTCAATCAACGACGACACCGAGTTCACCTGCTTCTGAATGCGCTCGGCGATGGTGTCATCCATACTCACGATGCGCATCTTCCAGTCGATACTCGTGGCGTTGGATGAGCTCTTGGTCCACACGAACGTCAAAATGGCGCTCTGGTGGCCGCGCGCGGGGAACATGCCAAAGAAGGAATCGTGCTGAATGTTGCTATCCTCGTCGATATAGGCGTGAACGTTATACACCACGCGGTCGATCTTATCGTTGAGCAACGCGTTGGTCGCAAGCGCCGCGGCCTGAATCTGCCCGTTGGACAGCAGCTCGAGCTCGTTGGCAGACGATGTGTCCAACACCGTCACCTCGACCGTGCCCGTGCGTTCATCGGCTTCATCGACGGTGAAGTCGAGCGGGAACTGCGTAAAGCCGTTGCCCCATTCAAGTCCACCCTTCAGCGCCGTCGAAACGGTATCGACCGAAACGCTCTCGGACAGGTTGGCGGTGTTCAGACGACGCATCACGCCGTAGCCAATCTGCATGCCCACGATCAGCACCAAAATACCGATGACCACGGCCATCGCGGTCTTCGTAATGGTATGGCTCACCTGCGAGCCCGAAGGATCGTCCTCGGACAGCGGGTCGATATGTTTTGCCTGGCTCGCGCGGTCCTCGCTGCGCAGCTGCGCTAGCGCCGCTTTGTCACCGCGCTTGGCCGCAGCCTCCTTCTCACGCATGCGCTCGGTACGCTTTTTGGCGAGCGTGGGATCCAAGACGCCGGATGCATCGATTTCGGAGAATAACTCCGTCACTTCTTCCGGAGTCAAAGGGTTCTTGTCAGCCATAAACTTCCTGTCATATCAATCAGTCGAGCTCGTGCGCACGCGCACCTTCGAACTGCATTCGATAGTAACGGGCATAGGTGCCGCCACGGGCGAGAAGCTCCTCGTGCGTGCCACGCTCCACAACGCGACCATGCTCAACGGTCGCAATCTCATCGGCATGCTTAATGGTCGAAAGACGGTGGGCGATGATAATCGTGGTGCGGCCGCGTGCCAGCTCTTCGAGTGACTCCTGCACAGCCTCCTCGCTCTCGTTATCCAAAGCACTCGTCGCCTCGTCCAAAATCAGGATCTTGGGGTTCTTGAGAAACACGCGCGCGATGGCAACTCGCTGCTTCTGTCCGCCCGAAAGACGGCTGCCGCGCTCGCCCACCACGGTGTCGTAGCCCTGCGGAAGCGACTCGATAAAGGCATCGATGTTGGCGCGACGGGCGGCCTCGGCGATCTCTTCTGCCGTAGCGCCCGGCTTGCCGTAGGCGATGTTCTCGCCAATCGTACCGTCAAATAGATAGACATCCTGCTGCACCAGGCCGATGGCGCGGCGCAGGCTCTGCTGCGTCACATCGCGCACGTCCTGGCCGTCGATGCTAATGGATCCGGTAGCCACGTCATAAAAACGCGGCAGCAGCGAACAGGTCGTGGACTTGCCGCCGCCCGAAGGGCCAACCAAAGCGATGGTCTGCCCGGGCTTGATGGACAGGTCCATATGGTCGATAACGGGACGCTCGTCGGCATAGCCCTCGCCCAGCTCGACATCCTCGTAGTTAAAGCACACGTCGTGATACTCCACGGCGCCGGCAGTCACCTGCAGATCCGTAGCGCCCGGCTTGTCCTGGATATCCGGCGCGGTCGAGAGCACCTCGTCCATACGTTTAAAGCCGGCGATAGCCTTCTGATACGTTTCGGCCGAATTGACAAGCGTCTCGAGCGGCGTGCAGAACAGCGAAATATAGAGTGCAAAGGTCGCCATATCGACCGCCTGCAGCTGTCCCTGGGCGACCAGCCAGCCGCCCAGCAGCACCACGATCACATAGAGCACACCCGAGAGCAGGCCATACGTCGCGGTATAGACGCCCATGGCGTGATACATGTTCTCCTTGGACGAAAGGTAGCGATCGTTAGAGGCACGGAACTTGGCGCGCTCGGTCTCCTCGTTGGCAAAGCTCTTGACTACGCGCATGCCCGCCAGCGAATCCTGCAGCTGCGCATTGATGCCACTGATCTTTTTGCGGTTGTCGCTAAAGACCTCGCGCATACGCATGTTCTGCCAAAACATGATGACCGCAAACGCCGCCGTCACCACAGCCATGGCAAGTGCCAGCACCGGGGCGATGGTAAAGAGGATCACAAACGAGCCGATGATCTCGATGCCGCAGATGATGATCCACTCGGGCACGTGGTGCGCCGCCTCGCAGATATCGAACAGGTCGTTGACCACGCGGCTCATCATGTCGCCCGAGCTGTTGCGGTCGAAGTACGCAAAGCTAAAGCGCTCATACTGGTCGAACAGGTCCTCGCGCATCTTGGACTCCATACGCGCGCCCATCACGTGACCCCAATAGCTCACAAAGTAGCGGCAGGCGCAGCGGACGGCATACATCAGCACCAAGCCCACCGCGATCATGCCGAGCGCCTGCATAATGGCAGCCTGACCCTGGGTAAAGAGCCCGCCGGTCAGATTGCGCAAGATAATGGGGAACGCCAGGTCAATGGCGGCAAGCACCAGAGCACAAAGAGTATCAGCAACAAAAAGCCCCATCTGGGGCTTGTAATAAGACAGAAAACGCTTCAGCATGTGGTCCTCTAGAAATAGGAAGAACGGAAAAATCGGTTGACCAAGCGAACCGAAAGAAAAACCCACGACAGATATAACGCCGATGTTCTGGCAGCGTCAGCGAAAACGTCCCTAAGCGAGCAAGGTGCCTTGAAAGAGGAGCGACGCGTACTTCGGTACGCGAGCGACGATTGAAAGGCAGATTGCCGCTTAGGGGCGTTTGCAGCGTCGACTCGTTACGCGGTTTGGTAAAACCGCGTAACCTAGAGCTCCGCTCCACCCAAACGATGAGCAATGCTGTCGCAAGCCAAGGCACCCACAACGGTCTTGGCATCCTCGATCTTGCCGTCGAGTACGGCGTCGATCAGCTCATGCAGTGGCACCAGGTCGACGTTGACAAACTCGTCATCGTCGGGGTCGGGCGCATCAAACTCGAGCTTGGTGGCCAGGTAGATGTGAATGATCTCGTCGCAAAAACCGCAGGTCGTGACAATCGACGTCAAAAAGCGAATGCGACCAGCCCTAAAGCCCGTCTCCTCATGCAACTCGCGCTTGGCGCAATCGAGCGGGTCCTCGCCCGGATCGAGCTTGCCGGCGGGAATCTCGATCGTCACGCGGTCGATGGCGGTGCGATACTGACGTACCAGCACGATCTTGCCGCTCTCGGTCAGTGCCACAACGGCCGCTGCACCCGGATGGCGAACGATATCGCGGGCGCTGCGGTGACCGTTGGGCAGCTCAACCTCAAGACGGTGGACGTCGAGGATCTTGCCCTTCCAGGCGCACTCCTCCGAAAGAATCTTCTCGTGCAGCAGGGCGTCATGCGGGTCTTCGTCCCCCAGCACCAGCGCCGGCTCGTCAGCGACCTCGCCACCAGGCTCGCCCTCGGCGTGCCCATACACGCGGCCGTCCTCTTCGACGATCTGCGCGTCCACGAGCTCTTCGTTCTTCTCGTCCATCCGTCTCATTCCTCTCGGATTTTAGGCATCCCAGGCGTCACGGCCGCGCAGCGCACGCAGGCCAATGTCGTGGCGCAGGGTCTTGCCCTCAAAGTTGATCTTCTCGCAGGCCTCGTAGGCAAGGTCGCGAGCGTTCTCGAACGTATCGCCCAGCGCGGTCACGGCGAGCACACGACCGCCGTTGGTCACGAGCTCGCCGTCCACCACGGCAGTACCGGCGTGATACACCGTCACGTTCTCCATAGCCTCGGCATCCTCGATGCCGGTAATGACCTTGCCCTTCTCGTAGCTGCCGGGATAGCCCGCGCTCGTCAGGACAACGGCCACGGCCCACTCGTCGCGCCAGTCGAGCTCAATCTGATCGAGCTCGCAGTTGGCGCAAGCCAGCATGACCTCGACCAGGTCGTTCTTAAGGCGCGGGAGCACGACCTGCGTCTCGGGGTCGCCAAAGCGGGCATTGAACTCCAGCACCTTGGGGCCGGCAGGGGTGAGCATAAAGCCGCCGTACAGGCAGCCGCGATAGTCGATACCCTCGGCAGCGAGCTCTGCCACGGTCTGCTCCATGACCTTCACCATGGTGGCGTGCTCCTCGTCGGTCACGATGGGCACCGGGCTGTAGACGCCCATGCCGCCCGTGTTGGGGCCCTTGTCGCCCTCGAGCGCACGCTTGTGATCCTGCGAGGTGGCCATGGGACGCACGGTCTTGCCGTCGGTAAAGGCCAGCAGCGAGCACTCGGGGCCGGTCAGCATCTCCTCGATGACCACCGTGTTGCCGGCATCGCCAAAGGTGCCGCCAAAACACTCACGCACAGCCTCCTCGGCCTGCGAAAGCTCGGTTGCCACGATAACGCCCTTGCCCGCGGCAAGGCCGTCGGCCTTGACGACCAGCGGAGCGCCCTGCTCGCGCACATAGGCAAGAGCCGAAGCCTCGTCGGTAAATGAGCCATAGGCTGCCGTCGGGATACCGGCGCGCTCCATGAGCTGCTTGGAGAACAGCTTAGAGCCCTCCATCTGGGCGCCCTCGGCACCCGGGCCAAAGCACGGGATGCCCGCCGCGCGGACGGCGTCTGCAACGCCCGCCACGAGCGGAGCCTCGGGGCCAATCACCACGAGTCCGCATCCATGGCTCTGGGCAAACGCCGCCACGGCCGCAGGATCGCAATCGTCGAGAACCACATTCTCGCCGCAGCTCGCGGTGCCGCCGTTACCCGGCGCGATGTAGAGCTTGCCGGCGCGCGGTGATGCTGCGAGCTTGGCTGCCAGAGCATGCTCGCGGCCGCCGCTGCCCAACAACAGGATGTCGATGGTTTGAGTGTCCGCCTTCAAGGGTGCCTCCTCTATGGATTACCGGCCCGCTCCGCGCGGGCCTATTACAAGCAAATATACCCCTCGGCCGCCCATCTGGACTGCAAAGGGGTATATCGCAATAACCAAATAACGCCGATTACTTCCAGAATCGGTTGATGATCTGCTCGCGACCGGCGCCAACGCCGATGAACGTCACGCGGGTGTGTGCCAGATCCTCGATAAACGCCACGTAGTCCTGAGCCTCCTGCGGCAGCTCATCAAAGCTGCGGCAGCCGGTGATGTCGCACTTCCAGCCAGGGAGCTCCTCGTAGATGGGCTTGGCATGCTCAAAACGCACCTGGTGCTCGGGCACGCTCGTGTAGCGCTCGCCGTCGACGTCATAGGCAACGCACACCTTAATGGTGTCGAAGGCCGAAAGCACGTCGAGCTTGGTCACGGCGATATCGGTGAGGCCGTTGACGCGCGAGGCATAGTTGGCGATAGGGCCGTCAAACCAGCCGCAACGACGACGGCGACCGGTGGTCACGCCGTACTCGTGGCCCTCCTCGGTCAGCGTGTGGCCGGCCTCGGTCTCATAGGAAAGCTCGGTGGGCATGGGGCCCGAACCGACGCGGGTGATATAGGCCTTCATGACGCCTAGCACGCGGTCGACGTTCTTCATGCCGACGCCGGAACCGGTAATGGCGCCGCCGGCGGTGCAGTTAGAAGACGTCACGTACGGATAGGTGCCGTGATCGATGTCGAGCAGCGTCGCCTGGGCGCCCTCAAACAGCAAATCCTTGCCCTCATCAATCATGTTGTTGAGCAGCAGGCTCGTCTCGGTGATGTAGGGGCGCAGGCGCTCGGCCATAGGCAGGTACTCGTCGCAAATCTGATCCACAGTGTAGGTGGGCAGGTGGTAGATGAGCTCCAGCTCGGGGTTCACGCGGGCAAGAGCGGTCTCCAGCTTATCGCGGAACAGCGCCTCGTCCAGCATGTCCTGCATACGCAGGCCGATGCGGGCCATCTTGTCCTGGTAGCACGGACCGATGCCGCGCTTGGTGGTACCGATGTTCTTCTTGCCGAGCTTCTGCTCAAAGGCGCCATCCAGATCGATGTGGTACGGCATGATGACATGCGCGTTGCCGCTGATCTTGAGATTCTTGGTGGTGATGCCGTCGGCCTCGAACATGTCGATCTCCTCAAGGACGACCTTGGGGTTGACGACGCAGCCGTTACCGATCACCGACACGTGGTCGGAATACATGATGCCGGAGGGCACCTGGTGCAGGCCGTACTTCTTGCCGTTGACGACGATGGTGTGGCCGGCGTTGTTGCCGCCCGAATAGCGCACGACGGCATCAAAGTCGCCGGCGACCAGGTCGCAGATCTTACCCTTGCCCTCATCGCCCCACTGGGCACCGACCAAAACGGTTGACGGCATGTTTACTCCTCACATTCATGGACTGTCCGCACACCGCAAGTGCGCAGAAGCACAAAACATTCCCAGTATACCCGTGCAACGGGCGCCTGTCCTACTCCTCGGTATGCGCCCCATCAAGCTCATAGAACTTGGTGGATGCCGGCAGGAACATCAGGTCGACGTCGCCAATCGGGCCCGAACGGTTCTTGGCCACGACGATACGCGTAACGCCCTCGTCGGGTCGGTCGTCGCGCGAGGCCTCGGCCTCGTCGGCGGATCGGTCCAAGAACATGACGATATCGGCATCCTGCTCGATGGAGCCCGATTCACGCAGGTCGGACAGCTGCGGGCGCTTGCCGGTACGGGATTCAACCTGACGCGACAGCTGCGACAGCGCGATCAGCGGAATCTTGAGCTCCTTGGCCATAATCTTCAGGCCACGCGACATCTCGGAGACCTCGACGGTGCGGCTCTCGGAACGACGTCCCGGCGGGGGGCTCACCAGCTGCAAGTAGTCCAGGATGATGATGGCCTTCTCCTTGTTATGGAGCATGCGGCGGCTCTTGGCGCGAATCTCGGTCACCGTGGTGCCGGGCGTATCGTCAATCAGAATATCGAGCTTGGACAGCGTCTGCGTGGCCTCATTGATGTTGGCCCACTGCTCGGGGCTAATGCGACCCGTACGGAAGTCGCTGATCGAGATCATGGCATAGGCGCAAATCAGACGCTGGGCAATTTCCTTGCCCGACATCTCCAGCGAGAAGAAGCCGACGGTATAGCCAGCGGCGGCGGCATTGAGTGCCAAGTTCAGGGCGAACGATGTCTTACCCACGGCGGGGCGGGCGCCGATAATGATGAGCTGGCCCTCGCGGAAGCCCATGAGCATACGGTCGAGCGACGGGAAGCCCGTGGGCACGCCTGCAGCCTGACCGCCAGCCTTGCACACTTCCTCGGCCTCGTTATAGGCCTCGACCATAAACTCGGTCAGCGTCTTGTAGCTCGACTTAACCTCACGCGCCGTGACCTTGAGCAGTTTGCTCTCGGCCAGCTCCACGACCTCTTTGGTGTCGGTGGGGGCGTTGTAGGCCAGCGCGTTGATCTCGTTGGTGGCGCCAATCAGCTCGCGCAGCATCGAGTCGCGGCGAACGATGGCGGCATGGTGCTGCCAGTTGACGAGCGACAGAGTCTGTCCCATCAGCTCCAAAATGTACGCCTCGCCGCCCACGGCATCGAGCTTGTTGATGCTTCGCAGGTAATCGATCAGCGAGATAGAGTCAATGGGGATGCGACTGTTATACATATCGACCATCGCGGTATAGATGGTCTTATGAATGGGCCGGTAGAAGTCATCGGGCTGCAGCTCGACCTGGGCCTCTTCGACCACATCGGGCGAGAGCAGCATAGCGGCCAGCACGTTGGCCTCTGCATCTTGGTTTTGGGGGAGACCCAACTTGGAGCCACGGTCCTCGACCGTCAGCCCCGTCTCCCTATCGTCATATGCCATGAGCATCCTCATTCATATCGCTTGCGAGCATCCATAGTATCAGCCACGGCTATAAATCGAGCCGCGCCTTGGCAATCATCACCGAACCAAACGGATGAACGGTCCTATACACGGGACCGCATCTCAATGACTGCTATGAACTCACCCGGCGCAAAAAATAAAAGGGCGCCCTGGTCTCCCAGAGCGCCCTTCTTAGAACAAGATTGTTGCGTTGCAGCAAATGCTACTCGGCAGCAGCCTCGGTCTCGACCTCGGCGGTCTCGGTCTCGGCGACCTCAGCGGTCTCCTCAACCTCAGCCTCGGCAGCGAGCTCCTCGGCGGTAACGCCGACGAGAACGACAACCTCGGCCTTGATCTCGCGGTACAGCGAGATAGCGACGGTGTGGGCACCGGCAACCTTGATGGGCTTACCGAGCTCGACGCGCTTGCGGTCGATATCCATACCGAGCTGATCCTTGATGGCGTCAGCGATCATAGCGGCGGTAACGGAGCCAAAGAGGATGCCCTCGTCGCCAACCTTGACGTCAACGGTGACCTGCTTGCCCTCGAAGGCAGCCTTGGTCTCGTTGGCGGTAGCCAGACGGACGGCCTCGCGCTTGGCGATGTTGTTGCGACGCTCGTCAAGCTGCTTGAGGTTGCCCTTGGTGGCGGCAACAGCGAGCTTCTTGGGGAACAGGAAGTTCTCAGCGTAACCCTGAGCGACCTCTACGACGTCACCCTCGCCGCCCTTGCCCTTGATCTCATCGAGAAGAATAACCTTCATGATGCGTCTCCCTTCTTAGCCGCGGTCGCGGTTGCCACGAGAGGAAACCACGGGGACGGTGTACGGCAGGAGAGCCATCTCGCGGGCGCGCTTGATGGCGTTGGCGATGTCATGCTGATGCTGCGTGCAAGCGCCAGTGACGCGACGGGGCTTGATCTTGCCACGGTCGGTCATGTACTTACGGAGAAGCTGAGTGTCCTTATAGTCGATGAACTCAGTGTTCTCCTTGCAGAACTGGCAGTACTTACGACGCGGCTGACGTGCAGAATAATCATTAGCCATGTCAAAATACCTTTCGTTTGGCAACTTCGGCGAGCCGAAGCCGCCTCTCACTCAAAAATAGGTGAACAACCCTTAGAACGGGATGTCCTCATCGTAGACGTCGACCGCGGGCGGCGTAGCCACCGGTGCGGCAGGACGTGCTGCGGGCGCGGGAGCTGCGGGGGCGTAACCGCCCTGATCGTAGCCACCCTGGCCACCACGGGAGCTCATAAACTCGATCTCATCGACGATGACCTCAAGCTTGCTCCTGCGCTGACCGTCGCGCTCCCAAGAGCTGTAGCGCAGCTTGCCCTCGATCGCGACCTTGTTTCCCTTTGCCAGGAAACGGCTCACGGCCTCGGCGCGGGTGCCGAACATAGTGCAGTCGACAAAGTTGGGATAGTCCTCCCACTCGCCAGTCTGCGCGTTGCGGCGACGATCGTTCACGGCGACGCCAAAGGACAGAACCTGGGTTCCGCCGGCGGTGGCGCGCAGCTCGGGATCGCGGGTGAGGTTACCGGTGATGTTCACTCGATTGATGCTCATAACTCACTACTTCCTCTTGGGGCACAAGCCCAGTCCAAAACGACAGTCTTACTCCTGGTCGTCGCGACGGACGATCATGTGGCGGACCACAGCGTCGGTGATGCGCAGGACGCGATCAAGCTCGGCGATCTGGGTAGGATCTGCGTGGAAGTTGATGAGGGTGTAGTCACCATCGGTGAGGTCGTTGATCTCGTAGGCGAGCTTGCGCTTGCCCCACTCGTCAACGGAGTCGACCTTGCCAGCGCCCTCAGCGATCGTGGTATCGATACGCTTCATAACAGCGAGACGAGTCTCGGGGTCGAGCGACGGGTCAACAAAGAACAGCAGTTCATAAGCCTTCATATTGTCACCTCCTCTGGGCAAATGTGGCTTCAGGTCGTGAAGGTGCGCCTGAAGCAGGAAAAGACTTGGTAATAATATCTTTCAACCTCCCAGGCTGCAAGAATATACAGCTACAACCTCATGACCTCCACATATACCCATGCTTACACGGCACTTCTCGCGTATTCCAACCAAATGCTGACCAAGAGCTTGACAAATTCGATAGCAGGATACGCTGCGGCGAGGACAACCTGAGTCAAACCGCAGGTCGCCGATTGCAGGGTTGTGGTCACGAAATGCATACCACCGGTTCGATCGATTGCCTCAAAATTTTTAAATTCGCTGCCACGTCATTCATGAATACCTATTTTGAACAGATCATCGAGCGGGATCTGGCTGGTCAGGATGCTTTTTTAGTACTCATCTGACACATGCCGGATACGGGTGCGGAGCGAGCGCTTTAAAAAATGCCAAGTTTTCTGTTTGCACTTTTCGATTCCTCGTGTATACTGACTTTCGCATTTAACGGAGAGTTGTCCGAGTGGCCGAAGGAGCACGATTGGAAATCGTGTAGGCGTCAAAAGCGTCTCCAGGGTTCAAATCCCTGACTCTCCGCCAGTTAATTCCAAAGCAGGCCTTAGTGCCTGCTTTGTTTTTACCCCACGCGGAGGGGTGGCAGAGTGGTTGAATGCGGCGGTCTCGAAAACCGTTTGGCCTGTATAAGGTCACGAGGGTTCGAATCCCTCCTCCTCCGCCATTTTGGTTGAGAAAGCTCCCGGGAATGGGGGCTTTTTTGTTTTGAGTCCCTTACAAATAAATACGGCGGAGGAGGAGGGATTCGAACCCGCCAGGGCGCGGAGCGTAAAGAAAACGCGCCGGTGGCGCGTTTTTAGCGCAGCGCGGTCGGCGCAAGCCGACCGAATAAATTTTGAGCTCCGCTCAAAATTTGGACATCCCTCCTATTCAGCCACGCCCCCATCGCATTCAGCATCAACCCAGATCCCCAAACACGTACATCACCCTCCAAAAACGGCATTGTTCGACATCTTTGGAGGGTGATGTACATGCTTGGGCCCTATGACCGTACCCAGTCCCGACCGTTTGCCGAGCAATAGGGTCGCGATCGTCGCCGAACATGTACTATGTACGGGCATTGTCCAATCCCGTAACTCAAAGGACCCCATCTTGCCCGTCGTCGCCGCCATAACCGTTACCTCACATGCCTCGGATGCCATGGTCGCTATCCCATTTTGGCTCGAGATGTTCGCCGTTGTCGCCGCATCGATCTCGGGTGTGCTGGTTGCGCGCGAACACAAGCTCGACCTGGTGGGCGCGGTCGCACTCGCGGTAGTCTGCGGTCTGGGCGGCGGTCTTTTGCGCGACATGACACTCCAGGTCGGCAACGTCTACATCCTCAACCAGCCAATGGCGCTGCCGCTCTCCATCGCCACGGCGGCCATCATTTACATCTTCCCGGCAATCGTCGATAAGCCCGACAAACTCATCCCCCTGCTCGACATCATCTCGGTCGGCATCTATGCGGCAACCGGCGCAGACAAGGCACTGGTCTACGGATTTGCACCCGTCGTTTGCATCATGATGGGCTTTTTCACCGCGGTGGGCGGCGGCATGCTGCGCGACGGCTTTATGGGCGTGGTTCCGGGCATTTTCCAACGCACCAACTTTTATGCCATCGCGGCCATCGCCGGATCGGCAAGCTATGTAAGCCTCGTCATGAGTGGCTTGGTCAGCAATGTCGCCGCGCTGGTCGTATGCGTTATCGTGACCATGGGTCTGCGCTGGCTCTCGCTGCGCTTTGACATCAAAAGCCCCACCGAAGAAGACATCGCGCACTTTTTACATCGCAAAAAGTAGATAGCACGGCACGACCTTTCGAAATGCAACCGAGAGGTTCTTTTAGAGCGCTCGCACGTTGGGTACCCTGTTAGATATATGCCGAGTATCTAACGAAGGATTCACTATGCCTTGCAACCTAGAACCGTCGACCAGGCGCCACAAAGCGCAGGCCCGCATCGCCCTCCTATTCGTACTGATTGCGCTTGCGCTGACCGTACTTCCCACGGCGTCGTTCGCCGGCACAGACACCGCGGGCAACGTACTCGCAACCGAAGCTGACTCAAATCCGTCTGGCGCCGAGGGCGACCTGTACTGGGCTGGCCAAAGCCTTAACCTGGACGATGCCTCCATCGGCCGCGATATTATCGCGGCAGGCGACAGCCTATCGATTCGCGACTGCACCGTAGGCGGCGCCATTCGCCTGGCGGCGCGCACCATCGATATCTCCAAAACCGCAATCGATGGCAGCGTGACGGTAGCCGGTCAGCACGTCGTGCTCAACACCGGTAGCACCGCCAACTGTTTTTACGCGATGGGCGAGACGGTTGCCCTGCGTGGCTCCGCCAAGTCGGCAGCGCTCGCGGGCAGTACGGTAACCATCGACGGCACCGTCGATGGCGATATCGAGGTCTGGGCCGATAAGCTCGTCTTGGGCAAAAATGCCCGCATCACCGGCACGGTGAACGCCCACATCTCCGAGGATCCCGAGCGGGCCGAGGGCGCTCAGGTCGGAGCCCTCAAGATCGACCGCACCGAGAACGAGGACACCTCAACGATTAACGACACCATCGGCGGCATCGTCGCCGCGGCGCTTTCTACCTGCTTTGTCGCAATCCTCCTCGAGCTCGTCCTTCCGCGCGCGACCGCCAGCGCCGCCGGCATGCTTCGTCAACGACCTACCCCTCTGTGGGTGAGCGGTCTTTTGGGCACGGTGGCCGCCGTTCCCGCCGTCCTGCTGCTCACCATCTCGATTGCAGGTCTGTCGCTCGCCGGAGCTCTCATGTGCGCCGTGATCGGCATCGCTCTGGTCTCGGCGGCATTTACGGGCACCGCGATCGCACGCATGGTCGGACACAACCAGAACCGCTACGCCATGGCCGCCATGGGCGGTATCGCCGCGGGCGTACTCACGGCACTTCCCCTTATGGGCAGCTTTGTCAGCGGCGTAGCCTTCGTCTTTACGCTCGGCTACGTCATCCAGATCATCTGGCGCAACGCCCGCCTCAAGCCGCAACAAGCCTCCAACACGCCAGGACTCCCCACCGCCTAGCCGTCAGCCCCACAAAGGGGACAGGCACCTTTGTGGGGGTGCAGACCAACTCAATCCCTGTACACAAAAAAGGGCACCGACCGCGATGGTCGGCGCCCCTTCTTGTTAGTCGCTATAAAGCTCAGCGCTTATTTGTTGACCTGACCGGCGCGGACGGCGGCCTTCTTGCGGTCGGTGGCATTGAGCAGACGCTTGCGCAGGCGGATGTTCTTGGGAGTGATCTCCACCAGCTCGTCGTCGGCGATGTACTCCAGCGCCTCCTCCAGCGAGAAGGTGCGGGGCGGCACCAGCTGGACGGAGATATCGGAGGTCGAGGAACGCTGGTTGCCCAGGTTCTTGGTACGGGCGATGTTGACGACCATGTCGCCGGCCTTGCTGCGCTCGCCCACGATCATGCCCTCGTAGCACTCGGTACCCGGCTCAACAAACAGCTGGCCGCGCTCCTGCAGCGTGCCCAGAGCGTAGGCAACGGCTTTCTCGGTGGTCATGGAGATCATGGCGCCGTTCTGGCGGTTGCCGATCTCGCCGGCATAGGGGCCGTACTCCAGGAAGGTGTGGTAGAACACGCCCTCGCCGTGAGTGACGTTCATGATGCGGTTCTTAAGACCCATGATGCCGCGGGTCGGGATCTTAAACTCGAGGTGCGTCACGATGCCCGAGGTATCCATGCTCGTCATGATGCCGCCGGAGGTGCCGAACACCTCAACGACCTTGCCCGAATACTCGTCCGGGCACTCGACGACGGCCTGCTCGACGGGCTCCATCTTATTGCCGTTCTCGTCCTTCTTAAACAGAACGCGGGGACGGCCGACCTGGAACTCAAAGCCCTCGCGACGCATGGACTCCATCAGGACGGACAGGTGCAGAATGCCGCGGCCCGAGACCTCGACGCCGCTCTTGTCCTCGAGTTCCTCGATCTTCATGGTCACGTTGTTCTCGGCCTCGTTGAACAGGCGCTCCTTGAGCTGACGGGCACCCACGATGTCGCCGTCGCGGCCGACGAGCGGGGAGGTCGAAGCCTCAAAGACGATGGACAGGGTCGGCGGGTCGATCTCGATGGGCTCGAGCTCGACAGGGTTCTCGGGATCGGTGTAGACATCGCCGATATCGGTGCGGTCGATACCCACGACAGCAGCGATATCGCCGGCGCCGACTTCCTGGCACTCGGTACGACCCAGGTAGTCGAAAGTAAAGAGCTGCTTGACGGTAGCGGTAGCGCTGGAACCGTCGTTCTTGACGACCAGGATCTGATCGCCCTGGTGAATGGTGCCGGAGTACACGCGACCGATACCGATGCGGCCAACGAAGTTGGAGTGGTCGATGGTCACACACTGCATGGCCAGCGGGGCGTTCTCGTCAACCTCGGGCGCGGGCATGTCGTCGATGATCATATCGAGCAGCGGATACATGTCCATGTTGCCGTCGTTGGGGTCAAGGCGGGCAAAGCCATTCATGGCGCTGGCGTAGACCACGTGTTCCATGGCGAACTCAAGCTGGTCGTCGGTGGCGCCCAGGTCGGCCATAAGGTCCAGGCAGTCGTTGTAGGCCTTCTCGGGGTTGGCGCCCGGACGGTCGATCTTGTTGATGACGATCATGATCTTGAGGCCGGTGTCGATGGCGTGACGCAGCACGAAGCGGGTCTGGGGCATGGGGCCCTCAAAGGCATCGACCAGCAGCAGGGCGCCGTCGGCCATACGCAGCACGCGCTCGACCTCGCCGCCAAAGTCAGCGTGGCCCGGGGTGTCGATGACGTTGATCTTAACGTCCTTGTACTCGATAGAGATGTTCTTGGCGAGAATCGTAATGCCGCGCTCGCGCTCCTGGTCGTTAGAATCCAGGACGCGGTCCTCGACCTGCTGGTTGGCACGGAAGGCGTCCGTGGCACGCAGGAGCTTGTCGACCATCGTCGTCTTGCCGTGGTCGACGTGAGCGATGATGGCGATGTTCCTCAGATTGTCTACGCGCATGTAGTTCCCCTATCTTCTATCTATATACAACCGGCACGCGTATGCGACCCGCCCAGCAACACAACGCTCGGCGGGAATTTTGAGCCTTTTACCGAAAACTCGTTTATTTTAGCGATTTTAGATAAGAGGGGTTTCCTCACCTGCAGGTTCAGGGTCGCTCCACATAAAACCATCGCCGGCGCCCACACCCTCGTACAGTACGTATGCCGAAAAACCGCTCTCGAGCGTCGTCTCAAAGAAACTCACAAGCAGGGCGTCATGGTAGCCGCCATCGATCTCGACACATCCGGTGTAGCCGATGGCGTAACGGGCGATGCGACCCAGGCCCTCGTCCTTAAGGCCCATCTTGTGCTCGGAGATAAAGTTGGTGGCAGCCTCGAGGCATGCCTCCTCGCCGTCCTCGTCGAGTGCCGCCAGATAGCGGTTGGACGCGGCATCCTCGATCGCAACGACAACGCCGGGGTTCTCACCAGCGGCAAGATCGTCTAAAAATGCCCCGATGAGGTCGCACACCATGGCGTCGAGCTCGGCGGAGACGTTTCCGGCGTCCTGCATATCCTGTGCCATTTTTAGACCTTCCCATCGAGTCCGGCGTCGTTACATCTCTTGTGCCTCGGCAGCGATCTTGGCGGCGGCGTCGCGGGCACGCATCATATCGGCCGCGCGCTTATCGAGCACCTTAATCTGGTTGGTCAGCATCACGGCATCGACCACGCCCCAGATGACCAAGCCCGTCGAAATCGAAAACCCAAGCGCACCAACTGTACCACGAAGGCGCGATGAGATTACCGCGACAAGTGCGGAGGCGGCAACCATCTTGATAAAGGAGGCACGGCGCTCGCGAAGCGTACGGACCTGCGTCACGTAGGCGATGCGTGCGGCCTCGGATGCCTCAGAGCGCATCTGGGCCTCGCGGGCGATAGCGGCGGCCTCGGCTGAAACGCCGCGACCCATCAGTGCACACTCCGTCTCATGGCTACTCGTCATTTAAAAATCATCGGGCGAGAGCGTATGGACGAACTCGTCGAACTTCTCAAATTCCTGCTCGTCATCGACTTCCTCGGCAACCGGAGAGACGGTCCCCAGGCGGTTCATGATGTCGTCCTCAACAAACATGGGAGCATTGCTGCGCACGGCGAGGGCGATGGCATCGCTCGGACGCGCATCGATCCTATGCTCGTTGCTGTCGGCCAAAACAACGACCGTCGCATAGAACACGGGAGGCTCGGCACGGGCAATCTCGATGCGCTCGAGTTTTGCATCCAGGGCATCAAGCGTGTCGAGCAGCAGGTCATGGGCGATCGGGCGCTCGGCACGACCGCTGTCGATACCGCGGCTAATAGCCGCAGCCTCAAACGAACCAGTTTGGATAGAAAGGGAGCGCAGCGGCGCAGGGGAGTCCGATTTGCTGCAGCGCTCGCGAAGTACGATAAGCGATGGCACGGGACCGGCGGCCATGACGATGGTCTCTATGTCGACACGAACCATGGAACACCTCCGGTACGTAGCAGTTAACACGCGGCGCCTTCGCCGCATTGAATAGCTATACTACCCAATCTTTCGCACAGCACACAAAACCAAAATGAGTTTTATAACACACAAGAAAAAAGCCCCGAGGCAATGCCTCGAGGCTCTTCACAGTTTTGATGGTGGACCTGACAAGATTCGAACTTGTGACCTCCCGGTTATCAGCCGGACGCTCTAACCAACTGAGCTACAGGTCCATCGCGCAAGGGATATATTAGACGAGTCGTTACGCGCGCGTCAACAACTTTTTTGAAAATCTTTGGAGGGTGTTCGCCCCGGCCGCACGGCGGCATGTGAAGTCGCCTGCTCGGACAGTCCTGGCTCACGCAGAGAGCACATTAAGTGCTCTCTGGCTCGTGCGGAACTCGCGATCGACTTCACATGCCGCCGTGCGGCCGGGGCGAACGCGAGTCCCGAGGTTTTCAAAAAAGCGGTCGGCGCGCAGTGCGCCGACCGCCGATATATGGGGTCTGATATTTTCTACCAGCTAGGGCCTCTTACTCGTCTAGGAGATCCTCTGGCATGTCGCTGCCGTCGCCTAGGTCGACTGGGGTATTTTCGGCATCGACCGTTGCCTCGGCCTCGGCGCCTTCGCCTTCGGGCTTTTCCTTAGCTGCCGTCATGCGGGCGACAGCGCACACACGGTCGTTGTCGTCGACGGTCATCATCTTGACGCCCTGGGTGGCGCGGCCGGTTTGGCTAATCTCATCGGTCTTGACGCGAATGACCGTCGCGCCTTCTGTCACGATGAACAACTCGTGCTGCGGACCCACCGTCTTCATGGCCGCGAGGTTTCCCTTACGCTCGGTCATCTGGATGGTGTAGACGCCCTGACCGCCGCGGTTCTGCTCCGGATAGTCCGCGACCGGCGTGCGCTTGCCGTAGCCGCGCTCGGTGATGACAAACAGGTCGCCGTTGCCGTTGGTAACCTCCATACCCAAAACGCTCACGCCGTCCTTCATGCTAATACCGCGAACGCCGCTGGTGTCGCGTCCCGTGGCGCGAACCTGGTCCTCGGGGAACATGATCGCCTTGCCCGCAGTAGTGGCCAGGATGATCTTGTCGCCCTCGCGCACACGGCGCACGGCGAGCAGCGCGTCGTCGTCCCTCAGGTTGATGGCGATCAGGCCATCACGGCGGCTGCGGTCGTAAGCGCTCATCACGGTCTTCTTGACCATGCCGCTCTTGGTGGCAAACATCAGGTACTCGTCGGCGGGGAACTCGCGACAGCTGATGACGCTCGCGATCTTCTCGCCTTCCTCAAAGGGCAGCAGGTTGACGATCGCGGTGCCGCGCGCCTGGCGCGTACCCACCGGCAGCTCGTGCACCTTCAGGCGGTAGACCTTGCCCTTGCTCGAGAAGAACAGCACGTACTCGTGCGTGGATGCGATAAACATCTCGTCGATGACGTCGTCCTCTTTAAGGTTGACGCCCGACACGCCCTTGCCGCCGCGCTTCTGGGCGCGGTAGGCAGCCACCGGGATGCGCTTCACGTAGCCGGTGTGGGTGATGGTCACGACCATGTCCTCGTCGGCGATGAGGTCCTCGACATCCAGATCCTTTTCGACATGGCTGATCTCGGTGCGGCGTTTGTCGCCGAACTTTTTCGAAATCTCGCGCATCTCCTCCTTGATGACGCCCAGGATCTTCTCCTCATGCGCCAGCAGGTCCTCGTAGTAGGCGATGGCGCGGCGCAGACCGTCCAGCTCTTCCTGGATCTTGTCGCGCTCCAGGCCAGTCAGGCGGCGCAGCTTCATCTCGAGGATGGCCGTGGTCTGCTCGGGCGTAAAGCCAAAGCGCTCGATCAGGCGGCCGCTTGCCTCGGAGTCGGTCTGCGAGGAACGGATAATGCTGATGACCTCGTCGATATGGTCGAGAGCCATCAAGTAGCCCTCGAGGATATGGGCGCGCGCCTGGGCCTTCTTGAGGTCAAAGCGGGTGCGGCGGGTGACGACGTCGACTTGGTGGTCGATGTAGTGCTGCAGCATCTCGCGCAGGCTCAGGCATTTGGGAACGCCGTTGACGAGCGCCAGGTTGTTGGCGCCAAAGGTCGTCTGCAGCGAGGTGTACTTATACAGGTTGTTGAGCACGACCTGCGGAATGACGCCCTTCTTGAGTTCGATGACCAGACGGATGCCCTTCTGGTTGGACTCGTCGCGCATGTCCGAGATACCCTCGATGCGCTTGTCGTTTACGAGCTGGGCGATCTTCTCCTGCAGGGTGCCCTTGTTGACCATGTAGGGAATCTCGGTAAAGACCAGGCGGCTGCGGCCGGTCTTGGTGGATTCCACGTGGGCCTTGGCGCGCACGGTAATGGAGCCGCGGCCGGTCTCGTAGCTCTGCCTAATGCCGGCGCTGCCCATGATGATGGCGCCGGTGGGGAAGTCCGGACCGGGCATGATCTGCATAAGCTCGTCGACGGTGGCATCGGGATTGTCGATCAGGTAGCAGGTGGCCTCGATCGCCTCGGTGAGGTTATGCGGAGCGATATTGGTGGCCATGCCGACGGCGATGCCCTGGCTGCCGTTGACCAGCAGGTTGGGGAAGCGCGCGGGCAGTGCCACGGGCTCGGCGAGCGACTCGTCGTAGTTGGGCTGCCAGTCAACGGTATCCTTTTGCAGGTCGCGCAACAGCTCCATGGCGGGCTTTGCCAAGCGGCTCTCGGTATAACGCATGGCCGCCGCGCCGTCGCCATCGATGTTGCCGAAATTACCGTGGCCATCGATGAGCGGTGTGCGCATGGAGAACCACTGCGCCAGACGAACCATGGCCTCGTAGACCGCGTAGTCACCGTGCGGATGGTACTTGCCGATAACCTCGCCGACCGTCCAGGCCGACTTCTTATGCGGGCGGTTGGGGTAGATGCCGCTCTCGTTCATGGCGTACAGGATGCGGCGGTGTACCGGCTTTAGGCCATCGCGCACGTCCGGCAGGGCGCGCGCCGTGATGACCGACATCGAGTACTCGATGAACGACTGCTTCATCTCGCGGCCGAACTCCGAAATCTGGAGCTGGCCACCGTTGATATCCTCGCCGGCCGAGGCGCCGCGATCGACAGCGCCAAAGCTCTCCTCGAGCTCGGCGTCGTCATCCTCATCATCTTCATCCTCGGCGTCGGGGTTATAGGAATCCGGATCGCCGTCCTCGCCCTGCTCGGCGCGGGCGAGTAGGCGCTTCAGATCATCGGGCATGCCGGCGTCGCCGGCCTCGTCCATACCCTCGTTGTTGTTGATATCGTCTGCCACGTTACCTCCTCTTAAGCATCAAGGAAACGCGCGTCGTGGGCATGCTTCTCGATGTACTCGCGGCGATAGCCGACCTCGGAACCCATGAGCTCGCGCACGGCGCGGTCCGCCACCACGGCGTCCTCGATCGACACGCGCTGCAGGATACGGGTCTTGGGGTCCATCGTCGTCGAGGCAAGCTGCTTGGGGTCCATCTCGCCCAGGCCCTTGTAGCGCTGGACGGTATAGCCTTTGCGCTTCTTGGTGATCTTGCCGTCCTTGGCCTTGCCGTCCTCGTCGTTGTCGTCGGGGTTCAGGCCCAGGCTCTGAATGGTGTCGCGCAGAATCTCGTCTTCGGGCTGGCGGCCGTTGGGATACACGTAATGGATCTTGTTGCGTACCTTAATGCCAAAGATGGGCGGGCAGGCAACATAGACATAGCCGGCATCGATCAGCGGGCGCATGTACTTGTAGAAGAACGTCAGCAGCAGGATGCGGATATGCGCACCGTCAACGTCTGCATCGGTCATGATGATGATCTTGTGGTAGCGCGCCTTGCTGATATCGAAGTCGCCACCGTCGCCGGCGCTCGTCGTGACGCCGCAGCCGATCGCGGTGATGAGCGATTGGATGGTGTCGCTCGAGAACGCGCGGTGGTCACCCACGCGCTCGACGTTCAAAATCTTGCCGCGCAGGGGCAGAATCGCCTGGATGTCTCGGCGACGGCCGTCCTTGGCCGAACCGCCTGCCGAGTCGCCCTCTACGATAAAGAGCTCGGTCAGCTCGGCGTCGCGCACCGAGCAGTCGGCGAGCTTGCCGGGCAGCGACGCCGTCTCGAGCAGACTTTTGCGACGGGTCGCCTCGCGCGCCTTGCGGGCGGCGTTGCGGGCCTTGCAGGCCTGCTGGGCCTTCTTGACGATCTCGCGGGCGGGCTTGGGGTGCTCCTCCAGATAATCGGTCAGTCCATCGGTCATGATCTTGAGCGTGAGCGCGCGCATGTAGGAACTGCCGAGCTTCGCCTTGGTCTGGCCCTCAAACTGTGGATCGGGCAGTTTGACCGATATAACGGCCGAAAGACCCTCGCGCACGTCGTCACCGCTCAGGTTGGCGTCCTTCTCCTTGAGCAGGTTCTGCTTGCGGGCGTAATCGTTAATCACGCGGGTGAGGGCGGTGCGGAAGCCCTCGAGATGCATGCCGCCCTCGGGGGTGTAGATGTCGTTGGCAAACGACATGACGTTCTCGCCATAGCCGGCATTCCACTGCAGGGACACCTCGACCTCGCCCATCTTGGTCACGGGCGCATCCGGATCCGATTTACCCTCGATATAGATGGGCTCCTTAAAGGCCTCGGGGACGTCTTTGCCGTCGTTGAGGAACTTAACGAAGTCGATGATGCCGCCCTCGTAGCAGAACTCCTCCACGTGGGGAGTCGCCTCGCGCTCGTCGGTCAGCACAATCTTTAGATTCTTATTGAGGAACGCCGTCTCTTGCAGACGGTTGTGCAGCGTATCGAAATCGTAGACACAGGTCTCGAAGATCTCGTCGTCGGGCCAGAAGCTGACGGTGGTACCCGTCGAATCCGAGGTGCCCACGACCTCCATCTTCTTGACGGTCTTGCCGCGCGAGAACTCCATCTCGTAGACGTTGCCATCACGGCGCACCTGCACGACCACGCGCTTGGACAGCGCGTTGACGACGGAGATGCCCACGCCGTGCAGGCCGCCCGAGACCTTGTAGGCCGAGTTATCGAACTTACCGCCGGCGTGCAAGATCGTCATAACGACCTCGAGCGTCGGGATCTTCTTGATGGGATGCTCGTCGACGGGGATGCCTCGCCCGTTGTCGACGACCGTGATGGAGTTGTCGGCGTGGACCGTCACCTGAATCTCGGTGCAGAAACCGGCCATGGCCTCGTCAACGGAGTTGTCAACGATCTCCCACACCAGGTGGTGCAGGCCGCTGGCGCTCGTCGAGCCGATGTACATGCCCGGGCGCTTACGAACGGCCTCGAGACCTTCGAGAATCTTAATCTCGCCGCCATCGTAATCGTTTTCGTTTGCCACACGTCCTCCTTCAGCTAAGAAAATGTGTACAGCCTTACTAGTTTATCGTAAAAAAATACCCTCGGGAACGAGGGTATTTGGCTCTACAAGGCCACCAGATGCGATTTAAGGCTCTTTCTTGCTTTGCACGCCCTTGGCCCACTCGGCACTGGCTCTCATGGCATTCTCGAGGGCCTCGCGCAGTTTTTGATCTTCGATGGGCGCCACTTGGCGCTCAATCTCGCCGCGTTCGGCCTCGCTGAGATCGGCGTGCGGAGCCGGCGGGCGCTCGGTCACGGCTGGGCGCAGGCGCTCCTTGGCAGCCGGCGGCGTGTGACCGGGCGCGGTCGTTTTGAACACCAGGCCGTCCACATGCGCGCCGGCCCGCTCCATGCGCGCCCGGATGATCTCGCGCAGCAGCGTCATCTCCTGCGTCCACGAGGGCGAATCGAGATACACCAGCAGCTCATTGGACTCGGGCAGGTAGCGCAGGCCCGTCACGTGGCGTCCTTCGCGCGTGCCCGAGCACACCGCATTCCAGGCGCGATAGACCGCACGAGATTCCTCTGCAGCCTCCATTTGCGCGCGGCGCTCAGGTGTCGCGGCCGCCAGGATGCGCTGACGCTCGGCATCCAAAAAGCCGCCAAAGGCAACCGTTCCGTTCTCGCGCTCGTAATTAGCACGTCTCACCCATGCTCACCACCTTGGCTCGATCAAGCAGGTCATCGGTAAAATACCCCAGATTGGTGGTGGTTATGACCGTCTGGATATCATCACCGATCAGCTGCAGAAAAGCGCCCCGGCGCCCGGCATCGAGCTCGCTCATCACGTCGTCCAACAGCAGCAGCGGCGCTGTGCCCAGGATATCGCGCGCCACGGCCACTTCTGCCACCTTCCAGGCAAGCACCAGCGTTCGCTGCTGGCCCTGGCTGGCAAATGAACGGGCCGATCGGCCCGCGACGGAAAACTCAATCTCGTCGCGATGCGGACCCACGAGCGTCACGCCGCGGCGCATCTCCTCATCGGCACGCTCATCGAGGGCCGCGAGCATATGCTCGTACGCCCAGTCCTTAAGCTCCTCGCGCCCCTCGGTTTGAGGCAAATCCCCCAGTGTGGACACATAGGACACGTCTGCGTCCTCGCCGGACGCCACCTGCCCATACGCGGCGCGCACATGGCCTGCCAGCCGGTCGAGCAGGGCTAAACGATGCACGAGCAGGGCGGACCCGGCGCGGGCGATGGAGTCATTCCATGCGCCAAGCATCTCGCGGCAGCACCAGGACTCCTTGAGCAGGGCGTTGCGCTGCGCCACGCAACGCCCGTAGGTGCTCACCAGGTCGGCGTAACGGGCGCTCAGCTGAACGCCAAAGTCGTCGAGGGCGGCGCGGCGCACACTGGCGCCGCGCTTGACCATATCCAGATGATCGGGGCAAAACAGCACGCTCGGCAAAACCCCGCGCACGCCGGCGGCCGAGCACCTCTTGCCGTTACGGCTAAACGAGCGCTTGCCGTCCTCAACGCCCAGCCCCATATCGAGCACGCGACCATCGCCCTCGAGCCTCAACTCGAGCTTGCACGAGCCCGTGCCGTCGTGCACGAGCTCGCCTGCGGTGGGATGCCTAAACGAGGCACCGCTCGTCAAAAGCTGCAGTGCCTCTATGAGGTTGGTCTTTCCCGCCGCGTTGGGCCCCGCAAGCACCGTCACGCCTTCGTCCAGGTCAAGACGGTAGCTATCGAAACTGCGGTAGCGCGCGACGGAAAGGCTGCGGGCAAACATGGTCATGGCGCAGCGCTAGATGCGAACCGGCATGACCAGGTACAGGTAGTTGATCTTGTCGTAGGACTTAAAGATACCCGCCTGCGAGTAGCTCTTGAGCTCCAGCATGATCTCCTTCTCCTTGGACAGGGCATTGAGGCAGCCAAAGATGTAGTGGTAGTTAAAGGCGATGGTGCCCGACTCGCCCTCGGCCTCGACATCGATCGTCTCCTGCGCCAGATCCTGATCATTGGAGATGGAGGACAGGCCCATCTGACCGTTCTCGACATCGATCTCGAACTTGACGGCGGGGTTCGCGCTCGCGATGACCGCCACGCGCTTGAGGGCGGCATTAAAAGCCGCCACGTCGATCTTGACGCTCGTCACGCACGAATCGGGGATGAGCTGCTTGTAGTTGGGGTACACGCCTTCGATACGGCGCGACACATAGGTGGTGTTGCCGGCCTCAAAGACAACCTGGGTGTCGGTGGCGCCGATCATGATGGTCGCCTGGCTGGCCATGATGCTCAGGGCGTCGTTGAAGGCGTCGGCCGGAACGTTGAGCTCAAAGGATCCCTCGAGCGTCGAGGTCTCGACCTGGGTGTCGCATACGGCCAGGCGGAAGGAGTCGGTTGCCACCAGGCGCACGGTGTTGTTCTCGACCTTCATGTGCACGCCTCCCAGAATGGGGCGGGCCTTATCGGTCGAAGTGACGCGCCATACGCGACCGACCATCTCGGACAGGATGTCGGTCGGGAGCTCCACCGCGCTCTCGATGGCATAGGCGGGGAACTCGGGGAAATCGTTGGCGTCGAGCGTGTTGAGGCGGAAGGAACTCTTCTCGCATCCAATCAGCACCTGACGCTCCGAGAGCTCAAAGGTAACCGGGGCGTCGGGAAGGGTCTTCGTAATGTTCGAGAGCATCTTGCAGGGAATCACCATCTCGCCCTCTTCTTCGACATGCGCGGCAATGCGATGACGAATCGAGATGGTGTAGTTTGAGGTTTGGAATTCCAAGATGCCGTCCTGCGCCTTAACGAGCACGCCCGACAGGATGGGAAGGGTAGATGCCGAAGCGACGCCTTTCATAACGACGCCGATGGCTTGCGTGAGCGAGCTTTGGCTGACGGTGAACTTCATCTTTTAATACCTTTCTATAGATATAAATATCTTAATAATAGTAATAGCACTGACGAAACTGTTGATTACTCCCAAAAGCGCTGGTCAACCCCAAAAAGAGAATCGACAACAACCTGTGCGCAACCGACCGTGTTTTCCACGTTCAAAACCTGCGGAAAACTTTTCATCGCCTTGTGGCGAGTTTTAGACATGTTATGCCCGGCGTTTCGACAAGTTTTCAACAGGTGTCTCTATTTCCCTACGAGCGCAGTGTAATTTTATCTCGCAGCGATTTGAGATCCTCGGTTGTGGTGCGGTCTTCCTGAATCATCTTCTGAACCTTTTTATAGCTCGTACTGACGGTTGAGTGGTTGCGGTTGCCAAACTCCGCGCCCACCGCCGTAGTCGTCATCTCGCACATCTCGATGGCCAGATATATGGCGATATGGCGGGCTTTGGCTATGTTGGCGTTGCGGCGCGGGCCGATGAGCTCCTCGTGCGTCACGCCGTACTGCTCTTCAATGACAGACTGGACCGTCTGCACGTTGATCTTCTTGGCCGACGTATCGAAGTATTGGCTTGCGATGGCGTCGATGTCGTCGAAGCTGAGCTCGTTGCCCTCGCGCTCGCGGTCTCCGGCCTCGCCGGCGCAGCGTTCGCAGAAGCTCTCGAGTTCGCGGATGTTGGTTCCCGAGACTTCTGCCATGTGCTTAAAGTGCTCGTCGGTCAGATGCCCGCCATCGCCGCCATAGGCCGCCAGCAGCGAGTCGTCACCCGCCTCGGGTGCGGCGGCTATCGTGTTCTCGTAGTAGCGCTGCAAGATCTTGTATTTCATCTCGTAGCTGGGCTCCGCCACCAAACAGAGCATACCGGCATTAAAACGGCTGGTAAGGCGCTCGTCCATGCTCAGGTCTTTGGGCGCACGGTCGGCTGCGATGACGACTTTTTTGTTGTTGCGGATAAACTCGTCCATGAGCTGGAAGAAGTAGTCCACGCTCGCGCGCTTGCCGATGATGTTTTGAATGTCGTCGATGATGAGCACGTCCACGTCGTGGTATGCCTGCATGATGGGGGCGTTGCTCTTCTTTTGGCGGTCGAACTCCGTCATCAGGTCATCGAGGTACGCTTGCGAGTTGGCGTACTTCGCCTTGATCTCGGGCGACTTTTCGGCGAGCTCGTTTTTGATGGCGAGCAGCAGATGGGTCTTGCCCAGCCCCGATTTGCCATAGATGAACAGGGATGTGCATGTGCCGCGTTCGTCCGCGAGCGCGGCAAACTTGAGGGCCGAGCGATAGGCATGGCTGTTTTCTGGGCCGTAGACAAAGTTTTCGAAGGTGAATTTCGAGTTGGCCGCGAGCGGCGCGCCATCGGTGTTCTGCTCGATCGGTGCCGCAGCTGCGGGGACGCTCGTGGGCGATGTGGAGGCTGGTTTTGCACTCTTTGCAGGCGCCCCGCCCTTCATCTGGTTCATCATGCGGCGGAAATCGTCGGCCGAAAGCGTGTTTTTGATTGCGATGCCCGAATCCTCGCCCGGTGTTGCGTCGTGCGCGATAGGCATGTGTGTGGCGGCGGGCATAGGAATTGCTGCCGTTGGTGCGGCGGGCATGGTTTCACGGGAAACATCGCCGATTTGGTGCTCGGGAGCCGACACTGTGGTGGTAGCTGGTGCCGCCGGGGGGACGACGGGTGCCGTGGGTGCGGCGTTATCTGCCGCGGAGCCCTGTGGTGCCACGATGTTGAGCGCAATCGGTGCAAAGGCGATCTCTTCCAGGTACGCCTCGATGGTCGGCTGATGCTTTTTGAGCTGAGCGATGGCGAATCGTGAGGGGGCCTCAATCGTCAAGGTGTCCTCGGTCAGGCTCACGGCACGCGATTGCCCCAGCATGTTGATGAGGCGCGCATCTTGGCCGTCGCGCTGACAAAAGGCGATGGCATCCCCCAGGATGATGCTTGCTTCCTCGTCCACTGTCTCTCCCGTTCCTTAAGCTTGAGCCCGCACACGAGCGCTTCCGATTTCGGTCAGATGGTATTTCTGCCCATGTTTGAATACCAAGCCCGCCTGCGCCAAATCGTTGAGCGTGCGCGACCAGGTGGGTGCGGAGTTTCCAAACGCCCGCGCCAAGTCCGTCGCGCCGCACTCTTGATGTTGGGCCAGATACCCTAATGCAGCGTTGCCGCGTTCGCTTACAAACACGTCCGACTGCGGTTGTGCGTATTGATTCGCCGCATTAGGATACATCATTTGAGCTGCTGGTTGTTGAGAACTCTGCATGGGCGGCACCTGCTGTTGAAAACTTTGCGGCCACTGTTGGTAAGGCTGCGGCGGCATCTGCTGAGTCCAGGGGTTGAGGTTTCCCTGCGGCATCTGCTGATACGGCTGCTGGTACGGCTGAGGATACTGCTGTGGATACGGCTGGGCATATCCCTGCTGCGGCATATATTGGGGAGGATACCCTTGTGGGTACGGTTGGTAGCCCATTTGCGCGACGTTTGGCATGGCCGCCGTCTGCTGCACGGCGCCTGTGTCCGGATCTGCCGAGCCTATGCCCTCCGGCATGTTTTGCACTGGGTTGCCCAGCGGTGTCTGGGGGTCTTGCATGGGAAAGGCTCCGGGCTGCTGCATATGCGCCACGGATTGCTGCATCTGCTGCGCTACCACGGGCTGCTGTGCGAACGTGCTGGATAGGGGATACGCCGGCTGCTCCGTCTCGGGGCGCACTGCGGCCCCTCGCCCTCCGGCGCGCTCGATTTCCTGCACGCGCTTGGGGTTCAGGCTTACCGTGACCACGGTGCCGTTGCCCATGTTGTCCTCGATGGATACGGCGCCGCCGGCGTTTTCCAGGTACTCCTGCACCATGGGAAACCCGGCTCCGGTTCCTCGGATGTATCGCTTCATGTTGCTGTTTGCGCTGGTAACGCCAAAGTCGAAGGCGCGCTCCTTGTCATCGATCCCCGGTCCCTGGTCTGCGAATCGGATGGTATCGCCGCCGTCCAGGATCGAGATGATGGGCTCTGCAAAGTGGGCGTGGATAAAGTTTTCGACAATCTCGCGGATAACCATGAGCGAGATGTGTCCGCCCTGTTCTTTCATGCACTGGTAGACGGTGTTGGTTGTCTCTTCCAGATAGGTGCGCACGTCCTTCGGTTCGATGACGATGACGCGCGGCGTCGACAGCATGTCGTCATAGACCGCGATACGTGCGGCATACATGGCGGCCTGTGCTTCCGCAGCGGTCTGCTCTTCCTCGCCACGCTTTTCGCGCACGCCGGTGATGTGCTCGTTGTCGGGTGCCGGGTCTCCGGAATCGACCATGGTGTAAAAGTCGTCAGACATGCCGCTCGCAATCTTTCAAAAGGTTTCGAACAAATAGTAGCTCACCGTGCAATGTTTCTCATCTTTCGACAACTTTTCAAAACCTGTTGAAAACTTTGGAAAACGGGCGAAAAGTTCTCAACATTGCCAACATGACCTGTTGAAAACTCGATGAAATATCGTGAAAAGTTGCCGTACCTCGCAAATTTCAGTTGGGCTTATGGGGGAACCGTGTGAACTACGCAACCTTTTACCTTTGATTTCTTGACATTCGAACGTTGATTTCCCTACAATCTTCAAGCTCACGTGTCTATATCTGCGTCCGCGCTCCCGCGGACACTCGAAATGCAGCAGGAGGAACTTAAGATGAAGCGTACGTATCAGCCTAATAAGCGTAAGCGTGCCAAGACCCATGGCTTCCGTGCCCGTATGGCCACCAAGGGTGGTCGTGCCGTGCTCGCCCGTCGCCGCGCCAAGGGCCGCAAGCGTCTCACTGTCTAGCAGCGATACACACATCTCGCATGAAGACTATTAAGTCTCGGCAAGATTTCGAGCATGTGTTCAGTCAGGGGCGTCGTTTCAATCACCCTCTGATTCGAATGACCATATGTGAATCGGTTGGCGAAGGCGACTCCGGAAGGGTCGCCTTCGTTGGTGCTAAACGGCTCGGTTGTGCAGTTGTGCGCAACCGTTCTAAGCGTGTGATGCGCGAGGCCGCCCGCAGCTGCGGATTTCCCGTTGCGGGTTATGACATCATCTTGTTCGCGACTCCCAAGACGAGGATTTCCTCGCCGCAAGAGATGGACAAGGCATTGCGTTCGCTTAAGAAACGCGCCGGCGTTGCCGGGGAGGAGCGATGAGCAATCACGTTTTGCGACGTGTTGCCATCGCTCCTATTCGCATATATCAACAGGTTATTTCGCCCTTATTGCCTGACGCCTGCATTTATTACCCAACGTGCTCGCAATATGCCGTTCAGGCGATTGAGAAGTACGGTGTTTTGAGAGGCTGCTGGCTTGCCGTGAGGCGCATCGCTCGCTGCAATCCCCTGCACGTCGGCGGCTATGACCCTGTGCCCTAGTTGGCACTCGCTATCGGAGGAAAACTTACATGTGGGATTGGATCGTTAACATCCTTTTCGAGCTGCTCAAGCTCATCCAAACCTTTGCGGTCGACTGGGGCCTGTCCATCATCATCCTGGTGGTCATCATCCGTCTGCTGCTGACGCCGCTCATGCTCAAGTCGACAAAGTCGACGGCGCGCATGCAGGTGCTGCAGCCCAAAATGCTCGAGATCCAGGAGCGCTACGCTGACGATCCCCAGCGTCAGGCCGAGGAGATGCAGAAGTTCTACAGCGAGAACAAGTTCAACCCCATGGCTGGTTGTCTGCCGCTGTTGATCCAGATGCCTGTCCTGTTCGCCCTGTTTACGCTGCTGCGTAACCTGCCGAACTACTTTAGCGACGGCACATTCTCGTTCTTCAACATCCTGCCTGACCTTACCACCACGCCGAGCGCTTCCTTTGCCGATGGCTTTATGGTTGCGCTGCCTGCACTGGTTTGCCTGATTCTGTTCGCTGTCTTGACCCTGATTCCGCAGCTGTATATGTCTCGCAATCAGACTGGTCAGCAGGCCCAGAGCATGCGCATGATGGCCGTCGTCATGACCGTCATGATGCTTTGGATGGGCTGGAGCCTGCCCGTCGGCGTTTTGCTGTACTACGATGTGTCTTCTGCCTGGCAGGTTGTCCAGCAGATCTTCGTGACGCAGAAGGTTATCGACAAGGCCAAGGCCGATGAGGAAGAGCGTCTTAAGAACGCTCCGCTGCAGGTCGAGGTTTCTCGTCGCGAGAAGAAGCCGCGCCCGCACAAGAAGAAGTAGTGGGATAGTATTCTTATTTAGGTACCTAACTTTTGGAGTTCGTTATGTCTGAAGAGATCGTCGAGGATATGCTTGAGGAGGTTGTCCCGCAGGTCGCGGGCGATTATCCCGAGATTGCACAGCGTTACAAGGCTGGTGAAGAGCTGACCGATGAGGAGCTCGACACCATTGCCGATGTGGCTATTTCCATTCTGCGTTCCATCCTTTCGCACTTCGATGCGGCGAACTCACCCATCGATGAGTATGAGGGTGACGAGGGCGAGTTGATCCTGGACGTAACTGCTCCGGATCTTGCTGTTCTCATTGGCCGTCATGGACGTACCCTCGATGCTCTTCAAGTTATGTTCTCCCTGTTGGTGAGTCGCAAGCTTGGCTTTAGGTATCCGGTCGTCGTCGACGTCGAAGGTTATAAGAGCCGTCGACAGGACAAGGTTGCTTCTATGGCCCAGTCCGCTGCCGAGCGCGCTATTCGCACTCATAAAAGTGTTTCCTTGCCGCCCATGAATGCCTACGAACGTCGACTGGTTCATATTGCCCTTCGTGGTAACGATGCTGTCGACACGCATTCTGAGGGCTCTGACCCCGATCGCCATGTTGTGATTGTTGCTCGATAATCTTCTCGAGTCTATGCTAAGGGGACGTGGTTTCCACGTCCCCTTTTTTTGTCAAAAGTTCTCGATACACTGATTTTTGTCAGAAAGGAGTCGTCTTGTTTGTTTTAACTGATGAGCAGGCAAGCCAAATGCTGGGCCGTCTTATTTCGTATCGCAAAGACTATTCTTTGAAGGTCTCCGACGAGAGCCTTCGTGTCTGTATCCAGCATCTTGATCTTGTTCTGGAGGCCAATAAGACTACCAATCTAACGCGCATCCTGAATGTTGATGATGCAGCCGTCCTTCATATTCTGGACTCACTTGTATTGTTTCCCTACCTAAATAATGCTCCCGAAGGCGCTTTGTTGGATATGGGTACCGGTGCTGGCTTCCCCGGTATTCCGCTGACTATTGCAAGTGGGCGAAAGGCTACCTATATCGATTCCGTTGGGAAGAAGGTTGATGCTGTTAATTCCTTTGTTAAGGAGCTTGGCCTTAAGCATGCTCATGCCGTTCACGATCGTCTTGAGGAATATGCTCGATCCCATAAGAAGCAATTTGCCGTCGTTACTGCTCGTGCGCTTGCTCCGTTACCGGTTCTCGTTGAGTATGCTTCTCCTTTTCTAAAAGACGGTGGCCTCTTTGTCATTACGAAAGGGAATCCATCTGATGAAGAGCTTCAATCTGGACTTGTCGCTGCAAAGATATGCGGCTTTACCGTGCTTATGACGGATGACCTTGATTTGCCGAACGGCCTGGGTCACCGCGAATTTATTGTCCTTAAAAAGACTCATCAGGCATCGGTTTCTCTTCCGCGTGCTAATGGCATGGCAAAAAAGAATCCGCTTGCCTAGATGTTTCACGTGAAACATAATGGATAGTGTCGAGTCGATATGTTTCACGTGAAACATATCAGTCGATGTCGAATCGGATTGTTTCACGTGAAACATCCTCCATTCAACAGCTTTAAATACACCAGGAGGGACCGTGGGATTTCGCGACGTTAAGCGTTCTAAGAGCGCAAAAGACACGCGTATCATCGCTATCATCAACCAAAAAGGCGGCGTAGGTAAGTCCACCACAGCTGTAAATCTTGCAGCAGCGTTGGGTGAACTGGGGCGAAAGACGCTCATTGTCGATTTTGACCCGCAGGGTAATAGTACAAGTGGTTTTGGAATCGAAAAAGAAGAGCTCGATCACTGCATCTATGATGCATTGCTGAATGATGTGCCGGCTGAATCGCTTGTTCTTGATACGAATTGCAAAAAGGTATTCGTAATTCCAGCTACCATCCAGCTTGCAGGCGCTGAAATTGAGCTCGTCAGTGCGATTGCACGTGAAACTCGCTTAAAGGATTTGCTTGAACCAATTCAAGATGAGTTTGACTTCATCTTTATCGATTGCCCGCCTTCGCTTGGTTTGCTGACAATTAATGCGTTGACGGCAGCAGATAGCGTTTTGATTCCGATTCAGTGCGAATATTACGCACTCGAAGGTGTCACAAAGCTGCTTGAATCGATGAAGATGGTTAAAACACGCCTTAATAAGAGCCTTGATACCTATGGCGTGCTTATGACTATGTACGATTCGCGCACATCGCTTTCGAACCAGGTTGTCGAAGAGGTTCAATCGTATTTTGGAGACAAGGCATTCAAGACCCTGATTCCACGTACGGTTAAAATCTCAGAAGCGCCGTCGTTCGGTGAACCCGTAATTACCTATGCGCCACAGAATAAGGGCGCAAAGGCTTATATGAACCTTGCTAAAGAGGTGATTAAGCGTGCCTAGCCCTAAGAAGCGCGGTGGCTTGGGTCGTGGACTCAATGCACTGGTCTCAGAAGCTGAATATGAGACTGGCGGATCCACAGCGTCGGCATCAAATGCAGCTTCGGAAACCAAGCTTCCGATCGAAGATATCGTTCCGAACCCAAATCAGCCACGAATTCATTTCAACGAGACTGAGCTTCGTGAGTTAAGTGAGTCAATCCAGGAGCATGGCGTTCTGCAGCCGCTTCTTGTGCGCAAGCACGGTAATGGCTATGAAATTATTGCGGGTGAACGCCGTTATCAGGCTTCAAAGCTTGCTGGCCTTGAAGAGCTCCCCGTCATCATTAAGGACGTTGATGATGAGGAAATGCTTGCACTCGCGCTGATTGAAAACCTTCAGCGCTCTGATCTCAATCCTGTCGAAGAGGCAAAGGGATATCGACAGCTCATCGATGCGAGCGGTATGACTCAAGAAGCCTTGTCAAAGGCCGTTAGCAAGTCTCGCTCCGCAATCACCAATTCGTTGCGCTTGCTTGATCTTCCAGAGGTAGTTCAGCAGATGATCTTCGAAGGCAAGCTGACTGCTGGTCATGCTCGTGCAATTCTTGCGGTCCCGTATGAAGATGCGCGCATTAAACTTGCAGAGAAAGTTGTTGCAGAGGGTTTGTCTGTCCGTGCGACAGAAAATCTTGCTCCACTGTTTTCTGCCGGAGAGACGCCTAAAACACCTCGCCCTGCAACGCCTCAGTCTTTTAAGAAAGCTGCGCGCGTTCTGCGTCAGGTGTTTAACACAAACGTTCGCGTCAAGAGCTCGCGCGGCAAGAATAAGATCGAGATCGAGTTTAAGGATGAGGAAGAGCTGTCTCGCATTCTTGGCGAGATGATTCAATTTGACCAGGGAGATCAGGATGAAGAATAAAGTTCTGACTGCTCTTGCTTTGGCTGCAACTGTAGCGGTTGGTGCGTTTGCGGGATTTAAGATCGCAACAGACGATGAATTGCGTGGTCGTCTGCTTCGCGGAGCGCAAGATATCGTCGATACGTCCAAAAAGAAAATAGATGTTATGACTGAGGATGTCGCTATGCGTACAGCTCAGGTAACTAAGAATCCTAAGATTAATCAAGATTGGGTTAATCATCAATGGGAAAATGTAGGCTTTTAGGTACCTAACAATCACTAGCCCTTTTTAAGGGGTCCTTGTCTGAACGCCAGAACAAGGACCCCTAATTTCTTGCGAAAAAGTTGTTGAACAATCGCGCGATGCAGATTAGTAATAGATATGAAACAGCCCCGGTTGCAATTTAACAACCGGGGCTGTTCGATGTTTCACATGAAACGTTTAGGTTGGTCTCCCCTACGCGTTCTTCTGAACCTTGAAGCGTTGCTTGAGTTGGCCGCAAGCGGCGTCGATATCGTTGCCTCGAGAGTTGCGGATCGTGGTCTCAATACCACGGGACTCAAGACGACGCTGAAGGTCTTCAACCTTATGAATCGGCGACGGCTTGAGAGGACTGCCCTCGATATCGTTGAGCTGGATCAGGTTGACGTGGCACAGCGTGCCCTCGCAGAAGTCGCAGAGCGCCTGCATCTCGGGGTTTGTGTCATTGACGCCATCGATCATGGCATATTCGTATGTCGGACGGCGGCCGGTCTTTTCGGTGTAGAGCTGAAGGGCCTCGTGAAGGCGCAGAAGCGTGTACTTCTTGACGCCTGGCATAAGCTTATTGCGGGTGGATTGAATGGCGGAGTGCAGAGAGACGGCGAGCGTGAACTGCTCAGGAATGTCGGCAAACTTACGAATACCAGGAATAACGCCGCTGGTGGAGACGGTGAGATGACGTGCTCCGATACCGATACCGTCAGGGTCATTTAGAATGCGTAGTGCCTTGAGGACCTCGTCGTAGTTGACGAAAGGCTCACCCTGGCCCATGAACACGACGCTCGTCGCGCGCTCACCAAAGTCGTTGGAAACGTGGAGTACCTGGTCAACGATCTCCTGAGCGGTCAGCGAGCGCTTGAGGCCGTTCAGGCCGGTGGCGCAAAAAGCGCAACCCATGCCGCAGCCGGCTTGGGTGGATACGCAAACGGAGAGCTTGTTGCGACGAGGCATGCCGACGGTCTCGACGGAGATGCCGTCGTGGTACTCGAGTAGATATTTACGAGAGCCATCCTTGGATACCTGCTTGGCGAGCTCGGTCGGCGTGTCGAAGGCAAATGCCTCCTTCAGCTGCTCGCGGAAGGCCTTGGGAAGGTTGGTCATGTCATCAAACGAACAAACGTTCTTCTCAAAAACCCATTCGATGAGCTGCTTTGCGCGAAAAGCGGGTTGACCGAGTTCGGCGACAAGTTCGCGAATATCGTTTTGGCTCAAGTCGCGAATGTCTTGAGATTTAGTCCTGGGATTCATGGAAGCCTTTCGATTTTGGGGAAACGTAGAGGGTATCGCTACAATATGGTATCAGCTGCAGGAATTATAGAGGAGGAGTCTGCCCATGCCGGGTAAAAGCCTAGAGAACATGCACGTAGCGGTCTTGGCGGGCGGCCATTCCGCCGAACGCGAGATTTCGCTCAATTCGGGAAAGAATGTCGTGGTGGCACTGAAGGAGGCCGGCTACACCTCGGTGGAGCTGCTCGACACCGCCGCCGATGACTTTATGGTGACTATGGCGACCGGTGGCTTCGACGTGGCGTTTATCGCCATGCACGGCGCCGGCGGCGAGGATGGCGCCATGCAGGGGGCCATGGAGACGCTGGGTATCCCCTACACGGCGTCAGGCGTGCTCGCCAGCGCATGTGGCGCCGATAAAGAGGTTTCAAAGCTTCTGTATGCCAAGGCTGGCATTCCCGTTGCCCCTGGCCTGGCGCTTGAGGCGGGCGACGAGGTCGATATCGATCGTATCGTCGAGATTTGTGGCGAGCGTTGCTTTGTAAAGCCCGCCGTCAACGGCTCCAGCTACGGCATTTCGCTCGTCCATGAGCCCTCCGAGCTGCCCGCGGCGATCTCCAAGGCTTTTGAGTACGGTGATAAGGTGCTGGTCGAAAAATGTATCGAGGGAACCGAGATCACCGTGGGCGTGTACGGCGAGGACGACGTGCGCGCGCTGCCGATTGTGGAGATTCGCAAGCCCGAGGACTGCGAGTTCTACGACCTGGATGTAAAGTACGTCGATCCCAAAGATATCCACCGCATTCCGGCGCAGATTTCGCCCGAAAACTATGCGCGTGCCCAGGAACTTGCCTGTGCGGCCCATAAGGCCCTCGGCTGTCTGGGCATTTCGCGCAGCGATTTTATCGTGAGCGAGGACGGCCCTGTCATTCTCGAGACCAACACCATTCCCGGCATGACCGATACGTCGCTGTATCCTGACGAGATTCGCCATACCGACGACATGACGTTCCCGCAAGTGTGCGACAGCCTGATCCGTATGGGTCTCCGTCGAGCGGGCGTTGCATGCTAATTGAGGACGCCGTATCTCCTGGAACGCCGCAGTTTGTCATCGATTCTTACGCCACGCTCGCCGAGCGCGCTAAGACGCAGTCGTTTGGCCTCATCGAGGAGGATGTAATCGTCCTCGATACCGAGACCACGGGTCTTTCGGTGCAGGACAACGAGTTAATTGAGATTTCCGCGGCCCGCCTTTCGGGCCGCGAGGTCATTGACCGCTTTGATACGTTCGTGCATCCCAAGCAGCTGATTCCCGCGGAGATTACCGAGCTCACGAGTATTACGAACGCCGATGTGGCAGATGCCCCGTCGGCCGTCGAGGCCGTCGCGGCACTCGCCGACTTTGTGCGCGGCTGTCCTGTTATCGCACATAACGCCACGTTTGACCGGTCGTTTATCGAATCGGTCAAAGGCGGTGTCAACGTGAGCGATATCTGGATCGATTCGCTGGCGCTATCGCGCATTGCGCTTCCGCGCCTGACATCGCACAAACTGTCCTTTATGGCCGACTTGTTTGGGTGCGATTCGGTATCGCATCGCGCGAACGCAGACGTTGATGCCCTGTGCGGTGTGTGGCGCGTGCTGCTGGTCGCACTTACCGACCTGCCTTCGGGCCTTATGGCGCGCTTGGCGGACATGCACGCGGACGTGCCTTGGTCCTATCGCCCCATTTTTTCCTTTTTGGCTGGCCAGAACCCAGGTTCGATATTTTCGCTCAGCGCCGCTCGTGCCGACGTGCTCAAGGCCGATCGCGCAGACGATCGCGTTGATGCGGACGAGCTGCCGGTCCTTAAGATGCCGAGCCGTGAAGAGATCGAGGCGGATTACGCCCCCGGCGGCCTGGTCAATCGCATGTACCCCACCTATGAGCCGCGCGACGAGCAGATCGCGATGGCGGTTGAGGTACGCGATGCGCTGGTCACGGGTACCCATCGCGTGATCGAGGCAGGCACGGGCGTCGGTAAGTCGATGGCCTATCTTGTGCCCTTCGCCGAGGCCGCCCGCCGAAACAACATTACCGTCGGCATTGCGACCAAATCGAATAATCTTGCCGACCAGCTTATGTACCATGAGCTGCCAAAGCTCGCCGAACAGCTGGACGGGGGCCTGTCATTTTGTGCACTCAAGGGCTATGACCACTACCCGTGTCTGCGCAAGCTCGAGCGCATGAGCCGTGGTCAGGTTGAGATTACCACCAAGCGCGATCCTGCTGACACGCTCACAGCGGTTGCGGTGATCATGGCGTATGTGTGCCAATCTGCCGATGGTGACCTCGATTCACTCGGCATTCGCTGGCGTAGCGTCAACCGTCCCGACTTTACGACGGCTTCGCGCGAGTGCGCGCGTCGTCTGTGTCCGTTCTTCCCTGATAAATGCCTGGTCCACGGGGCGCGCCGCCGCGCGGCGCATGCCGACGTGGTAGTCACCAACCATTCCCTGCTGTTCCGCAACGTGGCCGCCGAGGGAAGGATTTTGCCTCCTATTCGTCACTGGGTGGTCGATGAGGCCCATTCCATCGAGCGCGAGGCTCGTCGCCAATGGGCGCGCGTGGTTTCGGCAGATGAGTCGCGCGTGCTGTTTGAGCGCTTGGGTGGGTCGAGTGCCGGCGCACTGAGTCAGGTTTCCCGCGATTTGGCCCCTTCCGAGGGCTCCACGCTCTACCTGGGACTCACCGCCAAAGCGACGTCGACGGTTGCCCGCGCGAGCATGGCGATTGCCGATGTGTTCGATGGCGTGCGCGAGCTTGGCCGCCGTGCCCGCGGGAGCTATGACAACGCAAATCTGTGGATTGGCCCCGAGCTGCGCGAGTCGGATGACTGGCACGATTTTTTGCAGTCGGCCCATACCGCAATTGATGCGCTGGACCAGGCGGATAAAAACGTAGACGCGCTGGTGCAAGCTGTCGCTGCCGATAAGCCCGAGGTCGTCGTCGACCTGGGCGACATTTCGCGCCGTCTGCACGAGTTGGTCGAGAATCTCAAGCTCATCATTGAGGGTACGGATGAGCACTATGTGTACTCGCTGCAGGTGAACCGTCGGCTGCGCGCGGGCGGGGAGTCTATGACCGCCGAGCGCATCGATATCGGCGAGGCCTTGGCGAACGAGTGGCTGCCCGAAGTGCACACGGCCATCTTCGCTTCGGCGACCATGACGGTGTCCAAGAGCTTTGAGCATTTCAACCATGCTGTCGGCCTCGATCGCATCGGTGAGTCGACATCCTCATCGCTGCACCTGGATTCGAGCTATGACTTTGACTCGAATATGGCCGTGGTCGTGGCGGGGGACATTCCCGATCCGCGCGATCGCGAGCGCTATCTCTCGGCGCTCGAGTGCGTGCTGGTCGATGCCCATCTCGCCATGGGTGGATCGGTGCTCACGCTCTTCACTAACAGGCGCGATATGGAGGACCTGTATGCCCGTGTCGAGCCCAAATTGGCACGAGCGGGCCTGGAGCTCAATTGCCAACAACGCAACTCGTCCCCGCGTCGCCTGCGCGATCGGTTTATCAACGAGCCGACCTCATCGCTCTTTGCGCTTAAGGCCTTTTGGGAGGGCTTTGACGCCAGTGGCGAGACGCTGCGTTGCGTCATTATCCCCAAGCTGCCGTTCTCGAGCCCCACGGATCCTCTTTCGTGTGAGCGCAACCTGCGCGAAGACCGCGCCTGGGCGCGCTACTCGCTGCCCGAGGCGGTGCTCGAAGTCAAGCAAGCTGCCGGTCGTCTCATCCGCTCGTCAACCGATTGCGGTGTGCTCATCTTGGCAGATCCGCGCTTGGTGACAAAGGGCTACGGCAAGAAGTTCTTGACGTCGCTGCCCACGACTTCCTACCAGCGCATCGAGTCGGCACAGATCGGTCATTATTTGCAGCTATGGCGTGCACGCCACGAGAGGCGCCGTTAAAGCGGGCAGATCAAACTCTTCGCCATATCGCATAGACGCAATGCCTGGGCGGGGTCATCCATTATGCGGATGGCTCCGCCCGCTGCGATTACCTGGCAGAACAGCCAGTGCTCTGACCCATAACGCACGGTCACCGTTGCCATGTCTGCCCCGTTTGGCTCAATCGACATGATACCGGCCCAGTCTAGGCGCTCTGCCATGTCGAGCGGCATGAGGAGTTTTGCGCTCTGCTCCGCTTGGGAAAGGGATTCGTGGAGGGACGAGGACGCGAGCGTGTGGCGCTCCACGGAATCGTCGGTAAGGGCAAGGCCCTCGATTTTGTCCATGCGGTAGGAGCGCTGCCCATCAACTTCGACATCCCAGGCAATCAGGTAGGTTTGATCACCATGTTTCGTGATGCGCAGGGGGTCGATGAGACGCTCGCGCGGCCGTGCGTCGTCCATCGAGCGGTAGGTGATGCGGCATCGAACGCCGTCTTGAATCGCGCAATTCAGCTGCTGCCAGTGCGATCCTCGGGCAACGGTATCGACGACGCGCTGGTTGTAGCCGAGCCCCTCGGGTAGGAGGGCATGCCGGATACGCTCTGCTGTCCGAGAGTCGATCCCCATCGATTCGAGTTCGTGGTTGAGTACGGCGCCTTCGGCGACACTTAGACGCAAGGGCAGCACACGCCCCGCATCACCTGTCAGGATGATGCGCTCGCCGTGGCGCTTGCAGATGATGCGTGCGCCCGACTCACGGTCAGCGAGGGTCGAGACGATATCGATAATTTCATCGAGCGCCGCACCCGTGATATCAAAACGGCTGCAGATATCCCCTCGTGTCATACCGGCCTCGCCGGCAGCGTAGAGGGCCTCCATGATGTCAATCGCACGCGAGAGCCTTTGCTCGCTGGTGAGTTTACGCGCGGGCATACTCGTGCACCGTCCTTTCGATGAGGTGGTTCCACGCCAGTTTAAGTGCATCGGGGGCAATGGGTCTCATGCCGTCCATGGCGTGCTCCATGCAAAACGAGGCGGCGGCATTAAGGTCGCGCACGCCGACGGTCCAGGTCCAACCCTCTTCGGTGTGTGTGAGCTTCCCGCGACCGCGCGTAAGGCCGCTGACCATGTCGGCCTGGGCTTGCGGGGCAAACGAAAAGGTCGCCATAACGGGCTTGCAATCGGCAAAATCAAACTCGAAGAACAGGCGATCGTTCAGGTTGAAGTCGGCAGGGATGGAGTAGGCCTTCGAGGGGCGCCATGCGCGAACGATACGGTCGCAGCGAAACGTCCTGATTTCATCGGTGGCGTTGTCGAGTCCGCAAAAATACGCCACGCCCTCGTGCTCGAACATGCCGTACACGCAGACGGTGCGCTCTTTTTGCTCCCCGTGCCCGTTTTGATACAAAAATTGCAGTGCGCAGCGTTCGGCGAAAGCGCTCCACACCGCATCGACGGCGGGCGAGCGATGGGCGGGAGGCTCTTCTGCGGTCGATGCACCAGTGAGGTAGGCGATCTTGGAGCGTATGTCTGCAAGCGGCGTGGCAAACGCGGCCGAGCCAGTTGCAAGGGTCTGGTCGATAGCGTCAAGCAAGATGTCCGCGTCGTCTGCAGTGATGAGGCCACCGGCCGCAAACGTGTGCTCGCGATCGATGATCCACGCGCTTTCTTCGGTTTCTTGCGCGCCTGCTGCGCGGACTTCCTTGATCGTGATTCCGCGTTCGAGGAGTTTTTCGCGATCGCGGCGAAACTTGCGCTTGTCCGAGTCGATATTGCCCGACCCATAGCCAAGATCGGAATCCAGGACAATTTGCTCTGTGGTCAATGGCTCGGGAGAGCTGTTGAGGACAAAGAACAGATTGAGGATGCGCTGGGCGGTCTTGTCGAAACCGGGCCCCGGCTCCCCCTTTTTATTCGTTACGGTTGTATCGCTTGCCGTCATAGAATCCTCGCATGGGAAGGTGTTTGATGCCATGATTTTAGTCCGATATGGAGATTAGGCTATATCCTTGTCCGCTTGGGGCGTTAAGATGCCCAGAATTCGGCCGTTTGCGCCCGCTCGGGGTATACTTTCGACTATATACGGTTCTAATGTGCATGCATTGGGCCTATTTGTCGGATTATGGATGTGGAGCGCATATGGCGAACACCCAGAACTATATTAACCACCTGCTGCAGAACACCGGCATCACGCCGGCGTGCAGCGAAGAAGAGCGCTTGGCTGCTGAAGATATCGCTCAAATTTTCCGCAACCACGGCTTTGATCCCGAGGTGCAGGAGTTTAATGCTCCCGCGCCGAGCAGGATGGCATTTGCCGTTACGGGCATTCTGGCATTTGCCGGTGCCCTGCTTATGGGCATCGGCGGCGGTATCGGCTTAGTCGGCACCCTGTTGGCCATTGTCGGAGCCGTGCTCTATGTGCTCGAGCGAACCGGTCGCCCCGTGATCTCGCGCCTGGGTAAAACGGGCGTGAGCCAAAACGTTATCGCCTACCACAAGGCGTCGGGCCCGCTTGCCTCTCCGCGCAATCGCCCGGTTGTCGTCGTCGCGCACTATGACTCCCCGCGCGCCGAACTGCTCGCTCGCGAGCCCTATGCGCCGTACCGAGCGCTGATCGCCAAATTGCTCCCGATTGCCACGATTGCTCCCGCGGCTATTGCCATCCTGCGCATCTTGCCGCTTCCCGGCGCGTTGAAGGTCCTGCTGTGGATTGTCGCGATCCTTGCCTCCCTCGTGGCGCTCGCCAATGCTGCCAATATCATTTCCAATCGTTTTGTCCTTCCCTACACGTCCGGCTCGGTTTGCAACAAGTCCTCTGTTGCCGCCATGCTGGGTGTCATGGATAACGTCGCCCCCTATCAGGGTGAGAACGAGTTCCCTGACGATATTCCGTTTGACACGTATTTTGGCGAGCAGAAGCGTCGCGCCGAGGAGATGGCGCGCGCGGCAGCCGAGTACGCCGCGGCCCAGCAGCAAAATGATTACGGCAATACCATCGAGTACGAAGAGCCTGCCTATACCGAGGATGAGTATGGCCAGCCGGTCGCTCCCGAGGGTGAGCAGGGCGAGGCTTTTGATGAGCAGATCGATGGATTCGAAGGTGCTTCTGCCGACGAGACCCTGATTGGCGTCATTGCACCCGAGTCCCAGGTCCAAGATATTCCGGCCGAGGAGCCCGTTGCAGACGAGTCCGCTGCCGAGTCGGCAGAGGAGCCTGCCGCGGCCGAGCAGGCCGAGCCCGAGCCCAAGCTTTATCGCAATGCCGCCGGCAACATCCGGTTTGGCTCGGATGCCATCCGTGCCCTGGGAATGCTTCCCGAGTCCTGTACGCTCGATTACGAAGAGGGCGAGGAGCCGACGTTCGAGCCCGCGCCCCAGCCCGATCCGGTCGTGGCTGCGCAGCCCGATGAGGCCAATGCCATCGAGACGGAAGCCGATACGGAGGCTGCTATCGATTCCGCAGCCGGTCTTGACGTCATGGCGCCTGCCCCGGCGCCCGAGGAGCTCGATAATACCGAGGACGACTACGATGCGTATCCGCAGCATGTGTCCTACGAGAGCGACACCGATTTTTCTGCCGAGCTTCCGGTGACGACGCCCCATGCCGATATCGCTTCCGCGTTTTCTTCGATCGGTGCCAGCGCCTCCCATTTCTTTAAGGGGGCATTCGAAAAGGGCAAGAAACTCGTTGACGACTTTGAGGAAAAGCGCGCTGCTGCCCGCGAGGCAGCCGCGCGCGAGGCTGCAGCCAAGCAACAGGCGGCCGAGGCCGAGCGCGAGCGCGCGGCACAGGAATTTGAGCAAAACGCCGCCGAGCAGCCGGTATCTGTTGATGTTGCCGATGCCACGACGTCTTTCGAGGCGCCGCAGCCTTCGCCTGCGGATGTTGCCGGGGAGACGGCGACTTTCGAAACCCAACAGCCGATCGACAGCACTGTGTCGTTTGATGCCACGATGACGTTTGAGAAGCAGGGCACCGCTATCGCCGAGCCCCTTTCCGCTCCTGTCGAGGACGAGCCCGCTGCGCCCGATACGGTCGAGGATCAATCTGTGGCGGAACAGGTCGCTGCGGACAGCTCCGAGCAAGAGCCTGAGCCCGTGGCCCCCGAAGCTCCGCAGGCGGATGAGTCGAGGCCCTACTCTACGCAGATCTTCACCATGCCCGCGCCGAGTGATCCCGGCGCCACGGTTGCCAATGCTGCTCCGTCGCAGGCCGAGACGGTCGATGCTCTGATGGCTCAAATCTCGTCTCAGGCGTCGCCGCGCCCGAACATGAACGTTCCCGACCCGGCATCCGCGCCGGCTCCCATGCCCTCTGCGTCTCCGCTGGCCTCGGTCCCCGATCCCTCGATGCCTTCGATGCAGCAGGCCAATGTCGCCTCGCGCACCTCGCTGTTCGACCTTCCCGACCCTTCGGCTCAGGTTAATGATCCCTTCGCGACGGCACAGGGGCCCGAGCCCACATCGGCTCCGGTTGTTCCCCCCATGCCGCTCACCTCGGATGTTCAGCCGCTTGAGACTATCTCGGCTCCTGCCGCTCCGGCCGCCAAGCCGCAAAAGCGCGGCTTGGGCGGTCTGTTCGGTCGCAAAAAGAAAAACGAGCAGGACAGCATGAGCGATTGGCTTGGCGTCGAGGATGATTACGACGCCAAGAAGTCTGGTCGCGGTATCGGCTCGTGGGATAACTTCGAGGATGACGACGACGGCTGGAAGGGTGGCGCCACGTCTTCCGATGGAGCTCCCGCCGAGGATATGCTCGCTGCCGTTGCCTCCATGGGCGATGACGAGCTGCTTGGCCACGACATCTGGTTTGTGGCTACAGGCGCTTCCGATTGCGACGGCGCCGGCATGAAGGCGTTCCTGGCCGCGCATCGCGACAAGCTCCGCGGCGTGTTCTTTATCAACCTTGAGTCCATTGGTGCCGGTAGGCTTTCGGTCGTGACGGTCGAGGGCGAGCAGCAGTTGCTCAAGGGTGACCGACGCATCATGAACTTGGTCAACAAGGTGTGCAAGTCGTTCCATGTCGATTGCGGTGCATTTGAGATGCCCTATGCCAAGACCGATGCCTATGCTGCTCTCGAGGCAAGCCGACGCGCCCTTACCATTGCCGGCGTCGACGGCCCACGTTTGGCATGCGCTCACACTGAGGACGATCTGCCGTACAACGTCAATCCGACAAATATCGCTACGGTGTCCGAGGTCGTGACCGAGGTCATTCGTCGTTCGTAGGTTGACCTATAAGGAGTCTGCGTGTTTTCGTACATCAAGCGCCACTGGCCCGTCTATCTCATCTTGGTCCTGATCGCCATTGCCCTTGGTTTCGGGGCCGCGTATATCGTGGGTGTTAAAGGCTCAACGCCTGAGTCCACGATTAGCGAAGAAGTGGAGCACGAGCAGAGTTTGGGAGCCGATGGCATCTCCAAGTCCGAACAAGCGCTCATCGACGGTGGGTCTGCATCTGGGGAATAGCCATTTCGCCACGAACGAATAAGAGGCGAGCCGGGAGACGGGCTCGCCTCTTTTTTATTGCGTCAGCGACGTTTTGACGCCAGCTTTAGATGGGCAAACCAGATTGTCGCGGCGCCGGAGGTCACGAAGGCGGTGAGGCAGGCGGCAATGGGAAGGGAGCCCGTTGCCGGTAAATCTTGCGGCATGACGCATCGCTGGATGACGCGATCCTCGTCATGTGATTCAAGGTTGCTACCGCCGCCATTGCGACAGAGGTCAACGCGAGCGCTGTTGGCGAGTGCGGTCTGAGGCGTGTAAGACGACGCGGCCTGCATATGGATGACGGCACCGTGAATATCCGAGTCAAGGACGGCGCTCACATCATCAAGGTCGTCATGCTCGTCTTTAAGGTCCTCGCGGGTCCAAGATTCTGCAGCGCCTCTTGTCGTGAAGTCGGCCGATACGGCCCCGTACTCAAGGCGAATGCCCGTGACGGCGGTATCGTCCAAAAGAGCGAGCTCTTTTGCCTCGAGGGTGACCGACTCCGTTGTTGGGATATCGGCTTTCCAAAGATGCCAATCGCCGTAATCGACCATGCGCAAATCGTCACCTAGGAGCTTTTTGACCTCGTCCGTTTCGAGCCAGGGGTTGTCATGCCCGTCGCTGAGCGTTGCATTGGCCTGTTCGCCCTTATCGATACTTCCCACTGGAGACGTTCGATACCACACGTTGCAAAGACCGTCGATGTCCCCGGTCGCGACAGGGGTTTCGATGGCGATGAGTTTGGCAGTGCCTTCCTTGGCGCATTCGAGATCGTCAGTGATGGTGAATTCATCAACCCAGGTATTCGACTCATTTTTAGCATCGAGCGTATAAGAGAAGGAGCCGTCCGCATCGGATTGTGCCACGGCTCGGTTTTTGCCATCGCCGTTGGCGACGAGACCCTTACCGATAGGGCGGGCGATCTCTTGCCGCTTGTCGACTTTGCCCTCGATGTCGATGGGTGCGTCCTTCATGGCTACCGTCTGCACTTCTCCTGTGGCCTTAATTTCAAACGTCATGTCTTCGGCAAGGTCGTAAGTGCGCGGGGGCATCACTTCGCGCAGGGTGTAGGTGCCGGGCAAAAGATGCTCGATGCGATGCGGTTTGTCAGAGGAGGTCCAAGCGTCTATCTCGGTTCCGTCGGCACCGTGGAGGGAGAGCCGGGCGCCATCCACTTCTTGTTTGCCGGTCAAATCGACTTTGGAGATGTCGATTTTGGTGTAGTCGTTAGAGATATCGAGGTGCGCTTTGACCGTGGGTGTTTCCTGGTCGGCATACGACAGCTCGACGGTGTGGACGCTTTGGTCGAGCAGGTAACCTTCGGGGGCCTGCACCTCGATTACCTCATAGGTGGCGGTTCCGCACCCCAGTGAAAGATGATTTGCGCACGCAAATCCCCGTTCGTCGGTCGTGATGGTGGCGACAGTCTCGCCGTCCAGGGCAGCAATGCTGCCGTCGGGGCGCACGATATCGCCCGCGGCACGGATATCAAAAACAGCACCGGCAAGGGCGCGCCCACCTACGGCATCGTTCTTGACGATCTCGATGCTTCCTGTCGCCGCGTCGTCGTAAAACGAGGCGACCGCGACGGGCGTTAAGTTCATGTCGGCGGGAATCGTTATCTCCAGATCTTCACCAACAAGATACGGTTCCTTGGCGGAAGTCTCTCGTATGTAATACGTGCCCGGGTTAAGCGATTCGGGTAGGGTGACGGTGCCGGTTTCGTCGGTCGTAAAGGTATTCATAACGGTATGGGCAGGATGCCAAGATGTTTGCGAGATGGGCTCACGGTTGCCGTTGAGCAGCTGAAAGGTGAACCCGGTGCGTGGTACGGCGCTGCCGGTCTGAGCATCGCGCTTCACGATTTGAAGATGTGTCGACAGGGCGTGGTTGTCTACGATGTACTGAAGTTCTGCGCCGTCCGAGATTTGCTCTGCCGTGATGGTCCATTCCCCTGCCTGCTTAAAGCCGTCGGGCACAGTGTTGACAACCTCGCGAATGGTGTAGCCGGCACGGTCATACGGTATGGTTCCGCTGACACCATCGGGGCGTTCTCCTGCGCCAAACCATGCTCCAGCCTGATCTTTGGTCGATGCGAAGCCGTAGATATTGGTGGTCAGCGTTCCAACAACCTGCTGCGAAGTGTTGCTTGCCACTTCAAAGACCACGCCTTTCGCCGGCTGCTCTATACCAGATCCGTCGCCATTACCGCAGTCCTTGAACTTTGAAATCTCGAGGTCAAAAGCGATGGGGGTGTTGGGGATGCGGCGCTCGAGCTCAACGACGCCCGCGTCTCCGAGCTGATCGGCACCGATGGTGTAGCTCCAGGTTTCATCGGAGGGCAGATAACCCTCGGGAGCTCTCGACTCATAGATGCTAAAGGTGCCCAGGGGGATGTCGGTAAGTGTTGCCCGGCCGTCCTCATCCGTTGTGAGGGCGTGCGACCAGCCCGGGGTAGACTGTGAGACGCAGGTGAACTCAGCACCGGCAAGTGACGCACCGACTTGAGGACCTGCCCCTGTCGCGGCATCGACCTTTGCGATGCGCAGGGTAATGGTACCGGGCTGCTCATCGATGACGACATTTCCGCCGTCATTGCCGGTGGAAAAGGCGATGCGGTCACTCCTGGGGATATAACCCGCTGGAGCTTTGGTTTCGACCAGATAATATGCCGTGTTGGGCAAAAGTGTCGCCTGTGCGCGACCGCGGCTGTCCATCTGGATGCTGCCGACACGCTTGTCGCCGGCGCTCTCATAGATGTCGAATCTCGCTCCGTCGAGCCTGTAGGTATCGTTTTCGCTCGTGATGGCGGCGTTGGCTGACTGTTTTTGGAAGGATGCGGAGACGGCCGGGAGCACGTAGAGCATGTCTTGACGCTTGCTGCCGCCCGACACAGTTCCCAAATAGCGCCGCGCGCGATGCGGTGCGGCTTTAATGCTTCCCGACTTGGCGCTGTCGTGGAGCCAGCGCGCTGCGGCAACGACCTCATTGTCGCCGGAAAAGTTTCCGCTCTTTGTGACGCCCTGGGCGGTTGTATATGAGAATGATCCGTCGGTATGGGTGGTGCCGTTGAGCATCCAGACGGCAAGTTGGGTTGCGGCGCGTGCTCGATCGGGGGACAGGTTATGCCCGCCAAAGGATGTGGCGGTGGGGTAGCCATGGCAGATGATGGCCGCGAATTCGTCTTCGAGCCATACCCAGCCCTGATTGTAGGTGAGCCAGGGTCCGCCCGGTGTGCTGGGGCCAAATCGGTCCTGGTTCATACAGTAGGCAGTCGAAGAATCCTGTGCCTCGTATTTGCCAACTCCAAAAGGACCGCATTCATTGCTGATAGTGCGGAATCCGAGCGATTCGTAACCGTCGACGGCGAGCGCGGCATCCGGTGTCATGCAGCCTAAAAGTAAAAAGAGGACTAGGAGCAGCGATCCTGCTGTGATTGCGCTGTGGACAGAGTGCGTGGGTGCGTTGGACATGGCTGCTCCTTATCCCTCGTGCGCCGCACGGGGAGGCCGCGGCGCGTAGGATGAGGCTACCCCCAAGGTTCATGCGGGTAAGTACCGGAACCTGACCAAACGCTTGCCCGATATCTGACAAATGGCGCCTATGAAAGACAATGGGATAAATCTGCAGGTAGACAACGGTAAATAGAAGAACGTACAGGTCCCTATCTCCACAATTGGCCTGTTTTTAGGGTGATTCTCCACAGCTAAAACAAGCATCGTCACCCTTGTATCGAACAAGACAACCGCGTTATACTATCCCTCACATATGCGGGCATCGCCAAGTGGTAAGGCATCAGCTTCCCAAGCTGACACTCGCGGGTTCGAGTCCCGTTGCCCGCTCCAGAAAAAGTAAAAGCACGACACCGTTCCGGTGCCGTGCTTTTTTCAATAAAGTGCCGGGACTCGAACCCGACAGGGTGCGAGCGTAAAGCAAACGCGAAGCGTTTGTAGCGAGCAGGCGAAGGCGCCGGCAGGCGCCTGAAGCCGGTGCGGATTTGCGAAGCAAATACGCGGATGTCCCGTTGCCCGCTCCATCGAGCACAGGGGACCTCGGGAACGTCGAGTCCAATCCGCTTTGCCCGTGCAGGTGCGCAAACCAGGTCTGCCGACCGCAGCCGGTGCGGATTTGCGAAGCAAATACGCAGACGTCCCGTTGCCCGCTCCACCGGGCACGGGAGACGTGGGGACGGCCAATTCAACAAAGTTTTCCCCACCGTCTCCGCGAATCCGGCAGGCGACCGCAGCCGGTGCGGATTTGCGAAGCAAATACGCGGACGTCCCCATGGCCGCTCTTGCGGCAAAATGTTAGGTTAATGCCTGCTGCCCATACTTGCACCTACGCACGGTACAATGGTTAAGTTACGACCAACGTGCCAATAGCCAAAAAGGAGCCGCTATGATCGATCGCTATACTCGCCCGGAGATGGGACACATCTTCTCCCTCGAGAACAAGTACGCCATTTGGCAGGAGATCGAGGTCCTGGCCTGCGAGGCCCAGGCGGAGCTCGGCAAGATCGGTATTTCTAAAGACGAAGCCCAGTGGATCCGCGATCACGCTAACTTTGAGAAGGCAAAGGTCGATGAGATCGAGGAAGTCACGCGCCACGACGTTATTGCTTTCCTGACCAACATGAAGGAGTACATCGACGCCGATGTTCCCGAGGGCGACCCCAAGCCCAGCCGCTGGGTCCACTACGGCATGACCAGTTCCGACCTGGGCGATACGGCTCTGTGCTACCAGCTCACCCAGGCCTGTGACCTGATCATCGAGGACGTCAAGAAGCTCGGCGAGATCTGCAAGCGTCGTGCCTTCGAGGAGCGCAACACACTCTGTGCCGGCCGTACTCATGGCATCCACGCCGAGCCGATGACCTTCGGCATGAAGTTCGGCTCTTGGGCCTGGGAGCTCAAGCGCGATCTGGACCGTCTCGAGGATGCCCGCAAGAACGTTGCCTTCGGTGCCATCTCGGGTGCTGTCGGCACTTACAGCTCCATCGAGCCGTTTGTCGAGGAGTATGTCTGTGAGCACCTGGGTCTGGTTCACGACCCGCTGTCCACGCAGGTCATCAGCCGCGACCATCACGCCTACCTCGCCGGCGTCCTTGCCACCACGGCAGCCACCTGCGAGCGCATCGCGACCGAGGTTCGCAACCTGCAGAAGACCGATACGCTCGAGGCCGAGGAGCCGTTCCGCAAGGGTCAAAAGGGCAGCTCCGCCATGCCGCACAAGCGCAACCCGATCACCATGGAGAAGGTCTGCGGCCTGTCGCGCGTCGTGAAGTCCAACGCCCAGGTCGCCTTCGACAACGTCGCCCTGTGGCACGAGCGCGATATTTCGCACTCCTCCGCCGAGCGTGTCGCCCAGGCCGATAGCTTCATTGCACTCGACCACATGTTCCAGTGCCTCATTCGCGTTATCGACGGCCTGCAGCTGTATCCGGCCCGCATGATGGCCAATCTCAACAAGACCCGCGGCCTCATCTTCTCCTCTAAGGTTCTGCTGGCCCTCGTCGATACGGGCATCACCCGCGAGGATGCCTATGCTATCGTGCAGGAAAACGCCATGGCCACCTGGCACGAGGTGCAGGACTGTGTCTCCGGCCCCACCTTTAAGGAGCGTCTCGAGGCCGATCCGCGCTGCACCGTCAGCCAGGAGAAGCTCGACGAGATCTTTGATCCGTGGGACTTCCTCACCCGCATCGACACGGTCTTCGATCGCCTGGAGCAGCTGAGCTTCGAGTAGGGTTAACCTAATTCGGCCGTTTGCGGATGCATTCCAACCTTTGGCGCCTTGCCCATCTTGGGTGAGGCGCTTTTTTATCGCCGCATCAGCCCCAGGTATACAATGAAATCCGACTGCTGTTTCGATGAAGGGAGGCTTGTGCCCGGACGTATCAAGCGAGCCGCCATCGTCTCGTTTGCGCTCATGCTCCTTGTTGCCGCCTGTGTGGCCGCCCTGACGTATACCGTTCGAAGCAGTTCTTCCTCCTCGAATGAAGCCGACAAAGATCTCCCGGTACTCAAAATCGGCGTTACGGATAACGACCCCTATGTGTATGTCGATACCACGGGCGATTACGCCGGAATCGATATCGACATCGCCCGCGAGGCCTGCAAGCGCGCGGGGATCAAGCCACGGTTTGTCGATATTGACTGGAACGATCGCGACCGGCTGCTCAAAAACGGTGATATCGATTGCCTGTGGTGTGATTATTCTCCCTGTTATCGCGAGGATAAGTATTACTGGACCGAGCCGTATCTAACCGTGACGGTCTCGGTTGCCGCCAAGAAAACGAGTGGCATCAATTCCTTGGCGCATCTCGATGGAAGCAAGACCATCGCGGTGATTGCGGGTTCGGTGAGCGAACGCCGATTGCTCGCAGGGGATCTGGAAATTTCGCCGGACGTGAAAATCAAATCGTATGGTTCTGCCGAGCTCTGCAAAGCCGCCCTCGCCAAAGGGTATGTCGACTGTTGGATGGCGGACGTTCAGCCGCTTGACCGACTTGTCGCCCAGTATCCCGGCCTTTACCGCGTGTTCGCCGACAACATTATGACGGTCGATCTGGGCGTCGCGTTTGATGACAGCTATGAAGGACCGATCGTAAAGGATCTCAATACTGCATTGTTTGCCATGGATCGAGATGGCACGATTGACCGTATTGTGGGCAATTACAAGACAGGAGCGACGACGGGCGGGCAAGGAGCAAATCCATGACAAATGATGAGCACCGCTTGCGTCGAAAGACTCTGACCGTCATAGCTGTCGGCGTTATTGTCAGCGCTGTCTTGTTAGGCCTGTTGTATACGGTTGGAACCCATCGCTGCCTCGAAAAAACGCTTGGGTTTGGCCAAGAAACCATGGTGTTTTTGGAAAACGCTTGCGAAAAATATGACCGCTACGAACAGGGGAGAAAAGCCGAGGAGACGCACGATTTGCTCGCCGCGGTCGAATCGTTTGCGACGTTCCTGTCCTCTGATCGCGTTGAGGTTAACAACGACCTTATCGAGCAATTTGTCCATGCCGAGAACCTTTCGGGGTTGATGGTCATGGACTCCGATGGTCATATGGCTGCCCACTACGACATCGATGGTCGCGATCCGCTCATGTTGTGGCGAGAGGAGCTGGCCTGTTCGCCGGTCGCATCGATGTATCAAGGTTCCAAAGTGACCTACTCAACTGTCGTCGAGCGCTGTGGTGTTGTTTTTGCCGTCTGTGCTGTTCCGTATGGCGACGGCGTTGCCCTGGCATACCGCTCATTTGTTCCCGACACGGCGGACGACTATTCATATGCCATAGCCGACGTGCTTTCGAACAGCACCTTCCACCAGGGTCCCACGGTGCTTGTTATGGAGGATGCGGAGATTGTCTCATCCAACAGTGCCGATGCTGACATGTTGCTCGCCCGACTCCTCACCAGCGCAGGGGTTGAGTGGAAAGACGACGGCCTGACGCCCATCGAATATCGAGGAGACAAATGGTACGCCGTGCGTGCGGCATATAAGGACTACCGCCTGTTTGCGCTATATCCCAAATCTGAGGTCATGTCTGACAGGATTTCATTTGTCGCGGTCGGCGTTTTGGTGTGCCTTGCGTTTTGGGTCGTGGTGCTGTTGGCTCGGAATATCGTTGACCACCGCAATTTGGTCGAAAAAGATAAACAGCTCGGCATTATCAATGCCATAAGCGCCATCTACGATTCGACCTTCCTCTTGCATCTCGACACCCTCGAGATCGAGGGAATCAATATGTCGCCGGCGATAGCGAAGATATTTTCCGAGCACAACGAGGCATATGACTTTATGGACACGGTCTGCCGGGATATCGTGAGCCCCGAAAGCCGCGAAGCGGTTGTGGGACTCGTAGATATAAGTACGCTTCGTGAACGTATGGAGGGCGTACCGTACTTGGCTGCCGAGGTGCGAGATTGTCGAGGCGCTTGGTACTCGCTACAGGTTGTCCCCCAGCATCGCGATGAGCAAGGCCGGCTGGAGTCGGTCGTCGTGGCGACGCACAACATATCGATGGTCAAGCATGCCGAGGAGCTGTCATACCAAGATAAACTGACGGGGCTTCGCAACCGCAACTATCTTGAATCGCGTGGAGATAGCCTGGTAAACGAGGGCTTGCCCGTGAGCGTGATTATGCTGGACTGCAATTATCTCAAGTGGACCAACGACATCTATGGTCACGAGATGGGGGATGAACTGCTGCGACGGACGGCGTCCGTGCTGCGGCGGGTGGCTGGTGCGGATTACCTGCCGATGCGCGTTGGCGGCGACGAGTTTTTGCTGGTTTGTTCCCATACTGACAATGAGTCTGCGCTCGGGCTGGAACAGGATCTTCGTCTCGGTCTTGCCGCGGTAAGCGATGAGGCCCTGACGGTCAGCGCATCGATTGGCGTGGCGACCGTCGAGACGGCTGGAAATACGCTGGCCGATGTATATCGTGTCGCCGACCACAATATGTATCGGGAGAAGCGCATGGTCCACGCACAGGGTGCGGACTGCTAATCTTGTCTCCACTAGTCCAAGCATCGTAGGATGTTGAATCGGTGCTTGCGATAATAAGTCGGCCCAGGCGGGGATAATAGACGTCTGAAATTTCTTTCTGAGAGGGGAACGCAATGATTAGTTTTGACTACAAGCCTCAGGGTGTATGTTCTCGCAATATCCACCTTGACCTTTCCGATGACGGCAACAAGGTGGTGGGCGTTGAGTTTACCGGCGGCTGCGACGGCAATCTCAAGGCTATCTCCAAGCTGGTTGAGGGTGCTCCTGCCGATCGCGTAATCGAGGTTCTCGCCGGTAATACCTGCGGTATGAAAGAGACCTCCTGCGCCGACCAGCTTACCCGCGCTATCGAGGCCGCTCGCGCCGAGATCGCCTAATGGGTATCGCCGACCACATCAAGAACGGAATATCGCGCCGTGGCTTTGTACTTGGCGGTGCTGCCGCGGGCGCTGCCACGGTGCTTGCCGGCTGCTCGAAAAAAACGGGTACCAGCGACGATGCCGCCGGCGAGCCGCAGGTTATCAAGGACGATTCAAAGATTGTCTCGATTACGGATGAGTACGAGGCCGTCGAAATCGACCTCGAGCCTGCAGCTTCATGGACATTGCCTCTGGGTACGCTGCTGTACTACTGCGACGGCGATTACGCCGCGGCGATGATGGCACCCGCATCGGCGCGGCATGCCAACACACTCGGTGTGCTCAACCTGGGTGACGGTTCGCTCACAACGCTCATCGAGGACCCCGTCGAAGGTGCAGGGTATTCGTTTTACGATGTCCGAGCCGGCGATGGCGTGTTTGCTTGGGTCGAGATGAACTTTGCGAATGCATCATGGAAACTCTATGCGCAAAATACGGCAGGTGCGTCGCTTGTCGGCGATGTGGTCGAGCTCGACCGAGGCGGCAAGGACTACGACCCGCCGCTGTTTACGGCGTTCGAATCGTCCGTCATTTGGTACAAGATGCCTTCGGCGGGCGGCAAAAAGACGAGTCACGACTCGTATTGCTACCGTCGCTCGCTCGACGAGGCAAAGGCCGAGGCCATTTGGAAGTCAACGGGTCGCTTTGCATCCGCCCCGCGTGTGAGTGACGGCATCTTGACCATTTCCCCGCGCGTGCGCAACGACGAGGGCGTCTACTACGGCATGACGGCGATCGACCTGACGGACGGCAACAATACCAAGAGGGCTCAGCTGGTCCTTCCCTCATCGGTGTCTCCCTTCGAGGCCGTATATATGGGCGACACGTTTGTGTTCTCCATCGAGGCCACCTATAGCGGCGTGGGGAGTCTAGGCAACATGGGCACCTATATCGGTAACGAGAATGGGACGTTCCTATTCCTGTCGCGCGAGCCGCTTGCGTGTGCTGCCGGCAGAAAAGGCAAATATCTGGTTAAGGTTCAGGCATCGCATTTTCTGATCGATACCTCCGCCAAAACCTATGGTTCGCTGCTGTCGCCCGACCGCGCTCTCGAATATGGCGATTATCCAGCTACGGCGGGTAAATCGAATACGTTTTTAACCTATGCCACGGTGCGTAATAGCCAAGGAATTCCCGAGACGGTTACCGCCCGCCTGTTCTCTCTTTAGCGCCGAGGGGTTAAAAAGGCGTCAACGGGGGAATAAGCGCGTTGTAATTGTGAGTACCGCCCGCCGAGCCGCCGCACTGTAGCGGTGCTCGGTGGGCATAGGTGCGTTAAAATGGGCTTGTTCTTAGCTAATTGAGACAGGGGGGCCGTGTTATGGCTTCAGATGCAAAAAAGATTCTGCTGGTCGAGGACGAGAAGGCAATCCGTGACGCTGTCGCTGCCTATCTCGAGCGCGAGGGCTACTGGGTTGTTGGCGTTGGCGACGGCCAGTCTGCGATCGAGGAGTTCGAGAAGCACCAGTTCGACCTGGTTGTGCTCGACCTTATGCTCCCCAAGATTCCCGGCGAGCGCGTTTGCCGCACTATTCGCGATACCTCGGATGTGCCCATCATCATGCTCACCGCCAAGGGCGAGATCGAGGATCGCATTATCGGCCTCGAGCTTGGTGCCGACGACTACCTGATCAAGCCGTTCTCGCCTCGCGAACTCGTCGCCCGCGTCCGTGCCCTGTTCCGCCGTGCTCACCAGGCCGATGAGCCCGCCGTTGAGGTGCTCGACTTTGGCGATCTGGTCATCGATATCTCGGGCCACAAGATTTTGGTCGAGGACAAGGAAGTGGACCTGACTGCTTCCGAGTTTAAGCTGCTCACCACGCTTGCTCGCCATCCCGGTCGCGTCTATAACCGCATGGAGCTGGTCGAGAAGGTGCTCGGCTACGACTTTGAGGGCTATGAGCGCACCATCGACAGCCATGTGAAGAACCTTCGCGCCAAGCTGGGTGATGACCCCAAGAAGCCTAAGTGGCTCTACACCGTTCACGGCGTCGGCTATCGCTTTGAGGCTCCGGCCAAGACCGATAAGTCGGACGAGAAATAGGGAAATCACATATGACACCTGCGCGCTTTGAAATCGGACAAAAGCACAAGCAGGAGAACGAGGCGGGTTCCAAGGCGAGTTGGAACACGCCTCGTTCCGATTCACGGCCAGCGATGAGCTATCCCTCGCGCATGGCATTGGCTTTTGCCCTGACGTCGCTCATGACGGTATTGGTGCTGGTGGGCGTTGTCTCCGTTGTGTGGGGCACCGTCTTTTCGGATTACACGCGCTCTAATATCGTCGAGATCGCCAATTCTGCTGCCGAAAAGCTTGCGACGTCGTATGAGGAAAACGGCAATTGGACTGCGGGCGAGCTGCGCACGGTCGCGACATCGAGTTTGGTGTCCGACGACCTGAGTATGCAGGTCGTCAACAAGAAAGGCGTTGTCGTCTATGATGACTCATGGCCTTCGGCAAGTGCGACCGCCGATGTGCGCGAGAGTGAATCACCGTCGAGCAGCTCGAGCGGTAAAAAGGCCTCGCATAGCCCGGTCTCGTCGGCGCCCACCGACTCCGATAGCGTCGCCAACGTCGAAATCATAACGTCTTCTGGCGAGCATGTCGGACAGGTAAAGCTATGGGCCATCGGCTCCGATGCTCTGCTCACCAAGGCGGATTCTGCGTTTAGGGAGAAGACCTTTAACGCCATGGCTCTTGCCGCGGTTGTTGCAGTTTGTATTTCGGTCGTTATCGGGTCACTCGTGTCGCGCATGCTCACCAAGCCGATTCACCGTATTACCAGCACGGCCAAGCAAATTCGCGACGGCGATCTGTCCGCTCGTACGGGCTTGCGCGGCGACGATGAAATCGATCAGCTGGGTGAGACCTTTGACGAGATGGCCACCTCGCTCGAGAAAGATATGAAGCACGAAAAGCGCCTGACCTCGGATGTCGCACACGAGCTGCGCACGCCGCTCATGGCCATGCTTGCAACGGTCGAGGCCATGCAGGACGGCGTGTATCCCACCGACGACGAGCATCTGGAGACGGTCGCTTCCGAGACGCGCCGCCTGGCTCGTTTGGTGCAGCAGATGCTCGACCTATCGCGTATGGAAAACAGCACGGCGCCGCTCAATCTCGAACCGGTGGACATGGTTCCCTTTGTGCGGTCTATCGTCAACGCTCAGGAGCGCCTATTTGTTGACCGCGATCTGCGCTTGCGCTTTGCTGACGAGACCCAAGGTCACGACGATGTCGTCGAGGCCGATCCCGACATGATCACGCAGTGCGTCATCAACCTCATGAGCAACGCCATGCGCTACACCCCCGAGGGCGGTTGGGTCGTGGTGTCGGTGCTCAGTGACCGCAAGCATGTCAGTATTGCCGTTTCGGATACCGGTATCGGTATTGCCAAGGACGACCTGTCGCGCATCTTCGGGCGATTTTGGCGCGCAGATGCCAGCCGCGCCCGCGAAGCCGGCGGCCTGGGCGTTGGCCTCGCCGTGACCAAGCAAATCGTCGAGCGTCACCATGGCTACATATCCGTGGAGTCGGAGCTTGGAAAGGGTACGACTTTTACGATTCATCTGCCTCGCGAGCACACGGCGGACGTGGCATCTACTACAATGGAGCACTAGCTTTTCGCTATTCGGTGAAGGAGGGGCCGCGTTCCTGCCGCTCCGAGTTTGCGAAAACATGCGGGAAAGAACCCGCATTTCTGTCGTATTTAGGTAAGGAGTGACTCACGTGACAACGATGGAGCGTCGTCCGGATTCCCGTGGCAAGGTTCGTGATATCTACGATGCCGGTGAAAACCTGCTGATGGTCGCCACCGACCGCATTTCTGCGTTCGACTTTATTCTCCCCGACGAGATTCCGTTTAAGGGAGAGGTGCTCAACCGCATCTCGGCATTCTGGTTCGACAAGTTTGCCGACATCGTTCCCAACCACCTCGTCTCCATCGATCCGGCGGATTTCCCCGAGGAGTTTGCCGAGTATCGTGACTATCTCGCAGGTCGCGCCATGCTGGTCAAGAAGGCCCAGACGATTCCCATCGAATGCATCGTCCGCGGTTATCTGACCGGTTCGGGCAAGAAGACCTATGACGAGAACGGCACCGTCTGCGGCATCCAGCTGCCCGAGGGTCTGACCGAGGCCTCCAAGCTTCCCGAGCCGCTGTTCACGCCGTCCACGAAGGCCGAGATCGGCGACCACGACGAGAACATTTCGTTCGAGCGTTGCTGCGAAATCGTGGGTGAGGACATCGCCACGCAGATCCGCGACCTGTCCCTCAAGATTTACAAGGCCGCTGCCGAGTACGCCGCGACCCGCGGCATCATCATTGCCGACACCAAGTTCGAGTTTGGTGTTATTGATGGCAAGGTCACGCTGATCGACGAGTGTCTCACGCCCGACTCCAGCCGTTTCTGGCCTGCTGCCAGCTACGAGGAGGGCAAGATCCAGCCTAGCTACGACAAGCAATTCGTCCGCAATTGGCTCAAGGCCAACTGGGATATGACGGGGGAGACCCCGCACCTGCCCGCCGAGGTCATCGATGGCACGTCCGAGCGCTATCGCGAGGCCTTCCAGATCATCACGGGCTCCCAGTTCACAAGCATGAAGGAGAACGCATAAGTGAGTACCCGTAGCGCCACGAACAAGCGCACGCAATCCCACGAAGTTACCGGGGTTGCGCGCAAGTCTGCCGCATCTGCTAAGCCCGCCCGCCAAGCAGCGAGCTCCGTTCGCGTCGTGCCGGCTTCGTCTAAGGCACGCCGCAAAGAGCTCGAGAAGGGCGAGAACCTCGAGGGCCTCTCTAAAGAGGAGAAGCGCGCCCGCAAGGCTAAGCAGCGCGCCAAGGAGGACCGCATCTATACGGTGTCGAATATCCTCCTCAAGCAGGACGAGGACTACACCAAGCGCCGTCGTATCTGGTGGGCCGTGCTCGCCATCGGCATGGTACTCGTCGTGGCAATTTGGGCTTCGCTCTACTTCGCTCCCGGCGGCACGGTGTCCAGTCCTGTTCAGATGGTCGGCATCGTTTTGTCCTATGTCATCATCCTGGGTGACTTTATCTACGACTTCGTTCGTATTCGTCCCTTGCGCAACATGTACCGCGCGCAGGCCGAGGGCATGTCCGAGAACAAGCTCAACGCTCTTATCGAGCGCTCGGCTGCCGAGGAGGACAAGAAGGACTCCAAGAAGAAGTAGCGTTTGTATCCATACATATCGCTAAGATATAAGGCGCGTCGTTTTTGCGGCGCGCCTTTTTACTGTTCTATAGATAGATGGAGTGGCACATGATTCGAGCTGCCCTGACGGTCGAAGAGGCTTTGGAGGGCATGAAGGCCCTGGAGCCCAAGATTAAAAACTACGCGCGCCTGGTCGTCCGCAAGGGCGTAAACGTCAAGCCCGGCCAGGAGGTCGTCGTTCAGTCTCCGGTCGAGTGCGCGCCTTTTGCCCGCGTGGTGGTCGCGGAGGCTTATGCCGCCGGCGCTGGTCACGTGACGGTCATTTGGGCCGATGACGCCGTGACGAGGTTCACGTACGAGCATGTCGATAAAAGCTATTTTGAGCAGACGCCCGAGTGGAAGCGCCTGCAGCTGGATTCCCTGGCCCAGGACGGTGCCTGCTTTATCTTTATTGAGGGTGCGGATCCTGCAGCCCTCAAGGGCATCGATCCAGCCAAGCCGGCCGCGGCATCCAAGGCGAGGAATACGCAGTGCAAAGTTTTCCGCCGTGGACTGGATTACAACATCAATCCGTGGTGCATCGCCGGCGCTCCGGTCGTGGCTTGGGCGCGCGAGGTGTTCCCGGGAGACGCCGATGAGGTTGCAATCTATAAACTATGGAATGCGATTCTGCACACCGCTCGCGCCGATGGCCAGGACCCGGAGAGCGACTGGGAGCTTCATGACGCGGCGTTCGAAAAGAACTTGCGCTTCCTAAACGACAATCGTTTTGACTGTCTGCGCTATACCGCTTCGAATGGAACCGACCTGGTAATTGGTATGACGAAGGGGCATGAGTGGGCCGGCGGTAAGGGCGAGACCCCCGACGGTCACCCCTTCTTCCCTAACATCCCCACCGAGGAGGTCTTCACCTCGCCCGATCGTATGCGTGCTGACGGAATCGTCTATTCCGCAATGCCGCTTATCCATCACGGTAACAAGGTCGACGATTTTTGGATCAAGTTCGAGAACGGTCGTGTGGTGGATTACGACGCCCGTGTGGGAAAGGCGACACTCGCAAGTATCATCGATACTGACGAGGGCGCTGCTCATCTGGGAGAGGTTGCGCTCATTTCCAAGAACACGCCGATTCGCGAAAGCGGCATCCTGTTCTATGACACGCTCTATGACGAGAATGCCAGCTGCCATCTTGCACTGGGAGTCGGCTTCCCCGAGTGCATTGAGGGTGGATATGATATGTCCAAAGAGGAGCTCATTGAGCATGGCGTCAACGTTTCGAGCACGCACGTCGACTTTATGATTGGCACGGACGACATCGATATTGTAGGCATTACGCCCGATGGACGCGAAGTTGTGATTTTCCAGAACGGCCAATGGAGTTGGGAATAGTCCCAGACCGTGGTACAATGCCACCCGCGGGCCGTTAGCTCAGCTGGCAGAGCAGGGGACTTTTAATCCCAAGGTCTAGGGTTCGAACCCCTAACGGCCCACCACAGGTACGAGAGGGCCTCGGCGACGGGGCCCTTTTGGTTCCGGGCCCCCTGCGGGGTTCGAACCGGTGAGGTCGCGAGGCTGAGCGAACGCGCGAGCGTTCGCCAGCGAGCGCGCGAGGGCGGCGCGAGCCGCCCGGAGCATGCGGACGCCGCAGGCGGACGCGAATCCCTGACGGTCCACCATCCGCACACAGGCCCCGGCACAGGGGCTTTTTTCATACCGGTCGCCCCCGCATGGATTCGAACCGATGAGGTCGCGAGGCCGCGTGAGCGCGCGATGTTCCCGGGGTGTTCAAATTCACGGCCGTTCGCCGATTTCGCGCTGGCGATTCGCGCTAAAATAGACCCTGCATGTCAGTGCCCGATGCTTCCGTCTCGCCGCGGGGCATCGGGGTTGAACACGAAAGAGAGGAGAGGCATGCAGTACACAGCAGAAGTGGAGAACATGTGCCCCGTCGCCAAGGGCGCATACCACGGCCCCGCGCCCATCCCCGAGGAGGGCAAGTGGGTTCAGGCCAAGGAGATCTCCGACATCTCCGGCCTCACGCACGGTGTGGGCTGGTGCGCCCCGCAGCAGGGTGCGTGCAAGCTCACCCTCAACGTCAAGGACGGCGTGATCGAGGAGTGCCTCGTCGAGACCCTCGGCTGCTCCGGCATGACCCACTCCGCGGCCATGGCCCCCGAGATCCTCCCCGGTAAGACCAT
>ENA-ORVG01000342-ORVG01000342.1-human-gut-metagenome-genome-assembly--contig:-NODE-342-length-66333-cov-7.461843_pt1 | contig 66333 bp, 53 predicted proteins | sample MGYA00242091_ERZ509233 | MGnify/ENA primary metagenome ERZ509233 (study PRJEB26280, sample SAMEA2338840) | human gut metagenome | biome: human gut; feature: human-associated habitat; material: faeces... | reverse complement strand
TAAAGGATAACAATAAGTTATCAATTGGAGAAATAATATGAAAATATGGATTGGCAGAAGAGAATCAGATATATTAACCTATACACCAAACTATTTTGATTATTCAATAACATATTACGGAAGTAATAAAAATAATAATTTTTCATTTTCAACAATAAATAGAGATATTCCTGTATATAGCAAAAAATTTATAAACTTTATAAATAAAAAAATCCAATTTATTATATCTGCAAGTGATAAGTACGAACTTTATTTTTATTCAATATATGCAAAGAATAAATTAGTTGAAATGTACCCAATTTATTGTAAGCATTGCAAAAATTGTAATGATTCCAGAATAATAAATTGGTTGGATAATAAAACTTATACTCGCCTATGGTTTTCAAATTCTGTACAAGTTCCAAAATTCAGTTTGCTTTCTAAATCGGAGTGTACTTATGAAAATTTAAAGGCCAAATTCCCCAAATTTGATGAATATGTATTACAATTGAACTATTCAGCTGGAGGAGATGGAACATACAAAATTAATGAGAGGAACAAGGATGTTAATAATCAATTAAATCAAAATTATCCTTATTTGGTTTCACCATATTATGCTCCGTCAATATCAGCTTGTTGTCATGTAATTATAGGTAAAGATGAAACGATAATATTTCCCTTAGGAGAACAAATAATAAGTAAATATGACAGCAGATTATCCTATCGAGGAACTAGATATGATTTAGAAAAAAGAATTTCTAGTTGCACACTAAAAAAGTGCTATGATTTTATTGAAACACTCTCCAGTTTATTATCAATAAATGGTTATCGTGGAATTTGTGGGTATGATTTTTTAATATATAAAGGTTCTCCGTTATTTATTGAGGTAAATCCACGATATATGGGTTCATCATATTTAATCAACTATATGCTTTCAATTAATCATTTCCCATCACTATTTGAAATAAATACAATGGCTTTTGAAAATAAATCATTAAAAGAATTAAAAGTGAGTATTCACAATATAGAAACAAATTTTGAAACTCAAACATTATTAAATGAAAGCGGTAAAATTTTTTCTAATAGTATTGAAATTCCAAATTTAAAGCACTTATACGATGATGGTTTATTGAAATCTAAAATTGTTTTTCCTAATGCATTATTATATAGATATTTTTATGAATTATGATTAGAGTTAATAAAATAAGAATTTTGAATTCCGCTATTCAAGTTTTCTACATTATAAATGCAGTGATTTATTTCTGTTATCTGAATTGTACTATTTTCAATATTAACTTGATTTTTCCCATTAATTAATTGTTCAATATAATGAATTTGTTCCTGTGTGAACGGTACTTGTTGTTTTGTCTTTTTTCTATTTTTGTAATTTTTTATAATAGTTTTAGTTTTGCTAATTAGCAAGTTTGTTAATTTGTATGCAAAGGTACAACATTCTGAAACAGCAGCAAGAAAAATTATTAATCTCTCTGGGTCTGAAAACAATTCGATAAAAAAATGCACTTCCGAATTATGACGTATTTCAATACTATGGTTTTCATGGCCCTTGATATAGCATCTTATCACATTTTCCAGATATTTATAAAACAATATAATTTTATCATATTCATTATCATTGATGTTCGTTTGGATATCAAGGGTTAAATATGGCGAGTCTACCTTATCAAGTAAAAGAGTTTTTATATCTGAAATATATATATTTAAATTGTCAATATCACATTCTTTTAATGGTATTTTGTTGAGGCCGTCAACAATCATACCATAAATTTCTTTGCGGTTTTGGATGCTGAAAAATTTATTGTTTAACAATTGCGAATAGTGTCTAATCATTCTAAAGTTATGTATTAATAAAGACTGTTCTATGCCCATTTTAATGGCATCTAATGATTTATGAAAATCTTTAAGAGAAATATATATGTTTGCTAAAAAGTAATAATTCTTAGATTTTTCGTAAAACAATATAAAGTCAGGGATATAGTTTAAGTATTCTTCTTTTGTTAAACGCTTTGAAGATTCACTTGTGAACGATATATTATCTTTTGTATTCATTAAATAAAATAATCCATTAGTAATACATGGGATTGCTGGAAATGGAAATACGGTATCCTTTGTTTTTATATTTATAAATTTCAGAAAGTCAAAATTTTGGCTTGAGAATTTTATATTATCTAACAGGGTGTTTTTTAAAAGCATATCTTCAAAAGCACATGAATGAAATGTTGTATTACAAATTTCATCCCCATTAAAAATGCTTTCACAAAAGTTAGCAGAATTAAAATAAACATTATGTATTTTACAATTGAAAAATATGCTTTTCATAAATCTGGTTGCTACAATTTCTTTACTTTCATCATTAAATTCAAAAGTACAAAATCTAAAATCACATGATTGAAAATTTGCAAAATCAAAGCAGCAGTTTGTAAATTTACATTCAGAAAAAACTGAACTCGCAAATCCCGCCTCTTTAAAATTACATTTGAAAAAGTGGCATTTGCTAAAATAAGAATATCTTCTGTTTTTTCCATAATAGTTTTCAGAAATATTTGCTCCATTTATTATTTCAAATTGATTTGTTCTAAAATAAGTTTTATTACTCATATTTGAATTAAGTCTATTTAAAGAATTTTCAAAATTATTATTTATCAAATCTTTCATATTCTAATCTCCGAGGTGTAGTTTTATGCAAAATCAACGTTCAGAAGAACTCACAAAAAAAGCAGAGAAATTTTGCAATTTTAAAAATAATTATTTTAAAGAAAATAATAGCAAAAATAAATATATCCAATTGTTTCCCAATGTGAATCCAGATGATTGGCAATCTTATACTTGGCAATTAAAAAACAGATTTAATAATATTTGTGAAATAAATAAAATATTTAACACAGACTTGGATTTGAAATTAAATGATTATCTTTGGGCAGTAACACCACATTTTTTATCATTGATAAAAGAAGGAAATTATGGTGACCCTATTTTTTCTCAAATTATTCCAAGCAATATGGAAAGCATTGATAATTGGGGCGACCTTGATCCTATGGATGAAATAAATACTCAACCAGTAAACAGAATCACTCGTCGTTACCCAGACAGAATAATTATTAATGTAACAAATATGTGTTTTTCATATTGTAGATATTGCCAGAGAAAAAGAAACTTTTCAAATAGAATAAATGTTATTAGTGACAATGAATTAAGTGTGGTTATTAATTACATAAAAACACATCATGAAATAAGAGATGTATTAATTACGGGTGGAGATCCTTTAACATTAAATGACAGTTATTTGATGAAAATAATCTCTAAGTTAAGGGAAATAAAACACATAGAAATAATTAGGATAGGAACACGTGCTTTAAGTTTTCTTCCACAACGCATAACAGATGCTTTCGTGAAAAAATTAAAAAGATATAAACCATTATATATCAATACACAATTTAATCATCCTAATGAAATAAGTAGAGAAACAGAATTTGCATGTAACTTATTAGTCGATAATGGTATTGTTTTGGGAAATCAAAGTGTTTTACTTAAGGGAATTAATGATAACACTTTCACTCTCCAATTATTAAATCAATTATTAGTAAAAAATAGAATTAGACCTTATTATATTTTCCATCCTAAACACATAAACGGAACACACCATTTTTATGTATCAATTAATAGAGGTATAGATATTGTAAGTAGATTAAGAGGAAACACTAGCGGTTTGTGTATACCTACTTATGTAATCAATACTCCTGGTGGATTCGGAAAAGTCCCTTTATATAAGAATTGTATTAGCATAAACAATAATAATACAGCAATTTTAAATACTTGGGAAAATAAACTAATAAAAATACATGATGATTATGAATTATAACTTATTGTTATCCTTTATTAGTTTTTCTCTGTGTAGTGAAGTTAGTCACTTATAGAGTTTTTTATTTTTGAATCTAAAATCTATTTTTTCATAATTAAGCATTAATTTTATATTAAACATAACGATTTTATAATGCCTCACAGTTGTTTCTTATAATGGATAATTATCTATTATCCTATACTTAATTTTTTGTTCATTCTACTAGCACTAATAGCACAAAATACTATTTTATTCAATACGAAGTGCCAAATTATCGAAAATTCGGTCTAAATTATTCATATTTTTTAATTATCCGTCGTTTTCAATCGACATTTATCAAAATCTCCGTCATAATGTATTTATCATTATCAAGGAGGTTTTTTATGTTTGATTTAGTAGAAGAAAAGGAAAAATATTTAATGGTCTGTAAGTCCTTGAAGGGACTGAGTGACCTGACGCTTAAGGCGTACAGGATCGATCTGGCGCAATTTTGTGGATTTATGGAAAACCGTGACTGCTTTGATAAAAATGAGTTGAACGCATATATTGATCTGCTCCACGGCATGTACAAGCCCAAAAGCGCAAAGCGCAAGATCGCCTGTGTAAAAGCGTTTTACAGATATATGGAAATTGAAGATATCATCGGGTTCAATCCTTTCCACAAGATAATTTTGAAATACAAAGAGCCGCTGAAACTGCCGCGAACCATCCCGCTTGACTGCGTCAAAAGGATGCTAATATACGCATACAATCAGCATACTGTTTCCGATACAAAATACCGGAAAGAAACTACCTTGAGAAACATTTTAGTCCTCGAATTGTTGTTTTCAACCGGCATGAGAGTATCGGAAGTTTCACACCTAAAACTCGCTGATTTTGATTTTACAGATAACACGATACGCATTTTAGGTAAAGGCTCAAAAGAACGAGTTATGTGTATCAGTAATGAATTAAGCAAGGCGATAAGCGATTACCAATCGGTTCGCTGCCACGAATCAGAATATCTGTTTTCAAACAGACTCGGCAACCGCTTATCTGAGCAGTCTATACGATATATGGTTAATGATTACGCAAACGCTGTTGGTGCACCATTGCATATCACGCCACATATGTTCAGACATACTTTCGCAACAGAACTCCACAATGAAGATGTGGATATAAGATATATTCAACAATTCCTTGGACATAGCTCAATAGCAACAACACAAATATACACACATATAAGCACAAACAAAACTCGTGAGATATTGAAGTCAAAGCATCCGAGAAACAAGATGAATATACCTTTACATATATAGTCTTAAATATTTTAAAAAGTAACACAAAATGTTTTGTGTTCTTTAATATACAAATTTATAGGAAGGTGATAGTATAAGAAGACAAACAGAATATATTCCGTTCACAGAAGAACAGAAACAGAGGGCAGCCGGAACAGATCTGGCTGCTTTTTTGTTGTCCCAAGGCGTAGAACTGAAACGATGCGGTTCCGAAATGCTGTGGGAAGACGGCGGCAGAGTTACGATAAGGGGTAACCTCTGGTACAGCCAGTATGAACAGGTCGGTGGGAACGCCGTGCAGTTCGTGCAGAAGTTCTACAACAAAAGTTATATAAACGCCGTTCAAATGCTGCTTGATGAAAAGATAGAACCGCTCAGAGTTGAACGCATGGAACAGAAAGAAAAACATTTTGAACTGCCAAAGCCGAACAAAGATATGCGGCAGGTGTTTGCTTATCTCCTCAAATCAAGGTTCATTGACCGTGATGTGATCAAATTCTTCGCGCATGAGAAACTGCTGTATGAAAGTGCAGATCACCACAACTGTGTGTTCGTTGGCGTGGATGAAAACGGCGTTCCGCGCCACGCACATAAAAGAGGAACATACACTCTTGGTGAATCGTTCAAGGGCAATGTGGATGACTGCGACTCAAGATACAGTTTTCATTACACAGGCACGAGCAACAGGATCTATGCGTTTGAAGCACCGATCGATATGCTCTCGTATATTACCTTGCACAAGGAGAACTGGCAGGAACATTCGTATGTATCGCTCTGCTCGGTGGCAGATCACGCGCTTGTCCAAATGTTAAAAGACAATCCACAGATCAACAGGATATATCTCTGCCTTGACAACGACAGTGCGGGCATTGAATCGGAATGGCGGATACGGCATCATCTGAATGAATTGGGATACCAAGATGTATCCTTTGTCAGACCAAAGTACAAGGATTGGAATGAGATATTGAAAGCGCAAAACGGTATAGAACCTCTTCCGGCAGTGCCGAATCCTTATCTTGAAAAGATGCGTGAACTGTTACAAGAAACCATGAGATCTGTTATGGACAGCAAACCTCTGCTCTATCCGTACAAAACGCTCTGTGCGGATCACCAAAGGCTTATGGCAGCTGGTACAAATGAACAGATCAGCGCTTGCTCAAACCGCCTTGCCGTTGACGCTATGCGTATGGCAAAAGCATACTTAAACGCAGATGAAAAGGCACTAATCAAAGGCTTTTATGGACAGTATCTTCCGCATACTGAAAAGGCTTGCTATGAAAACAAGGTCAAAGCTGTAGAGCAGGATATGGAAACCATAGGCAAGTTGTTTGGGAACGCGCAGATCAGAATCAAAAGCATTCTGGAATCCGATGTGCAGTCTTTATTTAAACTCGCCTGTGACAGTTTAAAAATACAGTCACATATCGAGATGAAAGGAACTCAAAATTTATCAGAAAAACAGGAAGGAAGTGATGAAGAATGGGCAATGTGTCTGGGCTGATCCTTGCAGCCGTAGTGATGTTCACCGTTCTGGGGCTAATATCACTGCTGGCCCACATCTACAACTTAAACAATATCAAATCCAAAACCGTTGGTGACGGTCAGCACGGTACGGCACGATTCGCGGATAAGCGGGAGATCAGGAAAACATACAAACAAGTATCGTTCACGCCGAAACGGTGGCGAAAACAGGCAGAATCGGGAGAAACGCCGACTACTGTTGACGGCAAATCTTTGCCGCAGGGCATTGTTGTAGGGTGCAGAGGAAAAGCAGAAACCATTGCGCTTGTGGATGATCAGGATGTTCACGCTCTGATGATCGGCGCAGCCGGCGTAGGCAAGACAGCATATTTCCTGTATCCGAATATCGAATATGCCTGTGCATCGGGTATGTCATTCATATCCACGGATACGAAGGGTGATATTTACCGTAACTATGGCGGCATTGCGCAAAAGTATTACGGCTACAATATCTCTGTGCTTGATCTGCGTAACCCGACTAAATCACACGGCAACAATCTATTGCACCTCGTCAACAAGTATATGGACTTGTATAAAAAGAGTGTTGAAGAAAAGAAAGAGAATATCTCATACAAGGCAAAAGCCGAAAAATATTCCAAGATCATTGCAAAGACGATCATCCTAAACGGTATGGACGGAGCGAACTTTGGTCAAAACGCGTTCTTCTATGACGCGGCCGAGGGATTGCTCACCTCCGCAATACTTCTCGTCTCCGAGTTCGGAGAAGAAGGCACAAGGCATATCGTTTCTGTATTTAAGATCATACAGGACTTGCTGGCGCCGTCAAAGGTAAAAGGTCAAACGCAGTTTAAACTTCTGCTGAACAAACTGCCGCCCGAACACAAGGCAAGGTGGTTCGCCGGTTCTGCTCTGAATTCCGGCGAGCAGTCCATGCTGTCCGTTATGTCCACAGCCATGTCCAGGCTCAACACATTTCTGGATACCGAACTTGAACAGATTTTATGCTTTGATACCGAAATTGACGCCGAGCGTTTCTGTAATGAAAAGTCCGCTATCTTTATCGTTATGCCGGAGGAAGATAATTCAAAATACTTTATGGTATCTCTTATCCTGCAGCAGTTATACCGTGAGATCCTGTCCGTTGCCGATGAGAACAGCGGACAGTTGAAGAACCGTGTCATGATGTATCTCGATAAGTTCGGCACTCTTCCCAAGATTGAATCGGCTGAGATGATGTTCAGTGCTTCCCGTTCAAGGAAGGTGAGTATTGTGCCGATCATTCAGTCGTTTGCGCAGTTAAACAAGAACTATGGTGCTGAGGGTGCGGAGATCATCACGGACAACACACAGCTCACGATATTCGGCGGCTTTGCGCCGAACTCCAAATCTGCGGAAGTGTTATCCAAAGCAATGGGCTCCCGTACTGTACTCAGCGGTTCTGTAAGCCGAGGCAAAAATGATCCGTCCCAGAGTCTTCAGATGATAGAACGAGCATTGATGACGCCCGATGAGTTGAAATCCATGCCCAAAGGGCAGTTCATTGTTATGAAGACAGGACATAATCCGATGAAAGTTAAACTGAAACTCTTTTTCGACTGGGGTATAGATTTTGAAACGCAGTTCTCTCTTGGCAGCAGAGAAGTTAAAGAAGTCAAATACCTGAACAAGGAACAACTTGAATCCGCTATCAACGAGAACTACGGTCTCAGTGACGAAGAATTACAGGAATTCCTTGAGAAAAGCCATAACGAACATTCCGCACCGAGGTCTTCCGAGAAAGCCAAGCCGAAAGGCAGTTCCGGCAGTAGCCAAGCGCCTGCTGCTCTTCCTGCACCGAAGGCGTTGCCTGTGCCGAGAAAGAACAACATGAAATGAGGTGAACGATGGGCAGACTATCCGTATTATTAAATTCAGAACTTCCGTCAAGAGCGGTCGCCGTATACCTTGTACTGAATGAATACGCAGACAAGAACGGCTACTGCTTTCCGTCATTAAAGACTATAGCCCAAGGGACAGGTCTGTCCAAAAGCACCGTCAAAAGGGCTATACAAGACTTGACCGAAGCCGGTTTTATACAAAGGGAACAGCGCTACCGTGAAAACGGGGCGCTTTCCTCGTGTATGTATCATTTGCTGTTCAGGTGAACATAGGGTGGGTTCATGTTGGACATAGAAAGTGAACATACCAAAAGAAATATATATTTATATATCTAAGGCAGAAAAAAATGAAATGGGTTGGAACCATCAAAAAGCAAAAAAACAATTAATCTTTTATACTCGGATGCATAACAACTAGAGCTGCGTTGAACTGCAAAAGAATTGCAAATGCCAAAGTTTCCATATTATTCTTATGCCATTGATTCCGTAGTGCAGTTCAAAATATAGAGCAAAACGAGTGTCAAATTCTTCAAACTGCCGTGTTTAAATCCACAATTAATGTCACAAACGCACAGCATGCAAAGGGAATTGAGTAGGCAATAAAAGGTTTAAGATTGCATAATAAATTCATCGCTACCTATTTTATAATATTTTTATACTGCTTAAGTAAGTCGTGGTAACAACTACAAAAGCACCATAGTCCTTTGTACTTTCAGAAGTTTTTTTACCGCGTTCCTATACTATTTTCTAATTCCCATGGAGCTTCATCATCGGTATGAATAATGTTGTCACCCTCTGTATAAAAAACAATATGCTACAAAGTTTTTGACTTTGACCAATTTTCCCAAGAGTTTATGTATCTTGAAGAGCATTTATATATCTGATATAAATGCTTTGGCTTGTCCCGCAGCATAGGCATCGGTGATTCTTTACCTCAAGTTCAATATATATTTCTATTTCTTTTCCGTTTCCGCAACTTTTGTTACGATTACATCTTGTAATCCGAGTATTTTTGATAATATCTTGATTGGACATATTTCTTACCGTCTTTCTTTATGGTCTGAGCAACTTTATTGTATCGGTTTTTTTTGGAATATGTCTATTTTTTTGCAAAAAATAAATGTTGAGGTCCTCGCCCCAACATTTATTATGGAACCTTAAAAAAACTAACACCCTTTTCTTGGCAAAGCCGAATGGAATCGACAAAGTTAGCTTTGAATAACCAATATTCTAAGACAAGACATATTTTAAGTTTTCTTCTTTGCAAATCTCATAACTGAAGTTATGATCTATTTTCATCTTTTAAAGCCTTTAATATTGTTAGCAGTCTAGCTTGAATATTATTATATTCAATTGTAAGTTGCGCTTTTGCATTGTCAGTTAAAAGAGATGTATGACCAACTGCATCTCTTAATGGTTTGTAAATTACTGCGGATCTATTGAGACCTGAATTTTTCTGATCTGGAGATTTATCAATAAAATTAGATAAATATGTCATATCTAGATAATACAAATCCTCTGTAGACTGCCTAATATCATAACTAATGTTTGCATTTTCTTTATTTCTAAATTCTCTTCCGCGCCATTTCTTTGCTTCTTTAATGGCTTCGTTTGAAAGAGGCTCTCCTTTATAAACAATATACTTTCTAAGAAGGTTTTCTGAAATAAAGCATTGTGCATATGAAGGAATATTGAATTGTGCATCATTTGATAGTTCTTTAACCCATTTTTCAACTAATCCGCCCTTACTAATAAACTGTTCTTCATTCTGCATATCTTCAAGGGTGGCAACAAAAAGCTCTTGCCCTTTACGTTCTCTTTTACTTATCCTATTATTATCGGGATCACCATCATTACCTTGCTCGATCCTAAACTTGTCCCAATCTTCAATAATTACAGCAAAAATTCGTTTGATTTCTTTAAGAAGAGCTTTATACATTGGCTCATTTGAAACAATTCCCTCTCTGCTGCTTGTAAATACATCTTTAGTAACACCATTATCTAAAATATCAAAATGTATTTGGCCATATACATAATTTTCAACAATTCTACTTGTTGGAATATGTCTTAAAATATCTTTTTCCCGAAGTCTTCCATTTACAAATAAATCAATTGTTACACGTTCCTGTGTTCCTCTTATTTTAATTGAAGATGGTTTATTAACAGAAGCAATATATCCTTTAATATCCATATCAGAGTTTATATTTTTAGTATTCTGAACTTCATTCATTAACAATGTGAAATTATCAGAAAACTGGTTAATTTTCCACAAGAACTGAGTGTTTTGGGCAAAATCACTTAATAAAGTTTCGTTTATTTCTTCGCCATTCACATATATATTAAAATTTGGATCAATTAACGAGAATTTAAAATACAAAGCTATTGACTTTTTTATATAGTCCACCGTATTAACAATACCATCTGATATTTCCTCAAATAATATTAAGGTTCCGTTTTCAATTTTTTCAATCTCAGAAATTATAGTGCCATCTAATGGTTTCAATATATAATCTTGAGAGTTAACATCATCTTTAATCGCCTCATCAAGATCATTATTGTCAATTATTCCACCAACTAAATCGCCATTTTTACATTTTGTTGCAATATGTATTTTTTTTGCACAAGACAGCAATGCTAATTTTCCTATACCTTTTCTTCCTATAAACGGCCTCCCCGAAGGTGTTTTATAGACTCCGTTTTTCCTTTTAGAATATCCGATTTTTAAAAATTTTTCTTGAAAATCATCATCACTCATCCCTAATCCATCATCCAAAATTGCCATGGTGTTTGCACTTTTATTGATTTCAATTCGAACATTTTTTGCATCGGCATCCCAAGAATTAGAAATAGCTTCACCAATTATTGTTATAACATTACGGTATAAGTTTCGGCCTAAATGGTTTAATACGCTTAAAGAAATATTAAAATTATACTCTTCCCTCATCACATTCTCCTATTTAAACTATTCCATAATTATTTAAGTGATTCCTAATTGATTCACCAATTACTTCCCCTAATCTTACTGGTACGGCATTTCCTATGTGCCTAGCTATATCCTTAAAATAAAAAGGGACACATGGATCAATAAAGTCATATTCTGGCGGAAAGGTCTGCAACAAAGCTCCTTCACGCAAAGATAATCCTCTATCTTGATCAGGATGTCCATGACGCCCTGTTCCATACGCGTAAAATTGAGTAGTTATTGTTGGCCCAATTTGATTCCAAGATAATCTGCCATATACAGAGCTATAAGTTTTTCCTGAAACTTTTTTATGGCATTCACACCTTAAATTTTCCGGCCAGTCTAGCCAAGTTCCTCCAGGATGAGATGCCCTGATTCTTTCCAAATTCTTATTTGATAATCGTGCAGACCTATGCAATTCATCATTCTCATCAACTTCACCTGCTGCAAGTTCCGGCAAGTCTCTGATAACTTGTTCAATTGTAACTTGATTTCTGTCATGAGTGGGAGGAATCAGTGTAATATCTCCTAATTTTGAAGCCAAAAGTACAAACCTTCTACGTGTTTGAGAGATACCATAATCAGGGCAAAATACTACTTCTGCTGAAACATGATATCCCTGCCTGTTTAAAAGGTTAAAAAATTTGTTATAAACATTCGTTTTTTTAATTTGTGGCACATTTTCCATTGAAACAATTGTTGGTTTTACTTTATTTATCATTCTCCCAAACTCAGACAAAAGATTGTATTTCTCATCGTTTCTATTCTCTCCACCAAATTTAAATCTCATTTGGGAAAATGGTTGGCATGGTGCACATCCTACAAGTATTTTGGTAACCCCAGGATCATAACAAGCATTAATTTCTTCGCCATCCATATCTCGAATATTCTCTTGGTGAAATGTACAATGATTATTATGTTCATAGGCATACTTACAAGTTCCGTCAATATCAAAACCTGCTTTAACATTTAGCCCAGAATCAATCAAGCCATGTGTAAGACCACCAACTCCACAAAACAAATCAACAACTTGAACTGGCAAATTAATTCCCTCCACACATAACAATAAATATAAAACCAATATAAACATTATCACATTATTTATTAAAGATCAATATTTATGTTGACAATTTGAAAACCAGTCTTTTTTGCAAATTAATATATAAAGCAAACAAAGGTAAGTATGTTGCAATTTAATCCAAGCAAATATTTAGGACATTTTAGCGAATTACAGTAGATCTTAAGTGCCGTCGTTAAGAAAGCATGCAAATAAATTAATTGAATAACTCATAACCGTTTATCATGTTGCTTATTTCTACAGTTATATTGTGAAAATAACTTAGTTGTCGATGAAAACGGCGTAAACATAAAGTCGCGTGATAATGATTTTGAGTCTGTTTAGAATGCTGTCAAATAACGAAAAGAATATAAATATAGAGTTGATGCTCAAGCGACACATTCAAGAAAGACGAATACATACCTTTCATTCAGTCTGTTGTATAGCCCAATAACAACTACAAAGAAAAGGATACTGAAATTGTCAAGAGCAGCATGCAGTTCATAATATTACGACAATTTAAAATAGATTACATATAAGGTAATTAAAAACAGGACTGCATTCAGTAGATCTGTTTGCAAAATAAAGAAAAATCAATAGAACGAGTTGTGCCGATACCCAGCAATCTAAAATGGTCAGTTCATCGTTTTAAAGGAATATGCTTTTCTTGTATGTGCATAAGACGAACATAGGGTGGGTTCATGGTGGACATAGAAAGTGAACATACCAAAAGAAATATATATTTATATATCTAAGACAGAAAAGAAGAACATTGTTATATTAAATTTGAATGTGAAAAACAGTCTTTAATTATATAATCATGGTTGTTCTTTTCTGCTTTAATAAAAGACTTTAATTGACAAATTTTGCAGATTGCAGTGTAATGAACTGTATAATTTGTAATGCGTTACATTAAAAACAAAATATTATCATTTTAAAGCAAACCTTCTAACAGAGTACTATCGCCCATTTTATATGCAGCACCCTCAACTTTACTGTCAGCAAACTTAAGATAATAAGCACCGTCATCACCAATATATATTGTTCCGAAAAGTTCTTCTGAGTTATCACTGTACACAGCTGTTATACTTGCAAATTCGGTTGTCAACTCTGTCTCGGGAACAGTTGCGGTTTCTTTTGCTTCGAGCAGTTCTGCAATGCCGGCATCGTCAGTATTGATATCTAAAGTTATTCCACTATAATTGAGATATAATTTTGATATAGACTTATCAGTATTTGAACTGTCGGTTGAATTTTCATTTGTTTCCTGGAGAGTAGTGCTATCTGTAATTACTTCATTTGTGGGTTCGCCTGTATTGCTTGTTGTATTACTGCAAGCAACAAAAGTCATGCTAATAAAAATGCATGAAAGTATAAATAAATATTTTTTCAATTTGCACCTCTTAATATTAATACCACTTGTTTATCCAACCGTCTGCATCAGTGGCGGACTGCGTTGTAGCATTACTTGGATAATTCGTTGTAGGTTCGGTAGTGATAGTGGTATTCTGTGTCAGATTTTCTGAAGTTGTATTTCCCTCAGAATCAGGATCAAATACAACTTCATTATCATCTGAAGAACCTCCACTGCTTGAATTACTATTTGCTTTGCTTGATGTGTTTTGATTTGAAAACACTGTAGTTTTTTCTTTAGTAACAAATTCGCCGTTGCTTTTTGTTACAGCAGTTCCGTCATTATTTGTCTCAATTTCTGCAAATACCTTTTCGCCGTTCTGTGCCGTAACAATCTCTCCGTTTGCATTCGTTACGGTTTCATAGAAATGACTGGAGTCTTTATCCGTAACAGCAGTAGTTGAAACATCTTCACTACTGCTGTTCGTAGAGTAAGCCATAAAAACACTTACAACAATGGCTGTTATCAGGATAATTGTTACTGGTCTTTTCATTTTAGTTCCACGGCACCTCAATATCCGTATCCGGCTCGTTATCATCCGGATATCCGCTTGTTGTCAGAATATCCATGGCTTTGAATGTTTCTATTTCAGCATATGGTTTTGAATACTTTTCTTTCAATTTTTACACCTCCCGGTTTATCAGGTTATAAACTTCACTGCGTGTGTTTTGATCCATTGTGTCGTCATTCACAATGGCGTTTGCAACATCGTTGAAACTTCGTGTTGTAACCGGCGAATAGAAATACATGCCGTCTATACAGATATACGCCCTTGCGGAAATTCTGCTGTCATAATGGCTTGCCGGTATGCCGGTAAATACGGCATTGTACTGTGAAACAGTTCCGTTCACATCTCGTTTAGTGGCTTCTATAGTATATGCACCGTCTGTACCGTTCCTAACCTGCGTATTTGCCTCCTGCTCATCTTCGCTCACATCGTCATAAGTATATACAAAGCCGTATTCCTTGCTTATTCTTGAGTAGAGATTTTCATATTCACGAATGTCAAAACCGAGATTTGCCTCATCAAATATAAAGCCGAATCTTAGACCCGAATCCCTTGTTCGGATCTGTCCGCCGAGGCTCTCTCCCATGGAGTCGGAATCAATAAATTTAAAGCGTTCTGTATTGCGGTTTTCATGCTGTACCCATTGATATGCGGCAGAGCCATAAGGAGCGATTATGGTTGGAAATTTACCGGCTTGACCTCCGTCTTGAGTTGCCTGTATTCCCATATTTGTTGCTTTTTCTGACAGTACGAAAACACTGTCATACGCTGAAAGATAAATACTTTCTATGCTTGGGCCGTAAAACAGCTTCATTGTACTTGGATATGTGCCGCGAGTTGTTTCTTTAGCGCTCGGAACCCAAATAATTTCCATCGGACCTACGCCTGGCAGTTGCCAATGTCGGTCTGATGTTATATCAAATTGTGTAGCCAAAGGCATATATACAACATTTAGATAAGGCAAATTCAACATTCCAAAGACAGGAACATCGACAACATTTTCCAAATAGACTTCCTCAACATAGGATGACATGAGAAAATAGGTTGGCATTTCAGTTAGAGCAGGGAAATCTATTACACGGGTGAATGCCTGTAAAACAATACCGTAACCGCCGCCCAAATTTGAATAGGTCGTCAGCTTTGGTGCATAAAGCACATCAATATAGCAATACGCAAACGCATTTGGTTCGATAGTCTCCAAACTCGGGAAATCCATTTCTGTTAAAAACCAGCAGTCAGCAAATGTGAATCCATCGACTCTTTTCAAATTTGGTGCATTGAGTTCTTGGAGAAAATAACACTCACGAAATGTAGCGGCAAGACGCTCAGCAAGCGGAATATCACATTTAAGCAAAGGTGTGTTTCTGAATATTTCGCGTGGTGAATTTTTGATATACAGTTTTGGGAAGCTGACCTCAAGCAATCCCGTATATTCAAATGTGCCACCAAGCGCAGTTTCAACAGATTCCTCAAAATCTATATCGTGCATCATGGAACACATTGAAAAGGCACGAGAATTAATCAGTGACAATTTGGGCATGGACGCCGTTCTCAAGCTATAACAGTTCCTGAAAGCGGCGTCAATTCTTGTTACACCTTTTGCCGTTACATATTTCAGTTCTGCGCAATCTCTAAAAGTGTTTTGAATTCTTTCAACTGAATCCGGCAGAACAACTGCCGTTAATTTTGAGCCTTCCATATCATCAGCGTTTATATTCAGCGGCACAATACCGTTTATCGTATCCGGAACAATAATATTGTTTTTATCGCCTGTGTAAGAAGTAATCACACCGGAATCATTGATCGTGAAATACGATTCGTCCATATAATATTGAATCGTATAATACTGTGAGGAGATGTTGCTTGCATATTTACCGTCTTTTATCAGAACAAAAGTAAGCTGCATTTCATTATCGATCGTAATCGGCTCGGTATATACAGTTCCGTTTGTACTGCTTGGTATGGACTTATCCAGCGTATAGACAAGCTGTGTTCCGGCCGGAATATCGGCAAAGGTAACAGTTTGAGTATCGTTGTAGAAGCCACCCTTTATACTGGGTTGGGGTGTTTTATATTCCTTATTATCTATGAGATTTTGGAAATTGAGCATACCTGCACCGTAATATTGATGCTCATCTTCACCCATATCTATTGCAGAGGCTTTTAGTTCTTCCTTTACCTCTTCAGGTGACAAACCTGGATTTTGCATAAGAATATATGCGCACGCAGCACTTACAAAAGGACAGGCAAAGGAGGTACCAACCTGACCGTAGTACTGCTCAGTATAATGATTCTCTGTATAAAAATCATATGTATAAACATCGTAGCCGGGAGCGGCAACATCCACCTTTTCTCCGTAATTTGAAAAGGAACAAATATGATCCGTATAATCATATGCACCGACGGTAATAGCTGTTTCACAATCTGCAGGTGTACAGTATTCAACTGGAAGATTATCATTGCCGGATGCGATACAAACAGTCACGCCACGCGCAACAAGCCTTTCCACAAGTTCTGTTTCTATAGACATATTTTCCTCAAACAAATAACCGCCGAGGCTGATATTCATAATATCCGGCAGATCGTTAGAGGCAAGAATAGTTTCCATTGCTGCTGTGAATACCGAGAGAGATACATATCCGTCTGCGTCTATGACCTTATACGGTTTAATTTTAACATTTTCGGGCGTACTGAGTGCGATAACCCCTGCAACTGCCGAACCGTGACCGTTATCGTCCATACAGTCGTTTTCGTTACCGCTTTCACTCATATTAAATGTTGTATCCACCACTCTGTTTTCAAACAGTTCATGAGTATAATCAAGTCCTGAATCAAGTACACCTATAACAATTTCTTCATCAGCCGCACTGGATTGTTCTATCTCAGTAATTGCATAATCTGACATTACAGATTCATACGCCCACATCTGAGAAACTTCTTCTGTTTCCTCTGTTTCATCTGCCATTGTTCTGAGATTTTTTACAGAGTTATCCTTAACGCTGAGCACTCTGTCTTTTTCAACAGTATAACCCTCGCTTGTAAGCTGTTCGTATGCAGCCTCCATATCCTGTTTATCATCATACTGCAAAACGGTATATTCAAGACCGGACATGGACTCTACTGCTCCGGCGTCGTCCTTAACGCTTCTCGCCTGTACGATTAGGCGGTTTTCAGAAGCGTTTGGATTATCTTCATTATATTTTTCCTCGTACGAATCGGAGTCCAATTCATATTCCGTATTGAACTCTGTAACAAGACTTGAAAAGCGTGTTACGCTGCGCCTTTCCGTTTCCGCCGCTATCACGCTTTGGCAGGGATAAAGAACTGCCAGCAGCATGGTTAGGGACAAGATAAGGCTCAAACTTCTTTTCATATAAATCAGACTCCTTCAATAAAATGTTTTTAATTATTTTTTGCACTATTGGTACTATATGGTGTATTTGTTTTAGAACTATACATTTTTGTCTTGCCATTTCCGGACGAATTTAATTGCGATGAGAGATAATTATATCCGTTCTTCTTGAAAACAGTTTGTGATTTTTCGTCAAATACTTCACTCCAAATCTCTTGTTGTTGTGCTGTTAATCTCAAACTTGATTCTATTAACTTGTTTTCAAGAGTATTTTGGGTTGAAGATTTGGCAATGTTTATCATTGTAGCATCTGTTGAATCAATGCCAACAAGGGAAAGAAGGCTGTCATCATAAAGATTGGAGAGTTTGCTGAAACCACTAGGATCTGTATAATTGATCGGATCATTATCGCAATATTTAAACAGATTTGCACCTAAAACTTCTCCGCTATCTTTAACGAGTACATTGACATCATCGCAGTTGATAAATCTGCACCAAGACGGTGAATAATAACGGGTTTGATTATAATACAATCCTGTTTCTACATCGTACAAATATCCTCTATAGTTTTGCTGTGACATTACTACAGCACCAGAATACACGGCTGCTAAAACAATTGTATATATAAATGCTAATAGAATATCCAATATTATACTTCCTGAACTTTCGAATTCACTAAAATCCTGACCAGAGAAATTGAGTAATCCGTTTCCGTATGCGTCATAATCATAATGGAATATCAAGCCTGTAGAATTTACGGAAGAATACACATCGGTTATATTACCTAAACCATCTCTTAATACGGGTATGGTTATTACGGTTTTATCATTGTTATCTGCATTTGGTATGGTGTACATTATACCCATCAAGTTGTTGTTTTCATCATATACAGGCTTCAAAGAAATTGGTGAATTAACTGTTCCATCAGAATTATATGATGACATTTTATAACCCACAAGAACATCATTTTCCCAAATATAGTCGATTGAATTGCAGGGAGTTTTATCGCCATTTGAGTTTATGGAATATGTCGTTTTTTTAGTTCGCATGCCATCGGCGTTGTATTCGTACTCATAATAATTCTTGCTCTTGGAATCAGTAAATGAAGTCAGATTTTTGCCCGACCATTCCATAGAGCCTTCTACTTGATTACCAAAAATATTTGTGCCTGAATAATAAAGCGGGTTTCCAGCATTATCATAAGTAATCGCCGTGCCGTTGTATGATGTCATTAAATCTTTCCATGAACTATCATTGTACCCGTAAACGATATCTTCTGTACAGATTTTCACATCCAATTCATTAGAAACATCATCAAAGGTAAATGCAACTATTTCATTACCGTTATCGTCTTTAGTCCCGTTTTGGTATATCCTTCTCTCAGTAATGTTTCCTCCCTGATCATAATAATAAAGGATAGCTTTATTGGTTTTCAGATTCACTTCCTTAACTAGTTGGCCAAGTTCATCATATTCATAGTGCTGCACTTTTTCAGATGTTATGCCATCACCTAAATCTTCTAATGTTGATTCATCAAATAAATTTTTAGAGACAAGATATACATCTGTTAGCTGCCCTTTTGTGTTATATTCATATTCATATCTACGATAAAGTAACGAAGCACTTTCAGCTACTGTTTGGTCAGACGAACTGATGCCCCCGTAGTATGTTTCATATTCGCTCAATAGATCCGTAGTCTTTTTTGAACCGAGATCTATATACGAATATTCGTTATATACACCGGTTCCATCAAGTAATGAAATGATAGATGAATTTGAAGTTCTTCCAAAACCGTCTGTTGTTGTTTTAGCTACAGTATAATTGTTGCTGTTGATAAATTGATTGAGATCGTTTTGAGTTTCTACATTTTCTAAAGAACTTAATTCGCCGTAGAAAATTCTGTCTGTTGTCGTGGTACGATTTAATGCACTTGAATAGGTGGAAGAAGAAAGAATAGAATATTCATCACCAAAAATATCAATGTTTGATTGTGTAAACGCTTGACCGAGAACAGTTCCTGAATAGGTTTCTGTTGAACAATATATTGGTACCTCTGTTAATTCATCTAATTCTTTAGTTCCGTTAAATATATAGTCTATATTATTTAGAAAAGAATTATCCGTACTATTGTATACTGCATGTGCATCTCCAGTCCACACACTAGTCGTATTGTTTGCTTTATCTATGTATTCAACCAAAGTTCCGTCATAATCATACTTGAATTTATATTTATAACTAACCAGATCATTTATATCAGGCTCAGACAATTTCGTTTCATAAATGGTAACGACATTATAATAATTTTCGTCTACGGATTCTACATAAATTAAAGATGTTCCATCACCAAAACGAATTCTGCTTATTTGTGCGCTTTCATACTGATCATCATATGAATAAATTTGTTTATTACCAACTGAAACCTCAGATATATTACCCTCACCATCATAAGAAATGTCATAAGTAAAACCGTTATGAGTAATTTCAGTAATATTATCATGTTCATATGCATAAGTGGTATTAATTTGCATATTATCTAATCCGTCAGAAGTTTCATTTTCAACCTGATTAATTGCTTTCCTAACAGACTCTAATGCGCCCATACCATTATATGTATATTGAATATTATTACTACTGTCGGTTGAATACCCATAGGAATTCAGCAAACTATTACTGCTGTCATAATTATAATAAGTTGTAATTCCGTTATCCGTTACGCTTGATAAATTATTACCAGAATAAGTATAAGTTTTTTCTTTAACAGCTTTTACTACACCTAAAATCGGTGTTTTTTCAGTGACACTTTCTTTAGTTAGTCTTCCATTTGAATCATATGTATACTCTGTTCTGTCTATAGCTGTTGAATTGTCTGTTTCCTCATACTCATAGAGTTTAATAGAATCAAAATAGCAATAGTCAGACATATATCCATAATACAAATAAATGTATAATGTAGTAGTATCAGCAGGAATAGTCACAATTTGCTTTTGATGTTGCCAAGTATTAATATATGGTTGATAATCCATTTGTGCAATAACAGCAGATTGTACAGGAACACCTGTTGTATTTTCAGATGTTGCAACAAGAACACCCATTTTTTTGCTGTTATTAAGTGGAACTGCTTCCGGGGCGCTTACATATGCATCCAAAATGTATTTTTCTCCAGCCTTAAAATCTCCGCTAATAGCTTGATAAACTGCAGAATCTTTAACTGTACTTCCTTTTATGCGTAAGCATCCGGAATCGGAACGAAGTCTTCTCTCCTTATTTGATGTTTTGCTGGCTGTTGTTGCTGAAATTGTTCCGAATTTTGCTAATTTACTCCATCCGGTTATGTTATTTGTAAAATTCCCGTTTGTAACAAGATTGTCTTTAGGATTATCATTAATAACGGTTTTTAAACTACTATCATCATAATCTAAAAAATAATTCTTATTATCGAAATCTTCAAGATAAATTAGGTTATATGATTTATCAAAATCAAGAATTTTAATTTTATTATCATCAATTTCTTTTTCAAGATTATTTGTAAAAATCCTACGATAAGGCTCTTCCGTGTTAATAGTAATATCATCAATTACCGTATTATCAGAATCCGTTACACAGTAATCAGAAACAACATATGAACTATCATTCAAATAAGTTATTGTTATATTTTTATCAGAGTTAGAAGTAACTGCTTCTATTCTTCCTTCTGAATCATATGTATATTCAACGCTCTCTTCATCGGGATAAGTAACAGTGCTCAGTAAACCGTCATTGTTATATGTGTAACTAATACATATAGGCGTGTTTCCTATTGTTAAAGCCTCATTGCTGCTGTTTGTTACTTTTATATTGGTAAGTTGATGATTGGAATTGTATTCAAATTTGTAAATACGACCGCTACCGTCAGTTATAGTAGAGATGCGATAACAAAGATGTTCGTTAGAATTAGTAAAGGACGAGTATGCGATTGAAATTTTATTTGAATCATTTCCATTTACTAATATTTCAGACAAGTAGCCTTGTGCATTAAATTTATATTTGTAGTTATCTTCATCGGTGATACTAACGGCACTTAAGTTTGATAAGTCTGTTGCTGAAGCATTTAATGTGATAGTATTTCCTTCCGCATCTACGGCTGTATAGACTTTATTTGTAAGTGTTGATTTGCTATATTGAAACTGTAAAGTTTCTCCTTCAGTTGTTTTCCAAATATAATAATCATCATTAAAACTTATGTTGCTTTCATAATTAAATCTGAAATTACTACCAATTAGACTTTCAGATGTATTATATGGATTTAGAATGCTTTGAAGCTGTACAGATGCATATTCACCGTCTAAACCGATTTCGTTTCTCACAACAGTTGGCGCACAAGTAAAATCATTAATATATACTGTACCTGCGCGTCCCATATTAATGATCTCGCTTTCAATATTCGGATCAACATCGCTTAAATATTTATAGTTAATTGTAAGTTGAGGATTTGAAAAAAGAGCATCTTCGTTTGTCTCAGTATCAAATTCAAAATCAGACTGTAAGCAATCGTCTCCTGTATCAACACAGATTCCATAATTTTCTTTTCCTGACAAATAAGCATTAAGGATTTTAGTTATGTCAAGTGTTATTGTGCTATTTTCGCTATTTGATTCTATGGTTACATAATCAGAAAGCATATCACAGTCGATTGTATCATAAGCACCACCGAAGTCGCTACTAATTGCAGACGCGTAAATAGTGGTGGCACTGATTATGTAGTCGCACTGAAAAGAGATATATGCGTTTTGAACAAAAACATTACCTAAGTTTTCTAAATTAGGTATGATTATGTATCCGGCTTCTCCTATTTGTCCAATTTTTGACTGCCCGTTCACATTGTTTTCTTCCGGGTAACTTATTATAGTGCTTTCATTTGTATTGTTGGAACTAGAGTTGAATAAACTGATATTTCCGGTTGAGTTTAAATCTGTAACGGATAGTAAAGATCCGTTATCGGCAAGATAGACTTTTTGATTAGATGTACTTTGATCGGAAAGTTCTTGGACTATGTTTAAGTCCTCTGTTTCACTAGATCCAGAAATGTTAGGCAGTTGATTGTTTTGTACCTCTGCCCCCCAAACAGCCATTGGCAGTATTTGTACAATCATTAGTGAAGATAAAAATATACATAAATATTTTTTAAAAGTTCGTTTCATTTTATTCTCCTTTATTTTTAAATCTACTCATCAATTTTATATATCTACATCAAAATTTATCAATCTCCTTTTTTAATATTTCAAAGAAAGAAAAGAAAATCATTTATCTTATAAATAAAAACTTTTAAAAACAAAATCAATATAAAAGCCCAAATTATCAAAAATCAGGGCGAAATTATAAAAAAATAAACGACAGATATCAAATGCATATCTGTCGTCATTATAAACATTTGTTAGTTTTCAGGGAATAAAATTACAAGTTTAAATTGCTTTTGCTCGTTATCATATTCCCATTGCATTTCTCCGTTGTATTTTTGAACGATTTTTTTGATGCTTTTTGTGCCAAAACCATGTGCGTCCTTGTTTTTCTTAGAGGTGAGCAGTTTGCCATGTTCCGTATGGGGTGCTGTGTCACAACTGTTTATTGCGATAATTTTGTGATAGGCATTCAGACTGTTTGTGATTTCAAGTCGAATGTTTTTTTCACTCGAACTGGACGCAGCCTCAACGGCATTGTCCAAAATGTTATTGAAAAGTGTTGAAATGTCATAACTGTTGATAAAGCCTAAATTATCAGTCATAATATCGGTTTCAAATGTTATGCCCTTATTATTACATATATCGGTGTATTTGCTTAAAATTACATCAAGCAACCGGTTTTTTGTTTTTGCGATTTGATTATATTTTGTAATTTCTCCCATCATATTATCAATATAATCTTTTACTTCGCTTGAATCTGTCATACCTGCGATTGTCAAAAGATTATTTTTGTAGTCATGAGCCATAATATTCATTGTTTCGTTTTTCTTTTCAAGAAGTTCCAGATATTGCATATCAATATCATTTTTTTGATTAACCAATTCAAGTTCAATCAGTTTTTGATTGCTTTTTTCGGCTTGTTCGTAAATTAAGTAAACAATAACATTTGCAATCAGCAGAAATACTAAAGATGAAATAAATATTATGCTGTTTGAAAAAGAAAAAGTTAAGCCATTCGTTAAAAGTCTGGAAGCAAGTATTATAAACAAACTGCTTAATGGAAGAATGGAAAGAGCAACCCATCTTCCCCAGAATTTGGTGGAGTTTTCTTTATTAGAAAACTTCAGTAAAAATCTGCTAACGGCAAAATAGAGCATCTTACTGATAATGACATCGGTCATATAAATTACGCTGTTTTCTGTATAAGAGTCATTGGGTGAACTGGATATTAATGAAACAATATATATAGCAACTACTTCAGAAACAAATTGTGTAATTACTAAGGTTGTACCATGAAAAAAAGCTGATTTAAAGTTGCTTTTAAAGCCAATATAAACACACAATATATTACAGATCAATGTGAAAATTAAATTGAAAGCTTCAATATTGGTAATAAATTTATATATGAGCATTAGGACGGCGTATAGTACAATGGTAATCATCATAGAAAATCTATTTCTTTTTTTAAATATAGATTTAGCATATGAATATACTATAAGCCATTCTGATAGATACATAAAAACGAGAAACAGTATACTGGGCAATAGGTTATCTCCTCTCCAAAACATAAAAAAATTTATTTTTTATTTCTGCCTGCCTTTTGGGTGCAATGCTTATATCGTATTTTTCAATAATATTCCCATCCAAATCTTTTTTTGCCAAAACAAGCAAAGTTCTTGTATGTTTTATGGAGTAATCCAAATTCGCAATATAACTGGAATGAGGGCATACAAAGGAGATGCCATTCAACTTGTTTTTCCAAGCGGATATTTTTTCTTTTGAATAATATGTACCTTTAACGGTTACTACTTTTGTTTTCTTTCTGGCGATTTCAAGATAAATGATATCGTTTGTATATATTCTTACATCAGAAGCCGACTGCACATCATAAAAAACAATTATATCGTTATTTATGAGTTCAGCAGCATCGTCAAGCGCCTTGTATAACCTGACAACATTTAGCGGCTTTTGCAAAAAACGAAAAGCGTGGATTTTAAAAGCGTCATCAAGATAGCCTTCATGAGAAGTTATAACAAAAATTATATTATGCGGATTTTTTCGTTTTAGTTCCTTGCCGGTGTCAATGCCGTTTATTTTTCCCATTTCAACATCAAGAAATACGAGATCAAAAAGCAATGTTTCTTTAAGCAAATCTTCCCCGCAGGAAAAGTGCAGAAAATTCAGAGGAATACTTCTTTCGTCAAAATAATGGCGCAAATGCTTTTCCAAGGATTCTCTAAAAGACCTGTCGTCATCGCAAATTGCAATATTCATAAAATCACCGCCAAATAAAATAGACATATCTGTTTAAGATATGCCTAATATAACACAGAAAAAAGAATTTGTAAAATTTATTTGTTGTTTTTATCATACATAGCTTTTACAAAAATCAGTGTATTATCTACATCTTCTTTATTGCAAAGTTTTAAATATCCGCAAATTTGGTCTATCTTACTCTCGGTTCCATCGTCTAAGTTGTCAATTCCCAAAAGGAAATAATCTGGAGTTTTGCCAAGGGCGAGAGCCCATTTTACAAATTTATGAATTTTTGTATTGCTCTTGCCGCTTTCAACCCTTGAAATTTGCTTATCGGATAAAAAGTCCCCTTCACTATTCGAATAATGTTTATTTAGAATTTCCACCAATTGAGATTGTTTATATCCGAGTTCTTCCCGCCTTCTTTTTAATCTTCTGCCGACCTCTTTCGCAAATTTTTCATCACTCATAAAATCACCTCAAAATAACTTTATCAGCAATGGGGGCAACAATAAACTTATAATATTAGATAAATCTAATTATATAAGAATAATATATAAAAAATAGAATATTCTTATATTATGTTGAATTTCGATCGCGGCAGCAAATAATTCTATAATTTGGTAAAATATATTGCTTTTATGATTCCATTGAAATAAAATACAAGTATCAAAGAAAGAAAGGGGATTTTCAGATGAAATCTCAAAAGAAAAATTATTCTAGTATTATAAAAACAATTGTTGAAAAAACTGTAAGAGTTGATGCGAACAGCACCACTTGTATTGCAGTATATCAGCCCAAAGCGCCTGCTGCGCTTAAAAAATTCAGCAAAGTAGAGAATGATAAATAATCTATCTGTTCGCCTTACGGATAGGCTGCTTGCTAAAGGAAGCATAACTGAGGATGAACGGGAGTTATACATATACGGCTTCTTTATGTTGCTGTCTCAACTTGTGTATTTCCTTCTCGCGTGCATTGTCGGATTATTGTTTCAATGCTTTTTTGAGAGTGTCATTTTCTATATTGCCTTTCAATTCATTCGCAGGTACGCCGGAGGCTATCATGCAAAAACAGAAACGAGATGTGAGATACTGTCGTCCCTTTCAATAATCGGTTCTATCGGGATAATAAGGCTATTAGATATGTATGATTTTCAAATTGTTTTGCTATCTATTACCCTGTTTTCAGCTGGTTGTATTTTTGTTCTTTGTCCGCTGGATACACCCGAAAAGCCGCTTACAAAAAAAGAGTTCCAGTATTTCCGTAAAATATCTCGGATCATTTTGGTGGTAATTTTTTTCGTTGTTATTATTTCATATTTTTTTAAGGTTAATATACTTTTTGCTCCCTGCTGTATGAGTCTGATCCTTGAGAGCATTTTACTCCTTGCCGGAAAGATAAAGAAAGTGCACACGGAGAGGAGTACTAGATCATTTTGATAAAAACGGCTGGAGGGACTGATCATAGACGTAATACAGGAACAGATCCTTTTAGCATTTTGATTTGACCCATAAGTAACAAAGATGTGTTATAATTAGCAGCTGGGTTCTAGCAAAATGATGTTTATCCAATCCCAAAAATCAACAATCTAAAATATAAAAGACTGTATTAGATTACAAGTTTTGGATTGAAACAGTTAAATAACAACAATAATGTCCATCCAGGGATATTTTTTAGAGGCTGTCATCTAACTCTAAAAAATTACATTATACAATTTTAATATTAGATTAATAAGAGGTCTGACGAAAATCGTCAGGCCTCTTTTCTGTTGTTCTGAAGAAAAGCGAAAGGACAGCAATGATCATTTTTTGGCAGCCGTTTATCGCTAAATATCCGTGATCTCCAACTTTTGAAATCAGAAAAAACAAAAGTTAAGGAGATTAAAATGGATAAAAAATATTATGTACATACTATTGACACTTTTACAAACAAAGATGTAAGAGTTGAAGTATCCAAAGAGGTATATAATACAATCAAAAAATCAGAAAGAAAGGAAAGATATTTTTCAAATGACTTAAAAAGAGAAAGAATTGAAGTGGATCAACATGACCAAACTATTAAGATTGTCAAAAGCCGCGAAGATTCTTTTGAGAGATTAACAGAAGATGTTTTCAAAGAATTTTCTGATAGATATTCACTTGAAGATGAATGCGAAAGACATATACTTCTATCAGATGCGATTTTATGTCTTAATAGTAAAGAACAAGAGTTGATTTATAGTTTATATTTTAGTGGATTAAGTGAAAGAGCATATTCTAAAATGTCAGGAATTTCTCAAAAAACAGTTAACAATCGAAAAAAGGCTATTTTGAAACAACTTAGGCAGTTTTTAAAGGAATAATTATTAACATAATGCCGTTAAGGGAGTGCTTCCCTTAACGGCAAAATTTATGTGTAATAGAATCGTTATAATATTCTTAGATTATAAAAAAATCGACAAATTTGACCTGATTTTTAATAATTTCAGCTTCACGGTTGTATTTAAATTTACAAGCAGTTACAATTTATTTTAGAAAATAATATTTAATATTTGATTATAAATAAAAAAAGATATGACTATTAAAAGGTATTTTGCGTAACTACATTTGCAGAAGTAGTGCATCTTATTTTATATATATACAAAAAACGGGAAGAATTTAGCCGCATGATCCAGGACTGCATGGACGGAAACATTGATATGATCATCACCAAGTCTATCAGTCGGTTTGCTAGAAATACTCTGGACTGTCTGAAATATATCTAGGAACTGAAAGAGAAAACATCCCGGTTTTCTTTGAAAAGACAACATCAACACAATAGATTCTAAGGGTGAGGTACTGCTTACCATCATGGCGAGTCTAGCACAGCTGGAAAGCCAGTCTCTGAGCCAGAATATCAAACTCGGCTTGCATTATCGCTTTCAGAACGGAGAGGTCCGGGGCAACTACAGCCGTTTCCTGGGTTACACAAAGGATGAGGAAGGAAATCTGGTCATAGAGTCTGCGGAGGCAGAAGTGGTAAAGAGAATCTACCGGGAATACATGGAAGGATCAAGCCTGCTCCAGATTGGGCGAGGCTGGAAACAGACGGAGTTCTCACCGGGACGGGGAAAACGAAGTGGCGTCCGGAAACACTGAAGAAAATACTGCAGAATGAAAAGTACATCGGAGACGCCCTTTTGCAGAAGACCTATACTGTTGATTTTCTTAATAAAAAACGGGTGCAGAACAAGGGGATTGTCCCACAGTATTATGTGGAAAACAGCCATGAGCCGATCATTCCCCGTGACCTTTATATGCAGGTGCAGGAGGAGATGATCCGGCGGGCGAACCTCCACAGCGGAGCCAACCGGAAAAAGAGGGTTTACAGCAGCAAGTATGCCTTATCCAGCATTGTTTACTGCTCCAAGTGCGGCGAGATTTACCGGCGGATCGCATGGAATAACCGGGGAAAGCACTCCACCGTGTGGCGGTGCTGTACCCGTGTGGAACATGGACCAACCGCCTGTGATGCACCAACCATTCAAGAGGCGGATCTGCAGGCGGCGGTGGTACAGGCAATCAACCTTGCGCTGGGTAACAGAGAAAGCATGATGACCACTCTCCAGGAGAATGTGGAAGCAGTGATCCGACAGGAGGATGAAAACTCATCGGAAGGGATTGAGGCCAAGTTGCTGGAACTGCAAAGGGAACTTCTGAAACTGGCGAATTCAAAAAAGGATTATAACAGTGTTGCGGATGAGATTGACAGGCTGCGGGAATTGAAGCAGAATGCCCTGGTGGAGAGCGTCGAGCGGGAAGGACTGAAACAGCGGATCAGGGAGATGCGGGAGTTTCTGGAACAGCAGACCACAGAGGTCACGGAGTATGATGAACTGCTGGTGCGGCGGCTGATTGAAAAGGTCACGGTTTACGATGAGCGGTTTGAGGTGGAGTTCAAATCTGGGGCAAAGGTGGATGTGGAGAGGTAAATAATAGAATGAATGCGGTGCCTTGTGGCTTTTGAAATGGCTGCAAGGTGCTTTTTTAATAGGCTGTTAATTTTGAAGAAGGTAGCTTGTGCTTATCAACCATAGGGTTTATAATTGTACTATGCTGATGGAGGTGGAAAATGACAACATCGGATATGATCAGAGAATTGTGTGACAGAATGAATATCAGCCTTGCGGAACTTTGCAGACGGATTGGACAGACTCCACAGAATTTTAATAAAAAACTGCAGCGTGGTACCGTATCCTCCGAGGAAATGGCGAAGATTGCAGAGGCGTTGGATGTTGGATATGAGCAAGCGTTTGTGTTGCCGGATGGATATAAAATAAAAATAGGTAGCAATAAATAAGGAGAGAAAGTGTATTATGACAGGAGCCGTAATAACGAAACAGGAAGAAGGAACATTTCTGATGCTGTTTAATAGAAGCGGATATGTTCTAAACTTCTCAACTAATGATTTTGATGTGTTTACAACAAACAGCATAGGAGAAGCGTTATGTGCGAAGTATGGTCTTTCAAAAGGAAAGTCTCTTATAGCATACTTGAATAGTGCATCCGATGAGAATAGGTTTAAGTTGCTTTCTGATTTATTTCACTATTATGAAGAGAATATGGAATATGAGTACAATGAAAATTATGAGGATGATTTGTATTGGGGAAGTAGCATTTCAAGATACGATGAAAGATACGCAAGAATCTATAAAAAGTGTAAGACTATTATAGATAGATTGGAAGGCGGTTCATCTGCTATTGCTAAAACGGCCGATGACTTGAAAGGTAAATTTTCAAGTGAATATATGTCTCAGCAAATAGAGTTAATGGTTTCTATGCAGTCAACGAATCCAACAAATGCTATTGGACTTGCAAAAGAGCTTATAGAGAGTTGTTGTAAAACGATTTTGGACGAGTTAGGTATTGAATGGAGTAAAAATGACGATGTACCTCAGCTTACCAATAAAGTAATGAGTGCATTGAGCTTGCTACCAGCCAATATACATGAGACAGATCAGGGGGCAGATGCTATAAAAGCCGTTTTAGGAAATTTAAGGGCAATTCCGACAAAGTTGGCAGAGATCAGGAATCCCTTTGGTAGCGGACATGGGAAAAGTGCATCTTTTCAAGGACTGGAAGAACGCCATGCGAAGCTGGCAGTTGGAAGTAGCATTACATTTGTTGATTTTATCTGGAGTACATTTGAAAATCAGCAGAAAGCTGGAAGCAAGGTAATATAAATGATCCCGGCATACTGCTGTTTCCATTGAAAAAGGAAGATAAGATATGTAGTTATTGGCAAGGAGAAAACATATGGAGGAAAAGATAAAAGTATTAAAAGATAAACTGGAAAATATCGGTACACGTGATTTGTTAGGGATGATTGGAATTCATTTTATTACTTTTGCAAATGGGGCAGAAGACTTTGCTGAACAATCGGATATATTCAATAAAACAGAACTTATTTCGCCACAGAAGCAATACACTTACTTAGCCGGTCTACTTATGAGTACAGATGATAAAAGTAATGGGCACATTACGCAAGATGAAGAAAGTGGAATATACAATGAATTAGAAAATGATGTACAAGAAATAACCTTGGAATATATAAAAACTTTTCTTGATATTGATAAGACGTCAGATCCTAATGATATAAAGCGAAATTTGGTATCTATGGAGGCGTTTATATCTTATTTTGATACAGGGATATTAAGGTATGTAGAGCAAACGGTTGATTTGCTTAGAATACTGTATAATCCTTTTGATTCAGAATTGGAAAATCTGACAGGGCTAAGGGTTGAGGATTATATTGCCTTTTATCAATTGATATGTGATGAATTTCAAGATGCGATGGATTCGTCTATATATGCGATTAACAATCTAAAAGATTTTTTGAATTCTTTTAATCCTTATGCAGTTGATGTTGAAAAAGAGTTTGAGCGATTAATGGCATTCGCTCAAGGCCCGGCAAGGGATAATTTTCAAAATGCAATGGATGGAATAAATTCAATAAAGGCATCAAAGGTACGAGAAAAGTTTGGAAAAGAAAAAGGAGAAAAGCTATTAACTATTTTTGGGCTGTACAGAAAAGCAAGAGATTTTTTATATTATAATGGGAAAAATCCATTTGCGGAGCATCCGCTTTGTTGGATTGATGAAGGAGAAACTTTATTTATCGTTCATCCACAGTTTTTATTAAATGCAATTTATAATTATATAACTGAAGTTTTGGAAAATCCGAAGAATAAATTTGCAGATAAATATAAAAAAATTAAAGCTGAAATTGTGGAAAATCAATTTCTTGACTATTTCAAAAGAGTTTTTGGAGATCAGGCAATATATCATACAAATGTGTGTGAAGAGAGGGGAACGAAAGAACATGATCTTTTAATTGAGTTTCATGATTATATTTTGATAGCGGAGGTAAAGGCTTCTAAAGTTAGAGAGCCATTTTTTAATCCTCAAAAAGCATATACGCGCATTACTGATCATTTTCATTCGGACAGTGGGATTGGGGGTGCCTATGCACAGGCAATCACCCTGAAAAAGTTTATTGAAAGGCAAAACAATGTAGTTTTGTATGAGAATAAAAATAATAAATTTCAAATTCAAAACATCTCACGGAAAACTATATTGCCACTGGTGCTTACCCTGAATCAATTTGGTGGTCTGGCAGTAAATACATCGTTAATATTAGAGAAAGATGTAGATGAGCCGTATCCGTGGGTGTGTAATTGGCATGATTTTGAAAATATAATTGAAATTTTGAAATACTTACATAAAGGGGCACAGGACTTTATTGACTATCTTGTTTGGCGAATAGAGAATCACGTCAATGTTTTATCTTCTGACGAGCTGGATGTTATAGAAGGATATTTTTTGGATTCGCAATTGAAGGAACATATAAAAGATAGTGCGGCTTTTTTCCCACCTAATGGTCCAAGCCTTATCGATAAAATATATTTTGAAAAACATGGTATTCCATATGAGTATCCAGGTATCAAAAGTACAGATATAAAGAAGAAAAAAGTAGGAAGAAATGATCCATGCCCTTGTGGTAGCGGAAAGAAGTTTAAAAAATGTTGTCTTGGAAAAGGAATTTATGATTAAAATAATATGATATGTTCCCACATACGACCAAGAGGACAGAAATACCTGTGGATCAAGTCGGACGAACCGCCTGGCAAATGACGTACTTTCTGTCCTCTCGTGCCAAAAGGTATTTGTAAATTGATCAAGCGAATAATTATTAATATTTTTTATCAAAATTGTGGCTCAAAGTATATAAGTTAACGGCTAAATAAGTGAAGGGATTAATTTCTCTTCACTTATTTGCTTTTTAATGCAAATACGCATTGCACCTTGAAAATTGAATATACGATACAGCAGTTACATTGCTCAGTTATCCGAGCTGTCTCAGGTAAAAGACAAAGGCGAAGACGAGCTGAGTGACAATGATACTTCCGCAAAGCGGGCCGCGCGAAGGGGCTGGTGAGATTCCAATGAGGACCAATACCATGGTCGGCTGTTGTATACCCGAACATCAGGGGTGTCGTGGACAAATATGATGCTAAAAATCTCTAGTTATTATACGCAAAACACAATAACGGAGCAACGCTGTTATTGCTAACGGCGTTGCTCTTACTATACAGGAGTAACACGATGATAAATGCCAACAATCATCAGTATGAAACACGAGAAATTGCAGGATGCAATATTAAGTTGTTTTTTACTGAATCAAAAAACAAAGAAGTAAAAAATTATGTACTTAATAATTTGTTGAATTCCTTTGAAAAAAGAAACAACATCAGTGGGAATTACACTATGTAACCAGTTTTTAGCTGGACGCACAAAACTATTTAATGTATAATAGGTATAGGACTAGCAAAAGTCCTGGTTCCTTGAAAATTAAATAGTATAGTCCCACATTACTAAAACAACAGAAAATGTGAGGATGATAAAATGAAACGAGTATATTGCTTATACAGGGTATCAACCAAAGGACAGGTTGATAAAGATGACATACCGATGCAAAGACAGGCATGTCATGAGTTTGCTGAAAAGCAGAACGAATGGGTAATCGTAAAGGAGTTTTACGAAAAGGGTGTCTCTGGCTATAAGGTATCAGCCGAAGACAGAGACGCTATTCAAGACATCAAATCTGCTGCAGAGCATGGCGAATTTGATATTCTTCTTGTATTTATGTTTGACAGACTCGGCAGAAGGCAGAACGAAACACCATTCGTTGTTGAATGGTTCAATCAGCAGGGCATAGAAGTATGGAGCACACAAGAAGGACAGCAGAGATTCGAAAATGAAGCTGACTATCTTATAAACTTCATGCGTTATTGGCAGGCTAACGGCGAAAGCCGTAAAACTTCAACTCGTGTTAAAACGAGACTTAGCCAATTAACTGCTGAGGGTGTCTATACCGGTGGCAATGTTCCTCACGGTTATAAACTTATTCCGAGTGGCAAAACCAACAAAAGAGGAAAAGAACTCAAGCAGATTGTCATCGATGAAGATGAAGCGGAGATTGTAAAACTAATATTCAGCAAAACTTTAAAAGAAGGATTAGGTTCGCATCAGTTAGCTACCCTGCTTAACAATAGAGGTATTAGGTCACACAACGGAAGTAAATTTCAGTGCAATACAATAAACCGTATTCTAAAGAACCGAATGTATTGCGGATATTTAATATCCGGTGGAACAACCTCTCCTCATCTTCCTTATCTACAGATAATTGATGAGCACGAGTTTAATGAAGTACAAAAAATTCTTAAACAGCGCTCAAGGAAGAATGATGAAAAGCAACAGATAGCCAAGACCACAAGAGGTCACGCACTGCTGTCAGGCAATATCTATTGTGCCCATTGCGGTGGTCACATGATATCAACAAGTCATATTGATAAATATGTTTGTGCTGACGGTTCTATTCGTGAATCTAGAAGAACACGATATATGTGTCTGAATCGAACCCATTCAAAAACCTGTAAAGATGCACAATCTGTGTATTCAGCAGAAAAGGTTGATAAAGCTGTTGAATCTGTCATCTTAGAGTATCTCGAAAAAATAAAGCAAACTCCAAAATCTATTGCTGTAGAAAAGAGATACCAAGCAGGACTTCAAGCGATGCGAAAGAAAGTCAATGGACTTAAAGCAGACAATGATAATCTCAAAAAGCAGCTTGTTCAATTATCAGATGAAATTGCAAATGCCCTTATGGGTAATAGTAAATTTACACCTGAAATGCTTTCAAATGCTATCGAATCTACAAAGAAGAAAATTTCTGATAATACCGATTCAATATCTAAATACGAATTGCAAATCGGTAATCAGCAGGCAGCTATCAACAACCTTGACCATTACTATGATGACTTCAGAAGCTGGGCAGACGAATATCAGTTTGCAACCAAAGAGCAGAAAAAGATGATTGCCTGCAAGCTCATTAAAGAAGTGCGTATAGGCAAAGGCTATAATATTGACATAGTAATGGATATGAACTACAAGCAATTCCTTGAATGCGAAGAAGAAGGCAATATACCGACTGAACTTAAAGTAGCAAGTTAATATACATGCAAGTTAATATACATATTATATATATATATATATATATTAAACACGATGTTTTCTGGTGTTTACTTCGACACTAACGAGAGCATGCGGCTGTTAACCGCAGGGTCGTTGGTTCGAGTCCAACTTGGGGAGCCAAAAGAAAGGAACCGTAAAACGGTTCCTTTTTCTTTTTGTTTCAGCGCCCTGATAAGAACGGCAGCGCAGCGCTTGACCGTTGACGAGAAAAGCGTTTCGGCAGAAAACCGCGGCAAAATGCGCGGGAGATGATTTTTGATTGCAGAAACATGAAAAAGCATTGCAAGCAATATACCGCTCGCGGCAACGATGGCTCATTTGAGTTCAGTTTGGAAAGCAAAAAGGAAGGAATCGTAAAACGGTTCCTTCCTTTTTGTTTCAGCACCCTGATGAAAACAGCAGTGCAGACCCTGCGACGTGTGATGCCGGGCAAAGTTTTTATGGTAATTTCCCTGCCGGATATGTTATAATAATATAGGCATAATTTATCTTCCGCCGGTAAAACACGCCGGAGGCACCAAATGCATATCGGAGGGAACAGAATGAAAGGCAAGATCATCGTTGCCGGGATGGGGCACGGCGGCCTTGCAGCCGCGGGAATTCTTGCAAAAAACGGATATGACGTTACCGTTTACGAAAAAAAGAGCGAGGGAACGCTGGGCTATGACTGGACAGATATTTTTGACCCGAAAGCGCTTGCCGCCGCCGAACTGCCGATGCCGCCCGAAAATCTTTATACATATAAAGATGACATGACATTCTTTAACCCCGCCATGACGGTGGGGCTGCGCCAGCACGTGCCGGCTGATCAGCGCGAGATCAAAATGGAACGGCGCGATATTTACGATCTTCTGATCCGAAACGCGGAAAAAAACGGCGCGAAACTCGTTTATAACTGCAAAGTGCGGCGCCCGATCACTGCGGGAAGCAGAGTGGTTGGCATTGCAACGGAGAAGGGCGATGTTTATGGCGATCTGATCATCGACGCCTGCGGTATGGAATCGCCCGTAAGGATGAACCTGCCTGCCGGGATGCCCATTGAAAAAACCGTGGGCAGAAAAGACAGGATCTCCATTTACCGCGCGTTTTTTGACCGCGCCGACAGAAACGAAGTGCAGGATAAATTTAAAGTGATCTTATTTGCAGAGGGCATTTGCGGCATCACCTGGATCGCAACCGAAGAGGAGCACACGGATCTTTTGATCGGCAGATTTGCGGATCTTGACGAAAAAGAGGTCTTGCGCGTTGCAAACAGCCTCAGAAAAAGCCATCCCCAGCTTGGCACAAAAGTGATGCGGGGCGGCCAGTTTGTGCAGATACCCGTTCGCCAGCCGCTGAGCATTATGGTTTGGGACGGTTACGCCGCGATCGGAGACAGCGCGTTTATGACGGTGCCGCTGATCGGATCCGGCATTGCAAACGCTTTGCGCGCCGCCCGGTATCTGGCGGACACGGTTATGGCGGACGTCAACGGCAGATATGACTGCGAAACGCTGTGGCAATACGAAGTGCGGTATTTCCGCGAACTCGGGCAGGGTCTGGCGCCGCTTGCCGCGGCAAAACGCCTGCTGCTGAACATGGCGCCGCAGGACATTGATTACTTTTTTGAATCCGGCACATTGAACGAGGACAACATTACGATGACCGCCGATTTTCACAGCCTGTTTGACCTGATCCGGTTTGACCCGGCGGATCTGATGAAAAAAGGCAGAAATCTGTGCAAAAACAAAGACGCCATGAAAAAACTGCTTTCCGGCGTGCCGAAAATTGCCGGGGCAATAGCGGCAAGCGCGGCCATTCCGCACCGCTGGGAGGAACGCACCGTGCTGCACTGGGCAAAGCGCTATTCCGCCTGCTTTAAATAACCGGCGCCAAAGAAAATCCTGTTGGCAAAAAGCAGCGCCTCCTTGCTATAGACTCCATTTAATGTTATAATCACAAAATATAAAAAACGTAAAAATATCTGCGCGCAAACCGGGTAAACGGAAAACGCAGACAATGCAAAATTCACATAAAAAGGAACAGATATGAAAGAAAGATTTATTACGTACATTGAACGATCCCTGCCGGACAGACCGGGGGATAAAATCCTGTTTCAGTTTAAACGGGAAATGCTGGATGAAATGACAGCGATGGATAAAACCGTGGAAAAACGCGGGCTGCGCGACGAAAAAGTGCGGGAAGATCTGATCATCAGCGAATATCCGGATCTGCCGGGCAGATACGCCGCTTACTATGACAAAAAGACGGAAAAGCAGCGCACAAAACGTAATTTTATTGCCAACGCCATTGGTTCTGCGGCATACATACTGCTGCTGCTTGTTGCATTTTTGGGCATCAGTTTTGCTACGGACGCCTGGGGGCGCACCTGGGTGATCATGGTGGACGGCATTTTGCTTTGGATCGATTACCTGCTTATGATCGGCGTTGTTAAAATCACCTCTATGCGCCGCGTTTTTCACATTTTTGCAAGAATTCTTTTAGGGATTGCTGTTATGGTTGCCGCGGTTGCCGTATTTTTAGTTTGCATGGCGGTGCTGCACATGCCTTACAGCTGGCTGATCATCATTGCGGGGATCGCCGCCGTTTTCGCGGCGGACAGTATTTATATCTCCGTTACCCGGCAGAAACTGGCGGTTATCTTTTACCTTGCTTATATTCCGGCGGCTGCCGCTATGGTTTATATTCTTTTGGGTGCGCCCGGCATCATTCCCTGGGCGCCCGGCTGGATCATGATACCGCTTTCACTGCTGATAGACGCTGCGATCATCGCCGCGCTTATCCTGCGCAACAAAAAGATCGCCCGGGAGGTGGCTAAACATTGGAACGAAGATTAAACGCCGAGCTTTGGGATAAGATGCACTATCTGTTTCGCGATTTTAACGACAGAATGGTGCATGTGGAACTTAGATATGATTTTGAGATCAATATTGAGGCGCTCAAGACCGTGCTGCTCTGCTTTTTTGAAAAAGCGCCCGTTCTGCACGCCTCGTTTACGGACAATCATGTGCGCCCTTACTGGACGGTAAACGATTATACGATTGACGATATCTTAACGGTGGAAACCGTAAACGCGGAAGAACTGGACAATAAAACAAACGAATTTCTGACCCAGTGCATACCGCCGGAGGCAAAAGTGCAGATGAAAGCTGCCGTTTTTAACTGCGGCGGCGGAAGCGTGCTTTGCATTGTGGAGAACCATATGTGCATGGACGGCGGCGATTTTAAATACTTTTTAAACGCCCTGTGCAAAAATTACAACAACTATATCAGCGGCATTGCCAGCCCGATCGATTTAAAGACGGGCACGCGTTCCTACGAATCCGTATACGAAGATCTTTCCCCCGACGAAAAACACATGGCAAAAAATCTGTTTCGCAATATTAACGCGAAAGATGACCACGCTTTCCCCCTTACGCCGGATAATATCCGCGACCGTTCATTCATAGCCCGCAGGACTTTGCCCGCGGAAATGTTTGACCCTATAAAAGCCGCCGGAAAGGCACACGGCGCAACGATAAACGATATGCTGACCGCGGCGTATTTCCACAGCGTTTACGAGCTTGCCGGGTTTGACAAAAACGAATCCGTTTCCATTTCCTGCGCTATTGACCTGCGCCGGCATATTAAAGACAGTTCAGACACCGGCGTTACCAACCACACGGCATGGATGCAGTGCCGCGTGCCGCGCTGCGGAAAAGATGTGTTTGAAACGCTGCAGTTCACAATAGAAAGCGTAAACAAATTCAAGAGCGACCGGTTTATCGGCCTGCACGGCCTACCCCTGCTTTCACTCGGGTACAAGATTCTGCCGCATGCGGCGTCTGAGGAGATCGTGAAGATCGGTTATTCCAACCCGCTTATGGCAATGAGCAATATCGGCGTGCTGGATGTTAAAAACCTTTCCCTTGCCGGGCACGAGCCGGTTGACGGCTTTATGAGCGGCGCGGTAAAATACAAGCCTTATGCGCTGCTATCCGTTACCACGCTGCGCAAAGAGATCACCTTTTCCATGTGTGTGCGCGGCAACGGCGAGGACCAAAAGACCGTTGAGCGTTTCTTTGACCTGCTTGAAAAGAACATAAACGAACTGATCCGATAGGCGCATTCCCATTTTGCCTGCGCAAGATAAAAGCGGCGTGATGCCGCACAAAACGGAGTAAGCCCATGCGTGTTTTTGATTTTGACAACACCATTTACCGCGGTGAAAGCGTATTTGATTTTTATCTGTTCAGCCTGCGCTATAACCCGCGCGCGGCAAAGCTGATCTTTACCGTGCTCAGCTATGTTTTGAAATACAAAACAGGCAGAATGACCATAGAACAGCTGAAAACCGGCTGTGCCAAATACGCGCATGATTATATCGCCTCTTTTCCCGATCCCGAAAAAATGGTGGTTTCCTTTTGGAACAGCCATATGAAAAAGATTAAAAAATGGTATACGCCGCAGCAAGACGATATTATAATGACCGCTTCTTTCAACGTAATCATGGATGAAATATGCAAAAGGCTGGGTGTTTCCCACTGTGTGTGCTCCGTTATAAACAAAGATACGCTTGAGGTGGAATACCTGAATTTCAGCAAAAATAAAAAAGATAAATTCATGGAAATGTTCGGCGATACCGAAATAGACGAATTTTATACGGACAACATAAGCGATATGCCCATGGTGGAGATCGCAAAATCCGCATATCTTGTGCGCGGCAATAAGATAAAAAGAATTAAATAATTCAGGCTTGGATAATCAACCCGCCTCTCTTTGCGCAAGGGAGGCGGGTTTTTCATACTTCGGCTCCCCTTTGGCGGAGTCCCAAAAAGCAGTTGCCGGGGGGGAGTTTGCCCGCCATACATAAATCACGCCGCCGTTTTCGCGAAAACGGCGGCGTTCTGTTATCTGCTATTCGTTTGAATACGATTACTCGCTCAGTGTGCCTGCGGCTTTTCTTCTTTCCTCCAGTTCGCGCGTGATGCGCGCTTTCTTTTCGCCCACAAGATCATAGAAGAACATGGGCACGGTGCAGAGCAGAAGGCTGATTGCCGGCACAATGGAGATCAGGCTGAACATGCCCTGGCGCACGGCGTGGGTCATCTCCAGCGGATTTGCGGTTACGTTTGCGTTAATTGACGCCACATCCAGATTTACTATCATATACATAACAACGATAAATCCCGTTGCAAGCGCGTTGCTGAATGAGGTTACGAAGCTCTGTATCGCCTGGCCGGTTCCGGCAAGGCGCACGCCGGTTTTCCACTCCATATAATCGAGGCAGTCCCCAATCATGGCAAAAGCGCAAACATTGATCGCGCCGAGCGGAATGCACGAGATTACGAAGAACGGCACGCACGCCCAGAAATTGTCGTAGCCAAGAAAATAGATTATGAAACTGGAAACGGAACCTAAAATGGAAGTGCTGATTATAATTTGCTTATAACTGAACTTTTTGAACGCAAGCGGCATAACGAGCATGGTTACAAACATGCCGGCAGCCGCGGCAACCTGAAACACGGTGGATACCAAACTGATGTTGGACTGCAACGCTGCCTCTCGCTCCGCGCCGGAAAGCAGGCTGGGATCCTTGCCGATATAAAACGCATATCTTGCAACGTGAACGGCGCCTGCCTGATACAGATAACGCGCGGCGGAAAGAATACCCATAAGCGCCGTTAAAAGCAGCGGCTTGCAGCTGAATATGATTTTCAGCACGCCTTTTTCGCCCTTCTTTTTCTTGGGGGGCGGTGCGATCTTTACACGTTCTTTGGTTTTAAAGTAAACGGGAACGAACAGAATATTACCCACAACCGCGCAGAACAGGGTGATCGTCATATACTTGGTCTCTTCCAGCTGCGTGCCGCTGAGGCCGAAACTTGGCAGAATAAAGCCGAGCAGCATAAAGAACGCCATGGGTATTGCCGAGCCGACGCCGTTTGACGTGCGCGCCCTGCTGACGATTGCGCCGCGCTCATCCGGATTCGGCGTCATCAGGTTCGGCAGACTCCAAAACGGCACATCGCTGACGGAATAAACCGTGGACCACAGCAGATAGGTGATCACGCAGTACGCCATAAGCGCGCCGCCGGAAAGATCCGGAGAGTAAAACAAAAGGATCGTGAGAACGGCGATGGGAATGGGCGTATAGATGATATAACTTTTCAGCTTACCGTGTTTGGGGTTGGCTCTGTCCATATAATAACCGAGGATCGGATCAATCGCGGCATCCCAGATCCTTGCAAGCAGCACCAGCAGCAAAACAAAGATCGGAGTCAGTTTAAGCACGTTCAGATAAAAATCCGATATGTACGAACTCATGATGGCATAGACCATGCCCTGCCCGAGCGCGCCTATTGCATATGCCATCCACTCTTTTGTGGGCACATAATTCTTCATAAATTTTCTCCTTAAAATTTTTTGCTCAACTTAAATTTACACTTAACAGCGGAGCACGGCATCATTGCTGTCTATCCCGTTTGCGTTAAACAAAATATCGGAAAGTATGGGGCGGAACTCCTCCGCGTACTTTGCCTGTATGCTCTTTGACGGGATCAGGCGGAAAGCCCGGTCCGCAAGCGCCATAAAGGAATCATATTCCGCGCTGCCGGGGGCATAGTTCCGCGTGCCGCCGTAAACATTGTTTACAAGCGTGATCAGAAAATCGCAAAGGCGCACATCATACATTCTGGGCGCGATCCGGCTGCGCACGCCGAGCAATCTGCCCGCTTTTTTAAATGTAAGTTTTTCCAGCGCCTTGCCGGCAAGATGGATGGGCACTTTTAATTTCTCCGCCTGCTCTTTTTTCAGGCTGAAACTTTCGCCCAGTTCACAGAAACGGTCTATATCATTCGCAGCGGCGTCAAAGATATCGCGCAGCATATAATCAAAATGATCTTTCAGATACAGCATATACGGCTTGCACTGCAGATCATAATTGATCCGATCCGGATGCAGGGTCTGGATATCCAGCGTGCCGCCCTCCAGCGCCATTTTCCGAATGGGGCTGGGATATGCTGTCAGGCAGCCGGTATTGATCTCATACAGCCGGCGCCCGGCAGGGCTGTCATAAAAATTGATATTCTGCATATGCGTGTGGCCGGTAAAGAGAAAGCGGATTCCGCTGTCCGCAAGGAAGGCGGCAACGGCATCACTGTTATCAATCATCTCATGCGGGCTGAACGCGCGGTAAAACTTTACGGGCGAAAGCAGCGGATGGTGGCAGACGGCAAGCATCTCCTCTCCTGCCGCATTCGCCTCTGCGATCTGCTGTTTTGCCCAAGCAAGCTGTTCGGCGGAAAAACCGTAACTGTCCGCGCCCCAGCCGTCCCTGTCATCATTCAGCATCAGCAGACGGTAGCCCGGCTCCAGCCGGGCGCAGTAGGAATTGGTTGGCTTATGTATGCTTAAAGCATCGCGCAGGCCGAAATCATAGTAGATATCAAAAAGCTGCGCTTTGGTTGCGCATTCCACAGTATATTCGCCCTTTTCCTCGCTGTAACCTTTGGGATCCGGCCGAATATCGTGCGACGCGGTGATCAAAAAGACCCGTTTGCCTGCCGCCTGCAATTTGTGCAGTTTTTCCGCAAGAGAGATATGGCCGGCAAGTTCGCCGTCACACACAACATCGCCCGTAACAAGCACAATGTCCGTATCTTCATCCTCTGCGATCTTCCGAAACGCGGCATCTATGATCGCCTCACTTTCGGCAACACAGCGCTGGTCATAAAGCGCGCGCTTTTCCCATGCTTTGCCGCGCGCGTTCAGCACTCTTGCAGGATAATAGTGCAGATCCGTTATCTGAAAAAACCTTAACAAGGCAATACACCTCCTATTCTATTATAAATGGTTTTGTCAAATTTACAACATATAATTGTTCTATCTGTGTAAGATTTATACAAAATGACGAAAATGCAGAAAAAAAGAACCGCTCTAAAGCGGCTCTTTGAGATCGTTTTATTTACTGCGCTTTTTCTTTTTGGCTTTATAATGCAGCGCGCGCAGTGAATTTGCCACCGCGATCAGGCACACGCCCACATCGCCGAACACGGCAAGCCACATGGCGTTTTCATCAAAAATGCCTATAGCGCAGCCGATGATGATCAGCACCTTGATACCGATGCTGAATATGATATTCTCATGAACGATATTCATGGTCTTCTTCGCGATTCTGCGCGCTACAGGGATTTTGGAAAGGCTGTCGCCCATAATGACAACATCCGCCGCCTCAATGGCAACGTCAGACCCGATACCGCCCATGGCAACGCCGATATCCGCCTGCGCCAGCACGGGCGCGTCGTTGATGCCGTCGCCGGTATAAAGAACGATATCCTCACTGCCTGCTTTGATCTTTCTGACCTTATCCACTTTCTCATCCGGGAGCAGTTTGGAATAATATTCGTTGATGCCCGCTTTTTTTGCGATATCGGCAGCGATCTCTGCTTTATCACCGGTGAGCATCACCGTTTTTTTCACACCCAGATCATAGAGGTCTGAGATCGCCTCTTTGCTGTCTGACTTAATCACATCGGCAAATACGATATCGCCGAGGAATTCCTCTTCGCTGCAAAGGTAGATCGCCGTGCCCACCAGTTTGGTCTCCTTAAAATCAACGCCGGCTTTTTTCATCATCTTTTCATTGCCGGCATAATACTGTTTTCCGTTGATTACGGCGGAAACGCCCATTCCGGCATGATTCTTGGCGTCCGTTACCTCTAATCCTTCCGCAAACTGGCCGAACGCGAGGTTTACGGATTTTGCGATCGGGTGCGTGGAATATTTTTCACACGCCGCGATCAAACCTAACAGTTCGCGGTGCTCTTTTTTGTTTTCACAGTGGCAGTTTACACATTCACAGCTTACAAATTCAAATTTTCCGCTTGTGATCGTGCCGGTTTTATCAAAAACGGCAACATCAAATTTGGAAAGCATTTCCAGATAATTGCTGCCTTTGATCAGCACGCCCTGCTTGGAACTTGCGCCCAGACCGCTGAAAAAGCCAAGCGGTATGGAGATCACGATTGCGCAGGGGCAGGAAACAACAAGCGCGGAAAGGCCCCTATATGCCCAGTCTTTCCACTCGCCGCCGAAAAAGAGCGGCGGAACAACGATGATCAGCAGCGCAATCAGGCAGACGATCGGGGTATAGATCCTGGCAAAGCGGCTGATGAATTTTTCCGCGTGGCTCTTTTTGGAATCCGCATCCTCAATCATGGAAAGAATGCGGGATACGGTAGAATCCTTAAATTCTTTCGTTGCTTTGATCTTCAGCATGCCGTCTATATTGATGGAGCCGGAAAGGATCTCATCCCCCGCGCCGAGCGAGACGGGAATGCTCTCCCCCGTCAGCGCCGCCATATCCACTTCCGCGCTGCCGGATTCTATCACGCCGTCCAGCTCGATCTTTTCGCCGGGATTCACAACAAATACTTCGCCGGCATGGATTTTTTCCGGGTCTTCCTCCACCAGTTTGCCGTTGCGCTCCACATGCACTTTCTGGGGTGCGGAGCGGATCATATCCGTAATGGATTTGCGGCTTTTCCCCACTGCAAGATCCTGCAGGAACTCGCCTATCGTATACAGGATCACAACAGCGCAGCCCTCTGCGTACTCGCCTATAATGAACGCGCCGATGGACGCAATGGACATCAAAAAATTCTCGTTAAAAATATTGCCGCGGAACACGCCCTCCACAGCCTCTTTTAAAATGTTGAAGCCGACAACAAGATAGGACGCCGCAAAGATGATAAGCGGCACATAAAACGGAAGCGCCGTCAGTTCATTTATGAGATAACCGGCAATAAAAAGCGCGATGCCAAAGCCCATTTTCAGGGCAAACGCCTTTTTGTTTACCTCGCCGCCGTGCTCGTGATCATGACCGCAGCCGCAGGCGTCGCCGTGGCTGTGCCCGCAGGCGCATGTTTCGCCGTGTGCATGACCCTGTTCGTGCTCATGTGCATGAGCGTGCTTATGCTGATCTGCCATAATTTCCTCCTATTCCTCGATATGTTCAATACCGCAGTTAATAATGGTTTTTACATGGTCGTCAGAAAGGGAATAGACCATCTGTTTTCCGTCTCTTTTATACTTAACAAGATGATTCTGCTTTAGTATGCGCAGCTGGTGCGAAACGGCGGTTTGCGACACACCGGTTGCGGAAGTGATCTCCGTTACATTTAATTCCTTATCAAACAGAGAGCACAGGATCTTGAGCCTTGTGGAATCGGAAAAGATCTTAAAAAGATCTGCAAGATCATAAAGCATTTCCTCATCAAGCATGAAAAGCCCCCCTTTTTCGGATCGTACAAACAGCGCGGATATGAAAAGCAGGGAAATTCCGCGCGTTCATATGAACGTCTGTTCATGTGTTCATTATATTATGTTGATTTGCATTTGTCAACTGCTTTTTTTATTCTTTTTCAAATTTTTCATCCGCCGGGTAAAACTTAGCCTAAGCCGGCGCGGAAGATAAGCTGCGCCCCGGTGAAAACGTGATAAAATATTCTCTCTTTTATTTCCGGGATTTCAGACACGCAAAAAGCACACCTTTCATAAAATGAAAAAGGTGTGCTTCACAATCGTTTAGCCCGGTGGGACTATCCCCTAAGAACAGCCGCGGCGGTATTCGGTTGATCATATAACGGGCAGGGCAAAGCCGTTACTCCAGATATTTGATCCATGAGTCGTTTGCCCTGCTCAGCGCACTTTTACAGTAATACAGCCGGTTTGAGAGCGTACCCAGCGCCGTTTTTAAATGGCGGCTGACCGTTGGCTGCGAAACATGCAGTTCCCGCGCAATCTCCTGCTGCGACATCATTTTGACAAAGCGCAGTTCCAAGCATCTGCGCTGCTGCGGTGTAAGTTCGCGCCGGATCACCTGCGGCAAAACGGCTTTGAGCGCGCTGCGGGTTGCCCGGCTGCAGTTCAGCCGTTGCGCGCCTGTTTCACTGTCCGCATATAAATAATCGGTAATCGGTATCTTTTTCAATTCCGCGCCTCCTCATCCTCATAATACCCGGAAAGCATGGTGGCAATCACTTTGCACTGGCTTGCCATATCATAATATATTTTGATCTTTCGCCGCAGGATCACCAGATCCTCCCCCGTATAGACGCAGAGCAGCGGGCGCAGACCCTGAATTTTTGCGTTCAGCACCCGGTACTGGTTTTCATATTCCTCGGCAAGTTGCGTAACCGTCATAGATTTATACCTCCCATCAAAATATAAAGCGCTGCTGGGGCGGCTTTCGCTTTACGGTCTTTATTTTATACGAACATTTGTTCGATGTCAATAACAATTTGCAAATGCATATTTACAAATTATATAATCAGAAAATAAAGTACATTTTTTGAGACGGTTCAGGCAAAATTAACCAAACCGGCAGGATATTTTTTGTTTGTTTTTTATATCGTTGTTAATTCTGCGCAAAAATTTTTAATATTGCAGTTGACAAATTGTGCAAAACTGTGTATAATAAAAATTACCTTGAAACGGAGCCGCAACCGTTTTAAGTATCTTGTCCTCCTATAGTTTGTTAAAGACAGAGAGGGAAAGGCAGCGTGTTATACGCTGCCTTTCTTCTTTTGCGTTTACCCGGCTGGTCGCTGCGTTTCAGGGCGGCTTTCCGTGCAAACGAAGATGAACCGCACGGATGCATCATATAAATTAGATATAGATTGATAGGTTTATGCTTTTTGTCTAAATTTAACAAAAAAATTAATTTTTTATGTAAAAATTGCGGTAAAGATATTGCGCAATTGTCAAATCTTTGTTAAAATTGAGTGAAATATTTATTCGGAAGGGAGTCTTTTTAAATGGCTGACGAAAAAAGCGGCAGCAAAAAATTTATGAAGTTCTCCGAGATCATTACATACGGCATTGGCCTCTTCGGCGTAGCGCTGCTTACGGGCTGGATGCCGGATTACACCGCAACCTTCTTTGCGGATTTCGCTTTCAAAGGCAAGGGGTTTGACAGCGATGTAATGAGCGGAGCGATTTCTAACGTATTTTTCGTTGCAGGTATCGTGGGCGCCGTCTGCGAACTTGTAATCGGTTATCTGGTGGACAGAACAAGAACCAAATTCGGCAAAGTGAAACCGTGGGTAGGTTTCGGCGTTGTGCCCCTTGCCGTTGTTGCGCTTCTTGTTTTTGTTGCGCCAAACACAAATTCACAAACGGTTGCGATTGCATGGATGTTTGTGATCTACAGCCTTTACACGGCGGTTTCCTGCGCGGTGGAAAGCCCGGCAAACTGCTTTGGATCGCTTTGCTCGCCGAATCCGAGCGAGCGCTCCACGGCGATCTCCATATCCTCTTTCCTGCGCTCCGTAGGCCAGAGCGGCGGTATGGTTGTTATTATTGTAGTGGGCGCCGTTATGAAAGCCATGATGGGTCAGCAGCAGTTTAAAAACGCGGAGGGCCAGGGCATAGACCTGATCATCTCCACCGCGGTATGCTGCCTTGGCATCATCCTTTTTGTTATGATCTTCTTTGCAAACAACAAAGAACGCGTGCCTTTTACGCAGGAAAAAGTAAGCATTAAAGATTCACTGAAAGTTGTGTTCGGCAACAAGAACCTGCTGATGGTATCCCTTACCAAATTCACAGGATTCGGCCGCGGCGTTTACGGCACCGTTTCCCTCTACATTGCCGTTTATCTGCTTGGCTCCAAGGATCTGAAACTGGCGCTTCTGCTGCCCATGGGCATCGGCACGGCAGTAGGCACGCTGCTGGTAAACTTTGTGCTTAAAAAATTCTCCACAAAAACCACGTATATTCTGTTTTGCATATACGGCGCTACCTCGCTGGCGATTCTTTATATCGTTTCCAGCTCCGTTGGTTTCAACAGCGCGCTGATCATTCCGTTTTTGATCATCAACTTCTTCTGCGGCATTCAGCACGGCAACACCAACACCACGCCGAACATCATGATTGCGGACTGTGTGGACGAGATTGAATACAAAACGGGCAAACGGCAGGACGGTATTGCCTATGCCGGATACGGACTTTTCTCCAAAGTAGCGTCCGCCTGCACAAAAGGTTTCGGCCCATGGCTTCTTTACACCTGGAGCCGCTATACCCTTTCCTCAGACCCGAACGTTGCCTATGCGGCGCAGAGCGATACAACGCTGAACCGCATGCTGATGATCTACACGATCATCCCGGCCATCTTCGTTGTGCTGCAGATGGTGCCGATCTTCTTCTATGACAACGTCGGCAAGAAGAAAGAAATGATCACAGAGGCGCTCAGAGAACGCCGCGCCGCGGCAGCCGCAGCAAAGGGCGAAAGTGCCGGGGACGGCGCCGAGCCTGAGGCGCAGGCCGAATAAGGGGGTGCGTGATATGGCTAAAAGCGAAAGCAAAAAGGGCTTTAACTACAAACTTTACGCCGTAATCGCCGTTTTGGTGGTTGCAGCGATCCTTGCGGCAGTTACGGGATATGCCTTCAAAAACAGATACATCCAGTTTGACCCGCAGAAAACGGCGCTGAACTACGCGGACACTGTATTTCAGCGCGGAGACGGCTACAACGCTTACAACTACACCTTTTCCGCCAAGAGCGAAAAATACGGCGATTTCATCCGTATTTATTATATGTACCCGCTGATCTACCCGGGATATGAACCGGGCATGGATCTGGACGATAAGGAAAACAAATCTATAAAGGATGGCGGTTACAACAACGATAAATATAAATCTGAGACTACCGCCAATGATGACGGCACACTTGCCGGCCAGGTTGCAGACAGAATGTACCCCTATTACGTGGAACTGATCCAAACCTATGGCTGGGACGATTATGACAGCATTTATAAAAATTATTTCAGCCGTTTCATTGAGGTGCGCCAGGAAGTGTTTGGCGACGAGTATCTGGACGATGAAGTGATGTTCACGGCATTTGAATCCAATGTTTCTGCATACGGAAACGCCGTTACGGGCACGGAAGAAGTGCTTGGCGAGGACGAAAAGACCGTGATTCAGGAAAAGTCAATCGGTCTTTATCAAGAGATGTACGGCGAGGACTACAAGATTATAACCACCGTTGTGAACGCAGCGCCCGTTGCGGATCTGGACGCTTACAAAGCGGCGCTCCCGGCAGACGTGCTGGAAACCTATGAAATCACGGCAGATGATATTTCAGCCGCCCAGATGATAACCACACAGGCTGCGCTTGCCGACGGCACCGTTATTGCAACGCTGGATGTATACGTTGTGCAGATCGGCAACACCTGGTATGTGGATAACCTGACCACAAACACCAATACGTTTTATGCCGGGCAGCTTGCCGGCATAGCGGCATAAACAGTATAAAAATACAGAGCCGTCCCGGCAAACGGGGCGGCTTATTTTTTTCACGAAAAAGCGTCTTTTGTTCAAAATCCACAAATTATATGAAAAATTTTTGGTTCGGGCCGTATTGAAATCACGCATAATAATATAGTAAACTAAAAGAAAAAGGGGCTGATCTTACGGAAAATAATATCATCATTGCATCCGAGCGGGATTCACGCGTATTCATCCGCGTTACAGAGGGGCATTTTATAACGGAAAACGCGCATATCAACTACTATGTGGGCACATCGGATATCAAACACAATCATTCCGTTTCCGTGGACGCGGCAATGCTGATCGCGCAGTATTATATTGAGCGGGATATCAAAATAGACACCGTGCTCTGCCTTTATGAAACGCAGGCGCTCGGCGCTTATATTGCGCACGAACTTTCACGCCCCAGCATGATGCAGCCGAATCCCGTTGGCGATATATATGTATTAGGGCCGGAATATGACGCCGCCGGCAACATGATCTTCCGAGACAATCTGAAAAGAATGATTCACGGCAAAAAAGTGCTGGTTCTGATCTCCTGCATCACAAGCGGAAAAACCGTTCAGCGCGCGATCGAAAGCGTGCAATACTACGGCGGCGCCACAGTCGGCGTCTCCGCCGCGTTCAGCGCAACGAGAAACATTTCCGGCATAGAGGTCAATGCAATCTTTACGCAGGACGACCTGCCGAATTACCGGGTTTACGGCAAACACGACTGCCCCCTGTGCAAGCAGGGCGTGCCGGTAAAAGGCATTGCCAACGGCCACGGCTATTCCACCCTGCCGTAAAATACCGGCGCAGCCGTTAAAATATGGTTCTTGACTTTTAAAATCTATGTGTTATAATGATTCTAACCGAAAGGTTTGGTAAACTGAATATTACCCAAAAAAGACTATGATGCGGAAAAAGACCGTAATTTGAGGTGCAGAGAGCCGGCGGGCGGTGAAAGCCGGTACAGGAATTACGGTGCATAGCTCTCCGCGGAGTTGCCGCTCTGAAAACTTTGGATAGGAGCGGACGTGTAACGGCGTTATTCGTTAAGGCATTTGTTGATGCTAAAGGGCGGATCTTTCCGCTGAAGTAGGGTGGTACCGTGTAGAATTTTCTACGCCCCTATATCATTTGGGGGCGTATTTTTTATGCCCTTCATAAAGAAAGGAGTTTTTATTATGCTGAAAGGATACAAAAAGTATATTCCCTTCAAGCCCATCAACATTCCGGACAGAACCTGGCCGGATAAGACCATTACCGAAGCGCCCACATGGTGCTCCGTTGATTTAAGAGACGGCAACCAGGCGCTGGTTGACCCAATGAATCTGGAAGAAAAGCTGGAACTTTTCAAAACACTTATAGATATCGGCGTTAAGGAGATCGAAGTGGGGTTTCCCTCCGCCTCCGAAACGGAATATGAAATTCTGAGAACACTGATCGAGGGAAACTATATTCCGGATGACGTAACGATTCAGGTGCTTGTTCAGGCAAGAGCGCACCTGATCAAAAAAACATTTGAAGCAATCAAAGGCGCAAAAAATGTGATTGTGCATTTCTACAACTCCACTTCCACGCTGCAGCGCAAAGTTGTGTTTAAAACGGATATGCAGGGTGTAATCGATATAGCCGTGGAGGGCGCCAAACTGATCAAAGAACTCACGGACGAGGAATTAAAGCAGTACCCCGATATGAATATCCGCTATGAATATTCGCCGGAATCCTTTACCGGCACGGAGATTGACAATGCTGTTTGGATCTGTGAAGAAGTAATGAAAGTGATGGGCGCAACGCCTGAAAACCCGATCATTCTGAATCTGCCGTCCACCGTTGAATGCGCAACGCCGAACTGCTATGCGGATCAGATTGAATATTTCTGCCGCCACATCAGCAACAGGGACGCCTGCATCATCTCCCTGCACCCGCACAATGACCGCGGCGAGGGCGTTGCGGCAACCGAACTTGCGCTGATGGCGGGCGCGGACAGAGTAGAGGGCACGCTTTTCGGCAACGGCGAACGCACAGGAAACGTAGATATCGTTACGCTTGCGCTGAATATGTGGACGCAGGGCGTTGACCCGAAACTGGATTTCCACGATATCAACAAGATCAAAGAAGTGTATGAGCGCACCACCAAGATGAAAGTGCCGCCGCGCCAGCCGTATGCAGGCGAACTTGTATTTACGGCGTTTTCCGGCTCTCATCAGGACGCGATCAACAAGGGCAAGACCTATATGGAAGAAACCAATTCCGATTATTGGGAAGTTCCCTATCTGCCCATTGACCCGGCAGACGTAGGCAGGGAATACGAGCCTGTTATCCGAATCAACTCTCAGAGCGGCAAAGGCGGCGCGGCATTCATTCTTTCCGCCGATTACGGCATCAAAATGCCCAAAGCCATGCAGGTTGAGTTCGGCGCGGTTGTAAAGCATGCCTGTGACGCAAAGGGCAAAGAACTGAAACCGGATGAAGTGTTTGACCTGTTCCAGAAAGAATACAGAAATGTGGTTGGCCCATACAGGATCATGAACCACAAGACCTTTGAGGAAAAGGAAGAGGGCGAATATCTGACCCGCGTGCATTTTGAGGGCGAAATCAAAGTGAAAGACGGCAGCCTGGTTAAGATTGACGGCGCAGGCAGCGGCCCCATTGAGGCGTTTTTCAATGCGCTGGATCAGATCGGCATAAAGGGCTATCAGTTTGTGGATTACAGCGAGCACGCCATTTCCGTTGGCGAAGATTCCAAGGCGATCTCCTATATTCACCTGAAAAATCCGCAGGGCAAAGATGTTTTCGGCATCGGCGTTTCGCACAATATCGGCTACGCCTCTCTGAAAGGCATCATCTGCGCCATAAACCGGGATCAGCCGGACTGCGTCAGGGATGACACCATGCCCGGAATTTTTGAAAAATAAGGAGAGTACGCAATGAAAAATTACAAAATAACCGTTCTGCGGGGCGACGGAATCGGCCCGGAGATCGTTGACGAATGCATAAAAGTGCTGGATAAAGCAGGCGAAAAATACGGATTCAAATTTGAGTACAATGATCAGTTGCTCGGCGGCTGCGCCATAGACGCAACCGGCGTTCCCTATCCCAAAGAAACAGAAGCGGCGTGCAAAGCATCCGACGCAGTGCTTTTGGGCGCTGTGGGCGGCCCGAAATGGGATACGCAGCCCGGCAGCAACCGCCCGGAGGCTGGCTTGCTTGCCATACGCGAATCGCTTGGCCTGTTTGCCAACCTGCGCCCGGCAAAGATCTTTGCGCCGCTTAAGGACGCATCCCCCATTAAGGAAGAGATTATCGGCAACGGGCTGGATATCCTGATCGTTCGTGAACTGACCGGCGGCATCTATTTCGGCGACCGCGGCACCTATGAAAAAGACGGCGTGGAGGGCGCTTATGACACAGAACGCTATACCGTGCCAGAGATTGAGCGAATCCTGCGCGCGGGCTTTGAATACGCCATGAAAAGAAATAAAAAACTTACCTGCGTGGACAAGGCAAATGTTCTGGACTCCTCCAGACTTTGGCGCAAGGTTGCAGAGCGCGTAAAAGCGGATTACCCCGAGGTGGAGCTTTCCTATATGTATGTGGACAACTGCGCAATGCAGTTGGTGCGCAATCCCCGCCAGTTTGACACGATCGTTACCTCAAACATGTTCGGCGATATTCTTTCCGACGAAGCGTCCATGATCAGCGGATCGATCGGCATGCTTGCTTCGGCATCGCTTGCGAAAGGCACATTCGGACTGTACGAACCGATCCACGGCTCCGCTCCCGATATTGCCGGTCAGCAGAAAGCAAACCCGCTTGCCACAATCCTTTCCGGCGCGATGATGCTGCGCTACACCTTTGGGGAAAGCGAGGCGGCAGACGCCATAGAACAGGCGGTAGACACCGCTCTGACGCAGGCAAGAACGCCGGATATCTATGAGGACGGCTTCAAAAAAGTTACCACCTCCGAAATGGGCGATCTGGTTGCCTCCCTGCTGTAAACCGAAACAATTTTATAATTAAAATAAAAGGGCTTTCCAAACGGAAAGCCCTTTTTATCTGCAAATATTTTATAAAAAGACGTTATACGTTCGCGGCGGAAGTAATATCATCTATATTCTTTTCCGTTTGGGAGACCCGCTTTTGGATATCGGCGCCGCGGTCTGATCCGCCCTGGAGATAAACAACGGTATACTGCTCTTCATCATAATCTTCGTCATTACAGAAATAGGGCACTGCATAGCCGTTTGCATTAAATTCGCGGCGGTACACGCGCTCGCCGTTGATGCGGTATGTATTATAGCCGTAATTGCTGTTTACCTCTGCCGTAAAAGAGGCGGAAAACGCACCGTTTTCATCCATTTCACTGATTCGGCTGGCGCCTTTCCAGATCCGCTGCGTGCGCTCGTCATACGTGTAAGTATTGCGGCAGATATCGGTTTTTTCGCCGTTTTTGCGCAAAATATAAAACCGCTGCGGATCATCCGGATCCTGCATTTCCGATATGCCCTCATTTTCAAACGCTTTTACGGCGGAGGTTCCGTTCCAGCGGAACACTTCAATCTTATATTCCGGCTCTGTATCCAGCACATGGTTGCCCGCATCATCCGTTGCGGAGATTTTTTTGTTGAACCGATACACCGTTAAAAGTTCATTTACACCGTCGCCGTTAAAATCAATCAGATCCGCCACGCACAGCCCCGTTGCAAAGCAGGTGCGTGAAGACGAATCATACTGCGGCCTGCCGTATTTTGAAACATAATCCTGCACCACATTGGAATACGCCTGCGCCATCAGTTCCTCGCCGGACTTTGCAGAAACAGGCAGCGCGCCGTCGTCCGCCGCGCCGAAACTGTTTATGGCTGCGGAAACGGAATCCAGCAGATCCTCCGCTTTGGAGGCGCTGAGGTTGGAAAGCCGGATCGTTTCATAATCCGCGGTATTGATCTTGCCGTCCTCCGCGTAGATATCATTCACCGGGTCATATTCACACTGCCGGGCGCTTTTAAACGTGCCGCCGTGCAGGCTGAAAAGATCCATCGTTTTACCATCCTCTGCGGACAGTTCACCGATATAAAATTCACTGCCGTGGCGGTAAAGCGAGATCCAGTACCCCACTTCCGGATGGTTTGCGGCAACATTGGCGGCATGGGAATACAAACGCACAAAATCGCCGCCGTCATACCCCCAGACTTCCGCCTGATACGCGCTGCCGCTGCGGAACGCAAGCATCAGTTCGGATCTGCCGTTGCCGTCAAAATCCACTTCGCGTGCAAAGGAAAGGCCTGCCATGCGGTACATTTCCCCGGTATTATCCGCCTGCTCCGTTTTTGCCGAGCCGTACTCGCCGATGATGTTGGCGCACACCTTTGCCGCATCGCCGTCAAAGCGGTTCTCGCTGCGGTTTTCTCCGCTTAAATCAATATAAAACAAAACGGGCGTAACCACAACGGCGGCAGCAAGCAAAACGGCAATACCTGCTTTAAAGCCAAGTGAAATACCGGAAACGCTGTTTTTCACTTTGATAAAAAGCGTTTTCAGGATCCTGCGCGCTTTTGCCGGCGTGAGCCTGCGCAGTTTTGCAAAAAGGTCTTTTGCCATGTCTTTCACAGAAGAAAGATCTGCCTGCGGCAGGGTAAAACGGCGCTGACCGGAAGCGGCGATATAATCATCCCACTCCTCATCAAAATACGTATACTTTTTCAGCGCTCTCCACCCCCCTTGCAGGCTTTTAAGTGTTGTTTCTTTTATTATGATACATTTTTTCTTTTTTTAGTATCCTTTTATGTATCTGATATCATTTCCCTCTAACACCAGCACGGAATATTCGCCTGCCAGGCGGCTTGTAACCCTCTGGTTATAATCGCGTTCCAGATCCTCAAAACTGAAGTTCGTGCTGATCACGGTTGCTTTTTTCTTTAACACACGCGTATTTACAATATTATAAAGGCACGCTTCGGAAAAGGCGTTTTTATATTCCGTGCCCAGATCATCCAAAATCAGCAGATCCGTATTTAAAACATCATGTTCATTATAATTTATATTATCCGTTCTGCCGAAATTTTCATCCTGCAGATCGGAAAAAATATTCTGCGCCGTGCCGTAGATCACGGAATAGCCCTTATTTAAGGCGACGTTTGCAATGGCAAGGCTCAAATGGGTCTTGCCCAGCCCCGTGCCGCCCATAAACAGCAGATTTGGAGACTGCGGTGTAAATTTCTGGGCATACATGCGGCAGGATTCCAAAATTTTTGCCGCCTTCTCGCGCGGGGAAACACTTGCGCCGGCAGCTTTTTCCGGATAGTATTCCACTTTAAAGGTATCAAACGTGCAGTCGTCTATCGGCGCCTCTTTGCGAATGGAATCCCGCTCAATCTCCTTTAAAAGTTCCCTGTGGCACGCGCACATACGGTTCTGAACAAAGCCCGTATCCGAGCAGACCGGGCAGACATACCGGATTGTGAGCGCGTCTTCATCCAACCCCGCTTTTAAAAGCAGTTCTTTTTTCCGCTTTTGCAGAGCAAGGCTCTTTTCCTTTAATTTTTCGATCTCGCCCTTTGTATTTTCTCCCCTGAACAGCAGGGTGGAAACGGAAAGCCCCGTTCTGGCAAGTTCCTGCTGAATCTCCGCAAGTTCAGGAATTTTTTGCATGGCTTCTTCCGTGCGCCGCTGCAGATCCGATTCCGCATGGCTGCGCCTGCGTTCCAAAATATTCAGCGCTTTCTGATAAACATAACTTCTGTAAGGCATAACTGCTCCTTAATATTTGATATCGGTATTCTTGAGTGCGTCTTTCCGGATCTGATCCAGATCATACGTGGGCGGGCGGCTGATCTCGCCGCGGCGGCTTTTTTCTTTCTGCGCTTTCTGCCGCTCAAAATGCTCGTTTTCGCGTTTTGCGTCCTCAGGTGTTCTGATTCCTGCTTTTTTCCAGTTTTTCAGAATCTTATCCATATAGCGCAGATCCGGCTTGTCTATATTCTCGTTCATGATCTCCGCCGCGCGGAAGATCATTTCATCCGAAAAATCGGCGCGCCAGGCGGTTATCATCTGCCGCTGTTTATCCGTTGGGGTTTCTTTCGCAAACCCGGCAGCGTCCTTTAAACTCTGCCAAAATGCGTCCGCCTTTTCCAGTTCGCAGATCCTGCTTTCCGCAAGGGCGGGGGTGTCAATACCGTCCTCCAGCCAGTTCTGCGCGGTCTTATAAAAATAACCGGGGCTGACCGCCCTGCCGTTTGCCCTGAGATTCTCGCAATAGGCAAGCAGCATCATCACCACTTCCGGCTGCATGCCGTAAAATTCCGTCAGATTCACGATCATCTCCTGCTCCGAATGGCTGATCGTGCGCCCGTAGACCGCCTGCGCCTCGTTTAACAGCTGCGCCGCCTGCGGTTTTTCACAACTGATGGCAACGATCTCTTTTGGGGAGAGTGACGGCGCTTTCACGCTTTGGCGGATGTGTGTTTTTTTGGGCGGTTCACTGCTTTGCGCCGGCTTTTCCGGCAGCGTTTCCGCCGCGGCGCGTTCTTGCTGAACCGGGGCGGGGGCAGACGCCAGACCTGCTGCCGGCACGTAATTGCCGCTGCCGCTTTCTCCGCCGGTCAAAACGCCCTCTTCTATCCAGAAATCCATCATATTCTCCGCATCCGTCTGCGGAACACCGAGCTTTCTGGAGATCTCTTCAGACGTAGCCACACCGTTTCTGCTTAAAATATAAAGCAACGCTTTGATCTGATATTCACTTGCCAGTTTTATGTATTTTTCCGCAACGGCGGCAGGCACAAAAAACATGCCGTCTTTCCACACCCTGCCGGCGGGATCGATTCTGTAATCCATAAAATTCCCCTGCATTCCTTATTGCACAATAACACATACTAATTTTAGCAAAAAGGGCGGGCAATGTAAATAGAAAAATATTGAGAGGAACAGAACAGGACTTTTTCAGATTATTTTGCACATTTCGGATAAAATTTTTTCATACGCTCTTGACAAACGCCTTTTCTTTTTGTATACTTCTATTGTTGTTTGCGGATTTAGCTCATCCGGTAGAGCGCCACCTTGCCAAGGTGGAGGTAGCGAGTTCGAGTCTCGTAATCCGCTCCAGAAGCCATTCATTGCGCTAATGAATGGCATTTTTTATTATAAACGCCTTGCAAAGGAGTATGTTATGAACAAAAGTTCTGCCGCCGAAAGGGCAAAACAATTTTTCCGCTCTGGATTTTTCATTTATTCAATACTGATTTTTATAACCGGCGTTGCGGTATTTTTGCCGTTTCTGCAAAACAGGACCTCGTTTATCTGGGAGCCGGACGGAACGGCGCAGCATTTTACCGCTTTTGTTTACTACGGCGAATACATAAGGGAGATCGTGCAGAGCATTTTTGCCGGGCATCCGGCGATACCGCAGTTTGATCTTTCGATCGGGCTTGGATCGGATATTTTACAGGCGCTGCAATATTACACCATCGGCGACCCGCTGAACCTGCTTTCCGCTCTGGTGCCCAAAGAATACGCTGCGTACGCATACACGCTGATCATGGTGCTGCGCTATTATCTGGCGGGGCTTGCCTTTATGGCGCTTGCCAAATATAAAAAACTGCCCGTGCTGACCTCGGCGGCAGGCGCGGTTATCTATGTTTTTACGGCATATTCAATGTATATGGCGATCCGCCACCCCTCGTTTTTAAACCCGATGATCTATTTTCCGCTCATTATTCTGGGTGCGGAAATGATATTTGATAAAAAACGCCCTTATGTTTTTATTCTCAGCATTTTTCTTGCGGCGGTAAGCTGTTTTTACTATTTTTATGTGCTCTCTGCCTTTACCGTGCTGTATATCTTTTTCAGGATCTTTTTTGTTTACGGCAAACAATTCTTTAAAGGCTTTTTGGAGAGCCTGTGGAAATTCGGCGGCGCATATATTCTTGGCGTAATGATGGCGGCGGTGATCTTTTTTCCGCTGGTTTCAGCGTTTTTTGCCGCGTCAAGAGGGCAGGTGGAATACGGCCTTAGTATCCTGTTTAACAAGGATTTTTACAAAAACTTTTTAAGCGCCTTCTTTAACACGCAAATGATCGGCAACAACACTTATTTCGGGTTTACGGCGCTTGCCGCCGGCGGCGCGGTGCTGCTGTTTGCCGGCAGAAAGAAAAACGGTTTTCTGAAACTGGCGTTCCTTGTGGTTACCGTTATGGTCATGCTGCCTGTATTCGGAATGATCCTAAACGGATTTTCCTATGTTGTAAACCGCTGGAGCTGGGTATACGGTCTGCTTTGCGCCTACACCTTTGCAAAATGCGCCGGTGATCTGAAAACCATTACGGTTAAAAAATCCGTACTGCTGGTTGCCGCGGCAGCCGTTACCACGGGCATTATGGCATTTCTTAAAACCCTGAATGACAGTGAAAACCTGATCTCCTGCGCCGTATTTTTCGCGTTTGCGCTGCTGTGCCTTGCGTATTCCGTTTTGCCTAAGATCGCAAAAAAGGTAAACAAAAAAGCGCTCGGCACGGTTTTCAAGGCCGGACTCTGCGCGCTTGCCGCCGCAGCCGTATTCATCAACGGATTTAACTTTTTCAGCCCGAGCCGCAGCAAATATGTAAGCACCTTTATGACTTTTAAAGAGGCGCGCGAATATTCAAACGGCGAACGCACGGCGGAAATAGAAAAGATACAAAGCGAAAGCGGCGGAATCAACCGATATGTGCCGCTTTCGATCCCGCTGGCGGACTGCAATGAATCCATGATCAGCGGCGGTTACTCAACAAACGCCTATCTCAGCATGATTGACGGCAACATCGTGGAATTCCAGCAGGATATGGGAATTATAAACGGAAACCTTTCCCGCATAAACGATACCAGATGGGATCCGTTTTTAAACGTGGTCTTAAACACACGATATATGGTTGCAAAGAGCACAAACAGCACCTTTTACGGCACGGAAAACAATTCTTTGGGCAGCGTAGCCTACACGGACGGGGGCGAATATCAGATCTACAAAAACCAATACGCCGTTCCGTTTGGCTGTACTTATGAAAAAACGCTTTCCCAGGAGGAATATGATCAGCTTGCCCCTGCAGAAAAGCGCCTTGCGATGCTGGACTGCGTTGTGTTGAATGACAGCACGGATTCCGGCACGGCAACTGCCGCCGACTACCAAAACAGATGCAGTGAAATTTCCGTTTCGCTTGCCGAGGCGCCGGGCGTTGTTGTGCGGGAAAACCGGATCTATGTGGCGGAGGACAATACGGAGGTAACCCTGCTGCCCCAGGACGATCTGCCAGAAGGCGGTCAGTTTTACTTCTACGCACAAAACATCCGCTACTCTCCGCTGAGCACGGACGACTATGAAAAAGCGGAAAGAGGAGAAAACGTACACGGCGTGCAAACAGATACGATGCGAAAGTTTTTTGAGCCGGAAAACAGCGTGGGACTGAGTGTGAGCACGGATACGCGCAGAGAATCTTTCAGTATCTATACGCCTTATAACGATTACAACACAGGTGTTTCGGATCACATGCTGAACCTTGGGTATTACAGCAGCAACCCCGGCGAATTAAAGATGACCTTTAAAAAAGGCGTTTATGAACTGGATTCGCTGCGCCTGATCCGCGTGCCGATGGACAGTTATAACACCCTTGTTGCCGAACGGGCGGAAGAGACGCTGCAAAACGTGCAGACCGGCTGCGACAGCATCAGCGGCAGCATAACGGTAAGCGGCAGCAAATGGCTTTATCTTTCCATTCCGTACAGCGAAAACTGGAAAGCCTATGTGGACGGCGAGGAGGTGGAGATCTCCCGCGCGGACAGCGCATTCTGCGCCATTCCCTTAGAGAGCGGCGAACACAGCATTGAACTGCGGTATGAAAACAGAATTTTGCTGTATTCCCTGCCCGTAAGCCTTGCCGGCGCGGCGGTTTTTGCGGCAGTAATCATCGTAACGGAAAAGAAAATAAAAAAGAAAAAAGCAAACTAAAAAGGCACACACGGCAAAACGCCGCCGGAACGCAGGATTCCGGCGGCATTTTCTTTTTCACTTATGATTCAAACACGGTGGAGATCACTTTGGGCGCGCCGGGCGGCGAATAATCAAAGCGGTCAATATGATCGGCATTTACAAAATAGGTAAGATCCTGCGCCATATCCGCCTCTTCAAACGCCTCCACAATCACCAGTTTGATCTTCATTTTATCCGGCAAAACGGATTTTATGTAAACGGCAACACGCTGCCCCTCAAACAGATAATCGCACGGCTCCGCAAGGCCGGCAAGATTCGGCGTAAGCTCCACAAAAACGCCGTAGGTCTCAATACTTCTGACCGTGCCGGTCACCGTCTCCCCCGGCGCAAACATCATGGCGTTCTCGCTCCAGGTGCCAAGCAGTTCTTTCAGCGAGAAGGTCAGTTTTTCCGGCTCCCGTTTTCTGAGCACAACTTTAATACACTCGCCCTCATACACTCTTTCACGCGGGTGGTTTATGCGGGAAACGGAGAGCATATCAATGGGGATCAGGGCGTTTATACCCGCCCCGATATCAATGAAAGCGCCGAATTTTTCCAGATGCGTAACGCGCGCGTCTATGATATCGCCCTCCACAAGATGATCTATAAAATTTTTCCTGCAGCCGAGCTGCACGGCTTTTCTGGATAAGATGGCGCTGATATTGCCGCGGTCATCCCGCTGAAAGCCCAGAATGATAAAGCAAACGGGTTTGTTCACTTTGGAGATCAGGGCAATATCACGGGTCGTGCCGTCGTCAATGCCGATCGCGCCCTCCTCCCGCGGGATCACACCCCGGATGATACCCAGGTCAACGTGCAGGTTATGTTCACTGTCGCACATCAACACACGGGATTCGATCACGCTGCCGTTCATCATGGCGATCTTCACATCCTCCAGCGTATCAAACGTGCGCGTAAGCTGCGGATTTTGCCCCTCCGGGTAGAATTTCATAACATTCACTCTCTTTAAACGGCGCGTTTTCACTGCCGGCCCCGCTTGGCGGATTTCGCCTTGCTTAGGGCGTATCTGCATTTTCCTGCGCCTTAATATTGTCTGTTTTAAATGTATGCAAAATTCACCGCGATTATGTTGTAAATGTAACAAATATGTGCTAAAATACTTTATTAATAAAGTTTGGCGGCGCACCGTTGTGCGCCTTGCGGGTGATTTTTTTGGATTACAATGTTGGCGATACAGTCATTATGAAAAAGCCGCACCCTTGCGGCAGCAAAGAATTTGAGATCCTGCGCGTGGGCGTGGATTTTAAGCTGAAATGCGCCGGCTGCGGCCGGGAAGTGATGGTGCCCAGAATCAAAGCGCTGAAAAGCATTAAAAAGAAAAAGGAAGGCTGCGAATGAGTGCTTCCGACCCGGTTGGTTTTTTTGATTCCGGCATAGGCGGCGTTACCGTTTTAAAGGAGGCGCAGCGCCTGCTGCCGAATGAAAACTATGTTTTTTTCAGCGATTCCAAAAACAACCCCTATGGCGATAAGAGCGACGGCGAGATCCTTGCCCGCTCTGCGCAAATCGTGCGCTATCTGCTCTGTGAAAAGCACTGCAAAGCGATCGTTATTGCCTGCAACACCGCCTCCGCAAAAGCGGCAAAGAGCCTGCGCGCGCAGTTTCCGAATGTGCCGATCGCGGCAATAGAACCTGCTTACAAGGTTGTGCACGATGAAAACCCGAACGGCGCCACGCTGATCATGGCAACAAAAGGCACCATAAAAAGCGAAAAATTCCGCCGCCTGTATTATTTCTATTATAATCACAACACCAGCATACACGCCTGTCACGGGCTTGCCGACCTGATTGAAAAAGGCGATCCAAACGAAGTGCTGGACTATCTGAAAAAAACGCTTGCGCCCTACAGGGGCAAGGTGCAAAATGTTGTGCTGGGCTGCACGCACTATCCCCTTGCCAAGGCACAGATTCAAGCGGTTTTGGGCGACGTTGCCTTTTTTGACGGCGCGCCCGGCATTGCCCGGCGGCTGAAATACCTGCTTGAAAAAAACGGCATGTTAAATGAAAGCAAAAAAGCGGGAAATACGGAATTTACGGATTCAAGTGAGGATCCGCAAACAAGAAAAGAAAAAGCCGCCCGCTTTTACAGGATATTAAACGCAGATCTGAGGTAATTTATGTTTGAGAAACTGACGGAAGTGGAAAAAAGATTTGAGGAGATCAACCGGCTCGTATGCGAGCCGGAAGTGGTTTCCGACCTGCCGAAATACACGGCGCTGATGAAAGAATTAAAGCACCTGACCCCGGTAGTGGAAAAATTCAGGGAATATAAAAAAGTGCTGAAAAGTTGCGACGACTGCCGCGAGATGCTGGAGGACGCCGCGCTGGACGACGACCTTGCCGCCATGGCAAAGGAAGAACTGGAACAAAGCAAAAAGCAGGAAGAGCAGATCAAAGAGGAACTGAAGATCCTGCTGCTGCCGCGCGACCCGAACGATGATAAAAACGTTATTATAGAGATCCGCGGCGGCGCGGGCGGCGAGGAGAGCGCGCTTTTTGCCGGTGTGCTTTTCAGGATGTATTCCATGTACGCCGAATCCAAGAACTTTAAAACGGAGATTATGAACGCAAACGAAACCGGACTGGGCGGCTACAAGGAGATCAGTTTTCTGATTGAGGGGGACGGCGCATACAGCCGCTTTAAGTTTGAGAGCGGCGTGCACCGTGTGCAGCGTGTGCCGGAAACGGAGAGCCAGGGCCGTATCCACACCTCCACCGTTACCGTAGCCGTTTTGCCTGAGGCGGAAGAAGTGGATTTTGAACTCAACGAAAAAGACCTGCAGATCGACACGTTCCGCTCCAGCGGCGCAGGCGGTCAGCACATCAACAAGACCTCTTCCGCGATCCGCATTACGCATATCCCCACCGGCACGGTGGTGGAGTGCCAGGACGAGCGCAGCCAGCATAAAAACAAGGAAAAAGCGCTGAAAGTGCTGCGTTCCCGCCTGTATGATATGGAAAAGGCAAAACATGACGCAGAGATCGCGGGCGAGCGCCGGGCGCAGGTGGGCACCGGCGACCGCTCCGAAAGAATAAGGACTTACAACTACCCGCAGGGCAGAGTGACGGATCACCGGATCGGGCTGACGCTTTATAAGCTGGAACAGATCCTCAACGGCGATCTGGACGAACTGATAGACGCCCTGATCACGGCGGACACCGCTGAAAAACTGAAAGCCGGCGCCGAAGAGATCTGATCCGGCGCACACGGCGCAAACAGAAGGCATAAACATGGAAACGAAGATCTTTAAACCAACAAGTGAACACATTGCCGAGGCAGGCGCGATCCTGCGCCGCGGCGGACTGGTTGCCTTTCCCACGGAGACGGTTTACGGTTTGGGTGCCAACGCGCTGGACGAAAACGCCGTTTCCAAAATATACAAGGCAAAGGGCAGGCCGAGCGACAACCCTTTGATCGTGCACATTGCGGAAAAAGAGGATATGATCCCGCTTGTGCGGGAGATCCCGCCCAAAGCCAAAGCGCTGATGGACGCGTTCTTTCCCGGCCCGCTCACCATCATTCTGCCCAAAAGCGAAAAGATCGGCAGGGTTGTCAGCGGCGGACTGGATACCGTTGGCATCCGCATGCCGCAAAACCCGGTGGCAAGAGCGCTGATCAAAGCGGCAGGCGTGCCGATAGCGGCGCCGAGCGCCAACACAAGCGGGCTGCCCAGCCCAACAAACGCCAAATATGTTATAGAAGATATGCGCGGCAGGATCGACGCCGTTATAGACGGCGGCAGTTGCGAATTCGGCATAGAATCCACTGTGATCACCCTTGCCGGGGAGATTCCTACAATTCTGCGCCCCGGCGCGATCACACGTGAAATGATGTCTGAAGTCATCGGCAGGGTGGATATTGCCAAAGCGGTTACCGAAGGCATGGCGGAGGGTGAAACCGCCGCCTCCCCGGGCATGAAATACAAGCATTATGCGCCCAAGGCGAAAATCATCATCGTAAACGCGCCAAAGGAAAAATACGAAAGATTCGTAAACGCGCAGGCGGGCGCTTTTGCCCTTTGCTACGAGGGCGACGAGATTACAATACCGAAAGTTACGTTCGGCAGAGAGGGCGACGACCTGAGCCAGAGCCATGCGCTGTTTGACGCTTTGCGCAGGCTGGACGAACTGGGCGCGAAAAAGGTATATGCCCGCAACCCGAAGCTGACCGGCGTTGGTCTTGCGGTCTATAACCGCCTGATCCGCGCGGCGGCGTTCTGCGTGATCGACCTGGAAAAGCCGTTTCTGATCGGCCTGACCGGGCAGACCGGCGCGGGGAAAAGTTATGTTGCAAAAAAACTGCAGGATATGGGATATACTATTGTTGACGCAGATCTTTTTTCAAAAAAACTGACGGAAAAGGGTTCGCCGCTGCTGCCGCTGATTGCCGAAAAATTCGGCGCAGACACCGTTCAAAACGGCGTGCTGAACAGAAAATTACTTGCTGAAAAAGTATTCCGCAACCGGGATCTGCTGCACAGGCTCAACCGCATCATGCACCCCAGAGTGATCGAACTGTGCGAGAGCAACGCCAAATTTCCCTGCGTGCTGGACGCACCGCAGTTGTTTGAGAGCGGCGCAGACAAACTCTGCGCACGGGTGCTGAGCGTTACCGCGCCGGCAGAACTGCGCCTGAAGCGGATCATGGAGCGCGACGGCATTACCGAAACACAGGCGCGCGAAAGAATGAACGCGCAGCACAGCGAAACATTTTTTAAGGAAAATTCGGATTTTACCGTTATAAACGACGGCAGAGATATACTATCACAACTCAAACTGTTCAAGGAGGAATCTTTATGAGTGAAAAAAGCGCAAAAGAACTGAAGAAGATGCTGTTTAACGACAAGCAAAACGGCGTTGACTTTATGAGCGACGAAGAACTGAAACTCTGCGACACATTCTGCGAGGGCTACAAAGCCTTTTTGTGGAACAACAAAACAGAGCGTGAAGTTGCCGCATGGGCAGAGGAAACGGCGCAGGCTGCCGGATTTACAAAATTTGACGAATTCGGCGCGCCGCTCACGCCCGGCCAGAAAGTATATGTTGCCAACCGCGGCAAAGCGGTGATCCTTTGCGTTAAAGGCAAAAAGCCTGTAAAAGAGGGTGTGCGCATCGTTGCGGCGCACATTGACTCCCCCCGTGTGGATCTGAAACAGTGCCCGGTTTATGAAGACGGCGCACTGGCTTTCTTTAAAACGCATTACTACGGCGGTATCAAAAAATACCAGTGGAGCGCCATTCCCCTCTCCCTGCACGGCAGGATCTGCAAGAACGACGGCACACATGTGGATATCCGCCTTGGCGAAGAGCCGGGCGAGCCGAAATTCTGCATTACGGATATTCTGCCCCACCTTGCCGTGGAGCAGTACACCAGAAAGCCCAACGAACTGATCAAGGGCGAGGAAATGAATGTGCTGATCGGCTCCCGCCCGTTCAAAGACGATGAGGAAAGCGAAAAGATCAAGCTGAATATCCTCAACATTCTTTATGAAAAATACGGCATTGTGGAGCGTGATTTCCTTTCCGCAGAACTGGAACTTGTGCCCGCCTTTACCGTGGACGATATCGGCTTTGACAGAAGTATGATCGGCGGTTACGGCCACGACGACAGAGTTTGCGCTTACCCTGCTTTTGAAGCGATCGCAGAGATCGACGACGCGCCCGAATACACGGCGATCACCGTGCTTACGGATAAAGAGGAGATCGGCAGCGTTGGCAGCACCGGTTTGAATTCCAGTTATCTGAAATACTTTATAGAGGATCTTGCCCGCCTGGAGGGCTGCGAGGGCAGGGATGTGCTGCGCCGCAGCAAATGCCTTTCCGCAGATGTGAACGCGGCGTTTGACCCCACCTGGGCATCCGCCTATGAAAAGAACAATTCCAGCCTGATCAACAACGGCGTTTGCGTAACCAAGTTTACCGGCAGCCGCGGCAAGAGCGAAACAAACGACGCCTCCGCGGAATTTGTAAGCTGGGTAAAGGCGCTGCTTGAAAACAACGGCGTTTTATGGCAGAGCGGCGAACTTGGCAAAGTGGATGCCGGCGGCGGCGGAACGGTTGCCATGTATATCGCAAATCTGGATGTGGACACCATTGACGTAGGCGTGCCCGTGCTTTCCATGCACGCGCCCTATGAAGTGGTCAGCAAGATCGATGTATATATGGCATACAAAGCTTTCCGCACGTTCTTTACAAAATAAGCTACTATGCAAAAAGCCTCTCTTTTACAGAGAGGCTTCAGCGTGTAGAAAAAGGTGTTCATTTAGAAAAAAATGCAGTTCTACACGCTGA
>ENA-ORVG01000337-ORVG01000337.1-human-gut-metagenome-genome-assembly--contig:-NODE-337-length-67087-cov-6.757116_pt1 | contig 67087 bp, 100 predicted proteins | sample MGYA00242091_ERZ509233 | MGnify/ENA primary metagenome ERZ509233 (study PRJEB26280, sample SAMEA2338840) | human gut metagenome | biome: human gut; feature: human-associated habitat; material: faeces... | reverse complement strand
TCAAGTAGTAAGAAGCAATCAACAATAGCCACATGTTGATTGCTTCTTTAGATACCAAAGTATACAAGAAAAGTTGCCGATGGCAAGTTTTGGATATAGCAGACTTAGTTACAGCAAGGCTTACGATCGAATTCAGGATTGAATGCGTAGAAGTTCTTACTGTCAAGTTTATCTTGAACAATTCTCAGACTTTCACCGAAACGCTGATAATGAACAATTTCACGTTCACGGAGGAAGCGGATTGGATCGCAGACTTCAGGATCTTTTACCAGACGCAGAATATTATCATACGTAGTGCGGGCTTTTTGTTCTGCAGCCATATCTTCATGCAGATCTGTAATCGGATCACCTTTGGACTGGAATGTTGTAGCACTCCAAGGAGTTCCGCTGGCAGCCTGAGGCCAGAGTGCGAGTGTGTGGTCTACATAATATTTGTCGAAGCCGGATTTTTCAATTTGTTCTGGTGTAAGATTACGGGTAAGCTGATGCACAATGGCACAGATGATTTCAAGGTGAGCCAGTTCTTCGGTGCCTATATCCGTAAGAATTCCGGTAACTTCCTTATAAGGCATAGTATATCTCTGGGCCAGATATCTCATAGATGCAGCGAGTTCTCCATCTGGTCCACCGAATTGAGTAAGGATAATCTGGGCAATTTTCGGGTTAGTCTGAGTAATCTTAACAGGATATTGTAATCGTTTCTCATAATTCCACATAAATTAGCATCCCCCTTCCTGCCATGGCCATGGATCATTAATCCATTTCCAATAATCCATCTGTGTAGTTGCCGTATCAAGCGTGAGAGGACCGTAATATTTGGCATATTCTTTTAAGGCCTGCACGCGTTGCTTTTTAAATTCATCAAAAAATTCCAGTGCTTCGGTACAATTTGGGTGAGTGTCGAGAAATAATTTTACATCGTCTACAGCAAAACTGACAATATTTATCCATTCCAGGAGCTCTTTTTTACAAGGTCGGTTTTCGTTCATCTGGCCGCACCACCTTTCCAACAGAATGGGAGATTTAATTCCGCAAAAATAGTTCCACATCGGAATCCTTTTTCAACTTCATAAAGAGAACGCCATTCCTGCCACGGAACATAGGCCATAGCAATTGGGAGCCCGCTTAATTTGTCGTGTTCATGAATATTGCAGCACGATCTGGAAGGAGTGGATGGCGATACAGAAGCCGGCATTGTTCGGCTCCCGCCTACATGACATCCGTTAGAATTGTTCTGGCGCATATAATCAGGTGTATTATAACGATAATTTGGCATTTAAAATACTCCTTTCGTTAATGTTATGCAATAATATTGTATGAAAATTAATGAAAGTTGTGAATCAGACAGTTGTTTTTAAGAACGTATCTGAGTATAATAGATACGATTGGAGAGTAGAAATATGGTAAAAGAAGTTAATAAAGAGCACAAAAATGTGGAAATGACAAGGAAAAAGAAAAGGAGTGGAATTGTTTACTTTGATTATAGTCTGCTGGCAATACTGATTTGTCTTGTATGTTTTGGATTGGTTATGCTATATAGTACAAGTTCTTATAGCGCGATGATGAAACAGAATGGGGACAGTCTGTTTTATTTTAAAAGACAATTATTATTTTGCATTGTTGGTTTTATAGGAATGTGGCTGGTAAGTAAGATTGACTACCATTGGTACATAAATAAATCGAAGTTATTTTATTTCTTTTCTATTTTTATGATGTTTTTAGTAAAGACACCACTGGGAAAGGAAGTAAATGGCGCAAAAAGGTGGATCAAACTTCCATTTGGACAGCAGCTTCAACCTGCAGAAATAGCCAAAATTGCTGTTATATTATTTATTCCGGCACTGATCTGTACGATGGGTAAGGAGATTAAACCCTGGAAGGGAGTAATAAGAGTACTGGCATGGGGAGGATTTTCGGCGGCAGTTGTTTATCTGATCACAGACAATTTGAGTACAGCGATTATCGTGATGGGAATAACCTGTATCACGATATTTGTAGTACATCCGAAGACGAAGATATTTGTCGGCATAGCAGGTGTGGGAATTGTTCTTGCGATTGCCGGTGCAAGAATTCTGGGAACAATGATGGAAACGAGCGGAAGCTTCCGTCTGCGCCGTATTCTTGTATGGCTGAATCCGGAAAAATATGCGTCGGAAGGTGGATATCAGATCATGCAGGCATTGTATGCGATAGGATCTGGTGGCTTTTTTGGTAAAGGTCTAGGAAACAGTGCACAGAAAATGATCATTCCGGAAGTACAGAATGATATGATCCTTTCTATTATATGTGAGGAACTTGGAGTGTTTGGTGCAATTATGGTTCTGATATTGTTCGGTATGTTATTGTACAGACTTTTGTTTATTGCACAGAATGCGCCGGATCTTTACGGATCATTGATCGTAACCGGAATATTTGCACATATTGCATTGCAGGTAATATTAAATGTAATGGTAGTAATTAACTGTATCCCGACAACGGGAATTACACTTCCGTTTATCAGTTACGGAGGAACTTCGGTGTTGTTTTTGATGGCTGAGATGGGACTGGCACTGGGGGTTTCAGCAAGGATAAAAATTGCGGAATAAAAGACTTTCTTTTCTTGTGTAAATATGCTATGATGAATAATGTAGTATTTAAAACTACTTCTAATAGAAATAAGCGACCGAAAAAGAGTTTTTGTATCAATTATATAAAACACTCATGTAAGGTCACATTAGGAGGAAGAACATGAGTTACAAAGTTATCATAGATAGTTGTGGAGAATTAACAGAAGAAATGAAGAAGTCGGGCCATTTTGAGACGGCGTCTCTGCAGATCGATGTAGATGGACATCATATTGTTGATGATGAGAGTTTTGACCAGGCGGACTTTTTAAGAAGAGTAAAAGCATCGGGTGAATGTCCGAAATCATCATGTCCGTCACCGGAAAGATATATGGAAGAATATCATTGCGATGCGGAACATGTATATGCAGTGACATTGTCGGCAGAACTTAGTGGATCATATAATAGTGCTGTTTTAGGAAAGAATCTGTATGAAGAAGAGTATGGAGAGAAAGACATTTACGTGTTTAATTCAAGATCGGCATCCGTAGGTGAGACATTGATCGGTCTGAAGATAGCAGAATGTGAAGAAAAGGGCATGAGTTTTCAGAAAGTGATCGAAACAGTTGAATCTTATATTGAAGAGCAACACACATATTTTGTACTGGAAACACTTGATACGCTTAAGAAAAATGGAAGATTGAAAGGACTAAAGGCTGTTGTCGCAACGGCACTTAATGTTAAACCGGTTATGGGTTCAACTCCGGAAGGCAGTATACAGCAGCTTTCGCAGGCAAGAGGAATAAAAAAGGGACTGGCTAAGATGGTGGATGAAGTAGCAGCCAATATGAAGAATACACAGGAAAAGATTTTAGCGATTTCACATTGCAATTGTGAGGAAAGAGCAAAGGCTGTAAGAGATATGCTTCTTGAACGTGCATCGTTTAAAGATGTTATTATTCTGGATACGGCAGGAATTAGTAGTATGTATGCGGCTGATGGCGGAGTGATTGTAGTTGTATAATTTTATCAGATATGATAGAATGAATACATTGATTGGAAAAGGAGCAAAAAACTATGAGCCAGGCTAAAGTAGACAGATATAAAGATGAAAAGAAAAACCGTAAAAAGAACATGAAGAAAGAAAAGGTTCAGAACATTATCAGAAGATGTGCAGTATGTGTAATAGCAGTTGCTTTGATCGGATGTGCAGGCTATTCTGTACATAATATATATGAGTCGAAAAAGCCGACGGAAAAGGTAACGGTTGATTATTCGGCAATGACAACTTTGAGCCAGTCATTAGCTGGAAATAGTGACACAACAGCTGAATAGTATAAAATAAACCTAGAAAGAATAAGTGAACAGAAGCATTTTCTGTTCACTATTTTTTTGCCTTAAAATTATCTTAATTTCTTAAAAAGGGTTGAAAACAGCAAAAAAGTAGTTTACAATGGGTTCAAGTGGTAGAAAGTGGTGAAAAGTGGAACAAAGTGGTAGAAAAGTGGATGATGCAGGATGAAAGCTAAAAACGTAGCTCTGAAAGCAAAGTCCGGTGTTATACCATTGGAAAAAGGAGAGTCCTATGTTGAAAGGAGAGTACAGTCATAATATTGATGCCAAAGGGCGTCTGATCATTCCGGCTAAGTTTCGTGACGATTTAGGGGAGCATTTCGTCATTACGAAGGGAATGGAGAATTGTCTGTATGTATACCCGGAAGCAGAATGGACCGCCTTTGAAGAAAAACTTAACGCATTACCAACCACCACTGATAAAAAAGCACGTGCGTTTGCGTATTTCTTTCAGGGAAGCGCAGCGGACGGTGACCTTGATAAGCAAGGCAGAACTCTAATCCCTTCTGTACTTCGTACATTTGCACATCTGGATAAGGAAGTTGTATTCATAGGCATGGGGAAGCGTGCTGAGATCTGGGATAAGGCAAGATGGGATGAAAAGAATGCTGAAGTGGAACTTAACATTGAAGATATTGCATCTGATATGGAAGAAAGCGGATTCAGTATCTAGAGGGAGAAGATATGGGATTCGAACACAAATCAGTATTACTGAATGAGACAATTGAAGGATTAAACATCAAGCCGGACGGCATCTATGTAGATGGAACGCTTGGTGGAGGCGGACATGCATATGAAGTATGCAGACGCCTTGGTGAAAAAGGGAGTATTATAGGAATAGACCAGGATGAGGCGGCAATAGAAGCTGCCAGTGTCCGATTAAAAGACTTCGGGGAGAAAGTCACAATAATCCGAAGCAATTATTGTGATATGAAGTCAAAGCTTCATGAACTGGGAATTGACAAGGTCGATGGAATTGTTCTTGATCTGGGCGTATCATCTTATCAGTTAGATACGGCAGAACGAGGATTTTCTTATCGTGAAGATGCACCTCTGGATATGAGAATGGACAGACGTCAGAAGATGACAGCCAGAGACATCGTCAATGACTACTCTGAGATGGATTTATACCGTGTGATCAGGGACTACGGGGAGGATAAGTTTGCAAAGAACATTGCCAAACATATCGTAGCAGCACGTGGTACAAATCCTATCGAGACTACGGGGCAGTTGACAGAGATTATCAGAGCCTCGATACCAATGAAATATCAGAAAAAGTCTGGGCATCCTGCAAAAAGGACGTTCCAGGCTATTCGAATTGAATTAAACAGGGAATTGGACGTATTAAAAAATTCTCTGGATGACATGATTGAAATATTGAACCCTGGTGGAAGGTTGTGTATTATCACATTCCATTCGCTGGAAGACCGGATTGTAAAGAGTGCATTTAAGAAAAATGAAAATCCATGTACGTGCCCTCCGGATTTTCCTGTGTGCGTATGTGGAAAAGTTTCCAAAGGGTGTGTTGTTACCAGAAAGCCGATTCTTCCAAGTGAGGAAGAATTAGAATATAACAGCCGTTCTAAAAGTGCAAAGCTCAGAATATTTGAGCGCCGTTAGAGATAGGACAGGATATATGAACAATTAGAAAGGAGTGGCGTAAATGGCAGCAAGAGAAAGTTATGCAAGCGATAGACGCCAGTCCGGCGGATATAGTTCTGCGCGTTCGAAAGCGGGACAGGCTTATATGTATGGCAATGTAGTTGCAAAACCGGAATATGAACCAAAAAAGAACCGATCATCCGTAAAAAGAAGAAAAAAAGTAAGCAGACAGGTACAGAAAAATAGAAATCGTGCACTTCATATGAATGCAGCGTACGTAGTGTTCCTTACAATTGCAGCAACAATTGTGTTGCTATTGTGCGTTAATTATGTACGATTACAGTCTGAATTAACAAAGCATTCAAAGAATGTAACTGCATTGCAGGAAGAGCTTGCAGATCTGAAAGAGGAGAATACGACAAAGTATAATGCGGTCGTAGATTCCGTAAATCTGGATGAGATCCGAGAAAAAGCAATTAATCAGTTGGGAATGACATATGCCACACCAGATCAGATCGTGGAATATGATAATCCGGCGTCTGATTATGTGAAACAGTATGAGAATATCCCGGAAAATGGTGTGCTTGCTCAGTCAGACAAGAATAAGAAATAGGTGGGATTATGGCAAGAAAGAAGACAAATTTCTTTAAGAAAAAAATTTCAGGCCTTATGCAGAAAAAGCTAGTAATGCTCTTTGGAGCGATTATACTAGCTTTTGTTTTCTTGATAGGGTGGATTACGTATATTAATGCTTCGAAGGGCGAAAAATATACGAAGGTTGTATTAGATCAGCAGCAGTATAATAATCGTACGATTCCATTTAAGCGTGGAGATATCGTAGACAGAAATGGCACACAACTTGCAACGAGCGAAAGAGTATATAATGTAGTAGTAGATGCCAAGACAATTACCAGTAATAAAAAGTATATCAATCCGACGATAAAAGCCTTATCAAAATGTTTTGATTTAAAGAAAAAAGATGTAAGAAAGCAGATCAAAAAGAATCCGAACAGCAGATATCTTGTACTGAAAAAGGGAGTAAATTACGAAGCATATCAGAAGTTTGAGAAGATTACATCTGACACTGATAAAAATCCTAACGTACAGGGAGTCTGGATGGAAGAAGATTATACGAGAAAATATCCATATAAGACACTGGCAAGTGACGTGATCGGATTTACAACAAATGGAAATGTAGGAAGCAACGGAATAGAGGCTTCTTATAATTCGATTTTAAATGGTACGGATGGAAGAGAGTATGGATATCTGGATGAAGATTCGGGATATGAAAGAACGGTAAAAGAACCAGATAATGGAAGTACGGTTGTCTCAACGATCGACCTTCAGCTTCAGAGTATTGTAGAACAACATATACTTGAATTTAATGAAGAGCATAAAAATGAAGCAACACAGGGTGAAGGAAGTAAGAATACCGGTGTGATCGTTATGAATCCCCAGAATGGTGAGATACTGGCGGAAGCATCATATCCGAATTACGATCTGAACAATCCGAGAGATCTGACAAAATATTATACAGAAGAACAGCTGAAGAAAATGACGGATCAGGAAAAACTGGATACACTGAATGATCTCTGGAATAACTATTGTGTCAGCAATACGTATGAGCCGGGTTCGACATTCAAACCATTTACAATTTCCGCGGGACTTGAGACGGGGGTTCTTACAGGAAATGAAAATTATGTCTGTGGCGGTGTCATGCACGTCGGAGATCATGATATTCATTGCAGCAACCGTTCCGGACATGGACCGGAGACTTTGAAGCAGGCTCTGGAAAATTCATGTAATGTGGCGTTAATGCAGATTGGTGCAAGTATAGGAACCGAGGAATTCTGCAGATATCAGAGGCTGTTCGGATTTGGCGAATATACAGGAATCGATCTGCCAGGAGAAGGAGAAACCAGCGGGCTGTTATATACACCGGCGACGATGGATCCGGCCAGTCTTGCGACGAACGCATTTGGTCAGAACTTTAATGTCACGATGACTCAGATGGCGGCGTCATTCTCTTCTCTGATCAATGGTGGTAACTATTATGAACCACATGTAGTAAAACAGATTCAGGATGATAATGGAAACGTTACAGAAAATAAGGATCCAGTACTGGTAAAGAAGACGATTTCAAAAGAAACAAGTGATATTATCAAAGATTATATGCTGGGTGTAGTAGAAGAAGGAACCGGAGCAAGTGCCGCAGTAGAAGGATATGCAGTTGGCGGTAAGACCGGTACGGCCGAAAAACTTCCTCGTGGTAATGGAAAATACCTGGTTTCATTTATCGGATATGCACCACAGGAGAATCCGCAGGTTATGGTGTATGTAGTTATTGACGAGCCGAATTCGGCTGTTCAGGCTAACAGTGGGTATGCAACACAGCTTGCGTCACAGATCATGACTGATATTTTCCCGTATCTTGGTATAGAGAAGAAAACGGATAGTGCTTCCAATACAGATACACAGACGACTCAGACAGCACAACAGTAAGTTATATGTTCATAACCCCATAAAAGTTTTCATATATTATTATGAAAATTTTTATGGGGATTTTTGTTATGAAAAATAAAACGTTTCATAAAAAGAAAATTCTGGTTGTTTTTCTGGCGGCGTTTATCCTGATTCTGTATCTGATCGGAAGACTGGTATATCTGATGGTATTTGATGCAGAGTACTATCAGCAGAAAGCAGAAGATCTGCATGAAAGGGAACGGGATATTAAGGCAGCAAGAGGTGAGATCATTGACAGAAATGGAACCGTACTTGCAACCAATCGGACGGTATGTACGATTTCTGTGATCCACAGCCAGATTGAAAATCCTGAAAAAGTAATCGAAAAATTGTCAGAGTTTCTGGAAATGGATGCAGACCAGGTTAGAAAAAAAGTAGAAAAGATTTCATCGATAGAAAGGATCCGGTCCAATGTAGATAAAAGAACAGGAGACAAAATCAGAAATCTTGGCCTGGCCGGTGTGAAGGTAGATGAGGACTTTAAACGTTATTATCCGTATAATGAGCTGGCATCTAAGGTGCTGGGATTTACAGGAGGGGATAATCAGGGAATTGTAGGACTGGAAGTAAAATATGAAAAGTACCTGAAGGGGATAAACGGAAAGATTCTGACAACAACGGATGCCAGGGGGATTGAACTGGATGGTGTGGCAGAGGACAGACTGGAACCGGAAGCAGGAAATACGTTGAGGATCAGCCTGGATTATACGATGCAGAAGTATGCACTACAGATGGCTGAAAAAGTGAGAACGGAGAAGCAGGCTGACAAAGTGGGAATTATACTTATGAATCCACAGAACGGAGAAATCTATGCAATGGTGAACGTTCCGGAATTTGATCTGAATCAGCCGTTTATGCTGAATAATGAAGAGACAGGTGAAAACCTGACGGATGAACAGAGACAGGATGCATTAAATCAGATGTGGAGAAATGGCTGTATTAATGATACCTATGAACCGGGAAGTACATTTAAAATTATTACGGCATCGGCAGGACTGGAAGAAGGAGCAGTGCATCTTACAGATCAGTTTAGCTGTCCGGGGTATAAAGTTGTGGAAGACAGGCGGATCCGCTGCCATAAAGTTGGGGGACATGGGGCGGAAAATTTTGTACAGGGGATACAAAATTCATGTAATCCGGTATTTATTGAAGTAGGATTAAGGATAGGAGTGGATCGTTTTTTTGATTATTTCAGACAGTTTGGGCTGATGGACCTGACCGGGGTAGATATACCGGGAGAAGCAGGAACGATTATGCATAAAAAAGAAAATGTAGGGCAGGTTGAACTTGCGACGATCAGTTTCGGACAGTCATTTCAGATTACACCGATCCAGCTTGCAACGACGGTGAGTGCACTGGTTAATGGAGGAAGAAGGGTGACTCCGCATTTTGGAATGGAAGTATTGAGTGCGGAAGGAAAAAAAGTGAAAACATTTCGATATAATGCAAAAAAGCATATTGTGTCTGAAAAAACATCACAGACAATGCGGGAACTTCTGGAGAGTGTAGTGGCAGAAGGGTCCGGAAAGAATGCATATGTAGAAGGATACAGGATCGGGGGAAAGACGGCAACTTCCCAGACACTTCCAAGAAGTGCCAACAAATATATATCATCTTTTGTAGGATTTGCACCGGCAGATGATCCGCAGATCCTTGGAATGTGTGTAATATATAATCCACAGGGAGTCTATTACGGAGGAACCATTGCGGCACCGGTGATCGGAAAAATTTTTGAAAATATATTGCCGTATCTTGGCATTGAAAAACAGTAGGAAATGCAGTATACTAGGTAAAGTTAGAGATTAACTGAATAACAAAAGAATTAAAGAGGTGGATTATGGATTATAAAGTGTTTATTCCAGTATTGATTTCATTTGTATTAAGTGTGATTCTTGGTCCTCTTGTAATACCAGTACTTAGAAGACTGAAGATGGACCAGACGGAGAGAGAGGACGGTGTACAGTCTCATCTTAAGAAGACGGGAACTCCGACAATGGGAGGAGTAATGATCCTGCTGGCTGTTGTGATTACTTCAGTTATTTATATTGGTCGTTATCCAAAGATTATTCCGATTCTGTTTCTGACACTTGGTTTTGGACTGATCGGATTCCTGGATGATTATCTGAAAGTTGTGATGAAACGTTCTGACGGCTTATATCCAAAGCAGAAGATGGCTCTTCAAATCGTAGTGACTGCGATCTTTGCATTTTATATGGTTAAATTTGCAGGAGTTTCGCTTACGATGCTGATTCCATTTACAGGTGGAAAATATCTGGATATCGGATGGGTTGCGATTCCATTGATGTTCTTTGTTGTAATTGGAACTGTTAACGGTGTAAACTTTACAGATGGTCTGGATGGTCTGGCATCAAGTGTTACCGTACTTGTAGCAACATTTTTCACGGTGGTTGCGATCGGTACCAAAAGTGGAATTGAGCCAATTACCTGTGCGGTTGTAGGAGCACTTCTTGGGTTCCTGCTGTTTAATGTATATCCAGCCAGTGTATTTATGGGAGATACAGGTTCGCTGGCACTTGGAGGATTTGTTGCTTCAGCGGCATACATGCTTCAGATGCCAATCTTTATTATTATTGTTGGATTTATCTATCTGATAGAAGTATTATCGGTTATGATCCAGGTAACATATTTTAAAAAGACCGGCGGTAAGAGAATATTCAAAATGGCGCCGATACATCATCATTTTGAGCTGTGCGGATGGTCAGAGACGAGAGTTGTTGCAGTATTTTCTATTATTACAGCAATCTTATGTCTGATCGCTCTGATGGCTATGTAGGAGGATATCATGGAAGTAAAAGGTAAGAAAGTACTTGTGTTTGGTCTTGGAATCAGTGGAATCGGAGCAGGACAGATTCTTGAAAGACATGGTGCAGAAGTAATAATGTACGATGGAAACCAGAAACTGACAGAGGAAAAGATAAAAAAACAACTTGGAGAAGACAGCAGTGCCAAGATCGTGATCGGAGATTTTCCGGAAGAAGTTCTGGAAAAGCTTGATATGACAGTATTAAGTCCGGGTGTGCCGACGGATCTTCCTGTGATTGAAAAAATGCGTGAGCAGGGAATTACGGTAATTGGAGAAGTCGAGCTTGCATATCAGTTCGGTAAAGGTGATGTCCTTGCAATTACCGGTACAAATGGTAAAACAACCACAACGACACTTCTGGGAGAGATTATGAAGAACTATCAGGAAGATGTCTTCGTTGTGGGAAATATTGGAACACCATATACAACAGCAGTTGAGAAGATGACAGACAATACAATCACAGTTGCCGAGATGAGCAGTTTCCAGCTGGAGAGCATTGTGGATTTCAGACCGAGAGTAAGTGCAATCCTGAATTTCACACCGGATCATCTGAATCGCCATCATACGATGGAAGCATATGTCAATGCAAAGAAAAATATTGCAAAGAATCAGACAGAAGATGATTATTGCATTTTAAATTATGAGGACAGGCTTACAAGAGAATTTGGAGAAGAAATCAAAGCAAATGTTCTATATTTCAGCAGTCAGCGTAAACTAGAAGAGGGAATCTATCTCGAGGAAGGCAATATTATTTACAATTATGGCAGAGTAAAAGAAACAATCTGTCATGTGGATGAATTGCAGATCCTGGGAACGCATAATCATGAGAATGTTATGGCAGCATGTGCAATGGCAGCAGTTTATGGAGTGCCGGTAGATGTGATACGTGAAAGCGTCAAGGCATTTAAAGGAGTAGAGCATCGTATTGAATATGTAACAGAGAAAAAAGGTGTTACATATTACAATGATTCAAAGGGAACAAATCCGGATGCGGCGATCAAGGCAATTCAGGCAATGAAGCGCCCGACAGTATTGATCGGTGGAGGATATGATAAAGGATCTGAGTATACAGAATGGATTAACAGTTTTGACGGTAAAGTAAAAAAACTGATCCTTCTTGGGGATACAAAAGAGAAGATAGCAGCAGATGCAGAAAAATGTGGATTTAAAGACTATATGTTTGTAGATTCATTTGAGGAAGCAGTTCTTACTGCAGCAAAAATTGCAGAGTCAGGAGAGGCAGTTCTGCTTTCACCTGCATGTGCAAGCTGGGATATGTTCCCGAGTTATGAAGTACGTGGAGAGAAGTTCAAAGAAATTGTAAATTCCTTATAAGGAGAGGATGGCTTGGAACGATCGAAACAAAGAGCGTATGATTATGCTCTGGTCATCGTACTGGGGATTATTATTGTAACAGGGCTTGTGATTCTTTACAGCACAAGTGCATATAATGGGAAACTCAAATTTCAGGATTCGTTTTACTATCTGAAAAAACAGATATTTGCAACGCTTCTTGGAATAGCAGGTATGTGGATCATCGCCAGAGTGGATTATCATGTCTGGAAAAAATGGTCAGTACCGGGGTATCTGGTATCTGTTCTGCTGGGTATTGCGGTTCTTCTGATTGGTGATGAATATAACGGATCCAAAAGATGGTTATCTTTGGGTCCGTTTTCTTTTCAACCGTCGGAATTTGCAAAAGTTGCGGTTATATTGTTTTTGACGTACGTGATTATGCGAAATGTAAAAAGCATGGGGAAATTTACAACGGTCTGTAAAATAGTTGTAAGTGTTCTGCCGGTTGTAGGACTGGTAGGGGCAAGTAATCTAAGTACAGCAATCATTATTCTTGGAATAGCCGTAGTATTGGTATTTGTTGCAAGCCCAAAATATGGTCAGTTTGCATGGATGATATTTCTTGGCTGTGCATTTATGGGAATATTTCTTGCAATGGAAAGTTATCGTCTGGAACGTCTGCAGATATGGCGGCATCCGGAAAATTATGAAAAGGGTTATCAGACATTGCAAGGTCTGTATGCAATTGGTTCGGGAGGATTGTTTGGAAAAGGATTTGGAAGCAGTATTCAGAAATTGGGATTTGTGCCGGAAGCCCAGAATGATATGATTTTTTCTATCATATGTGAGGAATTAGGTCTGGTAGGCGCATCTTTTGTATTATTATTATTTTTAATCTTAATCTGGCGTTTTTTTGTGATAGCTTCACATGCACCGGATCTGGAGGGTGCATTGATTGCATCCGGGGCAATGGCACATATGATGATACAGGTAATCCTGAACATTGCGGTGGTGACGAATACGATCCCGAATACAGGAATAACACTTCCGTTTATCAGTTATGGAGGAACTTCGGTTATGTTCCTGCTTTTTGAAATGGGGCTTGTGCTGAATGTGTCATCTTTGGTAAAATAATATACATGTGGATGAGACACAAGAATGAAAGGAAGTATGAATGATATATGGGAAACCAGAATCAGAAAAGAGAAGGTACAAAAAAGAAAAGAAAAGATAAAAAGAAAAAACATCATGCATATGCCTTGATTGTTTTGATATTGGCGGCTGCCATTATAATCCTTGGAACTGTTTTGCTATTCTATATTCAGGAAGTGGAAGTAAGCGGTAATGAATACTGTGACAGTCAGGAAATAGTTGAATGTGTACAGAATGATAAACTGTCGAAGAATTCCCTGTATGTACTGGCAAAGTATTCGTTGGGCCAAGGAAAGAAGCCGGAGTGCCTGGATACATTGAAAGTCAGTATGAAAAATCCATGGACACTAAAAATTACCGTAAAAGAAAAGACAAGGGTAGGCTGTGTGAAATCGGGAAAAAAATACAGTTATTTTGATCAAACTGAGCTTGTAGTAAATGAAACTGAAGTGAAAGACAGCAAGATACCGGTTGTCAGTGGATTAAAAATAAAGAAAAATAAACTGTACAGCCAGATTAAAACGACAAATCAGACGAAATTTTCCGAAATAGTAGAAGCATGTGGGGAAAGCCAGAGGTATGGAATATACCCGGAAAAGATATATGTAAAGGATCAGCAGATCTATATGGATTTTGGAAACGTAAGAGCATGCCTTGGAAATCAAGTATCCGCAGAACAGATCGCTCAGATCAGACCAATCTTAAAAAAGCTGGGAGATAAAACGGGAATTTTGCATTTGGAGTCGTATTCTGAGAATAACACTACGATTACATTTGAAATGGAAGATATTTCACAAGAAAATTAAGAAAATTAGAGAAATTCTATTGATATTTTATACGAAAGTCTATATTATATACTATATATAGCAAACTGAGTTCATCTCACTTGCTCTATCAATGGGATGTATAATATATAATAAGGATAACAAAGGAGGAGAAACCCTTGCTAGAAATTAAAACAAACGAATCAGAAGCAGCGGCAAAGATTATTGTTGTTGGAGTAGGTGGAGGCGGTAATAACGCGGTAAACCGAATGATTGATGAGCAGATTGCCGGTGTTGAATTTATAGCGGTCAATACAGATAAACAGGCACTTCAGCTGTGTAAAGCTCCGACACTGATGCAGATCGGTGATAAGATTACCAAAGGTCTGGGAGCCGGTGCAAGACCGGAGATCGGTGAGAAAGCAGCAGAAGAAAGTGCAGAAGAAATATCAGCAGCACTGAAAGGTGCCGACATGGTATTCGTAACATGCGGTATGGGCGGTGGTACCGGAACAGGTGCTACACCAGTGATTGCACGTATTGCAAAAGAACAGGGAGCATTAACCGTCGGTGTTGTAACAAAACCGTTCCGTTTTGAGTCTAAGACACGTATGAACAATGCCCTTGCGGGAATTGAAAAATTAAAAGAAAGCGTGGATACGCTGATCGTAATTCCAAATGATAAACTGCTGGAGATTGTTGACAGACGCACAACAATGCCGGAAGCTTTAAAGAAAGCTGACGAAGTATTACAGCAGGGTATTCAGGGAATCACAGACCTGATCAATGTACCTTCACTGATCAACCTTGACTTCGCAGATGTACAGACTGTTATGACAGATAAAGGTATTGCCCATATCGGTATCGGTCAGGGACGCGGTGATGATAAGGCTCTGGAGGCTGTGAAACAGGCGGTTGCCAGTCCTCTTCTGGAGACAACGATTGCAGGAGCATCACATGTTATCATCAATGTATCCGGAGATATCACACTTATGGATGCAGCTGATGCGGCAGAATATGTACAGGAACTTGCAGGAGAAGATGCAAATATCATCTTTGGTGCTATGTACGATGATTCCAGAGCAGATGAAGCAACAATCACTGTAATTGCTACAGGACTTCACAATGTTGGAGGAAGTGCTTCAAAGTTAAAATCAAGACTGGAGAATCAGGGCAGATCTTCGGCTATGCCACATGGTCAGCAGGGACATGCATCCGCATATGAAAGACCGACACGTCAGAATAATACGATGTATACGCAGCAGCAGACTGTACGTACACAGCAGGCTGAACGTCCGGTTTCACCAAGACTTGATTTTGGAACAACAACACAGAGAGAAAACGGTGGAACAACTGCAAGAAGACCGATTGGTGGAACAACTCCTACATTGGATACACCAAGAACACCGACAAGTAAAGTGAAAGAGCAGTCAATCAAAATTCCGGATTTCTTTAAAAAATAACAATCACATAAAGAGTTATATTACTTAAAAAAGACAGAAGAACTGATGCACATGAATTTGAAGTGTGCACAGTTCTTTCTTTTTTTCTTCTTTTCTTTCTTAAATGCTCTTTTGTTTACGAAAGCAGTCGAACGAAAACCGGCATATCATACATCATATGACAAAATCCTTTCTATAAAATCTATATAATGATACTTGTTTGAAACAACAAATCTATTTCTGTGCACGGAAAGAGAAAGAAGGCCTGATGTGTACTATGAATTATATGTAGATGTGTTCTTTTTGATGAACTTTACGATGGATACAATTCTTTTGGCTTTACTAAAGAAGGCATTGGCATGTCCGGTGAGATATGGCCGCATAATAGCGGGAGGCGTACTGGGAGCAGTATTGACCTGTGTTGTTGTGATATGGCCGTGTAAGACAACTTGGGCGAAATTTATAGTATTTCATGGCGTCATTAATGTATTGATGCTAAGAACCGGTCTGGGATTAAAATGGGGCCGGGAATTGTTCAGAGGATGGGTAATTTTATATATAGAGTCTTTTCTTTTAGGGGGAGTATTACAGTTTGCGGGACAGTATCTGCGGCAGGGAAGTGTATTCTTTGCATTGGCAGTCATCAGTTATTATGTGGTGTTGGGAATCTGGAAGATCATTTTATTGTTTTCGGAGAAAGGAAATCGTTACTGTGAAGTGGTGGTGTTTTTCGGAGAACGAAATTGCAGACTGAGAGCCCTTATAGATACAGGAAATACATTGAAGGATACAGTGAGTAAAGATCCGGTCAGTGTTATGGATCAGGCATCTGTAAAGAGATTGACAGAAGGAAAGCAACCGGAACGATTCAGATATATTCCATATCATTCCATCGGGAAAAAAGAGGGAGTTATGCCTGCATTTCGCATGGATAAGATACAGATCATACGGAATGGATACAGGATAAATGTAGAACATCCATTAGTGGCGGTATGTGAAGAAGAATTAGGGTCAGAAAATTATCAGATGATCATAAATCCAGATATATTGGCAGGAGGAAAGAAAAATGGTGATAAAAGTAGCAGTTCCACATCAGTTTAAATTGAAAGTAATTCCGGATTTGAAGACACTCTTTTTTGTGGACAGAAAAGACATTCATTACATAGGCGGATCGGATATTCTGCCTGCACCTTTAGAGGCGGCGGCAGAAAAGAAAGCAATCAAAGACCTTGGGACAGAAAAAGATGAAAATGCAAGGAAAATACTGATTGAACATAATTTGCGCCTGGTGGTATATATAGCAAAGAAATTTGACAATACAGGAGTGGGGGTAGAGGATCTGATATCCATAGGAACGATTGGTCTTATAAAAGCAATTAATACATTTAATCCTGATAAAAATATCAAACTTGCAACCTATGCATCCAGATGTATTGAAAATGAGATATTAATGTATTTGCGGAGAAATAATAAAACGAGAATGGAAGTATCGATAGATGAACCGCTGAATGTAGACTGGGATGGTAATGAGCTGTTGTTATCAGATATCCTGGGGACGGAAGAAGATGCGATTTATAAGGATTTAGAGAATGAAGCAGAAAAGAAGGTGCTCATCAGAGCTATTGGACGTCTGTCTGGAAGAGAGCAGATGATCATAAGAATGAGATTTGGACTTGGAACGGAGGATGGAGAAGAAAAGACTCAGAAAGAAGTAGCGGATATGCTGGGGATTTCCCAGTCCTATATATCCAGACTGGAGAAAAAGATTATGCAAAGATTGCGTCGGGAGATGGTGAAGTATTCATGAAAATATGATACAATAAAAAGAAAAAAGGGGTTGGTCATATGAGACTTAGCTTTTTTGGAGCAGCCCATGAAGTGACTGGAAGCTGCCATCTTCTTGAAGCGTGTGGAAAGAATATTCTGATTGACTGTGGAATGGAACAAGGACCGGATCTTTATGAGAATCAGGAACTTCCTGTTACACCGGGAGAGGTAGATTACATTCTTCTGACACATGCACATATCGATCATTCGGGAAATATTCCGTTATTGGTTAAAAAGGGATTTTCCGGAGAGATCATTACAACATTTGCAACGGCAGATTTGTGCGATATCATGTTGCGTGACAGTGCCCATATTCAGGAATTTGAGGCGGAATGGAGAAACCGGAAGGCAAGACGAAGTGGGGAACCGGAATACGAACCGATTTATACGGTTGCAGATGCAGATGCGGCGACCAAGCTTCTGGCACCTGTGGATTACGGTCAGAAGATTACATTGTGTGACGGAATAGAAGTCAGATTTAATGATGTAGGGCATCTTCTGGGATCCGCAAGTATTGAAGTGTGGGTAACAGAAGGAGAAGTTTCTAAAAAGATCGTATTTTCCGGAGATGTGGGTAACAAGAATCAACCGATCATCAAAGATCCGCAGCTGGTAAAAGAAGCAGATTATGTAGTGATTGAATCTACATATGGAGACCGGACACATGGAGAGGATATTCCGGATTATGTCGGCGAATTTACAAGAATTTTACGGGAAACATTCCAAAAAGGAGGCAATGTAGTAATCCCATCGTTTGCGGTAGGACGTACGCAGGAAATCCTGTATTTTATCAGAGAGATAAAAGAAAAGAATCTGCTTCCGGAATTCCCGGGATTTGAAGTGTATGTAGACAGTCCGCTGGCAATTGAAGCGACCAATGTGTTTAATAAAAATGTCAAAGGATGCTTTGATGAAGACGCAATGGCGCTTGTCAATCAGGGAATTAACCCACTGTTGTTCCAGGGACTCAAGACAACGATTACCAGTGATGAATCCAGACAGATTAATTTTGATACGAAACCTAAAGTAATCCTGTCTGCATCCGGTATGTGTGAGGCCGGACGTATCAGGCATCACTTGAAACATAATCTGTGGCGGCCGGAATGTACCATCTGTTTTGTTGGATATCAGGCAGTGGGAACGCTTGGAAGAAAGCTGATCGAAGGTGCACAGAGTGTGAAATTATTTGGTGAGAACATCACGGTCAACGCAAAGATAGAAGTGTTAAGGGGAATCAGCGGACATGCAGATATGAATGGACTGTTAGACTGGCTCGCAGGATTTGAAAAGGTACCGGACCGTGTGATGGTTGTACATGGTGAGGATACAGTGACGGATCATTTTGCTGCGCTTGTAGAAGAGCAATTTGGCTGCCCGGCATTTGCACCGTATTCCGGAGGTTCCGTAGATCTTGCGACAAATGAGATCATTACCATTGGTCAGAAGATTCCGAAGAAGGCAGAAGAAAAGCCGAATAAGATTAAAAGTGCATCTGCATTTAACCGTCTGGTGGCAGCAGCCAAACGTCTGTTAAATGTAGTATATAAGAACGAAGGAATTGCCAATAAAGATATGGCAAAATTTGAAACACAGATCCAAAATCTGGCAGACAAATGGGACAGATAACCGACGTCAGACCGGATGTCAAGGAGTAAAAGTTTTTTTAATTTCATAAGAATCCGCATAAGCCTGTGCGATATGGAGAATCATTTTACTAGAAACTGATAGAGAAGATTCTGACAGGAGGTTCGCAATGGCACAGGGAAAAGTAGAAATATGTGGTGTGAATACAGCAAAGCTTCCGATCCTGAATGAAAAGGAGAAGGAAGCTTTGTTTGTGCGTATTAAAGCGGGAGATCAGGAAGCGAAAGAAGAATATATCAAAGGTAATCTAAGACTTGTCTTAAGTGTAATAAGGAGGTTCGGTGCAAGTGGAGAGAATCCGGATGATCTGTTCCAGATTGGCTGTATTGGCCTTATTAAAGCAATCAATAATTTTAATACAGAATTAGAGGTAAAATTTTCCACTTATGCAGTACCAACAGCGGTAGGAAGTGGAGAAAAGGAAGAAAAGACCAAGATTCTATTATATGATTAAGATAATAAAGACGAGAACCGGAAATATAAATATATAGATTAAGAGAAAAAGATTTTGAAAACAATTGAAATCTTTTATTTTTTTACTTGACTAGTGGACACCACTATGGTATAATAAAGACAGTTAAGAGAGGAACACATCACAGGAGGAAGAAAAATGAAAAAATATGATTTAGTAAAAAGAACGGCAGAAATTAAGTATAAAGATAGAAAAGAAATTGAAGAAGGATGCACGGCTTTTGACGATTCGCCGGAATATATAAAAACATTCGATACACTGGAGGAAGCGAAAAAGGAACTTGCAAAACGTAAAACAGATGTTAGCAAATTTTCTTACCACGGAATGACATTCTACAAGGTTGAAGAGTATGTAATTGAAGAAAATGAATTTGAATATGACGAAGACGAAAGCAAATTTGTACAGACAGATTTTATTGACACATTAGAAAGCACAGAGATGAAAATTGAAGTCGTTGAAATACCTAGCCATGAAACAATAGCGATCTGCTCAAGCCTGGAAGAAGCGGAAGAAGCGGAAGACAATTACGAGGGCGAAAACGAAACATGCATAATGATTTAATAAAGCATTTCAGACGGTCCTTATGTCGGATTCTACGACGGTGGAGAACTTGACGGCACATGTGCACTTAAAGTATCTGAAAACAATATCGAAGAAATGATTGAAGCTGTAAAATCTTACGTAGAAAAAACATACTTAATCGGTGGAAACGTAATGCAATACGGAAACGATAAAGACGAAATCATTATAAGAAACGCGGAAGTGATTGCAATATTGCGATAAAAAAGGAGATAGTAATGGAGAAAGCAAAAAGAAACGTCATGATAAACAAAGCCGGGGGAACATCTGGAAAGAATACAAAGAATTACCGTATTTCTATTCCGGTAGGGATGATAAAGGCACTTGGTGTCACGGAAGACGATAGAAGCGTTGTCCTGGAAGAAAAAGACGGTGTGATCACAATCAGAAAAGGAGGCAAATAAAATGGCAGTAACAAGAACGTGGAAAGTATATGGAGCAGAGGGACACAGACAGAGAGAAAGTTTCAGCAAATCTACAAAATATGATTTTTCAGAAAACGGGGAAACAAGAATTGTAGAAGTTATTAATTCTGATCAGACAGGGACGAATGAATATTCGATAATCAGAATCACAAGAGACACAGCAGAAGAATGCGAAGAAGAGTTTGACGGACAACTTTCTGATGGTGTATTTGAAAATTCAATGGTTGGATGGTTTGAAGAGATATAAAAGAAAAACAGCACTGATGAACGTCTATTCGTCAAGTGCTGTTTTTGGTAGTTAATGCCTAATTCATACCATACTTTTACATCATTCTCAAGCATTACTTTCCAATAAGTATAATATCAAAAATATGAAGAAAAGTCAATAAAACACTTGACTAGTGGACACCACTGTGCTATAATAAAGACAGTTAAGAGAGGAACACATTATAGGAGGTAAAAACAATGATGAATGTAGAAAAAATCTTAGAAACAATTAAAGAAAATGATTATAGCGTGGTAGCAATTCGCCATTGTTGTCCGGATGAAGAATATAAAATCGGTGACATTTGCAGAAACAGCTTTGAGTGGAATGAAGAATATGAGTGTAGTTCATATGACACAGAAGAACCAGAGGAAATGGACGGCGTATGTGGATACGCGATGTTTGAATTGATTGACACTGATGATGCAGAAGAAGCAAAAGAGATAATCGAAAGAGCTATTGAAGAATCATCTATCTACGATGGAAACAACATTGTAATAATCGGCGGGGACTCTTACTCTTATGGGAATGACGAAAACGAAGTAATTGTTGAAGAAGCAGAAGTAATTGAAATTGCATAAAGGGGAAAAAATGAGCGAATGGAACGAAATTTTAAAACAATATGAAATACTTGGAGTGGAAAGCGTTATTCCGATTGCACATATCAGAATAAGACCAGATGTCAGAGTTTTGGTAGATGCATATGGAAATTTCATTGGAGCAACAGCAACGAAGAACGAAAGATGCTCCATCCCGTGTACGATCAATTCAGAAAGTAGGACATCTGGGATAGCACCACACCCAATTCACGACAATATGTCATATGTATGCGGAGACTATCCACAATATAAAAAACGTCATGCAGCATATATGGATCAGTTGAGGGAATATATAGAAAGCGTAGATGATCCGGTAGCGAAAAGCGTATATCAATACTTGAGCAAAAGAACTATACGCTATGATATCAAACCAGTTTCTGAAAAATTAGATACATCAGAGGAAAAACTTATGATAATCTTTTCTACGTTAACCAAGGAAGAAACGCATATGCTTTTTAATTCTCGATATAGAGAAAAAGTAGTCTATGCCGGATTAACGGATAGAGGAACTATAAGCACACTGTGGAGAGATTATTATATTTCTACACTTGAAAAGAACGGAATTTGCGGGATTACGGGAGAGCCAGATTATATACCAGACAAGTACCCGAAAGGAATTCGCAATCCAGCAGATCAAGCGAAATTATTTATTGCAACACCAAAAAAGATGGATTGGATGCCAACAATAACACCGGGATACATTACGTCTCAGAAAATTATTCACACATTGCAATTTATGATTTACGAGGGGGATTCCTGGGCATATCAATTTTTAAAAAACCAAGAGAATCTACCGAAAGAGTATAAGAAATGGGTAAAAGAATATGAAAGAAAAAAGGCATAGCTAAAAGCTATACCTAGATTCTGAATTTCTTCTTAAATTCTAACATCTTTCAACTCAACGTCCCACCATTGACTGGAACGACACTCACGAAAATCATGGAACCGCGAGAATCAACAAAGATTGCTGATAGATATATATTAATCTAAAAAAGATAAAAAGTCAATATGGAGAAAATAAAAGAGACAAAGAAATGAACATAGAGCAACCGAACATTGAAAAAATGTGCATTTTGTGGTAAAATATAAGTATCAAAATAGAAATAAAACTAAATAACGGGGACAATGAAATAGCACTTCTGACGGTAAGATGTAATTATCGTGGGAGGTGCTATTTTTATGTATAAAGCAAATATGAATTATGAAAATCAGCAACGAATGATATTTAACATGGTAAATGAGTTCGGAATACCAGAGATACAACCTACAAAGTATGAACCGTGCGAGTTTATTGGATTCAACCAAGCTAAGACATGCAAAGACAGAGCCGGGAAAGGCGTGCATTTCTTTCTTGACGATTACCAATTTCAAAGATTATGGAACAGACCAGATACTTACATAAACATGCTTTCGCAGTTCCGATTTGTCATGTCACCAGATTTCAGCACTTATACTGATTTTCCAAAAGCATTACAGATTTACAACCACTTCCGCAAACACTGGATAGGTGCATATATGCAGATGTACGGTATTGACGTGATACCTACAATCAGTTGGAGTGACAGAAAATCGTTTGAGTGGTGTTTTGACGGGGAGCCGGTAGGCGGTGCGGTAGCAGTATCCAGTGTCGGAGTGATGAACAGCAAGGAGCGGAAAACACTGTTCGTGGACGGATATAATGAGATGTTGAGAAGATTGAAACCCGAGACAGTACTATTTTACGGACAGGTTCCGGAAGAATGTACAGGAAACATTGTAAAGATTAAGTCGTTCGGTGAAGAACTGACGGAAAGGAAAAGAGGTAAATAAAATGGGTGGGCGTGGAAGTGCAAGTAATTTGCAAAATAGGAAAGCCGATATAATAGCCTTTCCTACAAAGAATTCTACTAAAAAAACGGGTTCTTGGAATTATCCAGGAATGAGTGAAAGGACAGAACAACTTAAAGATGCGGTTGAAAAAGCGAATACAAGAGCGAAAGTAAGCAGTGCATACAGAGGGTTGAAAGGACATGAATCTAATCTGATAGCGAATATTAATAATCCGAAAGAGGATGGTGACAAGAAAGTGTTAATGACGGAACTCAGAAAGACAAGACAGCTTTTGCGAAAATTAACAGACAAAAAGATTTTGTGATGATGGAAATATGGTTTAATGCTGGGAGGTAGATAGCATGGCAAATCTAAATAGCATTGCTAAGAAGTTACAGAAAGCAATACTACAAAAAGGATTAGTTATAAAGATGGGGACAAGTCAGTTTTATTCCGTGGAGCAAAATAGACTTATCACCATGCACATCCTATCTACCAGAGTGCTAGAAAGAAAGAAAAACGGGGAATGGAAATATTATGATTATGAAATTCTCCGAACAGCATCACAGATAGAGATTGTAAATTGTTTAAATGATATATGGAGGGCGGTGAAAGAATGATGGAAAACTATACAGAGATACCAGTAGAATTAAACAAACCAGACTCACGTGATATGGAAGAAATGCAGAAGAAACTCATTGACATGATTACAAAGAACGAAAAGCTGAAAGAAAAGAATGAGTATCTGCAAAAAGAGGTAGAAGACGCAAAAGCTGTCGGAGAACGGGCACTGTGCGAAGTACAGGAACTTACTGAAAAAAATAAGAGACTGGTAGAAGAACACAACAGACAGAACGGAACAATACAAGCACTCAACATTGCATTGGATGTCATTACAGACAGATACAGCAACCTCAGAAAGAGACTGTGTAGAACAGGCAAGGGCGGTGAGTAGCATGGATGGATATATGGAAGAGGGTGGGTAGATGCAGAAAGGAAAAGAACTCACTCCGAAGCAGAAAGCGTTTGCCGATGAATATCTGACTGATTTGAACGGGACAAGGGCGTATAAAGAAGTCTATAGAAATGTGAAAAATGATGCGACAGCAGCAGCAGCAGCTTCAAGATTGTTAAAAAACGTTAAAGTAAAAGCCTATATTGCTGAACGAATGAAAGAGATCCAGACCGAGAAGACCGCCGACCTCGAAGAAGTCATCCGATTCTTTTCTTCCGTCATGCGTGGAGAAGTGAAAGATCAGTTTGATTTGGATGCTACTATATCTGACCGCCTGTCTGCCGGGCGTGAACTCATGAGATGGTATGAGAAAGCCGATGGAGAAGAAAAAGAAACCGGTGGAATCACAATCATAAATAACATTCCAAGGCCGGAGGGCACAGATGGGGGAGATTAAGCTTACAGATGTGATAGCTCCGGCTTTTTACGGCGTACATTGGGACATCATAGATGGAAAGCATACGTATTATGATTTGTTTGGTGGTCGAGGTTCGACTAAATCATCTTTTATCGGTACAGAGATACCATTTGGAATGATGCAAGATGCAGTAAATGGCATACATTCAAATGCGGTAGTATTCAGAAAAGTCGGGAATACATTAAGAGAATCGGTATTCGAACAGATCGCATGGGGAATAGATGCGCTTGGAGCATCGGACGAATGGACATCAAGCTTAAGTCCTATGCAGTATGTGTATAAGCCGACAGGACAGAAGATAATCTTCCGTGGATTGGATAAGGCGAAAAAGACAAAATCCATAAAGATTAGCAAAGGATATTTTAAATATCTGTGGTTTGAGGAATTGGACGAATTTGCCGGAATGGAAGAGGTACGAATGACACAGCAGTCTGTTCTTCGTGGTGGCGAAAAATTCGTAGTTTTTAAATCGTTCAATCCACCGATAAGCAACAGCAACTGGGCGAATAAGTACGTAGCAGAGCCGAGAGCGGACAGCTTAAGGCATAAGAGTGACTATAGATCTGTTCCTGTAGAATGGTTAGGTCAACAATTCATTGATGATGCTGAGTATCTAAAAGAAACAAACCCGAGAGCTTATGAGCATGAATATCTTGGAATCCCTGTAGGACTTGGCACAAATATCTTTGAACTATTGGAGATTAGAGAGATTACTGATGAAGAGATAAGTAGGATGCAATCTATCTACCAGGGCGAGGACTGGGGATGGTTCCCAGATCCGAAAGCATTTTTGCGTGTTGCTTATGTTCCGAACCAACAGAAAGTATACGCACTGGATGAATTGGGCGGTTGCAAAATAAGGAACAGCGAGATGGCAAGACAGATCAAAGAAAAAGGATATGATGATTGCGCTATCTACTGTGGAGTGGATGAAGAAGAGAGTATTGTTGACTTCCGTGATGCCGGACTTCCGGCACGTAAAGCAATCGTGACACCGGGTAGCCGGAAGTATACGTTTGAGTGGTTACAATGCCGTACATTAGTGATTGACCCAAGACGGACACCAAGACTGTACAAAGAGGTTATAGAGTATGAGCATGAGCGAGACGGCAACGGCGAAGTGATAGCAGACTATCCGGACGGGAACGACCACTGGATTGATGCATTGAGATATGCTACCAGTCCAATATCTATGAGACGTGGACAGAGTGCGTAGGAAAAGGTGAGTAGATGGGAATTATAGACAAGATAAAGGCGGTGTGGGATAAAGTGTTTAAAACAAACGATGTAAAAAAAATATTCGGAATAGAAACAGGGCGGTCATCTGATATGGATACCGCCCTGTCGAAGTATAAAGACATGCGATCTGGTATTCCGTATTGGTGTACCGGGAGAATAAAGCCGACAAGGTTTTCAAACGTGATCTGTCGTGAGATAGCGAACCTCACACTGTTCAATGCGGATATTCAGATTACAGGAAATGATGAACTGCAAAAGAGATTTGATAGCGTAATGAACACCTTACAGGAGAAACAAGAGGAAAGCTGTGCAACTTGTGGGATGATGGTCAAGAGCAACGGTGATGATGTAGAATTTTTGGATCCGGATTACTTTCTGATTACAGACACCAACACGGACGGGGATGCGTTAGCAGCTATATTCTTCTCCTACCTTAAGAAAAACGACAAATACTACACAAAAGCAGAGTATCACAGATTTGAGGATGTCGGACTGGAACGTGTATACCATATATCAAGTAAGGCTTTCAAATCGGACAACAAAGATATGATCGGGACAGAGATCACACTTGACAGGGTAGATGAATGGAAAGACATTGAGCCGGAAGTATACGTATATGGGTTAGAATATCCACTGTTCGTTTATTGGCGAAATCCTTACGCAAATGCAATCGATAAAGAATCTCCGCTGACTGTCCCGGCATTTTCGGAGTGCATCGAGGAATTGAGATGGCTTGACATTGCATTAAACATGATGGGGGATGAAACAGAAGACAGTAGACATATTACTTACGTACCGCAGACAGCTATTGAATACGCAAGCAAATATTCCATCGAATTGCCGAGATTTATCCAAGGTATCGAAATGGGAGCGAACGAAGATAGCATCAAAGAGCACGTTCCGACATTATTAGTAACTGAGCGTGTGGCCGGGATAAACTTCTTACTATCTGTCATCGGATATAAATGCGGATTCTCAAACGGATATTTCTCTTTCGATCAGAACCAAGGCATACAGACAGCAACACAGGTAGAATCTGACGATAGACGTACACTACATACTATCCAGGCATTCCGAAACATTCTGGACGGAAAGAACCATGATGGAGTACTGCACAGAATCATTTATATCCTGTATGCGGTCGGCACAGCAAACGGAACTATCCCGGCAACGAACTACCAAACAGCATGTGATTTTGAAGACCTTGTATATAACTTAGAGGATGATCGTGCACGGTGGTGGAACTATGTGGTACAGGGCAAGGTTCCAGCATGGATGTATTTTGTGAAATTTGAGGGAATGACAGAACAAGAAGCGAAAGCAATGATTGAAGAAGCACAGGAACAGAATAAGCCGGACAGTGGATTGTACGAAGAATAGGAAAGAGGTGAACCAAAATGGAATATCTTATCATAGACCCGTCAACAAGAAAAATTGCAATCCCCAAAAGCGAACAGCTTTTTGGAGTGTACGGAGAGGGCAATATTGAAAGAAAGTATTTCAAATGCCCTAAGATCGTAGGAGATAATGCCGACTTGTCTGACTGTTACATTTTCGTAAATTACTATACTGCAAAAGGATTGCCGGGGAAATATACCGTAAAAGATGTGAAGGTAGACGGGGAGAATATCACTTTTTCATGGGAGTTAAAGCCACACATCTTTGACGCAAACGAGGATACATCTATATATTTTGCGGTAGAAGCAAAAAGCAAAGATAAAGTAGAAGTGTTCAGAACCAGTCCGGCTACCGGAAAGGCCAAAGAGACGATAGACACGGATACAGAGATCGAAGATACTTACGCTGATGTCATTCTTGACCTTATATCCAGAGTAGACACATTGGAGAAAGAGCCTATTTCCGAGGAACAGATAGAGAAATCTGTAAAAAGCTATCTGGAAAAGAATCCTATAGAAGAGACGGATCCAACGGTACCAGCATGGGCAAAAGAGGAAGAAAAACCTACTTATACCGCAGAAGAAGTAGGAGCACTGCCGAGTACGACCGTGATTCCATCGAAACTTTCAGAACTGACAGCGGACGATGAACACGAAACTGTGACAAAGGGAGAGAAACAAGCTTGGAACGCAAAGAGTGACTTTTCAGGAGAATATAGAGATTTAAAGGGAAAACCAGAATTTGCTGAATGGGTGTTGCAAAGTAGGAAGCCAACATATACAGCAAGTGAAGTAGGGGCACTGCCTAGTACGACGGAAATCCCGAAAAATCTGTCCGATTTACAGGATGATTCAGAACATCGTATCGTTACAGACACAGAAAAACAGAGTTGGAACAACAAGAGCAATTTTTCCGGCAACTATGAAGACTTACAAGGAAAGCCAACGATTCCAACATTGCCAACAAAACTTCCAAATCCACAAGCACTAACCATCACATATGGAGGTCGAACCCACACATACGATGGAAGTGAAGCCATTGCCATTACCATAGAAACAGGTGGCATCGAAAGAATAGAAAAACTTGCTACAGACAACACGGTAACGTTCGAACCTAATAAGCTTTATGTATTCCCGGAAATGACATCATTAGCATACACCATCGGAGAGGGCACAGGAGAGGTGCATTTCATATTCCGTTCTGGTGCAACGGCAACAAGAGTAGTACATCCAGACGGTGTGAATATCGGGAACTTTACGGTCGAGAGCAACAAGGTATATGAGGTGTCAATTTTAGAGGGATTACTTACATCCCAGAATTGGAGTGTGAGCGATGGAACGTAGAAGAACATTAGGAAGTGAGGTGGAAGAAAGTATGATAAATGAAGAGTTTGAATTATTAGGCGAAATTGATGTGTCAAATTTTGCATTTGCAAATTCTGCTATGTTTGAAAAGGCCTGTGACTGCTCAGAACTGTTGTTGATATGGACAGACATGGAAAATTCGACTAATACAGATTCTACGGTAATGGTAAAGATTAATGATATTGTGGCGGATTGTGGAGCACCTAGAACATCTAAGAAAGGAAACAAAAAGAATGGATATACATTATATAAATGTTTGAACGGGTGCGGAACAATAGCAGTATCTCATACCGGAGCTAGTAGCAAAACAATGTATAGTGGCAATGCAGGGAATGTCATGATTCCTTACAATTTGATGCCGATTGCGGAGAAATTTAGGAAAATAAAAATCTACAACAGTGGAACACAATATTATGCAACATCTGGCACTATAAAAGTTTACGGGAGGTAAGTTGACATGAAACGTAAATTAACACAAAAACTTGTCAGTCAGTCACAGATTAGTTAATTTTAAATTCTGTGTCAAGAAAGAGGTGATTAAAAGATGTATGCAAAATTACAAAGCGGATTCTTGCACAGTGCACCCAAAACGATTGTGCTTGATGGCAAGACGATAAACAATCCATTGCCGGAAGAACTGGAACAGTTAGGATATAAACAGGTGGTGTACACAGATATGCCGACAGATGCACCAAGCGGACAGCACTACGAATCTGGATGGAAAGAGGGAGACAAGATAGTTCAGACGTGGACACTTACGGACGACCCAGTCTATCCAGAACCGGAGCTGTCCGCAGAAGAAGCACTTAATATAATCATGGGGGTGGTATAGTGACGAGGGAACAAGCAGAACAGTTAAGAGGACTGCTAGAGAACCAGACAGCTACGATGACTGATGAACAGATTGTTAAGTATCCGGCGTTCGTGGAGAAATGGGAGTCTGGCAAGGCATATGCAGTCGGTAAGCGGTTGGAGTACAATGGCACCATTTACAAGGTGTTGACCACTCACACCAGTCAGGCAGACTGGATACCACCGGATGCGCCGTCTTTGTTCGCCAAGGTGCTTATACCGGACACTGACACGATTCCAGAGTGGGAACAGCCGGACAGTACGAATCCATATGCCAAAGGAGACAAGGTAACACACAATGGCAAGACATGGATTAGCACGGCAGATGGGAATGTCTGGGAGCCGGGTGTGTATGGATGGGAAGAGGTGTAAGGGGACACGTCAATCCGAAAGATAAATGATAATGTCTGTAAAGGAGGACTAAAAAAATGGAACAGATTATTAGTTATGTAAAGCCGGAGTTAATGGTGGTTTCTTTTGCCTTGTATTTTCTTGGGAAATGGATGAAAAATTCAAAGAGAATTAAGGATAAAGACATTCCACTCTCTCTCGGAGGTATTGGAATTATTATTTGCGGAATGTATGTAACAGCAACTTGCGATTTGGACAGCATGAAAAACGTTTTTATGGCACTGTTCACGTCTATAGTACAAGGCATCATGGTAGCCGGACTGAGTACATACGTTAATCAGATTATTAAGCAGATTGGAAAGGACGAATAAGTATGGCAACAAGTACGATTAATATTATTGTTATTTGCGTTTTTCTACTTCTGGCAATGAAGATTTCAAACAGAAAGGACAAATAATGCTTACACCAGAATATCTCTTTCGTGTGACCGAGGGGGCTGAAAAGATATCTTCTGATATGCATCGGAACATCATGGACATGATCGTTGAGCGCATAATGGTACGTATAGGCCGTGGAGAAGATTATCTGCTTACAGCTACGGACAGGTGGCAGATACAGGTATTGCAAGAATCCGGGTACTTACTGGAAGACATACAAAAAGAGATTGCGTACAAAACGAAGAAACAAGAGAGCGAGCTGAAAAGCGCATTTGAAGAAGCTGGAATAAAAGCTATCGAGAGAGACGATGCGATATATAGGGCGGTAGGACTATCACCTACGCCCTTATTGCAATCTCCGGCATTGCTCAGAATACTGGAAAGAGATTATAACGCTACGTGTGGAGAATGGAGAAACCTTACACGAACAACGGCAGATGAAGCACAGAAGTTGTTTTTGAAAGAGGTCGACACCGCTTACCGAATGGCATCAAGCGGTGCTGTATCATACACACAAGCCGTCAGAAATGCTGTTGACAGGATGATAAAGCAAGGTGTTAAAGTATCGTATCCGTCCGGTAGAGAAATGAGCATTGAATCAGCCACAATGATGACTGTCCGCACAGGGATAAGCCAGTGCGCCGGAGCAATTGCACTAAAGCGAATGGAAGAATTGGAATGGGATACCATCTTAGTATCTGCACATGTGGGTGCACGAATTGGTGACGGTGGCAACAATCCAACGAACCACTTTTGGTGGCAAGGAAAATTCTATTCCCGGACAGGCAAAGACAAGAGGTTCCCGGACTTCCGAACATCAACAGGCTACGGAACGGTGACAGGGTTGTGTGGCGTGAATTGCCGACACTCTTTCGGGTCCGGTGACGGTGAAAACAATCCGTATGCAGATATCGACCTGTCGAGCGAAGACAACATCAAAGCGGAAGAGCGTGCGAAAAAGCAACGGCTTATGGAAAGGCGCATTCGCAACAGCAAGAGAGAGATTCAGAATTTGCAGACTGCTATAGATGCAAGCGGAGATGATAAGCTTAAATTCGAATTGCAACAGGCATATGACCGCAAGTCAGCGGTACTCAGACGGCAGAATAAGCAGTATCGTGATTACTGCAAAGAAAATGGCCTTAAAGAATATTCGGAACGGCTACGTGTAGCACAGTGGGATAGGCCACAAGCTGTGAGATCAGCAAAAGCAGCACAAAGATATCTTAATACGAAAGGTGATGTAAAATGAGTGGATTAACAAGAATGGCAAAAATGTGCAGAGAGTGTCCATTTAAGGACAAGTGCAAGAATAAGCGGTTGGAGAAAGAAGCGTATCTTACTCCTGCTATCTCACCGATTATTGAAGACATGGCATCACCTGTATTAAATGCTCATGATTACAGAAATGTAAAGATTGCAGAAAACACGACAGTCACTATTGATGTAGAGGAACTGAAAGAGAGAATGCGAAAAGAGATATACAGGCAAGCCGGAATCGGATTGAATTATGGAGCGTAACACATGGAACTAATAACACAGATACTTGCTATATGCGGTGCTATATCTGTTGTCGGTGGCGCTGTTGCTGTGCTTTCCGGGTGGTACAAATCATGGAAAGCACCAAAAGAAAAACAGGACAACCGTATAGAACAGATTGAAAAGCGAATAACGAACATTGAAACATCTATCACAGGGATTAATCAGAAACTTGATAACGATTATAAGAACATAAGGAATACGAGGGATGATATGAATCTATTAATGAGAAGTATGTTTAATTTGATCGAAAATAAAATCACAGGGAATAACATTGAGGGTTTAAAAAAAACTCGGGACGAGCTTGTAAATGCTATGACGGACAAGAAACCAAAGGAATTATGAAAATATACTCTTTTACACGACCAGAACTTGACTATTTTGAGTTAGAATGCAACTTTACATCGGATGAATTAAAACTGTTCCGGCTCCGTGCTAAAGCTATGCCTTTAGAGGACTGTGCGGAAGAAATGAATGTGAGTGTGTCTACAGTCAAGAGATTGAGTAGAAGAGTGAATGATAAGATTGAAAGGGTTGTATAGGTATGTGGCTTGAAGATATAAAACCTTGTAAAGCGTACATCGAAGCAACTGGGCAAGAAGTATTAGGAGCACTTGGGTTCGGTGAAATAAGTTTTAACGCTGGTTTGATTATTGACGAAAAAGGAAGAAAGAAATATAAACATGGACATATAGCGTATATTCCTGTTTTTGAAACTGCTGAATTTGTAAAACCTTTTGAGCACTTTACAAATGTCCATACAGAAAAAATAGATTTCAAAGCATATTACGGATCAAGAGCTGAAACTAATACTTTTTGCTTAATTGGAGCAAAACCAATATCTGAAGAAGAGCACAACAAAATAACAGGTGCAAAGAGGTGATTATATGATACCTAAGATTTTTAAAATAAGTGGATATCTCATAGACCCGACAGGCAGACTTGAACCACACCATATTAAGGCGAAAATGCTTTATGGCTGTGGATTCCCGCTTGTAGGACAGCACATTCATGTACAGAAAGCAGAGATTAAGAAACTGGATGAAAAGCATCCACTTATGCAAGAGAATTGCAAATTGGCAGAATGCGAGAAGTATTTCAACAGAGAACCGCCGACAGTGAGTAACAGAAGAGTTAAACCGGGACAGGTGTACAGGCACTTCAAGGGCGAGACAGTGAAAGTCCTGTATATTGCACAGGATAGCGAAATGCCGGGACAGTTCAAGGTAGTTTATGAATGCTCTAATGGCGTGTGGTGCAGACCTTATGGAATGTTTGTTGGCAAAGTAGACAGAAAGAAATACCCGGATGCGAAGCAGAAGTACAGATTTGAGTTAGTGGAGGAATAAATGCAAAAAGTAAATATTCTTGGAACGGAATACGAAATAATTAGAGAAGCGTTTGAAGAAGAAACGATTGATGGCTTTTGCGATTACACAGCGCATGTAATCAAAATCAGAAACAATAATGTAAACGAAGTTGGTGATTTTGAAAAGCTTATGAAAAAGCAATTAAGGCATGAAATCATACATGCTTTTCTTGCTGAAAGCGGATTACAGGCAAACTTTGAACATTATAAACAGTTCGGACATGAAGAAACAATCGTTGACTGGTTTGCTATTCAGTTTCCTAAAATTATGAAAACATTTGAAGAAATAGGAGCATTGTAAGAAAAGGAGAATGTTATAATGAAAGCAATGTTAAGTCAGCCAATGGCTGGAAAGACAGATCAAGAAATTGTAGAAACAAGAGAAAAAGCAATTAAGGTTCTTGAGGGAAAAGGGTATGAGATTGTAAATACTCTTTTTACAGATGAATGGTACAGTAATGAATCTATGAAAGAACGTGGAGTAGTTCAGATTCCATTATGTTTTCTTGCTAAGTCCTTAGAGAATATGTCTCTGTGCCATGCAGCGTACTTCTGTAAAGGCTGGGAAAATGCAAGAGGATGCAAGATTGAGCATGATGCTGCGGTTGCTTATGGTTTGGATATTATTTATGAGGAGTAGAAAATTATGAAAGATTATATAGAAGTGAATGAAGCGAAATGCGATGAAGCACACAACTGTATGTGTACAAAAGAAGTTGATGGAAAGACATATTGCCGTGGATGCGGAAATGTTCAGCCAGAACAGGAGGATTAATCATGATTATCACAGGAATGGATCACTTTCAGAGTGTATGCAAGAAGAAACTTGTTGAATGGTATCAGAAGAATAGACCGGAGACACCAATTGATTTAAGCAATGTATTTATCGTTTGGTCATGTAAGACATTGCAGAATTACAAGTGTCTTGCATCTACTACCGTCAGAGGAGATGGTATTTATGCTGAGTACACATATAACGGGGACAAACAGGAGCTGTATGAAGATGTGTACGGAAAGATTACAAACATTTGTCATACAGGAGAATAAGTGATACTTTTTAGAGACTTTAACGAACTGTTAAGGTCTCTTTTTTATGCGTAAAATGAAAGCATAGAGAACAACAAATATTAATTTACAGGAGGTATGAGTATGAATCCATATATGCCATATACATCGTACATGCCACAAGATGCTTATATGCAAGACCAGATGGCATTACGACAGCGGATAGACAACTTATCACAGGCTCAACAGCAATACAAGGCACAGGCACAGCCGAATGTAAACTGGATACAGGTAACCGGAATTGACGGGGCAAGAAATCAGATTGTACAGCCGGGAACTACGGCTTGGATGATGGATAACAATGCACCGTATTTCTACGTTAAATCTGTTGACGGTGTGGGAAGTGTTACGTTTAAAGCTTTTGAATTCCATGAGGTACAGGCGAACAATCCACAACCTGTAGTGGAAAACATGGACGCTAAGTACGTGACAAGAGAAGAATTCAACAAATTACTGGATACATTAAAACCTCAGCCGGAAGAACAGAAAGGGGAGCTGACGCATGAGTAATCCGTTAATGGGAATGATGGGCGGTATGCCGGGTGGCAACAGTCCATTCGGAATGATTCAAAAAATGATGGGGATGGTGCAGAACACGCAGAATCCCGGAGCAATGTTGCAGAATATGGCGCAGAGCAACCCGAACATCAAAAAGGCTATGGATATGTGCCAAGGAAGAAACCCGAAAGATGTATTTATGGAGATGTGCCAGCAAAATGGCATGAATCCAAACGATATTATTAATAAAATAAAGTGATATCCGGACGGAGTGCACACGTCTTGATAAATAAAAGAAAAGGAGAACCAACATGAACGAGGGATTAAACACACTTAGTGCTGCCGATGTAGCAGCAGTCACAAGAAACAACGATGGAAACATGTGGGGTGACGGTGGATGGTTCTGGATCATCATTCTTGCTTTCCTGTTTTGCGGTAACGGATGGGGAAACAACAACGGAGCACAGGACGCTTTTATCTCTGACGAATTTGTGAAAAGAGATATCTTTAACACAAATCAGAATGTGTCTAACACAGCTTGCGAGACACAGAGAGACGTATTAGAGAACCGCTATACCACACAGCTCGGCTTGCAGAACTTACAGGCTCAGCAGGCTCAGTGTTGCTGCAACACACAGAAAGAGATCTTACAGAGTAGATATGATGCAGCATTACAGGCACAGAACATGCAGGCACAGATGGCACAGTGTTGCTGTGATATCAAAGAAAGCATATTAGCAGATGGACAGGCTACACGCCAGTTAATCCAGGATAACACTATTCAGAACTTGAGAGACAAGCTCGCTGATCGTGACAGAGATTTGCAGACAGCATACTGGCAGATTTCACAGGTTTCACAGACCAATAACATTATTGATGCGGTGAGACCGACACCAAAACCGGCTTATATGTCTTGCAGTCCATACTTTGCGTATAACGCATTCGGTAATGGTTGCTGTGCAAGTGGGAATGTGATGTAAGTGAACGATATATCACTACTTGACTTTCTGACAGTGTACGGAGTTGCTTTGCAGATAGCGAATTTTAACAGCGATCTATCACAGGCGAGTAATTCTGACATCGAAAAACACTTGCATGAGCAAGACAGTAAGTACTTTTTGAAAATAATTGAAAACCAAAACAAAATCATAAGCATGTTGGAAGAATCCATATCTACGAAAAAGTAGTCTTGCGAAGATCAAAGAGAGTAGGCATGCGCTTGCTCTCTTTTTTAAGAAAGGAGAAAAAATATGTTAAATTCTATTGCTAAAAATGCTCAGACAGTAGCAACAAATCAGAATGTATTATTTACAGAAACAAGAGTGAAAAGCCGTAGATGTGCTTGTAACACAGGGTGGCTTGCACATGACAACGGCAGTGGGCTTTTTGAAATCACAAACCGTGGGAATCTGCCGATGGCGGTCGAAGTCGAGTTTAACGGAAACGTTACGGCATCTGCAATAGGCGCAGTAGCGTTATCTATCAAGCAGAACGGCGAACCGATTTCCGGTACAGAAATGGACTATACAGTAGCAACAGCAAATGTGTATCAGAATGTCGGTGCAACTACATTGATTGCAGTTCCGGCCGGAAGTAGCGTCACTATATCGGTTGGCAATGTTGGCACAGTCGAAACATTGGTTAAGGATGCGAATATCATCATTAAAAAGCTCTCATAGAAAAGGGGTGAGTTTCTATGATTGATTTTAAAAGCAACCTAGATGTTAAAACTCCGAAAGAAATCTTTGCCGAAATCAATGAACGGTTTATCGGAGCGGTCATGATGCACGGACAGTTTGCTGACTACTTCGATTTCCTTGGCTTAAAAGGCTTTAAGCGGATGCATGAGTACCAGCACATTTCGGAAAGCTTGGAACGTAGGAAAGTGTGCCGATATTTTATAAACCATCACAATCAGCTTATTGATGATGTATTTGATGGAAAAGTGAATGTTATCCCGGATGCGTGGAGAACGGCCAAACGGTTAAACGTTGGGAAAAGCACAAAGCAGAAAGCCGTAGAAGATGGATTTGTTGAGTACCACAATTGGGAATCCGAAACAAAGGAAGTGTACGAACAGTACGCACACACGCTAAGAGAAAACGGCCATGTGTCTGATGCTATGTTTGTGGAATGTTTGGTAGAGGATGTAAGCGAAGAATTAAAAACTGTAGAATGTATGATTAACGACCTCATATCTACCGGATACGACATGGTATACATCACAGAAATTCAATCGGAGATTCACGACAAATACAAAAAGAAAATGAAAGGAATCGAGGTGTAATAAATGAGCGAGATCAAAAAGATTTTGGAAGAACAGCTTGAACGTGAGAAAGCATCTGCAAAGAAAGACTTAAATATGTCTAACTTACAGGCAATGTACATGATTACATCTACATTGTGTAATATGAAATCTTTGGAATGCGAAAGCGTACCGGGGATGATTGCGGATGCATCGGAAAACCTTATCAAGAAGTACAGTAACGGAAAGTACGACAAAAACATTGATTCACTATATGACCAGTACATTATGGCGAAAGAGATGTATCAACAGAACGGAGATCAGGCACATAAAGACAAACTGATGGAAAGCGTTGGAAGACTCATGGTAGAGGTATACGATATGCTTTCTTCTATGGTGATGGACTCAGATTTTGCTGACGAAAGAAAAGAAATTCAGAGACAAATTAAAAAGCTTGCAGAGATGTAAAAGGTTTTAAATAACACCTAATGACTCCTGATAAACTCTATCACGGGGGACAAGTTTATGCCCTCTACATTATACAATAAACATGGTGAATCACATAGGACATTTTCTTTTCTTGATACACCTCCTTTCAATAAAGCCTAATAGCGGAATGCTGATTAAAGGGCAGTCAAACGCCCGTTAGGCTTTCCCCTAAGGTTGCGGACTTAGGGAACCGTCATCTTATGTTACCTCCTAAAAATATAAAATGATAAATTTTCATCCCGCAAAGGATAGTGCACAGTATGGTGCATGGATTCATATCCGGCTATCCTTTTTCTGTATAGAGTTAGTTACGGAACAATATGCAGATTGACCGTCAAATAGCCGTAACAGTGGTTGGAACTGCATAGAGGGAACACTTACACCAACCACTAACGGGATATAGTTCAATGGTAGAACAAAAGTCACAATCATCTCTTTGAAAAAAGACTTATGTCCACGGTTCGATTCCGTGTATCCCGATTACCCCGACAGAGGTTCATCTGTCTGAATCCCTACCGCAGACGAAGCGGTTAATAAGGGACGTTGAGGAGGATATGCAACATGAAAAATATTATTCAGATTATCAAGGATGCTGGTCTTGAAATTACAGATGAGCAGAAAAAGACAATCGAAGATGCAGTGAAAGAGAATTACAAGAGTGTATCTGACTATGATAAGCAGACACGAAAAGTAGAAACTCTGACACAGGAACGTGACAACTTTAAAACACAGTATGAAACAGCGAAAGAGACTTTGGACGGGTTCGAGGGAAAAGACTTCGATGCGATCACAAGAGAACGTGATGAGTGGAAGACGAAAGCTGAGAATGCAGAAAAAGAATGGAAAGACAAGCTTGATGCCAGTGAAAAAGAGTACAACCAGAAGATTGAAGAAAGAGACTTCAATGACGTTCTGACAAAGGCTCTTGCGGGCGAAAAATTCAGTTCTGATTTTGCCAAGACTGGCATTATCAACATGATTAAGGATAAAGGCCTGAAACGTGAGGGCGAAAAGATTCTTGGTCTTGATGATTACATGAAAGAATTGAAAGAATCTCAGAAAGATGCTTTCGTGGCTGATGGTAAGACACCACCAGTATTCACTACACCTACAGAAAAAGGTGGAAGTGAACAGAAAGCAGAGCCGTTTGTTCCTGGAACTGTTTGGTAAAACCATACTGTGAACCGACTATCAATAGGAGATAGCCGTTGACCTTAAAGAATTAAAGGAGAACAAAAATGGCAGAAACAACAAGAATTACATCGTTAAATATGTTACTTGACCCAACCGGAAAAATGCTTCTTGCAGAAGAGTACGGAAAGGTCATTGAAAACGTCCAGAAGAACACTATTTCTGGAAAAATGAAGAATACCGAACTTTCCGGTGATCCATCAGCCGGAACCGTAGAAGCGAAAAGATTCGCAAATGCGACATCTAAGAATTATGGAACTGCCAGAGGTGCAGCTAAAGGTGATGGAGTAAAAGGAAAGCCGGTTACGATTCCGATTAATGTAGATAAGGAAATCGTAGAAGAGGTTGAACAGAAAGACGTATCTCTTCTCGGAGTAGAGGGACTTATCGCAAAAAGAACAGCAAACCATGCACTTAGAATGATCGCAGAACTCGACACTGAGTTCTTCAAAGTTGCCGGAGCAGATGCGACAGAAGTTGATCTGACAGGTATTACAGCTATTGAGGAACAGGCTGAAACCATGATTCAGCAGTGCGAAACCACCAAGAATGAATATGTGGACGGAGTACCTCGTTCTATGATGAACATGATCTGTACACCTAAATTCTACGGAAAAATCCGCACATATCTTGACAAGGTTACGGTTCCAGGTGTTGGCGTGTCTGACGAAGAGTTCTACGCTTATCATGGCGTAAAAACATTCTCATGTGTGCACATGCCGACAGACGTTGATGTGATCGTGATGGTGGATGGAGCTATCGCACAGCCTGTTAAATCCACACCATACAGCGCTGAGAAGATTCCTCTTTCAGAAGCATACGGCATCGAACTCTTTTACCATTACGGAACAAAATCTGTAATGCCAGACCTTATCTTCAAGAACAAGAAAGGTGAGTAAGCATGAGACAGTTTGAAGACTTGGAAACAGGAAGAATCTTATCAACCGAGAACGAAACGAGTGCTCGGTTGATGGAGAACAATCCACAAAAATATAAAGAAATTTCAGTTGGAAAGACTAAAGCCAGATCAAATTCTAGTAAACAGGAAAATTAGGTGAAACACTATGGCGTACACAGATTATAAGTTTTATACAAAAAAATTTTTTGGAAAAACAATTCCAGAAAGCGAATTTCGTGAATATGCAGAGCGAGCCAGTGACTGCGTAGATAGCTACACGATGGATCGCCTTGTCGATGGACTTCCAGAAAATGAGCGAGCAGAAACAAAAGTTCAAAAAGCTGTATGTGCAGTAGCTGATGAAATGTATAAGATAGATCAATCTAAAAAAGCTTCTATGGATGCCATAGGAACCATACAGAGAGAAGATGGGACGGTCGTAAATAAGACCGTCTCTTCTGTTTCTTCTGGAAATGAAAGCATATCTTACGCTAACGGGAACAGCCAGAGCAATCGGTATACCGTAGCAGCTACCAATGTGCAAGAAGAGAAAAAACTGCTTCTCGAAGCAGCGGTTAGCTATCTTTTTAACGTTACCGATGATAACGGAGTGTACTTGCTATATAGAGGGATTTGAACAATGGGAATTATTAAAAGATTATTTTGCAAACACAAAAAGAAAATCCATGCCGGAACGTATCCGGAAGATATCGGAAACGGGATAAAAGAAACAAGGCACATATGGAAGTGTGAAAAATGCGGTAAGAAGTTTTATTAACGAGAGGTGATACCAATGTATAGCAAAACCATAACTGTATTCAACAAATACACGAATCAGAAAGATGAAATATTTTGGTATCCGACCGTAATTAAAGGTGTTCAACTCATTGTTGATAAATCCGCAAACATCGAAAAGACAGGACTTGATACGGCTGACACGGCAACGCTCCATGTTTTGTATCGCATGGTATCAGATGAAAAAGTAGTAGCTGGAAAAAAGTATCTTGAGCCTAAAAAATGGGCGAAACAAATTAACGATACGCTTGGACATACCGTCACATTTGCAAGCGGTGACTTTTTCATTGAGGGCGAACATGATGAAAAGATGATAGCAGACGAAGATTATCAGAGCCGGAGAGATGGTGGCTTTTATGATTATATGAACAAAAATCACGACAATGTATTCTTAATCACAAATGTCGGAACATACACACTTATCCCACATTTTGAGATAGGGGGAAAGTAAATGGCACGTAGCAGAATGCTCCATTTTCCGAACATCTCGATAGTTGAAGCTGACATCAAAGTAAATGTGAACCTTGACCGATTCGAAAAGCAATTCCAAGATGCTCAACTTTGGTTAGATGAACAGGTATGGACAGGCACAAAAAAGTATATTCCACAAAGAGACGGGATGCTGATTGATACAACCAATACGCAGAACGAAGCTTTGAAAGGTAGTGGAAAGGTTTATGCCGGATATGGTCCTTACGCAAGATTTTTGTACATGGGAAAAGTCATGGTAGACCAGGAAACAGGTTCACCTTGGGCGAGACCAAAAGCAAAAAAGGTCGTGACAGACCGTGATATCCAGTTTTCGAAAGTGCCAAATCCTTTTGCAACAGACCATTGGTTTGATGCTGCTAAAGATGAATTTGGTGATACATGGGTAAAAGGAGTGAAGAAACGTGCAGGCGGTGGATAGTAAAAAAACAGTGAAATACGATGTTGACGGATACGACATTGTAACAAATGCACTTAAAGATTTGCTGAATGAGTATCCTGGATTGGAAACCGGAGAAGTGTTTAAATTCTCCACTCTGAAAGAAGATGATGGAATAGCATTCTATCCGGTATCCGGTGCGGTGATTGCACAGGAGAAAAAATCGGTAACAGGCAAGGTAAATCAGCTTTGCAACTACCCATTCTATATCGTGTACAGGACATCCCGTGATTCTCCGAATATGAAAGCGGATATCAAGGAATTTCTTGATAGTGTAGGTAAATGGCTGGAACGACAAACAGTCGTGATTGATGGCGAAAAGCATAGGCTTACATCTTACCCAATACTTACAGAAGAACGAAAAATAGAAGAGATTACAAGAATCACACCATCATATCTTGACAAGACTTACGAAAACAATGTGCAAGACTGGGTGATTAGTATGTCTCTTAAATACAGAAATGTATTCATAAGAACTAATTAACCGGACATCAATAGGAGATGTTCGCTGACCGTAAAAAGTTAACGGTAGAAAGGACTATAATATGGGAAATCTTAGCAGAGAAGCACTCGCACATTATCTGGACTATAGCTTCAAACAGACAGCAGCAAGTGCTACGTGGGAAATCCTTGGTGATGACATTGACGATATGTCGGTTGATCTGAACCCGGATACAGAGACAAAGAAGAACATTCTTGGTCAGACAAAAACCACAGATAATGGATATGAGCCGTCTATGGATGCAGATACATACTATGCAAACCCTGACAAAAAGCTGTATCCGAAGATTAGGGATATTGCAATGAAACGATTGAAAGGAGCGGACTGCAAAACACTTATGTTGGAAGTCCTTGTGGAAGATACAAGTGCAGAAAACCACCTTGCGTATGTCGAAGAGGTTATGGTAAAACCTCAGTCTTATGGTGGAGATACATCTGGCGTAAACATTCCGTTTAAAGTATCTTCTGACGGCAAGAGAACAGAGGGATATGTAAGTGCCGCTTCGCTTGCTTCTGGCAATCCAGAATTCACAGCCGGAACAATCCCACATAGTCTTTCTACAGGAAAAGAAGTACTGTAACGCTTTATTAACAGGAGGAATAATATGAGCAACAAGTTACCAAAAAAAAGAAATGATAGCGAACTGGTTATTAAGATAAATGATGGCCGAGTCAAAATTCCGATCAAAAACCAGTTTGGTGAAACTCTTGGAAGTATAGTGTTCGCACCGACTGACACTAACATTGTTGACAGATACGAAGAAGTCGTTCGATTTTGGAAAAATTACAAGATGCCGGAAGATGACAGCATTGAAGCTGCCAGAAAAGCAGAAAAAGAAATTTCAGAGAAAATGTCTTATTTGATTAATGGAGATGCAGAAAAAGCGTTTTTCCAGGTTCTCGGACCGTTTTCACCAATGGATGATGGAAGAATTTTCCTCGAAATTGTAATTGACAGTGTTGCAAAAGTCATTGAAACAAAACTGAACACAAACGTAACAAAGGTACAGCGCCGTGTAAATAAGTATGTGGCCAAGTACCATAACTAATGGATGTCTGGAAACTTCCGAAATCCGTTAAAGTAAACGGCAAAGAATATCGAATACGCTCAGATTACAGAGCCGTGTTAGATATTCTTTGTGCTATTAATGATCCCGATATAGTGGCCGGAATGTCAGAGGAAGAAAAAAACTTGGAGATATACACAACGATTCTGGCTATATTCTATGAAGACTTTGATAATCTTCCAACGGAAGACTGGGAAGAAGCTTTAAAGACGGCGAAAGAGTTTATTGACTGCGGATTTAAGGGAGATAAGAAAAAACCGCAACTTATGGATTGGAAAAAAGATGCAAAGATTCTAATTCCGGCCATTAATAAAGTGGCACATGAGGATATTCGTGATAAAGAGTACTTACATTGGTGGACATTCATGGGACTATTTATGGAGATTGGAGAATCTTTGTTCAGCACAATAACTAACATTCGTGAAAAAGTCTCGAAAGGGAAGAAATTGGATAGTTGGGAAAAAGAATTCTATTCTAGTAACAAAGAACTTGTTGACCTTAAATCGACACCAGAGCGAAGCGAAGAAGAAAAAGAAGAATTAAGAAGAGTATTCGGACTCGTAAATAATTAACCGGGTATCATGTGGAGATACCCGCTGACCGCAAATATTTAGCGGTAGAAAGGACAATACATGACAGAAGATGGAAGTATTGTTATTAACACAAAAATCAGAACTGATGGTATAAAGGCGGGTTCACAAGAAATTGAAGCCGGATTGCGAAGAGCAGCAGACAGGGTGGATAATTTGGGAACGTCTGCAAAAAACGCCATCAACAAGCAAATAGATGCTTTTGCAAAACTGAATAACGAATACATCGCACAAGAGCAAAAGGTAGAATCGTTACGCCAAAAGGTAGCATCCTATGCAAATCAGCGCATCCCAACCACGGAATACAAGGAAATATCCGACCAAATTTCAAAAGCAGAAGCAAAACTCAATCAGCTTATGTCATCACAGGAACGTTTTGTAGCAAACGGAGGGAAAAAGAACACTTCGACTTATAAAAAAATGCAGTATGACATAGATGAACTTGCAAACACTATTAAATACGCAAGGTCGGAGCTTATTGATCTGGAAGTTTCTGGAAAAGCCTTTTCGACTGGTGTGAACACCAAAGAAGCACAGGCAGACATGGAAAGACTTGCGACCGCAGAAAGAAAACTTGCTGATATGCAGAACCGATTAAACACATCGTATTCTGGCATTAAAAGCAAACTTGCAAGTTACGGTACTGGTTTGGTCTCTTTGAAGGAGAAACTTTTTGGTGTAAACAGTGCGAATAACAAAACAGCGAATTCAAATTCAAAATTAAGCAAATCCTTTAAAGATACAAGTAAATCAGCCGGATCAGCAAGAATGAGTATCGGAAGAATGCTTACGATGTCTCTATTGTTTAGCGGTGTTTTTCGAATTCTTAGTGCTCTTACACAAGGAATAATAGGTGGATTCAATAATCTTGCTCAATATTCCAAAACCACAAACGCAAATATATCTACTTTGTGGGGAAGTCTTGTAAGATTGCAAAATGCATTTGCTACAGCTTTCAGTCCGATTCTGACAGTTATCACACCGATACTGTCACATTTCATTGACCTTATCAGCACAGCCATAACCTATGTAGGAATGTTTTTCGGGTATCTTGCCGGGAATAAAACATACACAAAGGCATTGGCAGTACAAAAAGATTATGCTGCAAGTCTGGACAAGACCGCCAAGTCTACGAAGAAAGCCACAAAAGCAGCAAAAGACTACTTGTCACCGCTCGATGAAATTAATCGGTACACGACAAATAAGGATACCGACACAACACCGTCTGGATCCGGTGCAAACGGAACACCGATCAGCAAAATGTTTGAAGAAGTTCCAATAGATGCACCGCCGATTTTCGAAAAAATCAAGGATGTACTGGGGCAGATATTCCAACCATTTAAAGAAGCGTGGGAACGTGAGGGAAAGAACACAATTGATGCTGCTAAGTATGCATTGTCGGAGCTGGGAGCACTGGCAAAGAGTGTAGGCAGTAGTATGTTGGAAGTCTGGACGAATGGTACAGGCACACAGATACTGTCTACCATGTTACAGATCGCACAGGGACTGCTTACAACGGTCGGGAATATCGCAAGGCAATTAGATATAGCTTGGAATAAAAATGCCGTAGGAACGGCCATTATACAGGCTATAGCAGATGCTTTCCAAAAGGTACTTGATATCATCAATCGTCTTGTGTGGGATACGGCTCAGTGGGCGGGATCGTTGAACTTTTACCCGTTACTTAATTCGATTAAGAATTTGTTTGAATCTATGTCACCGCTGATAGAAGCTATTGGAAGTTTCTTAGAAAGAGTGTATACGAACATTATATTGCCGATGCTTACATGGCTGATAGAGAGCGGTCTTCCGGCACTTATTAATGTACTTGCTGGCTTGTTTAATTTTCTCGGTGAACATCAGTGGATTGTTGATGCCATTGGAGCTGCACTGCTTGGAGTCTTTGCATCATCGAAGATATCACCTCTTGTACTTGGAATAAGAAGTGCCATTATAAGTCTTATAGGCGTATTCACTGGTGCTGGGGGATTATCAGGAGCAATTTCTATGATCGTTACGGCTTTCGATGGATTTGCAGTTGCTTCAAATGTAATACCTATTGCCATTGCGTTAGCTGTTGCAGCTATTGTATTAATTATCACTCACTGGGATCAGCTTAAAGATACAATGGCAAAACTTATAGACTGGATAAAAGGAGTATTTGCCACTGACTGGCACGCTCAATTCGGAGTATTTGGAGATGTAGTGGAAGTTTTTCTTAACAGCTTTAAAGGGATTTTTAACAGCATTAAACAGATATGCTCTGGGTTTGTCACATTTTTAAAAGGAGTATTTACGGGGAATGTAGATATGGCGCTAAAAGGAATACTAAACATACTCCGTGGAGCTGCTAACTTAATCTACTCAATTTTTAAAGCACCTGTAAATATGGTTATTGCCCTTTTTAACGGATTGAATCGAGCAATTATTAATGCAATTAACGGGTTGGTAGACGGACTGAATCACATTAAAGTACCGGATTGGGTTCCAGGTATTGGCGGTAAAGGAATTAATCTATCCCATGCAAATTACACCAGAATTCCATATCTTGCACAAGGGGCAGTTATTCCGGCCGGAAATCCGTTTTTAGCGGTGCTTGGTGACCAGACAAAGGGAAACAATTTGGAGATGCCGGAAAATCTGTTAAGAAAAATCGTAAGTGAAGAAAGCGGTAAAGGTACAGGAATGATAAAGCTTGTGGTAAATCTGGACAGCCGTACTGTACTTGAACAGCTTATTAATACAGCAAAAGAAATGCAGATGTCCAATGGACAGAATGTATTCGAACTCGGGAGGTAGGTAAAATGGCACAGCAAGTGATTAAGATTAATGGTCGGACTATTCATCAGCCAGACACATTCAAATTCAGCTTTGCAACTACCTCTACAGAGGGAACAGAGCGATTAATGAGCGGAGTTATGTGCAATGAACCGATGTTCACGGTAGAATCTTACGCTTATGAGGGTAGCGACATAAGTATATCAGAAATGTCAAGTCTGCTACAGATGATTGTAAATCAGAGACAGGTGCAACTATATTATTTTTCCGTGTATTACGGAAGATGGAGAGAAGCACCGTTTTATGTCACACAAGGAAGCGTAGATATCGGGACATTAAAAGAGGGAGAAGAAAAGTACAAATCCCTTAGTTTTAACATAATCGGGGTGAATCCACTATGATACACATTAGCAATGCATATAAGAAAGCTATATACGGACGTAGTGACTGGTATCCATCTGCAAGGGTTACTTTCTTGGATGGCACAGTGCTAAATCTTGGCCGATCCGAATTTTTAATATCTGGCAACAACATTGTTGATGGAGCTGGTACACAAAGCTTGCCACTCGGTAATGTTGTGTCCAGAAAAATTACAGTAAAACTATACAACGCAGATGACAGATATAGAGTTCATAGCTTTCTCGGTGCAAAGATAACATTGTATAAGTCAATTAGCACGGATATAGGTGATCTGACTATAAAAAGTGGCACTTATACCGTAATTGACCCGGAAAGCTATGGGGATACTGTAAGCTTTTCTGCTTACGATGATGCATATAAGCTTGATCGTGATTACACGACACATTTAAAATACCCCCTCAAGCTGTCTGAAATATTGATAGATTCTTGCAGAACGTGCGGAGTACAGTTAGACACAGTGCATTTTAACGGAGAAGATATAACCGTAAAAGAAGCACCGACAAACACTACTCACAGACAGGTTGTTGGATTAATATCCATGATCGCTGGTGGAAATGCATGGATGAACGCAGACAACCATTTACAGATTACAGATTACGACATGACACTTTTTGATGGAATGACCGATCTTGATGGCGGGTGGTTTGATGATCCAAGGCAAAACTATGACGGCGGTCAATTTGAGACAGATGTCATCACGGAAAAGTATGCGACATATTCCGATATGTCTGGTGGAAGTTTTGGTGATGATATTAATGAATTTTTCTACGATGATCTTGACTGGAACAAAGAGTTGTACGCAAGCGGTTCTAACATGGACGGTGGCTATTTTGACGATGGATTAGAGATGTTAACGGATGATTCTTACGGGATTATGTATCGTTCGGTAGAACGAAAACAGAGAAATCCTTATCACTTAATATCAAAGCAACATGATGGATTCCGGCTTAGAGACGGACGTACATTAGGCGTTCATTCGGTAGATACGGAAGAGGCAAGCGGATATATTCTTTCCGATGCCACTACTTACTACGCAAGTGGAAACAATGCCGATGATGGAACATTTGAGCTGGCTGATAATTTCCACTTTTTAACGCAGTGGAAGATCGGGTTAACAACCGGAGTTGAAAACATAAAGATTACAGGCGTGCAAACAACGGATAATGAAAACACATATACTTACGGCACTGATGGGTACATTTTGTCAATAGAAAATTCGCTTATTGAAGATAAAAATCTTCTCGTAAATACAGTTGGGGCAAAGCTTGTAGGATTAACATTTATGAATTTTTCTGGTGAACATTTATCTTATCCTTTGGCAGAGTTTATGGATCTTGCCTATGTGATTGATCGTGCCGGAAAGACGAACAGGACGATTCTTACAGACATTACATTTAACTTTCTTGGATTTACTCAACTTAAATGCTCGGCTGAAAATTCTGTGAGAAACAGTAGTAAATACGTAAGCGCAGAAACCAAAGCTATTCAAAAATCTTCGGAAATTACCGAAAAAAAAATCAGTAAATATGATGAAGCCGTTCAGTCCCTTACAGCCTTAATGACACAGGGAATGGGATTTTTTAAGACTGAAGAAATCAAAGAAGATAAATCAGTTATATTTTATCTCCATAACAAAGAACGGTTGGAAGATTCGAACATTATCTGGAAAATGGTTGGTGATGCATTTGCAGTGTCTACAGATGGTGGTAAGACATGGAACGCCGGGTTGGATTCTAATGGCAATGCAGTAGTTAATGTACTTTCCGCTGTAGGTATTAACTGTGACTGGATACATTCTGGAACTCTGACGCTTGGTGGTTACAACAACACAAACGGGCATTGCGCTATCGAAAATGCAAGTGGAAAAGTTGTCGGAACATTAGGGGTAAACGGATATTACTCAAATGATCCGAACGACAAATATGCCATTAGGATAAATAATGGATACGTTGAAATATATGGTGGAAAAGGTACACTGGTCGGAATAGTAGAATATGTAAAATCTGCAAGCGATGGTTCAGAAGGATTGAGTATGTATGCATATGGTGGTAGTGGACATTCTTCTGTAATCCTTAAAAATAATGGAACTACCGAGATATGGGGCAATTCAATTAGCATTAATACAGACAAGCTTATAACTGGAGGAAGACAAACAAAAACTGGACGTGCAGTATTCTCGGATGGAAGTTACTTAGATTACAAAAACGGGAAATTGGTCGGTGGAAGAACAGCAAGCGGTACGATACTTTAAGGAGAATGATATATGACAAAAACAGAAAGTGCGGTTCAATGGGCTATCAGAATAGCCAACGACAACAGGCATGGCTACAGCCAAGCGAATCGTTGGGGCAATCCAGACTATGATTGCTCATCACTCGTAATATCTGCATGGCAACAAGCCGGAGTTCCAGTAAAATCAAATGGAGCTACTTACACGGGAAATATGTACAATGTTTTTCGTGCTTGCGGATTCACTGATGTAACGGCAAGCTGCAACAGAGCCACTGGTGCCGGAATGCAAAGAGGGGATGTACTGCTAAATGTTAGATATCACACTGCAATGTACATCGGTGGTGGCCAGATGGTGCAAGCATCATCTACAAGAGGACATCCAGAAGCCGGGGATCAAACGGGAACAGAGATATGGGTGTGCAGATATTATAATTATTCGAGAGGATGGAATTATGTACTACGTTATACTGCCGGTGGAAATTCGGGTAGCAGTGGAGGACAGGAACCAATACAACCGCCATCCGGAGTTTCGCTTGTACAGTGGATTCCTGGATAGAAAGGAGAATATATATGGCAATTCAAATGCGTAGGGGGCAATTAAAAGATTTTGATGCAAACAAGATGCTCCCCGGAGAATTTGCAGTTACTATAGACGAAGCTGTAGAAGATCAAAAAGTTTTTATATGCTTTTCCGCAGGGACAATAAAAGAACTGGCTACAAAAGAAGATTTTGAAGCTGATTTAAAAAGCATACAGCAAGCCATAGAAGATGCGAATAATGCATCGAAAAAAGCACAAGATGCTATAGATAAAGCTAATCAAATTGTGGCCGGGAAAGTCGGTATCGATGACACACAGACCAGTACGTCGACTGTATATTCTTCACATAAAAGTGATGAAATATATGTAAAGAAAACAGATTATGATAATCTTGTGAAAAAAGTAGAGACGCTGGTAGATGATTTGTCTGACGCAATAGTAAGTAGGTGATAAAATGGCAGATGTATATATAGAAGAATTAAATAAAGCTGATAGCCTTTCGGATGAAGCTACTGTCTTACTCCACACCAAAAACGAAGATTTGCAACTAACTATCGGAATGCTGAAAACTTTAATGACAGTAGAAAAAGCCATAAAGCTTGCTGCTCCGTTTTTGGTATCTATAACAGGAGATGCGATTGGGAACGGAAATACAGATGGTAGAGAGACGCTTACAATCGAATTATCGAACATAAAAGCTTCGAGTTTGAAGAATAGTATTAAAATTAATGGCACAAATTTTGATGGAACAGAGGGAATTACTACAGAACGATGGGGCGCAGAAAGAACTGTAACGATCGGTGGATGTGAAAGAAAAGTAAACGGAGAAACAGATGTTAATTTTCCGGCAAATGAAGTTTTCTCCGGATCCGGACAACCTTATGTCCCGACAGCCGGAGGGAATATGACAGGAAACCTAAAAAGGGAAATAAATGAATCAAGTTATAATTTGCTTGAAGCAACTACAGAAAGCGAAGAATCTGGCGTTTCAGTAAAATTAAAAGTTGGTGATATTAATGCAAATATTGTTATTCAAAGTCTTTCACAACCTTATTGGCATAATGGAGTAAATTTAAAAAAAATACTTACAGAAGACGATATCTATGAACTTGAACGGAGAGTTTCAGAACTTGAAAGCATGGCCACACAAACATTAGCAGTAGCAAAGGAGGATGATGCAAATGGCTAATGAAAATTTAAAAGCGCAGAAAATATACGGAAAATACATAAAAGAACTTCCACAAGTCACAGAAGTGAACGATACGGACGATATTATCATAGAAGATTCTACTCCAATAACAAGCAGAGCAAAGCTAGGAGTTCTGTTTGATTCCATTAAAAAAAGAATTGCATCTACTTGGAGATTTACAGAACTAGACAACCAAACTATCGTGGAATATGCTAGTAAGTTAAATGAAAATATACCGAATATTAAGGCTGGATCCATAATAAAAACAATAGCTGCTAACAATGATTCTGTAGCTGTTTTTACCGATGATGATGTCAATAAAATGTTCGGAACGTCCGGTTCTACAAACGAAAATACCACAGTTGTTTTTTCAGATGCGGATTCTAACGCAACTCAATCAATACACCTTGATGGAACATCGTATCTTAGCAATAAATGGTATGCTACATACTCAAAAGTGTTCTCAGGCTCAACAGCCGTTCGGATTAACTATATTATTGTACGTGCATAATTATTTGCAAACAAATACAGCTACTGTTAATACATGCCCGTTTACATATCCACTACCATACGCCAATATGTTTACGTTTTCTTCGGAATCAACTTGATCCGATATTACATCATTAGTCTGTGTATATGGTTGCTGAGCCTTAGCCAGAAGTGTGAGTTGTGGAAAGCATCCAGAAAACTGCTCACCAACATATGTTTTTATTTAACTCAGAAAAATACGGGAACGATATTTTTTAGGACTTTCTCCATAATTATAGTATCTTTATAGAAAGGGAATTAAGTGATTATGAAAAAAATGAGTGAAGAGACCATTTGCGAAGCAGTCAAAAGCTGTGCCTACGGTTACACGGTAGACGAATTGGCAGAACACTACAGCATGGAAAAATCAGATGCAGAAAAGTTTGTGAAAGATCATGCATCAGAGATTGAGGAAACGAAAGAATATTTAAAACAGGAGGGATATATTGAATAGGGTAGTCGATGTTTCTGAACATAACGGGAACATCGACTGGACAAAAGTAAAAGCATCTGGCATTGTAGGCGCTATCATCAGATGCGGATATGGACAAGATCAGACCGGACAGGATGATAAAAAATGGCTGAGAAACGTATCTGAATGTGAGCGTCTTGGTATTCCTTACGGTGTATATCTGTATTCTTACGCAAAGACTACGGGTGCAGTACAGGGAGAAATCAACCATGCATTAAGACTTTTAAAAGGACATTCTCCGGCATGGCCTGTATATTTCGACAGCGAACAGCCGGGAACACAGTCCGTTGCAAAAGCCAATGCAAAAGCATTTTGTGACGCAATGGTGGCACATGGATATAAAGCCGGAATCTATGCATCTACATCTTGGTACAAGAACTATATCGGTCAGACATGGGGATATTCTCTGTGGATTGCATCTTACGGCTCTAAATCTGCCGGAGTAAACGGAATTGATATGTGGCAGTACACATCGAAAGGCTCTATTCCTGGAATACCTGGAAATGTAGATGTAAACTATCTCTATAAGGATTTGGGCGGTATGGTAACTCCGGTACAGAAACCAACTGTAGCACCGGCACCTAAACCGGTAGATGAATCCTGGAAAGGTGACAAGAGATATTATCTTAACAATTCCCGTGTTGGAGAATGGCAGAAAGCCATGAACAAAGGGTTTGATACTAACGCACTGTCTGTTGATGACAAATTCGGTGTCGGCTCACAGAATTTTGCTAAAACGCATATCTTATGGTCCGGCCAGACACACAACTGTATCACGGCTATCAGATGGCTTAGACGTACCCTCAGAGACGTATATGGTTTTACAAAGCTGTCTTACAATGAGGGATGGACAGACTACCTCGGGAAGTGCGTTGAAGTATTCCAGAGGAACAGAGGACTTACACCGGACAGAAAAGTAGGACTTATCACGACCTACTGGCTCTTATCCGGCATCGTGAAATAAAATTAAGAGCAAATATTCTTTACATACAATACCAAAAATCCCCACTGCTGATTACTTGCCAGTAGTGGGGATTTTTTCTTTTTCTATAAAATGATAGATTGGGAGCAGAATTCCGATATATCCTTTTTTGTACATGACATTCATTAGTGATTTCATTCCAATTGCGCTTTCGATAGAGCTTTGAATGGAAATTATATCATTTATCCTGGTCCCATGCATCGGTTTTAATTTTAGAACAACATATTGATTTGTGCATAATGAACCATCTATCATAACCATTAATCCAATTTCACTATATGCATGTATGATTTTATCGGAAACTTCCTTGATTTTTTCATCCGATACAATTTGACTTATGACAGAATCATTCGTAAGATTGTCAAATCGTTTTTCGTTATATTTTACATTTCCACCTGTTACATCGTCTGTATAATTTTGCTCTTTGTCCAGTTCGCAATTTGCAACACACAAAGCAGCGAAAGCAGTAGAAAAATCCTTTATATGTTCATTATCCTGCTTCTCACTTTTGTTAATATGTTCAGATGGAATCTCTATATTATCTATCTTAATTTCTTTTTCTGAAACAGTTTTCCTTTCGACATCCAATTTGTTTAAGTCTTCGACAAGAGTTTTGTACTCATTTTCAAGAACAGCATTGGCACGATCGGTTAGAGATTTTTCTTTTGCAAGATGATATATACAATTATCAAATTGCAAAGTGTCAGTGTCTTTTTTCTTGTCTTTTTTTATCAAATATGAGAATAGATATGTTAACCCGCCAAAAAATGCTATATTTATTATGAATAAGAATATAGTACCAATTATACCATTTTCTTTCACGCACATTGTCCAGTTTGCGAAAAGATTAATCGTCTGAAAGAGCGTTAATATTCCAAAGAAAATTTCTGCCAATACAAGAATTGTAATTTTAAATCCAGGAGAATCATGTTGTACAGAAGCTTTCTCTGAATTCTTTTGAAAAGTATAGAGCCTTTCTTTCCTTTTTTTCTTCCTAAGTTCTTTCTTACGCTTTTTAGCACGTTTCTTCTGCATTTTTCGGTTGTAAGCAGTTCTTGTTACAGCACGCTTTATGTAATGATATTGGCTCGGACGCATTTCAACAGCTCCTTATTATCTTTTTAAGAAGTATATAGTATGCTATGATTATATTCTATTAAGTATTTTTCTTTTCTTTTCTTCGAATTCTTGCTTATTGATTGCTCCACAGTCAAGAAGTTCTTTTAATGCTTTTAGCTGATTTAGATCATTTGCAACTTCTGCGGTAGATTCTGGTTTGTCGCTTATCTTTTTGTTTAGAAAATCCATAAATTCTTTATATCTTTTTTTGTAATCTTTTCCTATAACCGAAAGAAGTAAAGAATTTGGATCATTTTTAACCGTCTTCTTCCAGCCTTTGTCCATCCATTTTATTTGCTTGGCCTGTTCTCCTGGAATTATAAATTGTATATATCCAGGCCCCCACCAAACACTTGGTTCTTTGCATGTTATACCGCTAATGTTTTGATAATAGAATTTTCTCCCTTGTTTTCGAGAATCTGTTACATACATAGGAATAATCTCTACATATTCATCACAAGCAACAAGTTTCCCGAAAAAGCTATCTAATTCCAAGACCTTTTTATTCTGCATATAAGTACCTCCGCATACATAGTATGCTATCTTCTTAATACCGCAATCACAACTCCAAACCTTACCCATTGTTCCATGTCTTCAAAACTATTCGGATCAACTTCTATGACATCACCGAAGCCGTTGATCGGGACTAACTTTGTCTTACTTCTCTGTACATACCGCCTTATATACGCACGTCCTGTTTCTTTGTGTATAATAATCACGGTATCCCCGTTTCTTGGTACTCTTTTGGATATGCAAATGATATCACCCTTTACATATACAGGAAGCAAGTGGTTGCTCGTTATCTTTATACCACAATGTAACGTCTCACCGTACTTTTTTATGTATTCCGGGCAGTATATCCGTTCTTCGTGTGAGGAATCCAATATCATACCGTCAGCCATCTCACCAGTGGGGCATAGAACATCCAACATGTTTTCTGGATCCGTTTCCAGCACTTTCATAGAGAGTTCATAGTCCATCTTACCAAGAATATACGCACGTTGCCTGTCGGTCAATTGCCTGTACTTTCCCAATACCTCGTATTCCTTAGAAGAACACCCTAAGAGATCAGGGATAGGTTTGTGCGTTAGTTCCGACAACCTTAGTGCTAAGAAAACGTCAAGATTATTAGTCTTCCGTGAAATGATGTTTTTGTATGTGGACACAGACACACCCAGCATCTTAGAAAAGAGAACTTGCGTAAAATCAAGGCTTTTCCGCTCTTCTTCGATGTTATGTGCAAAGTTATTCAACATTTCCTCTTTCGTTAACATTATGTCACATCCTGTCGAAAAGGCTAATATCTTGGCTATTTTTCATTCTTTTTAATAAGAAAAATACGATATTTTAGCCAACATCTTGACTATAGTTTCGAGTTATAATCTATATAAATATTACATGTATAATTATAAAATAAAAATGGCACTTGTCAAGCCATTGATAGGAGGTAATCTAATGGGAAAGGACGAAATGAACAGCAAGAGCAGCAAAACATGGACTGATACTTATGAAAACGAAATCAAGCGGATGATAAAAGGCATCCGTGACCCTCGCTTAATGCGGTACATCTATCTTATTGTAAAAGATGCTATCAGTGAAAACATTGACAGATAGCAAACATATGTTCTACAATGTAGGTAATCGCTACTGGAATGAGGTGTCGGGATATTGGAGGGATTTATGTGGACGAAAAGAAAACCATAGAAACGTATCAAGATGAAGTTATAAAATTAATAAAAAAAGTAAAAAATCCAAAATGGTTAACTTACATATATGCTTATGTAAAAAAATTCATTGAATAATTAGCAAAAAAAGAAAGACAAGGACTTGCGCATTGCCCTTGTCTTTCTTTTTATTTTTCTTTTTCAGAAATCATGTCCACTAAATGTTCTAAACTTTCCCAACCTTTTTCATCCAATCTTGCCAAAGCTGAAATAAGTCGGCATTTAAAATCATTTTCGTCTGCTTTTTGAAGATCTGATAATAAATTAGAAATCTCAATTGCTTTTGGATTATCTATCAGCATATCTCCGTCACCAGTTCTCAGCCATAATTCATTTATTCCATATTCCTTACAAATTAATGCGATTGCCGCATCACTTGGAATGCTGCGCCCCATTTCATAAGTTGCCACTGTGTTTCGCTTCACTTTAATTCTGTCTGCAAATTCTTGCTGAGTAACATGAAAATAATTCCTGACTTCTTTTATTCTGTCTTTCGTGTTGTTCACCTCCTATCTGTAAATCTAATATAACACAAAATGTTGAAAAAATCAACATTAACTATTGACAAATGTTTTATACCGACATATAATTGTTTTAGAATCAACAAGGAGGTGATAGCAAAAATGAAAAATAAAATTATTGAATTATCAGTAATGGCGGTATTCTTTATCGTTATTTCAAGGAAATTTGACGATATAGATAAAAAGCTTATGCAGATTAAAGAAAGTTACAACATTACCGGGAAAAAGCTTACTTATTAAGTTCAATAATTTCTTTTACTAAATACTCAACAAGAACCGGGATTGATTCGTTTATTGCTCTTGACATTGCAATATCAGCACCGTATTTATCCAGATATTTTTCGTAGCAATCAGAATGAGATTTCTTGTAAATCCCGATTGCAGAATCTGATATCATCTGTGCCAGTTTTTTAGAATCGATTTCCATTATAAGAGTACCTCCTTGGTATTGATACAAGGAGTATAGCACAGAAAGGAAGTGAGTGCATGAGTGAGAAAGAAAAAAAGATAGTTGAGAAGATAAAAAAGGCAATGCCTAACTTATCTGAATTTGACAAAGGTTATTTTCTTGGAAAAGTAGAAAGTCTGGCAGATGAAGCAGAAAAGAAGCCGGACGCTCCGGCGAAGAAAACATAAGGGGTGCCGGAGTACATAACAATTAAATACAGGGAGGTGACAACATGGAACAGGACAAACTTTTAAAAGTAGATAAAACCATCGAAAAACTGTGTGACTTTTTGCAGAGAGAAACAGAATGTGTTGCATCTATTTATGAAAGTCAGGAATTGACCGAAATGACAAAAGCTCTGGCCGAGCTGATGTCTGCCAGAGCAAAGTTTAATTAGTTTTCCTTTTCACTAAGGTCAACTAATTTGTTGTAGATTTCCTGCATGAATTCAGCAACACGTTCTCCACCGTCTTTATTCGCAGAAACGTTGGAGTTTGAGAGTTTGGCTACAGTAATCTCAACTGTTTTATTGATTAAATCTTGATTTCTGGTCATAAAATACTCCTTTCTGGATTACTCGGCATGGCAGTGCCTGTATGAATAGTATAGGAGAATCCAGAAGAAAAGACAACATGCAATGGAAGAGCCAAGAGTTGAAAGGCTATGGAGCTGAAATGTTAAGCACTGAATGTAACTGAGACGGAAATGATAAGCATAGATGTGAAAAGAAATGATATGGCTTTGTGACGCTTAGCACGGATAAGAAGAGTAGCAGATCAGCATGAACAGACACGAAAAGATAAGAAATTGAAGAGAGAAGCTCTGAAACGGAGACGAGAAGAAAAGCGCAGCACGGTTTGGAAAAGGAAAAGCACAGAAAAGCATGGTAAGAAATGAAAGGGCAATGCGAAGCATAGAACGGAAAAGGAAGTGAATGGCGAGGCGCAGCTAGGGAAACGAAGCGAAAAGCTTTGAAGTGGAAAAGCTGAGCACAGTTTCGACAAGGAAGCGAAGAGCGTAGAGTGGTAAAGCAACCAGAACAAATTGAAAAGGAGAAAACAGTATCATGAAAGAACTAAAAGTAAAAATCACGTTCACTGAGGAAGTATTAGGTTCTCAGTGTGCGGATAAGGAGATTCACCGGACTTATATTGCATCCAAAGCACCGGACGCACCGTCCCGTGAGGACGAAGTAGCAACACTTGGTGTAGATGCAGTGGAAGAGAAATCAATGACGATTTTCCACAAATACGAAGACGGAAAGCCGTTCGTATATGACTACCAGGTAAAAGGAATGTTTAAAGATTCTTGCGGAATGCTTCGCAAAGTCAAGGGCAGTGAATCATCAAAAATTAAAGCGTACAAAAAGGAGATTGACGGTCTTATTTTTGTGAAAGAGCGCAAAATACCTCTGATTTTTGACGGTGATATGGGAACGTGTCAGAGACCGCTCCGGGCAAATACACCACAGGGAGAAAGAATATCCCTTGCATGTTCAGAGACTGTTCCGGTTGGAACAACGATGGAATTTACCGTTCAGTGCCTGGAAGACAGTCATGTAAAAGTCATAAAGGAATGGCTTGACTACGGAGAATTAAGAGGATTTTCGCAGTGGCGAAACTCAGGTAAAGGGCGCTATGTTTGGGATGAACTGGACAAAAACGGGAACATCATTGGAGGTAATAACGTACATAAAAAGGTGAAAAAAACAGGTACGAAAGGCAGTAAAAAAGCCTAAAAATATTTATTTTTCAATGTATTCAAATTATTGGAAAGGTAAATGCGAAAATGGTAGTTGATTTTTGACCAAATCGCAAGCCACTTAGCAAGCCACAACCCTTGAAAAATAAGGGCAAAACGGTAACTGGTCGCAAGCCAAACGTCACTCAGATAACAATCAATTAACAAGCCAAAATTAAAGAAATTTTAAAAAAATCGAAAATTTTGACAAGCCAGTTGACAAGCAAATGACAAGCTAAAACCCTTGAAAAATAAGGCAAAACTGCTTGTCAAGCAAAAACGGTTAGCAAGCCACACGACAATCCATTAACAATCAATTCGCAAGCCAGTTGACAACAATAGAAGAATATAAAGAAGAATAAGAATAAAAAGAATATAGATATATGTCAGACGCAATCGGTCTGACGATAAAAAGGACATAAAAAGTGCCCCGCTGGTACCGACATACCAGACAGGGCGGTGTACCGCTAAAGAACACTTAGCGAATACAGGTTGATTATAACACATTCTCCTGTAATTCGCAAATCTGAAGAACAGGAGGAAAAGCACACATGACAATGGCAACAGAGATCATCCGCAAGTTGAAAAGAAAAGTAATCTTTTGGCGTTGCTTATGGTTTGTCACATTCATCGCAATGCTGATACTTATGATCGGGTAGGAGGTAGAGAGCATGGAAGACAAGCTTAACTACTACAGGATAGCACTTGTGATTACGCTATACGCATTGGCGGTTATGATAGCCGGATGTGTATAAAAAAGAGTGCCGATGGAAAATCCAATCAAGCACTCAGAAAAACATTCAAGAAAATTATAACACATGAAAGGGGATTTGAACATGGGAGAAGAGAAAAAAGATAGCTTACAGAGCGTAGCCGATGCAGTGGCAGATATCGTGAGCGACTACGGAAATGCAGTATACGGATATGCCTACCTGAAAGCGCAACTGGACACACTGAAAAGATATGTCTGCCAAAACATCTATATTGAGCGAGACGTGATTTTAAAACTGATGGGGTGGAATGGAGATGGAGAGCATTAAAGGCTATGACCATTGGAAGACCATACCGCCGGAGCCGGAAGAAGAAAAACAGGAATACTGCACATGCTGTGGAAGACCTGTATACAGTGGTGACAGCTTATACACATTTGACGGGCAGACGCTATGTGAAGAATGTGTGAAAGAGATCATAGGAGGAAAAGAAGATGGCAGAGATATGGATGATCTGCAAACCGGACTTGGAATACCGTATCGGGGCATATGCCTATGAAACAGATATGGACAAGGCTTATGTGCATAAGCTTTCCGACAAGGTGGCAGAAAAAAATAAGTGCAAAACAATCGTGAAAGAACTTTAGGAGGAACCGCAATGCAGAAATTAGAATTAACCGTAAACCAGACGATGGGGGTTATCACCGGAAACTTTGAGGACATCAAAAAATCTCTTGAAACAGAGATGGCAGTGTATGAGACAAAGCAGTTTGCGGAAGAAGACAAGCAGAAAGCCAAAGGAGATTTGGCAGACCTCAGAAAGCTGAAAAAGGCAGTGAACGATCGCAAGGTTGAAGTGAAGAAAGAGTACATGAAGCCTTACGAAGTGTTTGAGGGCAAGGTGAAAGAGCTGATCGGAGTGATTGATAAACCTATCGCACTGATTGATGGACAGGTGAAAGAGTTTGAAGCGAAGCGTGTAGAAGAGAAAAAAGCAGAAATCCAGAACCTGTACAACGAATTGGTGGAAGAAGAACTGCATGACTACATGCCGTTGGAAAAAATCTACGGTGAGAAGTGGACAAATGCATCCACCACGATGAAATCTATCCGGGAAGAGATAAACTCAAAGGCTATGCAGACCAGACAGGATATTGCAACCATTAAGGCCATGAAGTCCGAAAAAGAGGAACAGGCGTTGAACCTGTACATGGAGAACAACAACCTTGCTCTTGCTATCCAGATGATTAACCGCTACGAACAGGAAAAAGCGGAAATCTTACGGAGAAAAGAGAAAGAGGAACAGGAAAGACGTGATCGTGAACTCGAAAGAGAACGTGAGAGGGTAAGAGAAGAAGAGCGCGCCAGAATCCGTGAAGAGGAAAGACTTAAGGCAGAAGCGGAACAGAAAGTCATCGACCAGATTAAGACGGTGGACGAAGTGAAAGCAGCGGAACTCACAACGGAAGATTCGAAGACAGTAGTATTTACGGTTAAGGCTACGGATGCCGAATTGGAAGAAATTGAGATGGCATTAACTTCTCTCGGCGTCTACTTTGAAAGGAAAGATGTGTAATGGCAGAAGAGAAGAAAGAGCAGAAGACAGAACAGAACAAGCGAAATCTTGATGTTACAGAAAAGCTTTCAGAGATTCAGACAAGAATGAATGTACCAAAAGACAAATATAACAAATTTGGTGAGTACAACTACAGAAGTGCTGAAAGCATTTTGGAAGAGTTCAAAAAGTATAGCAGAGAATACAATGTTCTTCTCACGATACATGACGAAATAACAGAGATAGCCGGAAGAGTGTATGTGAAAGCGGTCGCAATATTCAAGGATTGTGAAACTGGTGATGAAATTTCTGTTCCAGGATATGCACGGGAGCCAGAGACGAAACCAAAGATGGATGAATCACAAGTGACTGGATCCGCATCAAGCTACGCAAGAAAATACGCCATGAACGCATTGTTTCTTCTAGATGATGTTAAAGACCCGGATACAAACGAATATGCAAAGCAGACGGGAGCCGATAAAAAGAGCGGTGGAAATAAAGAACCGAAAGCCAATGACGGAAAGATTACGCAAGGACAGATAAAAGAACTTCGGAAGATATTTGAAAAAAACAAAATTGATGAAGTAAAGGCTATAGCCGGATACAAAGTACAGAAGATTGAAGAACTGACACAACAACAGTACGGATGGTTCCGGGATAATCAGGAAGAAGCCAGAAAGATGTTTGGTGCGTAAATGGACTATACAGGGACTTTTGACAGCTTAGCGGTGGATTTTGCCACCAACAAGCAAAAAGCCAGTCTGACGATAAATGAAGACGCTAGGCAGGCATTTGAGAACCTTAGAGGTAAGCAGATTGCAATAACAATTAAGGCATACAAGAAAAAAAGAAGTCTCGATGCAAACTCTTACTTTCATGTATTGGTTGGAAAGATTGCAGATGTGACCGGGAACAGCAAGGTGTACATAAAGAATAAGCTGATAGCGGAATATGGACAGTATGAAACGATTAATGGTGCATTAGTTCCACTCCCGTTGGACGATGATATAGACGCATACAATGTGGAATTTGTTCATCTGCAACCCACATCGAGGACAACCACAAATCAGAAAGGAAAAGTATTCCGGGTAAACCTGGTAATGCGAGGTTCACATACTTACGATACCGATGAAATGTCAAAATTGATTGACGGGACTGTGTACGAAGCGAAAGAACTTGGCATAGAGACTATGACACCGAACCAAATCAGCGAAATGAAAGAAAGATGGGGTGTGAAGATTGGCGAAAAGACTTAAAAGTGTATTCACTGACGATATGGAACACTGCTACTTCACGGGAAGTCCAAACTGTCACAGACACCACATTTTCTACGGCCCGTACAGAAAAAAATCGGAAGAATACGGATTTGTGATTCCGTTAGCACCACATTTACACGAATTTACGCCAGAAAGCGTACACGGGAACCCGAACAAGGGATTGGACTTAAAACTTAAGCAGATGGCACAGAGATATTTTGAAGAACACTACGGAACAAGAGAAGAGTTCATACAGGTGTTCGGAAAGAACAGGTTGTAGCTAAATAAATATAGATTCATGTGGCAAAAGGAACTATTAACAGGTTCTAACGCATATCATCTCACCCATTCGATATGCACAGCACAAGATATTGTATCACGGCCGGAGAAGCCACACTCCGGCAGAAAGGAGAAAAGCGGTGGGAAAGAATAGAGAGACGGCAGAAAGCTATTTTATCCGAATACCGGATGGACATAGAAACGCAATACAACGTCCGTACAACATGAATGTTGATAGAATCTTTCGAAGAATGATAGAGCATGCGAATAACAATGGTGACTGTATTGTGAATATTGGAGATGGTGTATTCAGACCGATTCCAGGTGATCCGGTAGATGAAAAAGCATTCCATGAATACATTGGGAAAGAATTACATAGAGCCAGAGCGATCCAGTATAAACGGCTCTGCATGAAGCAGACGTTTGAGAGTTGGAAAAAGATAGGTAGGGATTACAATGCATTACATTTTGATGGTGAAAGGCAAACTGAACAACATGAATGATTATATCCGTGCGCTGAATACCAATAGGTATAAAGGAGCGGATATGAAGAAAGATAATGAATCCCGTGTGATACAAGCCATATATGAGCAATTTGGAAGATTGCGAATAACAAGAAAGGTACGGATGCACTACCGATGGTATGAGCCAGACAAGAGACGGGACTTGGATAATGTGAGCGCATTTGGACGAAAGTGTATCCAAGATGCATTAGTAGATACCAAAGTCTTACAGGACGATGGATGGAAAAACATAGTGGGATTCACGGATGAATTCTATGTTGATAAGAAAAATCCGAGAATTGAGGTGGATATTGAAGAGGTGTGAGCGATTACATAAAACTTAGCAGAAAAATACTGGACTGGGACTGGTATACAGACGTAAATACATGCCATCTGTTCTTGCACATGCTATTAAAAGCGAATTGGAAAGACGCGAGCTATCGTGGCGAAGAGATAAAAAAAGGATCATTTGTTGCATCGATAGACAAATTGGCAAAAGGAACAGGAATGAGCGAAAGCAAGGTAAAGACAGCATTAAAGCACCTGGAAAAGACGGGAGAAATCACATGCAAAAGTACCAACCGATATACCGTATATACGGTGAATAACTACGCAAGATACCAGACCGAACAGAAGAATGAAAAAAAAGATAAGCCGATAAGACAGGAAGAAAAGCCGGAGAAAGACAATGGATCCGTTGAAGCTGTCATAAAAGCTTGGAACGATTTGGAAAGCTACGGGATAAAACCTGTAAAGAAGATAGAAAAGACTTCCAAGAGATATCAGAATTTACAAGCGAGATTAGAAAGCAACGGATTGGATGATGTCTTGAAAGCAGTGGACAATGTGAAGAAAAGCAAGTACTTACAAGGAAAAGTGAAGAACTGGAAGATAACATTCGACTGGTTCGTGTTGCCAAACAACTTCACAAAAGTGTCTGAGGGACAGTACGAGGATAGCGGACAAGAGAAAAAAGGATTCAATAATTTCGATGGGCGGAACTATGACATGAATGATTTAGAGAGAAAGCTTATCACATAGGAGGAAGAATATGGCAAAACCGGATGGATGCACTTATCCAAACTGTTTTATCTGTCCTTTGGCAGACTGTAGTTGGGCGAGTGCTAAAGCTGAATTACCTGGAGAAACAAAGAAAAAGCGGAGGATAGTAAGACGTAGCAAAAAGAACGATGTTCGGAGGTGACTTTGTGACAAGACAGGAACAGGCTATTGAGAATTTTAAACGGAAACCACATTATGCGGATCCGTATGAATATTGGAAAAAGAAACAGGAGAAAAGAAGAAACGAAAGTTTTGGTTTAGGAGGGATAGAAAGTGAATAAAAAAGAAGTACTGGAAATCAGAAAACAGTTCACACCGGAGAATTGCTCGATCACCCGTATAGCCGGATGCTATGTAGATGGAGAAAAAGAAAAGCGCATGGAAAGAGAAGAAGCGTTTCTTTCACTGCCGGAAGAACAGGCATTTAAGTATTTTGACATCTTCAAAAAGACGTTATCCGGGAAAATCGGAAAGAACCTGTTGAACCTGGACTACAAACTGAAAGAAAGCAGAAGTAGCGACCCAGAGGGCGAAGAACATGAACTGTTGATGAATCTGAGGGAAAGCAAACTGAGAGACCCGGCATTACTGGACGAATTCTACGAAAAGATTCTTACGTCTTATGACTGCGCTGAGAATTACTACATCGTACTTATCCATGCAGTATATGACGTACCGGGAAAGACATCGGACGGAGAAATGTTGGAAGATGCATCTGAGGAAGTATACGATTTCATTCTCTGTTGCATCTGCCCGGTGAAACTTTCAAAAGCCGGTCTTACTTACAACGGGAAAGATGAACGGATGGAAGAGAGAACCCGTGATTGGGTAGTAGATATGCCGGACAAAGGATTTCTATCCCGGCATTTAACGACCGACAGATGGATGTACATAGCACACTCTATTACACCCGGAAGTCTGCCGAGGTACAAGAAGAAATGGTTCGAGAGGTACTTGGAATTGATTTTGTTGCATCTGCCGATGAAGAGAAAGATAAATTCGGTAAGTTGTTAGAGGATGTACTTGGAGAAGATGCAGACAGCAAGACCGTGAAAGACATCTTTGAGGGCATATCCGAAGAGATGGAACGCCATGCAGAAGACCTGGAGCCGTACAAAATGGGCGAAAACGAACTGGAAAAGATATTTAGTAGCAACGGCGTACCGGATGAAAAGATGGAAATGTTTGAGGATGCTTACCGGGAGAACATCGGGAATGTGCCTGTTATGGCAAGTAATATTTGCGACAACAAGGTGGTTAATATCCAGGTTCCAGAGGGGAAGATAACTATCGGTGCAGATTTCATCAGCAATCTTGAAATCAAGGAAGTTGACGGAAGAAAATGCATGGTACTGCCAGTAGACTATGTAGAAGTTAACGGAATTTCAACGAAAGCGTAGGTGCGAGAGATGAAATATAAAGTTGGAGATAAGGTAAAAGTAAGAAATGACTTGAAAGCGTATGAAATATATGGAAGTAATATGCTTACAAAAAGCATGGAAAAATTTGCAGGAAAGACGGTAACAATTTCGGGTGTAGGAATTACTAGTTATGCAATAGAAGAAATGAAAGTCGCCTATTGGACAGATGAAATGTTTGAACCAGTAGAAGAAATGAGTGCGGAAGAAGCAATTAAATTATCTGGAAAAATGTGCTCAAGTTCAGCTTGTTATGAATGCCCGGTTTTTAAGTCACGAGAAAAATACGGTGAAATGTGTAACGTGTTTAAAAAAGAGCACGCCGAAGAATATCTTGAAATCCTCGAACAATGGAAAGCAGACCATGAGAAAAAAGATGTTGAGGTTGAATTTGCTTGCATTGTTCGAGTGATTGAAGATGCAGACTCCGGGAGAAGATGCGTGTACGAGGAAGATGTCACAGAAGTAAAAGATGAAACATTCAAGATGACAATGAAAAGGATTTTGGAAGAATACTGTAAGGAGCACGAGGGAAAATTCTTTACAGTGTACGAAGAAATCTGCCGAGTAAAGGATTGAGCTGATGAACGTAGGCAAAATAATGAATATTAAAGTCCATGAAGACTACAAAAAAATAGATGCCGAGAATATTAAGACATTAGAAAAATATGGGCTGAGCAGAGACGAGGGAAATCTGTATAGATGTGTAATCTGTGGCAAAAAAGCTTGTATAAGTAATAGCATATCTTATCAAGGACATCGGTTAATCCATACATGCTGTGCGAATAAGGCTTTTGAGCCAGCAAATATGATAAAAGTTTTTAAGTGGATGACAGAAGAGGATTAATAAAATGAGGTGAAATGATGGAATCAGAATGCCTTACGTGTAAAAAGCATTATTCGCAAGGTGGCGATTGTTGGGAACATAAACGGAATTGCCTTTATTACGAAAAAGAGCCAAGAGGAAAAATGATGCGGACTACATTTTCGTTCGAGATGAGATCTGATGCAGAGAATACGCTCATTAAACAGGGTGAGAAGTTGATTATTGATGATCCTGATAAAGAAATCGAAATAACTATTATCAAAATTAACTGGGTAGATATGAAGAATATGGTTTGCAATGTGACCGGGAAATATCACGAAAATGAAGAACCAATGTATGAAAGAATAAAGAAATTTAGGGTTGTAAGAAAATAAAAACAGAAAGGAGTGCGGAGCTCCGGCCGGGCAAAGATATATCGGCTCCTTTCGAAGATATGAAGAAAGAAGTATTTATAAAACTTGCACCGAAATGCGGATATGGCAGTGAAGAACGGGCAAGAGATTACACAGAGAGAAACCCCAAAATGCATTATAGCGTAGACGATTTCATAAAACTCTATCATGAACCAACAGATTCTATGCACTGGAACGGCATACGTGCCACGAAAGGGTTATATGAAATGTACGGGATTAACGGAAGAACAACGGCTATGAGGAATGGGATAGCCGGGAATGATAGTTCAAGACAGGATTGGGGGATGTGAGAGTGAAATTTATAGACTGGTTCGCCGGAATAGGTGGTTTTAGAAGAGGAATGGAACTTGCCGGACATGAATGCGTTGGTTTTTGCGAGTTTGATAAGTTCGCTACAGCAAGTTATATTTCCATGCATCTTCTGACGGACGAACAAAGAAAGAAGCTGGATGAATTACCACAGAAGAAAAGGCAGAAGGAGATTTTAAAAGATGAATACAGAAATGGAGAATGGTACGCAAATGACATTAGAAGAGTGTGTGCCGATGATATTCCGAAAGCAGACTGTTGGTGTTTCGGATTCCCATGCCAAGACATCTCAGTTGCAGGAAAACAACTTGGATTTCAAGGAAACCGTTCAAGCTTGTTTTTCAGAGTTATGTACCTTATCGGACAGCTCAAAGAAGAAGATAAACCCACTTACCTTTTCATTGAGAACGTTAAGAATTTGCTTAGTGTTAATGGAGGATGGGATTTCGCCAAATTGCTCATTGAAATGGAGCAGGGGGGGTATGATGCAGAATGGCAGGTGCTCAACTCCAAAGATTTCGGAGTGCCACAAAACAGAGAAAGGTGTTTCATTATCGGACATCTTAGAGGGAGAAGTACAGCAAAAGTATTTCCTGTCGAAAGAGCAGACGGAGAAAATCGTGTTCAAATAATTGGCCATAAAGATGGATATAGAAGAAACACACAGGTATTTGACCAGAACGGCATTACAGAAA
>ENA-ORVG01000331-ORVG01000331.1-human-gut-metagenome-genome-assembly--contig:-NODE-331-length-67762-cov-13.448417_pt1 | contig 67762 bp, 65 predicted proteins | sample MGYA00242091_ERZ509233 | MGnify/ENA primary metagenome ERZ509233 (study PRJEB26280, sample SAMEA2338840) | human gut metagenome | biome: human gut; feature: human-associated habitat; material: faeces... | reverse complement strand
TTTATTGGTATATTTCTATTATACCACATTGTCTAACAAAAGGGGAGCATTTCAACCTTTGGCATCTTTGAGTTTCGATTATTTTATAATTAAAGGACGGTTCATCACAGATTTCGATGAGGCATTACAGGGTTACATGGTAAATTTACAACTATCGGTGGAGAGACGTTTTTAAGTTATTATTTAAAATGAGATCCCATGAAGAATGCCATTACATGTTGGAACAATGAAATCAGTTCTATCCTGTTTTATCAGCTCTATATCACGTTTACCACTATCTTTAACAGGAAAATTTTTGCGAATTTTGTATCCACAAGGAACAGCTTGCATAGACAATTTTTGCTGACAATTACTGTGAATTGTTGCGATAAGCTCGTCTTCAGATAATTTACATTTATCCCTTACTATTATGTGAGCAACAGGAATATCGTGACCGTTTGATGGAATACCTACAACCTCACAATCCGCAACATTCTTATTTTCTCTTATTGCAGCTTCAATGTCAAAACAATATATTTTCTCTCCTGATTTGGAAGTAAATGTGTCGCTTGCTCTGCCCAAAACAAATAGAAATCCATCTTCGTCGACGTAACCGATATCACCTGTTCGTCCCCACATAATCCCATTTTCATCTGTATAAAAAAATTCTTTTGTAGCTTGTGGATTTTTGTAGTATTCTTTCATACGTGCAGGGGAATCCACACGTATTTCCCCACGCTCGCCATACATCATTTTCTTATTTGTCAGAATATCAAATGTGGAGATATTTACACCTCTGATCGGATAACCTACTGAGCCATTCTTTCTATGTAATGGTGTATCGGTGGTAACTGTACTTCCCAATTCACACATCCCATACCCTTTTAATAGTTTTACCTTGCAGCCTGCATTCTGAAGAAATTCATTTATTTCTTTCTCAGAATCAGCGGATATATACTCTCCTCCTGTTATAGGTAGTGTTATGAAAGATAAGTCAATTTTTTTTAATTCAGGGTTTCTTGCAGCATAATGCCAAAGGGATGTTGCCCCTATTAGCATATTAGGTTTATATTGTTTTATGTCTTTAACAAATATCTTTTGATTATATAAAGGTTCAAGTATAACAATAATGCCAAAATATAGCGGCATTAATAAAGAAAGAACCAAGCCCGTTGATGCAAAGCATGGAATAATTTGTAAGAATTTATCACCTCGTTTATATGAAAAGTTTGGACTATCATAATGTATTATGGTTGAATTAATTCCTTTATTGGTAAGAACAATTCCTTTAGGGCGATTTGTTGTTCCAGAAGAATTCACCATAACAAGCGGCATATCATTTTCATACATAGCGTCAGTTGTTTTATTAGTGTTCTTTCCTTCAGAAATAAAAGTACGCCATCGTACTATTTTATCTGAATATGGTATGTGTTTTTTCGTTTTCACTGAAGCAACCATTTTAGTAACCGCAGGCATTTCATCAAAAGCTGAAATGATAACAATTTTCTTTATGCATAATTTAGGAAGTATTGGCTGTATTCTATCAAACAGTTGGTCAAGCACAAACATAATTTCAGCATCAGTTTCATTTACTCGATCTATGATTTGTTCATGCGTAAATATTGGATTTATCATGTTCGCAACTGCACCAATACGGCATATGGCAAATAGTGAATATACTAATTCAGGTGAAGAACTAGTAAACATTATAACGTTATCACTCTTTTTTACTCGATTAGCGATTAATGCAGCTTTCGTTAATTCAATTTTTTCAAACATTGTTTTATATGTTATTTTCTTTTTAAAGTATTCAAGGGCAGTGTCCGTAAAGTGGTCACAGTTATTTTCATAAATAAGTTCATATACAGTCTTTTCAGGAACAGGAGTGCTAAGTTCTTCCTCACTAAAATATTTAAGCCATGGTTTATCAATGCTAGGAAATCCAGTTAGATTGTTTTCATAATTCATGTTTATTTTTTTCCTTTCATATGAGATTAATTTATACGTTTACAAGTTCTAGCAAAAAAACTCCTGCTTATGGAATGTTCAGAATAAAAGAGAGTTTTTCAATTGATTACAAACCAAATTTGCAATTAGAAAATATGTTTGAAAAGATTGCTTTCAGGCGAAATATATTCAAGAGATTCTTTTGTTTAGATTTGTATTTATGAAAATACAGTCAAATGGTGTTTTCTTAATGTTAACACCTTTATTATACCACTTTTTTCTTTGTTTTACAAGGTGTACGGTGTTAATTTGGCAAAAAGAATTACGTGCTTACTAAATTATGTTTGTATTTGGTATATGTGTATATTGCACTTTTATGTCATTATATGAGTTTTAATTACATTTTCTTGACAATCTCATTTTATTTATGATATAATATAATCATATACAGAGATTTTTATACGGAAAAAATTATTTCTTTTCAACAAACATTTAAAATGTGCATTAAATGGTCTAATTGACTGTTTTTATGCATTGTTTAATTTAAAAATAAACCAATTGAGATAATATTAGATTTTTTTGATATTGAAAAATTATATATGATTAGGGAAGTGTAATAAATGCCTGATGGGAATAAATTGTTTAGAAATCAATTTTATGAGATCTGTAAAACACAAAAAAAGAAAACTGCAATAACGTATATAAAGAAAGATCAAACTTTAGTTGAATGTTCTTATGAACAAATGAAAGATAGAGTCGAAAATATCATCGAAAAATATACAGATATCGGAATTAATAATGGAGATCGTGTAGTTGTGTTAATACCATTGAGTGATAATGTATATTTGGACATTCTGGCATTAGCGTGTATAGGAGCAACGGCGGTTATTTTAGATTTTAATTTGCATAAATCAGAACTTTTTAGAATAATTGATGACTCAGATCCAGCTTGTATAATTACAACAGAAGATATTTTTACTGAAAAATTGCAAGAAATTGATCTGCCTATTTTAGAAAGTTCTGACGAGTGTCACTTTCTAAAAAAGCGGGTATTAGAGCATACTAAAGATCCTAATTATGATGCGATAGCAATATTATATTCTTCAGGTACTACTAGTCAAGCCAAAGGTGTTGTAATAGGTTATGAACAGGAAATAAATGCATTTAATCGTTTATACAAGGTTATTGGTAGTAATAATGTAAATTATCTAATGTTGTTTCCAACATCTCATATCTCTGGTCTTACCAGCTTTCTTGTTGTTCTTATGAGAGGCGGTTCTTTAGCGGTATTAGAAGAATCATCAGCAATTCAACTAATGAATGGTTTTCAAATTTATAAGCCTAATTGTTTTGGAATGGTTCCTAAAATATGGGATACATACAAGGGCAAAATTGAAGATTCAATAAAGCAAAAAGGTGTATTGCGTGCGAAAATTATTAACGGTATGATTAAATGTTGCGGTACGCTTCGCTATTATACAGGAATTAATTTGGGAAGAAAATTTTTTCATAGCATCAATAAACAAGTATTTGGCGGACGGCTTCAACAAATATATTCTGGCGGTGGAAAGACTAATCCTGATACATCACGTTTTTTCTGGAATTTAGGATACGACTTTTTTGACTTTTATGCATCAACAGAAGCCAACATACCGATAGTTGTTACCGACGGAATTAAATACATGAAAAGTATTGGAAATATTAACGAAGATCCAAATTCTAGTGTGAGAATATCCAATCCAGATAATAATGGAGTTGGTGAGATCCAAGTAAAAAGCAATATGCTGATGTTGGAGTATTTTCATTCGCCAGAATTAACGCAAAGTGCATTTGATGGCGAATATTTCAAAACTGGTGATTACGGCAGAATAGAAAATGAAGAACTTTATATTACAGGACGAATTAAGGAAAGCATTCATCTATCTAATGGAGAAAAAGTATCGCCTGAAGATATTGAAAATAGTTACAAAGAAACAGTAGGTCAAGAAATTGAATTTGCAGTAACAGGTATAAAATCAGATGATGGATATGACGAAGTTTATGTCTTTGCTGTTGGAAAGTCGGGACAATTTGATGAAATATTCCAACAGGTCAAACAAACTGTCAATGCTAATTATAGGTATAAAAAAATCATTTATGTTGACGAGTTGCCAAAAACGTCAGTGGGAAAAGTTAAACGATATAAATTGAGTACATTGGTAGACAAAGAAACAAACTCAGGAAGTATAGGCTCTGTTTTAGAAGACAATGTAAATAATATTGAAAGTATAGAAAATTGGCTTTGCCATGCTTTGTCAAAATATACCGATTGCAATATTACAAAAGATAAAAAAATAAGTTCTGATTTAGGTATTGACTCTTTAAGTATGTTTGAACTATGTGTTGATATAGACAATAAATTTAAAATCTGTGTAGAAGATTTTATAAGTCAAGATTTAACAATAACAGAACTTGCTAAGTTAATATCAGGAAAAAATAAGAATAATGATGAGTTTAATTATAGTTCATTTCCGCTTCATAGGAAAAGAACTGATTGGTTGAAATTTGAATTGTTTAAAAAATGGACAAAATTTAATTATAACTTTTCTTGTTCAGGATTGGAGAATATTGATTTTAATGAAAACTATATTTTTACGCCAAATCATGAAAGCCATTTTGACAGTATGTGGATGATGGCTTTTTTCCCTAAAAAAATGCAAGTAAGAATGTGCAGTATGGCGGCAGATTATTTATTTAGGAAATCAATTTATAAATATGGGGTAAGAATAATGGGCGGTGTACCAGTTCATAGAAATGGTAATACTTCTATTGCGATGAAAAGAATATATGATTTAATCGCTTTTGAAAACAGGTCATTAATGATACATCCAGAAGGAACACGTTCTCGTAATGGGCAACTTGGCGAGTTTAAAATTGGCGCAGCAGAATTGTCTATAAAAACAAAAATAAAGATAATACCCGTTGGAATTAATGGAGCAAGAGATATTTTTCCACCAGACAAAAAATTTCCTAAATTAAGAACTATTGGTGAGAAGAAAAGATTACATTTTGCTTTTGGAACACCATTAGATCCACTTAATTATTCTAACGCAAGAGAACTAACTAGAGAGATAAAAAAAGAAATTATTAAATTGAAAAATATTTAAAAGCAGGGTGATGAATATGATTATTGGCATTGATGTAGATGGAGTGCTGTCTGATATTGGAAATTATCAATTAAAATATAGTAAGCCATATTTTAAGAAAAAATACAATAAAGATATTGTTAATCCTGATAAATTTGATATAGAACAGATATATGACTGTACACATAAAGAAAGAGAAATATTTTGGCAAAAGTACATATGGGGATACTGCTTAACAGAACCAGCTTTCAAAAATGCATCAGAAGTATTGCTAAAGCTTCACGAAGAGGAAAACAAAATAGTTATTATTACCGGAAGGGCACACACTACTGAACAAGGTATAACAGGAAAACTTTTTAGAAAAATGTTGACATATTGGCTTAAAAAGAACAAGATATATTATGACGAAATATATTATTGTTCTGAAAAGGAAAGTTCCGTAGATAAATATGATATTTGCCAAAAACTAAAAACCGATGTAATGATAGATGATTCACCAGAAAATCTTGAAGCAATAAAAGATATTTCAAAAGTGTTTTGTTTTACTGCTGCGTGGAATAAAAATTTTGAATGTGAAAATATGGTTAGAGTAAACAACTGGGATGAAATTTATTCCGCAATCCATAGTCTGTAAAAATTCAGTCAACTGTGGTAGAATACAAATAACACAGTTGACTCATTTTTTATGGCAAGAAGAACATCATTGCAGAGCCTAATAATTGAGACTTTTAATCATGGTTCTATCAAATAAACATATAATCTGGAGGATTTTGCAGGGCTTTTTAAAGACTCATAAATACAATGATAATAACTGTGATATTTTATCCTACTAACGATAGCTAAAAACATAACGAACGGCTTTTACAGGTGTGCATTTGTATTATAATAGGTCTTTACTTTCATAGCAGGACACCGATTTTGATACAATGCGTATCTTGATTGTTCCCGCCTAATAACATACCGCCCCTAAATAAAAGATCCCCAAGCTGCGGTTCGAGGATTACTCATGTTGCTTTACAGATTTTCTGCACAGATATATTCCACGGCAGCAGTTCCTCAATGATATCCGGATTGGTCAGAAACTCCATGCTCGGAAGAACTGTCAGCAACAATTCAAAGTATTTGAAAACATCAAGCCTGTTCGCTTTTGCTGTCTCAACGATGCTGTATATATCAGCGCTGGCTTTTGCTCCGTTCGGAGTATCACTGAACAGCCAGTTCTTTCTGCCTACAGTAAACGGCCTGATCGCATTTTCCGCTGCGTTGTTTGAAATAGCACAGTCGCCGTTTTTGAAATAATTCCCGAGATACTCTCTGCGCTTGAATGCATACTCAAAAGCCTTTCCGAGCTGCGTTTTCGGAAGAACTGTAGGTGCGACTTTTTCAGCCCATGACCAGAAAGCCTCAAACACGGGTTTTTCCTGTGTCAGACGCTCTTTAAAACGTTCTTCTGTTGTCAGCTTATCAAGCTCGGACTCTATCGCAAAAAGCTTGTCACAAAAGTCTCTTGCCGTCTTAGCTATGCTGTCTTCGCTGTCCACAATAATCGCTTCATGGAACTTTCGCCTGACGTGAGCCCAGCAATTGCAGTGCGTGACCTTGGTCAGCTTGTTGTAGCCTGCATAGCCGTCGGTGTGCACAAAGCCATCGTAGTCTCCAAGATACTTCTTTGGCACATCTCCCGACCTTGACTTGTTGTAGTCATAGATCACGATCTGCCTGTCCGAATGCTTGCCGGTGCGGTATACCCACATATATTGCTTGCTTTCGGAGGAAACGTTTCTTTCCTTGAGGACCTTGACGTATGTTTCATCGCAATGAAGGATTTTTTCTTTCAGCATCTCAGTTTTGAGTCTTGCCACAAATTTGCTGAAATAATCCTCACTGCATCTGATGATCCAGTTTGCCATAGTTGTTCTGCTGAGCGCGTATCCAAGACGTTCCCAGTCCTTTTCCTGACGGTACAGCGGAACAGCATTGACGTACTTTTGGTATATCACCCACGCAGCCGTTGACGCAGACGCAAGCGAATGTGGCAAAACAGGTGCCGGCACAAATCCGTGAAGAAAAACAGGCATATTCTTTTTCTCGCACTTTTTGCAGCCATAAGTATTGCTGTAATACTTCTTTACAACCAGCTTTGCAGGTATCAGTTCAACTTCCTCACGGACATATTTTTTGCCAACGACCTTCATCTTACTTCCGCAGCGAGGACATATCTGCTCATTTTCGGGGATAGTGCAGGTGATGACCTCGGTCTCGATGTTCTTTATGATCTCATCACGTTTTGTCTTTGCACTTTTTCTGACATAACCCTTGACATCTTTCTTTACAGGCTCTTCCGTTTTCTCTGCATATTCCTGTTCGGCCTCGTTGAAGAAAGATTGCTGATCTTCACATTCGGTTCGCTCGCTTTATGCTCCGAATATTTTATGCTTAGAGAGTATCAGTGCTTCAAGGAAGATATGATTATCTTTTCTGAGACATTCATTTTCGACCTCTAATTTGTCGATCTTTTTATCACGCTTTCTGATTTCTTTTTCAAGTACAGCGATATATTCTGCATCTGTCATATTACCTTTCTCTATCACTGCACTCGCCTCCAAAAGTAAGATATCACTGTATATATTTTACCATAAAAAGCCCGAAAAGTCTATAAAGATCAGACCTTTCGGGCATAAAATATATATCAACAAATATGTTCATTTTTTTCTGTTGAAAACTCAGCACACTTTTCCTTTCTTTGCAGGTTTGATGGCTGTTTTTTGATCTATCGAAAGACCTTCCATCAGCCAGCGAAATTCTTTCTGAGTTATCAACTTAGCCTCATTTGAATCTCTCGGCCATTTGTATTTTCCGCTTTCAAGACGTTTATACATCAGGACGAATCCGTCTTCTTCCCAGATCAGAGCTTTGATGCGGTCACATCGTTTCCCGCAGAACAGAAAGAGGCTTCCTGAAAAAACATCGAGTCCAAAATTCTGCTGCACGATAGCCGCAAGTCCGTCTATTGCTTTGCGCATATCGGTATATCAGCATACGATGTAGATATGTTTCGCATGGCTCACATCACCTATCATCGAAGAACTCCCAGCAGCCGTTTCAGAGTGTCCTCATTGAAATCATCGGGAAGACTGACGACTACGTTTCCTACGGACAAAGATATCTGTTCGTGTGATACTGCGATTTCCGGTTCAGTATTTACCGGAACGATCTCATGTTTTTCAACTTCGCCGCACAAAGCCTTACGCACCCGATTCAGGCGGTAGTAATAGGTTTTCTGATTTATGCCATTCTGTCTGCACCACTGTGAAACGTTCAAGCCGCTTTCATTTCTTTGCCTGACCATTTCAGCCCATTGCTTTAGTCTGACTTCGTTCTTTATCCTTGCTATTTCGTTCATTCTGATCAACTCCGGTTCGACTTACTTAGATAATTCTAGTTTACTCTATTTGGAGTTGGCTGGGTAGGGTGGTGGGTTGTTGGGCAGGGACGATCAAAATCTCCAGTTGGTAATCCAACATATAAAATCTCATGAGCAAAAACAGAATTATCAGTGACCAGCACCTGTATTCTTTGAACAGTCATTACATAATATCTTGATATTACTATTTCATAATCACTATGGGTAAACCTTAATCGTTCCGTTTTATAGTTAAAGGGAACGTTAATTAACAAGATCAAGGATAAAAATAATGAAATAATAGCTTTACATGAGTATTTAAAAATTTTGCTTTTATTTTTGGATAAATGAAGAAAAACAGAAACTACTGATGTCAAAAACAAGACTACTGTGCAAAGCGAAACAATGAAAAATTTTGGAATGATTTTAATGCTTATATGAAACAAAAACTCAAAAATCAAATTCAAAGCAACAACTAAAATTGTTGCTATTTCTATTCTTCTTATTATTTTCATAAATTCTCACAATATATAATTTTACAGAAATTTATATTAAATAATTTCTGCTATCCGAAAAATAACGCCATGTGCAAAAGCAAATCATACATTATCCTCAAAACCATACGAAGTGATTTCATAAAAACAATGTGCTAATATTGTTGGAAATGAATATCTGCGCAGTGTTTCCTCATCAATAGTATAATTTAAAAAATCCGCATAAGGCGATGATGCTATCGAATAAATTGTTTTTGAAGATAACTCGTAGGCGCTTACATCAAAATCAATTGTTGAATCATTCTCGTCAAATATTACAAGTTTTCTAATATCATCATTTTCGTTTAGTATGTATGCAGTAATTAATATACACAGTTTTTGCCCGTTACATGTCGGATTCATATTAAGTAAATCATAGAACAAATTTTTATAACGATCTATATACTTATCGCCATAATGTAGCTTAATTTTTGATATAACATCTTCAGGACTTGTCTTTTTTAATATTTCATATATTCTCATTTATGTGTTTTTTCGAAAACCTCCCAAAATATCTCTCCATTTTCTGTTTTATTACCAAGTAGCCTATAAGCTCCTCCTTTTCCCTTAACTTTAACATCATACATAAATCCTTTTATGCCTTTTCCACTAAGCTTTTTTATTCCCATTGTACCTTCTTTCGTCGCTTGCTTTCCCATAGATTTAAGAAATTTTTTTACAACTCCTTCATCACATTTTTCAAGCATTTCTTTTTTAGCTTTTTTCGAAATAAGTTTCCATGCATCATCTGGAGATGGCTCAAGTATACCTGCAATGAACATTATTGAATGAAATACTTTTTCATCGCTTATGCTAATAGAAGGATTATACTTATTAACTTCGCTTAACCAATAATCTCGTTCCGCAGCACTGACATCTCCGCCTAAAAACCAGGCAAATTCATCAGACGCTGCACCTGAAATTGATTTTGCAATATCTAATATTCTTCCTTTTCCAGAAGACATAATATCTCGTATTTCATCAGCCCTATTAGCAATATCTATTTTATCAGTATCAGTAACTGCTAAGTGCCATGCCAGTTCCAGTTTTAAAAGTTCGACTTGAACAGTAGTAGAAAACTTTTCATCTGACGCTGTCCATATACCCGTGCATAAATAAGGATCACATGGTTTTGAATCATTGACATCTAATATACCATCCCCATCCGTATCCCCATTATTAGGATCGGAGCTATACTTGAAAACAACGGTAGAATACGTGATATATCCGCCGTCCGCACTGCCGACCTTAACGGTCTTTGACTTACCTCCGTCAATAGAAATCTCCTGACCGTCTAACAGATCGTCATCGTCGCAATCCGAATTTTCAGGGTCGGTATAAATAACCTGTGCATTAGAAAGAACCAGTCCCAAAACCTCAAATTCATCTGGTAGACGGTCAAAATTGAAATGATTATCTATAACGCATAATTTTTATTTTTGCCGTACAGATTTTAGTCTGTACGGCAAAAATAATAGCAATAGCTAAATATTATAGTTAAGTGGATATTGAAGAGCTTTTTCATCCGATAATATTACGGGTGTTTCGATTGTTCCAAAATTAATGTTCTCAAAAAATGCGTTTTTTAATCCCTTACAGTTATTTATTGTAATATCGTGAAATAAACAATCTGAAAAATAACTATTCTCGAAATTAACATTTTCAAACATAACAGATTCAAATTTGCATTTTTCAAAATTGTTTCCACATATTAATGAATCAAAAAAGGAGATAGAACTAAGATTAATATCATTAAACTCATTTCTTATAAAATTAGTATGGCAAATACTGCAATTAGATAATGATGAATACCCAAATTTATTTTTACCAATACGAGCAGTTGAAAAAGTACAATAATCCAATTGGCTTTCGAAAATCATTGAATCATATAGTTCAAAATTGCTATGATTTACTTTAAAAAAATTACAATCTGCAACATAAATAGATTCGTAATGAGGTTCACTAAGATAAGAAAATGATTTATTTTCGTAATTCCTAAACATATAGCATCTCCATTAATAGTACCACAAGATATACTCAGAATATCCCATTTCTTCCAATGCAGCTTTAAGTTCAAACAAATGCTCATTTGTTAAACCAACAGTATCTATTATTACATAATAACCTTTCTTGATTTCTTTTGTAACATCCGCCGTTGCATTTTGTAATTTAAATGCGCCTTTTCTTGGAGCGGTTTGACCATTTGGATATGAGCGAAAGCTTTTTATATCATATTTTTTATTTGTTGATGTATCAATATAATCTGCACCACCGTTTGTTACTAAGTTTTGTTATAATACAACATATTTCCATCTCTTATCCAAACAACTGTTGAAATAGTTCTTGTATATTTAAAATGATTCTTACTGTCTGAGCCTTCGTGGTTTGGATCAATCTTACATTGCGGACAGCAATACCCGAAATTGATTATTGATATGCTCTATTTCATTGTACTGGGTGCTGGTTAAAATCTATTGCAAAACATATCTGTGATTTCCCCTGTATCCATATCTATTATCAAGTATCTTCCTAAAGTATCAACGACTGTCAACCCTTTGGTTATTGTGATGCCCACATACGGAAGCTGTTTTTGACCAATAAATTTGCTGTCAGGCTTTTTGATTTTCCACAACTTGTGAAGTTCATTATCAAAGCAATAAACTAAGTTATAGTCGTCGCCTGTGAAGTCCTCAAGTATAATCAGATACTCTGACATAACGATATAATCTATTATTTTTCTTTTCATAGTTACCGACTTATCGTTATATGTGAGAATGTTATTCATAATGGATACTTTCAAAAAAACATCTCCTTATATTTTTCTTTTATTGTAAAACCATTCAGCTTTCTCTTGACCCAAAAGGTTATACTGTTGCGCTCCCGAATCACCGTCAAACAATGCATTTGGAATATGCTGGCCTTTTGATTCGTTTATTTTAGTGTAAATATCTTGCCATGCTCTATACCATTCTTTTCCGTCAACAATCATATACTTACTGAAGTGTGTAGTCTCCACACTTACAGTTGAATTCTCCTCGTCAAGAATGGTATCCAGCTCAACAAAATTGTCATTTTCTTCATCATACCATAAAAACAGTAGGTTGTCAAACTCAGTATCACCAAGCTTAGACTTATCGATCACATAAGTAAGCGTAGCCTTATCGAACTTCGAAGTCGTTTCGATCTCAAAAGGCTCACCGATCAAACCCACTGACCGTCACATTGATATATTCATTTCTTCTTCCTCAGTTTGTTCCGATCCTTCTCTGATAACGTGAAAATCGTCCACGCCTGGGATAACTCCGAGCGTTCTCCCATTATCAAAGATACAATGCAGAGTGCCGGCGTCATCAACGTGATCGACCATGTCAAGAGTACCGGACTCAACAGGGAAAGGATCATCATTCATTCTGTCAAGGCAGATGCGAGTTCCTTCGGGATATCTCTGTCGCAGCCTTTCAACGTTTTCTTTATTGTAATACATTTCACATTCCTCCTGTCAAATTTATTTTCTCATCTGTTAATACAGCCTCTGCCACATTAGGATCACCACCTCTCTTAAAAAACAAAAAAGCCGATCCTATTGGTTTCTCTGTTTTAAGAGATACCAACAAAATCGGCAGATCCAATAAATTTGTATTGAAAACTTTGTGAAAGTTCTTTTATATACAAAACGGCAGGCTTAGAGCAAAATATACTTAAAGTCTGCCGTTTTGTTTGACGATGTTTAATTGTTGATGGTTCAGATCCTTTTTTATCGAAAAAGCATCTACGGTTTTACACCTGAAATTTTTACCCTCAAAACACAAAAAAAGCTCGTAAATACGAGCTTTTCGAGGTGTGCATCTATTTTATTGCACAAGTATGTCTTTGGTGACCGAAATTACTGGCACCCAGTAACCATGCGGTTTCCGGTGTGTTTCAAAAAATTTTTTTGAAAATCTGATACCCTTTTTCGAACCACCGAAGCGTTTTTCTTGATGTTGATTATTATAATAGAATAAAGGAGTTTTTTCAACCCCATGGAATGTTTGCAAACACAAAAAAGCCGACCATTATTCCATCAATAATGATGAAGTAATGATCGGCTTTTTTCTGTCGACAATTATTTTGTCGGAATATCACCAACTTTTGAAAATCCTCCTATGAACCGGACTTCTATCTTGTCTTTTGAAAGGATAGTTACTTGTTCTACAATTCTTCTGATAAACGTGTCATCAAATTCTGTTAACTCAACGATATCGATGTCAATTGCCTTTAGAATATCATCAAGTTGCTTTTGACGCTTTGCATCGGTTGTTGCATCTTCTTCGGCTTGTTTTAGCTGCTCTGTCAACCGAGCCTTTTCCTCAGTCATCTCCTTGAACTTTTTTTCAAATAGTTCTATTTGGGAACTTTGGGCTGCCAAAGTTAAAAGATTCGCCATTCCGTGATCAATGTCTTGCATTCTTTGACGGATCACTTCTGGATTATTTTTGGCATCTTCAAATAAAATGATTTTTTTCTGTGCTTCACGAACTGCTTCTGCTATTTCTTCTTTATTATGAAATACGGACTGAATGCAGTTCAGAATTGCTTGGTGTAAAATGGGTTCCTTTAAACTTGGGGAATGTTTGCAATACTTGGTGCCAAATTCAAGTCGGTTCACGCATCGCCATACATCTTCCTTCGTTCTGTCCCGTTTGATCCACATGGTTCTACGATACATAGCACCACATTCCCCACAAACGGTTCTTTCCGATAGTGCATATTTGCTGGTATATTTTCCTCGACCAGACTTTGTCCTCCGGCAAGAAACCTTTCTTTTGCTACTGCGCCTTGCAATCTCTAACTGGACTTCCTGAAAAATATCTCTTGGGATAATAGCTGGGTGATTGTCAGTAATGTAATACTGTTTGACCTCACCTCTATTTTTCTTCACCTTCTTTTCGAGGAAATCTGCAGTATAGGTTTTTTGCAGCAGCACATCTCCAGCGTATTTTTCATTTTGCAGCATATTTCGAATGGTAGTTTTTGACCATGTTGGCTTTCCTGTTGGCGATGGGATGTGGTCAGCTTCCAGAGATTTTGCAATTTGTTCCGGGGTATCTCCACTGAGAAATGCGAAAAAAATCCGTGAAACAATGGTAGCTTGTTCAGGATCAATTTCAGGCTCTCCATTTTCTCCCGGTCGATAGCCTAAAAAGTTTTTGTACCTGAAGGCAAAATGGCCTTCCTTATACTGCCTGCGTTTTCCCATGGTAACATTTTGACTGATGGACTCGCTTTCTGCTTGAGCGAAGGCGCTAAACCATGTCAAATAAATTTCGCTGCTGACATCACTTGTATTGAGTCCTTCTTTTTCAAATTCTATGGTTACATTCAAGCTTTTCAGCAGCCGTATGTATTTGATAGAATCCAACGTGTTTCGAGAAAACCGGCTAAGTGATTTAGTGAAAATCAAGTCAATTTTATGTCTTTGGCAATGCTCGATCATTTTCATAAACTCTGGACGAATGGTATCCTTAGTGCCGCTGATTCCACGATCCGCAAAAATTCCGGCAAATTCCCATTCCGGATTGCTCTGAATAAGATCTGTGTAATAGGCAACCTGATTTTCAAAGCTACTCTCTTGTTCTTCCTGCTCTGTACTAACTCGGCAGTAGGCGGCTACTCGTAGCTTTTTCCTTTTGGCCTGTCCTTGAATAAAGGGATTTTCGGGAATTTCCCTAATCACTTTAGTCTTTTTCTGTGGCATTATGGTTTCTCCTTTCCTTACTTAAATAATCGCCCCATTTTTGAGTTGTATTGTAACAGCACCTGCTGGTGTTATCAAAATTTTACAAATAAATTTCCGTAGTATTTGAGATTGAAAGTGTTCCATCGGCTGCAGTTTTTTCAGTTCTGCTATCAAACATTCCGTTTCTTCTGAATCACCATTGGCATGACAGGCTTTGTATTTTTCCTGTGCGCATTGTTTGATGATTTCCAATAATCTTTTTGAATTGGACTTGGGATTACCAAGTTCTCGATAAATCTCGTTTTCTAACCTAACGGCTTGAACTGACAGGCAATTGGCATTCTTTTTAAAATTCATAACTTTCTGTGGATCTTCAATTGCCCTATTGATTGCGGATAAAACACTTGACATCAACTCTATGTCGGGCAAATACCTTGTTTCCGTATTGCAGGAAGGGCATTTCCAGATGATATATACATTATCTCGATGATTGATTCGAACAAGCTTCTGTCCGCAGGTCTGGCAGCAGATAAGATCTCGTATTCCTCGCAAGGCTGGATTCAGACTTCCACCATAAATTTGAGCTCTGTCTTTTCTTAGTCTTTGAACCTGTAGAAATAAGTCAGAGGGTAATATTGCAGGAAATTCTTCTGAAATATATTTTTCGCAGTCTAATATTCTGGCGATCATCGCCTTATTCCAAACCGCATTTTCTCGGTACTTTAAACCAGATTGCTGCATTTGTTTAGCAAGCATCTGCAGCGATGCGCCGTTTCGATAATTTTCAAAAATTGACTGCACAGCAGAAGATTCCAGTATGTCCGGTATAATATTTCCTTCATTCATCTGATATCCAAAAGGCAAGTATCTTTTTTTCTTCATGATTAACCTCCGCTTATCCTTTCTTCTTCCAACTCCAATCCATTGACAAGTTGAAATCTCAATGTTTCATGTGTCACTGTAATACGGCTCACTATATTTCGGAACACTGATGAGCTAAAAACCGGCATCGGGGAGTCTAATATCGTTAAAATCAGGCGGGTGTTATCAATAAAATCCGCATACTCGTTTAAATCACGATATTGTTTAAGTTCGGCTTTTAAATTGGATATCTTTTGGCTCAATTCATTGGATTGTGCTATAAAAAAAGCAGAATCAATGCACTCTTTTGCCCGCAAGCGGTGTAGAGTGTGATTCTGCTCTAATAATCCAGCAATCTGTCTATTTAATTCCATGGCATCAGGATGGGCCATAAAATCCTTATCTTTTAGTTCTTCAAGCTGGCGGAGATAGCTTCCAAGGATTTCTTGACGATTTTCAGCCAGCTTTTTATATAAAGTAAGGAAGCACTGCTGTATTTCAGTTTCATTTAGGCTCTCCATGCTGCACAGATGTTTCCCTTTAAAATGCTTGCGACAGGTCCACAAAACACGTTGGTTTTTCGCAATTCGTCTACAGAAATTTGTCCCGCACTCATCACAGACGATTAAACTTGTAAAAGTATACTGTCCATTATTTTGATGTCCATGTCGCTCTGATTTCCGTTTTAATAATTCTTGTGCTTTTCGGAATACCTCTCTGCTGATAATTGGATCGTGGGTATCTTCGGCGTAATACTGCTTTTTCTGTCCACGATTTATCTTTTTTTGAAAAGGCAGAGTATCTGTTGTGTATCGTTTTTGAAACAGTTCATCGCCTATGTATCGTTCGTTTGTAAGGATATAGAGAATACCTGTATAACTCCAAATGGGTTCTCCATTTAACTTTGGAATATGTTCTTTTTGCAGTTCTGCAGCGATTTCCTGTATTCCCATTCCGGAGAGGAAGTTGCCAAATATTCTTTGAACAATTTTAGATTCTTCCTGTTGTACAATGAGTATCCCTTTCTCATCCAGATAGTATCCATAAGGCGCTTGTGACAATCGAAATGTTCCGTTTTTCATTCGCATGACTGCGCCTTTTCGCATATTCTTCGATATGGAAATGGATTCTTCCTGCGCAAATGCACTCATCATGCTTAGAAACATTTCATTGCTCATGTTTGCGGTATTGATATGTTCTTTTTCAAAATAAACCGTAACTCCCAGCTGGCGAAGCTCTCTCACAGCTTCAATGCAGTCCTGAGCGTTACGTGCAAATCTGGAAACCGATTTGACCAGAATTCGATCAATTTTTCCTTGTCGGCAATCACGCATAAGACGGAGAAACTCATCGCGCTTCAGCGCACTTGTTCCTGTTATTCCTTGATCCGCATATATGTCAACAAAGGTCCAGCCCTCATGTGCTTGAATGTACTTTGTATAATAGTTGACCTGCGAAGCAAAGGAATTGCGTTGATCAGTGGAATCACTGCTAACACGGGCATAGGCACATACTCGAAGCTTTTCGGCTGGTGCAAAAATTATTGGTTCAATCACTCGAATTTCTGGCATTTCTATGCCCCCTTTCCTGCAGTAGTGTCATGTGACAGTAACGTCGGTCACCTTTGGCAAGGACAACACTACCACAAGAAAGAGGATAAAGCTATCACAACAACCACTAAATATAGTATTCTAAAACACCGTACTTTTCGGCAATAGCAACATTGGCTTTGTCGCAGTTTTCTTTGGTGATAAGTCCTTTCAAAAAAAGTTTTTTTAAAGCGGAGAAGGCCATATAATACTTGATTTCGTTGATGAGGACAGCGGAAGGTTCTTGAGGATTGTATGTAGTGTTCATGATATACCCCCTTTACCACGGCAGAGGGAGACTCTTTCGAGCTGCTCTTTGAAAAAAGCGATTTTCCAGCCCTTTTAGATAGAGTTCATACCGAAGATCGCTGTCAGTGGTAATTAGTACCGTATCGTGGTCCTGCAAAAATTCCAGTATTTGAATTAGGACGGCGGGATCGTGGCTCAGGCGGGTTAAATCCCGAACAAGCACAGCACGGACATGACCTTCTTTCACAGAGCGCATCATTTGTTGTAATCCCATCCGAGCCATGCTTCTGCCAGTCCCCATATCCTGTGAAGTGCCTACAACCGTGTAACTGCGGCGCTGGGCTTCCTCCAACAACTCGTGCATCTGCTGCATGAGAGCCAATATTTTCTTATCGCTGCTTCGGCTGTATAACCACATAGGACGGTCTATATAAGGATATTCCTTTTCTGGTTCCGTTTTCTCATTCATCTATATCAATCTCCTTATTGGTAAAAATGCAATGCAACTGCTCTCATCTGTCCCAGCCTTTTTTCATGTGTTGTTGCTGCTGTTTCAGAAGGTTTTCATACTCGGCATATCCCTTATCATCCAGTTCTTTCAGGCGTTCTGGATGAAAGCGATATTCTGGATAAACTACAAATCCGCTTTGCTCATTTCGGCCTGTGGGAGAACCCAGTCCGTTTTTCTCTATCCATGAAAGAATGTCATTACTCAAATTGTTGACGTCAATAAAAGCACAGTCCTTTGCAATGGATTTTCCCAAATTTACGCTCAGATCTCCCCATGGCTGCGGATCGCCTTGACTCCAATCCACTAACAGCAGAGCCAAATTTCCGCCGCTGTAATAAGAGCGCACTTGTAGTTCCAAGGATGTTTTTTCTCCCATCCAAGACATTTCCAAAAGAGCCTTTCCGCTGAGAATATCCTGATATTTCTTATCGCTGTATCCTTCCCAGCGCAAATAGTTCCAGTCCGGCTTGGGACATTTTTCGGCAAGGGCTATTTCTTTGGGGACGGTTTTTAATTTCGGAACAGGAATGTCACCCATCTGAACCTTGGCATAAATGGGAAGGAGCTTTTGCAATAAATATGCCTGATCAGGGCAAGTGTCAATAAGTCCCATTCTTGCAGTTAAAAAAGATCGGTCGTCCACAGTTCCAATGGCAGACATTTGTGCCCATTGGTGCTGCATTAAAAATGCTGTGATATTTTCGGGAGTCGCTTCAAAAAAGACAGCTTCGTTTGGACTTTCCATATTGCTGGAAAGTCCCTGTAAATATTTTTGATTCATAGGAGGTTCTCCTTTACGGCATAAAATAATCCGGGCTTTTCTTGGTCCGGATGAAATCTTCTACATCTTCGATTTTTCTGGCGATATGAAGTGGTGGCAGGGTTTCCAGCACAGCTCGGTGATATCGTTCTTCGGGTGCTGCACGATGGTCCAGAATGCTCACCACACAGGTATCTGTTTCAGTACGGATAGCCCGTCCAAACCCTTGCCGGAGTTTTACCTGCATATCTGGGATGATGACTTCTCGGATATAGTCCTGCAGGGTGGGATACTGCTCCCGTTCCGCTTCGCTGATAGGATCAGGAACAGGAAAAGGCAGGCGTACAATGATGAGCGACGATACCATATCGCCGGGAAAGTCCACACCTTCCCAACAGGAACCCGCTGCGAACAGCACCGCATTCTGCGTCTGCTTGAACTGATGGATAATATCCTGCGAATGCCGCCATACCACCATTAGCGGAAAGGACAGATGCTCTTTTACTTGGTTATAAACAGCGCCCATCAGGGAGTAGGAAGTAAACAGCACCAGAGTGTGGCCATGAGTGGTTTCCACTAAGCGGCAGATCTGCTCTGACAGACACTTGGCTTCTTTTTCGCTGCCCATTTGCGCCTTTGGCATATCATCGGGAATGTAGAGAAGGCAGTTTTCTTGATAATCAAAAGGAGAAACCGCAATAAAATCATCCAGCCGATTGTTTGCGGACAGCCCCATGAGTTGGCGGGTTCTGTCAAAGCTGCCCCCGGCCATAAGGGTACCGGATGTCAGAATCGCTGGTGTTTCCTTCGGCCACAGTGCGTGGCGCAGCTGTTCCGGCATTTCCCGGGTGGCGGCGCACAGGCTGGGGCTTCCATCCCTGTCATACTGAATATAAAGAATGTATTTACGGTCGCCGGTAAAAAACAGGTTGAGAGTTTGCTCTGTTGTTCCCAGCTGGTAAAGTATCCACCGTGGGAGGTGAAGTGCTAGCTGTTTTTGGATCTGCCGAAGAAGGGAGAGACAATCCCGAAGGGCAGCTTCCCGATCCGGCGTTAAAACAAAGGCAGTACGCTGTGCTTCTTCTAGCAGTTCGCCCCGGCACATGGCTCCCATAAGAGCAGTAAACTTTTCTTTCAGCCGCTGGGCTGCGAGGGCATATTTTTCTTTTGCCAGCAGAGTGCAGAGCTCGCTGAAATCTTCTGCTGAAAGGCTTTTCCCATACATCTGCCGAGCTGCGTCCGGCAGTTTGTGAGCTTCATCGATTACCAAAGCCCGATAGTCATTCAGAAGAGGACGAAGTTCCTGCAAACGATGGGCGGCGTCTGCCAACAAGTAATTGTGATTACAGATCTGGACGAAAATCTCCGCGCTTCTGGCTTCCTTCAGGTATTGATGATACCGGCAGGCGCTTCGCAAAGGGCAAGTTTTCTCGCAAACTTTGGGGACGCACACCTGCCGACGGTCAAATCCACTAAGGCCGGTTACGGAGTCCAAATCATAATAAGTACGAAGGGAAAGCAATGCTTTGAGCTGTTTTGCATTCTTATTCTTATCTTTGACCGCTTCCAATCTTTGAGAAAGCCGGGCGTCACAGACAAAACGCTCTTTTCCTTTTCTTACGATTGCCCGGATGGGTTTGGAGATAACACGGTTCTCCAGAAAAATCCGGGATAAAAACGGAATGTATTCTTCGATGATAGAGTCCTGTAAGGCAACGCTGGAGGTAGAAATCACCACCGGCTGAGAACCTGCAGGTCCATGCGGGGCAAACTTTTTCAGTAAAATGCAGGCGGTCAGGTAAGCATAGGTTTTGCCGATCCCAACGCCTGCGTCGCACAGAGCGATATTGTTTTTGAGCAGGGTATCCAGCATGGCGTGACAGAGGGTGATTTGTTCTTCCCGAACCGACAAACCATTTTGAGGCAAAAGAATTCTGAAAATCTTTTCAATCTCTCCGTGGGCCTGCTCTTTCAAAGTAGGCTTATTCATTTCGGCACATTCTCCTTTGAGCAGTTTGCTCGTATGTGTTGGCGGCAAACTAATGCGGCGCAGCTTTTAAACTGCGCCGCACGGATTCGCCGTCAACGGCAATCTGAAAAATTAAAAGGTTTGATTTTGATGTGCCGTATTTGCTGCTCGCCCCCCGGCAACCTTGGGAACCATACGGGCAGGCTTGCAGTTTACAAACCGTTCACTGGCTCCCCAAAGGTCTTGCTGATTACAACCCAAGGTCGACCAACCCATCTGACGTGTGGGCAAACGATAATGCGTATCATAATACCCCGCCCAAGGTCGTGGCGAAAAGGGAAACTACACCCTCTTTTCGGTCAAAATGCATCGCTCAAAACCAACAACTGGGGCCACCGTCCCACGAATAAATGGGAGGCGGTTTGTGTGCGGCTCGTCATGGCGCTTTTTCCTGCGTCGCTCACTTAGGCGGGAATGTACCCGCATGGCTGGTATTCACTTTTCAAGCTACAAGGCGAACGTTTCTTTTTCCCCGTTCGCCCCATAGCCCATGAAAAGAGGCGGAATATAACGCAGGTCATAAATATTTTTTTATTTTTTTTCGTAGGCGGTAAATTCGCATATTTACAGCGTACTCATCCATTCCAAAAGCAGACGCTATTTCTTTGCTGCTATATCCATCCATTTTCATAAAGAGAATTTCGAGGGTAAGCTTGTCCACAGTATGTAACAAAGAAAAAAGTTCCATGTCCTCGATACTATCCAGCAAGGATTCGGTATCCTCAACGGGTAGTTCCAGATCCTGTGCTGAAACCCAATCCACATAGGGAGACCAATCCACCTGTCGCTGCAGATACTGGCGTTCCTTATTAAACTGAGCCCAATCGTATGTATGCAGGCGTTGGATGGTTTCCTCATCCACACCGAGTTCTCTGAGTTTCTTTTCTTCTACTTCTTTCCAGCGGAGCCATTCTTTTTCCGCTTTGGCTTTGTTGTAAGCCATCGTTATTTCCTCCGATCAATCTGAAATTTTTTAAATTCAGATTGTCGGGGGCGGCGCTCTGCCGCTGTGAATTCTCAGCCAGAACCTACTCAATGGAAAATAAAAAAAGCGCAATTGTCCGTAGACAAAAGCGCTTACTGCACATAAATTATATATACCCGATATCTCTAAATGAAACACGGTACAACTCCCCTAATTGGAGGAGTTGTATTTTGCTTTCCTTTCTTAACCTCCTTCAGGATAAGTCATTTCATATGTTAGCGATTACCATTGGTTTGTTTAATGGTCTTTACCCGGAAAACAAAGTAAAGGATATGGAATACCCAAACACAAGCCAGAACGATCCTTCCCACCGGAACAGCATGCATCATAATAAAGCCGATCGACATTAGAACCGTCACGGTAATCATAATCCGGATTTTGGTCTTCCACGTCATGCCCTGTCCTTTTACATAGCTTTCCAGATTGTTTTTATACAGCTTTGTTCCCGTAAACCAACGGTGCAGTTTTTCAGAGCTTTTGGCAAAGCAAAACGCCGCCAAAAGCAAAAACGGAAACGCCGGAAGAAGCGGCAATACAGCCCCCACGGCTCCGAGAGCCAAACCGATACAGCCTAAAATCACATATAAAAGCTTCTTTATTTTCACCTTGATTCCTCCAGTCGTTTTTTCTCTTTTTTCGATTCGATCACATGGGAAACCGCCATCACAGGATGGGAAAACAGCATTCTGGGCCCGGAAAAACGCATGACTTCCCGGATTTTCTCCCGCATGACCGGTTTGTAGCAATGTACCTTACAGTTGGAACAGAAGGTTTTCGTCTCCATAAACGGACACTTGTCGCTTCTCATCCTGGCATAGGCTTCCAGATCTGCACATTCGGGACAAAGTCCGCCTTTGGTGTGGTGTTTTTTGCGGCAGTACAGGGCAATCATTTCCGATACCATCCGCTTTTCCCGTTCCCGCTTATCGGCTGTACTTTTCATCAGCTCATCCTCCCGTGTTCCACCGAATAGACGGTATCAGCGATGCGCATGGTAGACTGCCGGTGGGAAACCAGCACCACGGTTTTGCCCGCCCGTTCTTCCCGCAGGGATTTTAAGATCACCGCTTCGTTTAAGCTGTCCAGATTGCTGGTTGGTTCATCCAACAGCAGGAAGGGTGCGTCGTGTAAAAATGCTCTTGCGAGCCCCAGACGTTGCCGTTCGCCGCCGGAAAGAGTATCGCCGAGTTCGCCCACCGGCGTGTCGTAGCCTTTGGGAAGGGTCATAATAAAATCGTGAACGGAGGCCTTTTTGCAGGCGGTTTCAATCTCTTCGTCGGTGGCGGTCAGCTTGGCGATCCGCAGGTTGTTTTTGATGCTGTCGTGGAAGAGCTGGGTCTCCTGCGTCACAAAGCTCTCCAGATCGCGCAGATTTTTGGTGTTGATCTCTTCCACCGATCGGCCAGAAAGCTCCACGCTGCCTTCCTGCACCTTCCAGAACCGCATCAGAAGCTTTAACAGGGTGGATTTTCCGCTTCCGCTTCTGCCCACAATTCCTACTACCGCATTTTCCGGAATTGTCACCGATACATCCGAAAGAATGGTTTCATTCCCGTAAGAGAAGGAAACCTGCTCCGCTTTTGCGCCGGAGAATGTGATTTCCGGTTTCCCGGTGATTTCCTCTACTACCGGCGTTTCGTCCAGAATATCCAGTACTCGATTGCCTGCCGCAAAGGTGTTCTGCAGGGTGCTGCCCAACGCCGCCAGAGCAATCACGGGACCAAAGGAAGAAAACAGCGCCAGCGTAGGGATCAAAACGCCGTCAAAATCCACTGCGCCGCTTTGGTACAGCAAGGCCGAAGCAAATAGCATGATAAGATCAAATGTTAACACCACCGTATTGGTAACCGCTGTATTTCGCCCGGCAGTGCGTTTCATCTTTTCTTCGTCTCGGGAGAGTTCATCCGTCTTTTCATTCATTTTGGAAAGGCGCTTTTTTCCCTGTCCATACTGGAGGATTTCGGAAAGCCCCCGCAGGCTGTCCAGCACAAAGCCCGAAAGCTCACCGGATCTGGTGCGGAAACGCAGTCCGTCATCCCCGCTGCATCTGGATATCACAATTGGAATCACGATTCCCACGATCAGATAGGCCGCCAGCGCAATCACGCCCAGGATCCAGTGAAACGAGCCGATGAACAGGCACATGACAATGGTAAACAACAGCGCGATGGCAGCCGGTGAGATGGTGTGAGCATAAAACACCTCCAGCAGTTCAATATCGGAGGTGATCACCGAGATCAGATCCCCCTTGTCCCGGCCTTCCAGCTTTGCCGGGCAGAGCTTTCTCAGTGCGCGGAACACCCGGTCGCGCAAAAGTGCCAGTAATTTAAATGCGATAAAGTGGTTGCACGCCTGCTCCGCATACCGCAAAAATCCCCGGAGAAGGGCGAAGACAAGAACGGAAATAAAAACCGTTGTCAGAGTAAAAGGTACTTCAAACCGAAGGGCTGCCAGCACACCGTATCCGCCGAAAATGGTGATAAAGGCGGCGCACAAATGCCCGACGAGCCCCATCAAAACAGCCAGTGACATATAGCCGCTCAGAGGTTTTACCAGCCCGATCAGCCGTGCCATCACAGCAAATCCGCTTCGCTTTTTCATACGCTTGCACGCTCCTTTCCAAATTGCTCTAATGTCTGCTGGGCACTCCACAGCCGTTCATACAGGCCGTGGTGGGCAAGTAATTCCTCATGTGAACCGCTTTCCGCAACGATTCCGTGATCCAGCACATAAATATGGTCGGCGCCCACTACATTGGCAAGCCGGTGGGAAACGAGGATTACCGTTTTGCTTTTTGCCAGTTCATGAATTTCACGCATAATATCGTTTTCGCTCTCCACATCGATGTTGGAGGTGGCTTCATCAAAAATATAGACAGGGCTGTCATGCAAAAGCGCCCTTGCAAGCGCCAGCCGCTGGCACTGCCCGCCCGAAAGATTGGACGCTTTTTCCAAAAGCCGGGTATCCAGCCCCTGTTCCGCTTTTAAAAATTCTGCGAGGTTTACCCGGGAAAGCACTGCCCACAGTTCTTCATCGGAAGCGCCGGGTTTTCCCATAAGCAGGTTCTCCCGCACCGTGCCCTTGAACAGGTAGCTTTGGTGGCTGATATAGGTGATGTTTCGCAGAAGGCTTTCTTCCTGAATGGAGGAAAGGGGCACGCCGCCCACCGAAACGCTTCCGGTATATCCTTTGTTTCTTCCCATCAGGATCGAAGCCAGTGTGGATTTACCGCAGCCGCTTTCTCCCACCAGCGCCGTAAAGCTGCCCTGCGGGAAGGTAAGATCAACGCTATGGAGGATCTCCCGGTCCGGCTCATAGGAGAAGGAGAGACCGGAACAGCGGATGGTGTGTCCCGAAGGAAAGCTTTCGGTGATTTCCGGCTTGGTTTCTTCTAAATCCAGCAGTCGGAAAATCTTGTCGCTGGCCGCCATGCCGTTCATGGCAATATGGAAAAAGGAACCCAGCTGCCGCATGGGAATAAAGAAATCCGCCGCCAGCAGGATAATCAGCAGACATCCCTCAAGAGAAACTCCTCCGCTCTGGTACTGGGTCACCGCCATGATGACGCCCAGTGCCGCACCGCCGTACGCGATCAGGTCCATAATGGTGATGGAGTTTAACTGCATGGTCAGCACCTTCATGGTGATCTTTCGGAATTTTTCCGCCTGCTCGTTCATTTCCTGCTGTTTAAACGCATCCGCCTGATAGATTTTGAGAGTGGTGAGCCCCTGCAAATTTTCAAGGAAAGTGTCGCCCAATTCCGTATACTGTCCCCAGTATTTAGAGAGCAGTTTTTTGGCCCAGGTCTGCACCGCCGCAATGGCTACAGGGATCAGCGGCACGCAGATAAGCAGCACTACCGCCGCCGCGACATTCACAAAACACAGTACGATAAACAGTGTGAGCGGCGCCAGCATGGCATAGAAAAACTGCGGCAGATACGCGCCGAAATAGGTTTCCAGCTGATCGACGCCTTCCACCGCCACCTGCACCACTTCCGAAGTTTTCACCTGTTCGTTGTAGGAGCTTCCCAACCGCAAAAGCTTTTGATAGATCTTCTCACGCAAAGACTTTTTGACTGCTTTGGAGGAGAAGTACCCCATTTTGGCGGCCCCGATGGAGCAGAAAAACCGGACTGCCAACGCCAAAATTACAACGATTCCCGTCACTGTGAAAAGCTGCACCGAGGCCGAACCCCTGAAAAGCTCTGCAAGCATTCGGGAAATACTGAGCATCAGGGCAATGTTCGCCGTAAGGGAGCACCACTGTAGAATTACATTTCCCGCTATGTATTTTTTGCTCTCGGCAACGGTACCGATGAGCCGTTTATTGATCATCATATTTTCGTCCGCCTTTTGTTATTTTTTTCATCACTTTCTTAACGCCTGTACACAGAGCGGCAACCGCTATCACAAGCAGCACTGATGTAAAACCGTAAAAAAGGGATTGCATTGCATTATTCACAGCCGCTTGCCTTCTTTCTGTTTGTCCACCTTCTCAGCGCCTCATAACTTTTCGGACTTACGGCATGTTCCATTTGGCAGGCATCCTCCGCCGCAGTTTTCCCATCCACGCCCAGGTCTTCTAAAAGGGACTGGAAGGTCTGGTGGCGCTCATAAGTTTCTCTGGCAACGGTTTGCCCCTTATCTGTCAGATGCACTTCCCGCGCACCGTCTAAGAAAAGATAGCCTTCTTTTTCCAACTCTTTCAGCGAAACGGAAACTGTGGGACGCGACACATGAAGCTCTGCTGCAATATCCGCACCACGTACGGAGCCGTTTTGCTTTTGCAGCAAATACACGGCTTTCAGATAATCCTCCACCGTTTTTCTTTGTTTCATACGGCTTATGCCTCCTTTCCATGTATTCAGGGTTATCCCTTATACCGGGATAACAAAAGGTTTTCCATCTACCGACTGAATGGTCAGATCAACGCCGTATACCTCTTGGACAAGTTCCTTTGTAATGATTTCCTCCGGTAAACCGTGAGCAATCATCCTGCCATCTTTCATGGCGACAATTTCGTCACTGTAATACAGCGACTGGTTGATATCATGGAGAACCATAACGATGGTAATACCGTACTCCCGGTTCAGCTTCTGAATGAGTTTTAAAATCTGCAGTTGATAACGGACATCCAGATAGGTGGTCGGTTCATCGAGAAACAGTACCTTGGTGTCCTGTGCCAGCGCCATGGCAATCCACACCCGCTGTTTCTGTCCGCCGGAAAGCTCTGTTACCGGTTTATCCTTGTGCTTGCTTGTATGGGTGATCTCCAGCGCCCACTGTATTTTTTCTTCATCTTTTTGCGGATCCGATGAAAGCCCCATGGTATGATAGGGAGTTCGCCCGTAGCTCACAAGCTTTTCGACCGTAAGATCCGGCGGCGCCGTATTGTATTGATGGACAATCGCCGCTTCTCTGGCAAAATCTTTTAAACGCAAATTTGCGATATTTTCCTCTCTCAGAAACACTTCCCCCTGATCGGGCTTTAAGTTTTTCGTCATCAGGTTAAACAATGTGGATTTTCCGCATCCGTTTGCACCGATCAATGTGGTAATTCTCCCCTCGTGAAGAGAAAAGTCCAATCCGTTCAGCACCTGCTGCTTTCCGTAGGAAAAGGAAAGATTTTTTACGGTAAAAATATTACTGGCCATAGTTTAGTCACGCCCAAACTCATGACCATCATGATTGCCAGCAGCACAGCCAAACTTCGCTTAAACCATGACTGTTTTGTTGTTGTCATTGTGTCTACCTCCATTCATTTATAAAAACAATGTTTCGGTTAGCATAATCTAACCGCTTGGTGAAAAATAATGCCGTTTCTACGGCATAATAAAAAATATCGCGCACCAATCCTCCTTTTGCGATGTTCTGGTCAGGAGAACAAGTTAACACGCTTGTTTCCCTGATATAAACGGGCAGAGGCAAAAGGTTATCCGTCTGAGTTAGGTTATGCTAACTAATCCCCTAAAAAATTGCTCCTTTCGGAGTTTTTAAGAGGGGGATCGTTGTTGTCATATTGCTTTTGACTCTGCTCTCCTGTTACTCTTCTGTCCGGTCTCAAAGACCAAACAGGGCTGCGAATGATAAAATATACTGCTTTTATAATCCGCATTTTCCTTAAAGCAAATTCAGTATAGCCAGTTACCATTTTGTTGTCAATGGATTTTCTGTTGCAAAACTGCTCCAAACAGCCTGTTGAAGGGTTAAAAAAGCGTCTAAACCCCGATCATGACTGATAAACCAGCATTGTTGCAAAACTGCTCCAAAAAATTTTTCATTTCTTCTGAATCCGCCTGTTTTAATGGATGAACATGGTGAAAACAGCTGTACTCTCCGGCATATGCATATCCCCAACACTGCATTGCATTTTCAGGCATACGCTTCCATGCAGCAGGGTATCCCGGCCTTTTCCCATAGAGATAAACCGCAGTGCCGTTACCGGAAAAAATACATAACGCCCGTCAATGCCGCCGTCACGGAATTCTCCGTCATATAAGTATTGCAGCTTCTGGATGCGTCCTTCCATTTTATTTTTACTGGACATAGACTGAGCGGATACGGTTTTTGCCGCCAGATACACAAGTCCTTCATGATCCTTTACGATGACTTCACACGGATTTTCAAAACCACGGTTTGCCATGGAAAGGTTATTGTGATTTTTGATTTGTTCCCGGTAAATAATGAACGGAAAATAGTAACTGCCATCACTGAGGTAATTACAAATATCCCCGCCATGGAAGTCTCGGCGTCCGGCAAATATTTCTTTGATATGCATCCGGCTTTCCTGTTCAGCCAGCCGATCCATAAATTCATCAGAAAACCTTGCTGCCAATGCTCGAAGGGCATTCTCCTTAATCTGTGCAGGAGGGATATCCTGATACTGCATATATTTTTCTAATACCTTTCTCTGTTTCTGATACTTTTCTGCCAGTTTAACTCCCGGAACCGTCAAAACCGTTTTGCGATTCTCCAGACGTTCTACAATATTCAGCTTTTCCAGCGTATCCAGCGTACGAGTGACCACCCATTTACTCACATTCAGGCTTCTGGCTGAATCCGTTACCGTACGCTTTGACGGTTCCGCCGTCAGGTAATAAAGCAGCAGCTGAATTTGAAACGGCGTTAAGTTTTCTTTTTCCAACATTAAAATTCCCTCCGCTATTGTATTCGTATAAAGTGAAAACACTATAAATTCAAACAAATCATCTTCACCATACAGAACCGGTCAGAAACAGCCATACTGACCTTGGTGGATAGTTTTAAGCCGTTTTTGGGAATATAACGGTAGTAAGGCTCTTCTGTCATATCCATAAGTCCACCGCCAATCTTTCCAGCTAAATTCACTGCTGAATCCACATAAAAGAACATCTGCACATCGGCGTGGCCGACCTGCTTCATGTATTTCTTTTGCATCATAGCCATGCCTTTTTTATTCACAGTATCAAAGACGACTTCTATTTCTCCGAATTGTCTGAGCATACGAAACAGGGAAATAACCTTATCTTCCTCAAAATAGTGAAACAGTCCGCCTGCTGTAACAAGGATAGGGGCGTCGGGCAAATCCGTGCGAACTTGTCTGATCCAATTCTCTGTAAAAGCATCTCCAGCAAGATAGGTCTCACGCTCCGACTGCGGGAGCAGTTCCTTCCGGTAGTCAATGACGTGTGGCAAATCAACGGCATACCAGCGGGTCCTTCCGTTATCGCAGCGGTAATAGGTCGTCTCCAGACCGCAGCCGAGCTGGACAATCACACCGTCCGGTCTGCGCTTTAAAAACGACCGGATGAAACGGTCCATATTAGCAGACCGCACCGCTGAAGCCAGCAGGGTATACTGGCTCTGACTGCCGTTTTCCTGCAGGTCGGACGGCAGCTTTTCTTTTAATTCCAAAGCCTTTTTATCATATATGATCTGCGGGCAATGCTCGCTGGCATAAATCCTGCCCAGCATGGGGACAAAAAGTGTGTCCTCCACAACGCCTAAATGTGACATTCTGTGTCCTCCTTTTTCGAACAGCTTTGTATCAGCCCAACGCCACATCCAATACCATCATCAAAGTGAAACCGACTGCAAACAGAATGGTTCCCACATTGGAGTGCTTTCCGGCCGACATCTCCGGAATCAATTCCTCTACCACCACATAAATCATTGCACCAGCGGCAAAGCTCAGAGCATAGGGCAGTACCGGGACTAAAATTCCTGCCAGAAGGATGGTCAGGAGCGCACCTATCGGTTCTACCGCACCGGACAGCGTTCCATACAGAAATGAGCGGGATTTGGAGAAACCCTCCGCTTTCAGGGGCATGGATATAATAGCGCCTTCAGGGAAGTTCTGAATGGCGATACCCAGAGAAAGAGCCAGCGCCCCCGCCAGCGTGATCCCACTGTCCCCGTAGAGCCACCCGGCATAGACTGCGCCCACTGCCATCCCTTCCGGAATATTGTGCAGTGCTACTGCCAGAGTCAGCATAGTTGTTTTTCCAAGACTGCTTTTGACGCCTTCAGCCTCTGAGCTGCCACGATGCAGATGCGGGATCAGCCGATCCAATCCCAGTAAGAATAAAATACCAAGCCAGAATCCAGCTACAGCAGGGAAGAAGGACCATTGCCCCATGTCTGATGCCTGTTCCATGGCAGGAAGCAGCAGACTCCATATGGAAGCCGCCACCATAACCCCTGCCGCAAAGCCGGTAAGCGCACGCTGAACCAGTTCACTCAAATTGTTCCGCATAAAAAAGACGCAGGCTGCGCCGAGCGTCGTCCCGGCAAAAGGAATCAGCAGCCCCTGCCATAATTCAAAAGGCATGTCTTTTCACCCTCATCTATTTTCTTTTAAACAGGGAAAACCCTTGTCTTTCATAAGGTTCACAACGAATATCCAACACCTTATACCCGAATTCTTCCACAGCATGTTTCAGTAACTGTGTGTCAACGGCGTCTTGTATAAGCAGTTCCGTGATCCCTTTTCTGTGAGAAGAAGTCACTTTCTTAACAGAAAATACTTTTCTGATCGCATCGTTTATATGAGCCTCACACATTCCACAGGACATTCCATCGATTTTCATTGTTACTTTTAGCATTCTTCTATCCCCATGCGGTTAGCACCGGCTAACCAAAATAAAATAAAAATAGTTAGCTAACTCTAACTGATTGATTTTACCATATCATACATCATTTTGTCAAGATACTGTACTAAAGTGTTTCCAGATATAGACAAAGCCACACTCAAAAATAGTAATGTTTTGCGTGCGGCATTTGCCTAACATCTGGTTTATGCCCGCAACAGAAAATCACACTATGCCAGCGTCCAGTTCTGGCTTTCTGTCTGTAATTTTACCATGCGGGTATAGATACCGTCTTGCTGGAGCAGGGTATCCGGATCGCCCTCTTCCGCCACCATACCATCGGAAAGCACGACGATTTTATCCGCACCGGCTACCGTGCGCATCCGGTGTGCGATCACCAGAACAGTTTTGTCTTTGATCAGCCGTGACAGAGCTGTCTGTATCAGCGTTTCATTCTCCACATCCAGAGAGGCTGTAGCTTCGTCAAGAAGGATGATCGGCGCGTTCTTTAAGAAGGCACGGGCAATGGAAATCCGCTGGCGTTCTCCGCCGGAGAGCTCACAACCGTTTTCGCCTATGTTAGTATTCCATTTATCAGGAAGCTTCTCGGCAAATTCATCCACATTGGCAAGCCGTGCCGCAGCCAGAACCTCCTCATCTGTGGCGTCTTTGTTACCGATACGGATATTTTCCAGTATGGTGTTGTCAAACAGGGTAACATCCTGAAACACAATGGAATAAAGAGAAAGCAGCGTTTCCGGATCCACTTTTGAGACATCCATACCGCCTACCGTAATTTTTCCCCGGCTCACATCCCAAAACCGGGCTGCCAGACGGGACACTGTTGTTTTACCGCCGCCGGAGGGACCCACCAGTGCGGTCACTTCCCCCTGTTTGGCAGTAAAGCTGACATCCTTTAATACTGTTTCTCCGGTGTTGTAGGCAAACCCAACATGGTCAAAGGTAATGTCATACCCCTGATTGGAAAGGCTGGTTTTGCCCTGCTGAATGGGATGGTCAAGGATTTCATTCATACGGGCGATATTTGTCCGGGTGGAAATTACCGCCGCCAGATTCTGCAGCGCACCCTGCAAGGGATCATAGAGCCGGGAAACCACCAGCAGGAACAGGAAGAAGGTCAAAATATCCAAACTACCCTGCATCAGCAAAACGGAGCCTGCAAGCGCAACCGTGGCAATCCCAAGCTTTAACACAAGGGATGCGGATACTACAAATGCCGCCAAACCGAACTCATTGAGAATGGAGCGGTGTTCCACCGCGCGGATCTTCTTTTCCAACCCTTTGAGGTATTCTTTTTCAGCGTTGTTGGCTTTCAGATCCTGCACCGTTTCAATACACTCCTGAATTCCATCCGCGCAGGCCATTTTCGCATCCATGGATTTCTGATTAAACCCTTCCTGTACCTTTGCAGAAAAACCTACAATGGCAAACGCCACCGGCATCACCCAAAGAGCCGCCAGCGCCATACGCCAATCGTAGAAGAACAGGCTGACGGCAATCAAGACCGTAGAGATGATGGATCCGGCAAGCTCCGGGATAAAGTGGGAAAAGCTCTGCTCTAAAAAGGTGCAGTCCGCCATAATGGTGCTGGTAAGATCCGCAAGGTCTTTCTTTCCGAAGAAGGACAGGGGGATTTTCCGCAGCCGCTCCGCCAACGTAATACGGCGCACGCCGCTTTCCGTATAGGTGGCAAAATAGGTGGCGTTATACTGGAAGTAGGTTGTCAGCAAGATCAATCCCACACAGAGAATACAGCCGACAATGTAGAAGGGAAGCCGGCTTTCCGGAACACCGCCGTTCATCAGATCGCTCACCATGCAGTACAGCAATCCCACCGGGAACATGAAAGAGATATTTTGCAGGACGCAGGCAAAACAGCCCTTAATTAAATCCTTTGCGCCCTGTTCGGACAAGGCATATCGTTTTTGCAGACGTCTGATCATCTTACTGTACCTCCTTTTGTACCTTCCACTGAATGGAAGTCTGATAGTTCTGCCACATCCGGGCGAACAGACCGCCTCTTTCCATCAGCTCACGGCTGGAACCGCTCTCTGCGATCTGCCCGTCTTTTACAACGTAAATCCGATCTGCACCGGCCACCGTGGAAAGCCTGTGGGCAATCATAATGACCGTTTTGCCCTGAGACAGTTTGGAAAAAGCCGCCTGTACTCTGGTTTCATTGTCGGGATCCGCAAAAGCTGTGGCTTCATCCAGAATAATGATGGGGGTATTTTTCAGCATCACGCGGGCAATAGCAATCCGCTGCTGCTCGCCGCCGGAAAGATAGACCCCCTTGGTGCCGATCACCGTATCCATACCATCCGGCAGTTTTTCAAGGATATCGTCGCACTGGGCATTTTTTAAGGCAGCCATGACTTCCTCCCGGGTGGCTTCCGGTTTACCCAGACGCACATTCTCAAAGATGGAAGCTTTGATCAGCCGGCTGTTCTGGAACACAAAGGAAACCGTGTTCATCAGTTCTTCTTTCGGAATATCACGGACGTCTACGCCGCCCACCCTTACAGTACCGCTTTGAGGATCGAAGAAGCGGGAGATCAGATTTGCCAGCGTGGTTTTTCCGCCGCCGGACGGTCCCACAAAAGCGACTGTCTGCCCGGCAGGAATAGAAATAGATATGCCATTCAAAACATCCTTTTCTCCGTTATAGCTGAAATGTACCTGTTCAAGCTCTACAGAGCCGTCTTTCGGATGCATGGGATGAGCTGTTTCTTTCAGCGGCTCCAAATTCAGAACGCTGTCAATCCGCTGTAAAGCATCGTCCACGATCATAGCGTTTTCGCTCTGGAACATAATACGTGTGAGTGTCACGGAAATGATCGGCGTAATGATGATATAGAATACCAGATTGAGCAAAAATTCTGTCGTGACCTGATCCTGCGTAAACAGCAAGGCTCCTGCGATCAAAAAGACAAACACACCGTTAATGGCCGCGGTATAGAACATCATAGGCGTGCGCAGCTGCTTGGTGTAGGCAATCACCCACACCTTGTACCGGTCAATTGAATCCTTAAACTTCTTAAAGGAAAAGATGGTCTGGCCAAAGGTTTTTACCACCGGAATACCTCGGACATACTCTACCGCTTCATTGGACATATCATCCAGCGCATTCTGATATTCCTTCATCTTCTGCTGCATTTCCTTTCCGGTCATCGCCATCATAATGAGAAAGCCCAGAAGTACCGGCGCCAAACTCAAAAGACCCAGCCGCCAGTCAAACACAAACAGCAGAACCAGAAGACCGCAGGGAGTTGCGAGGGCGTTCGCACGGTCCGGGAGCTGGTGTGCCAGATAGGTTTCCGTAGCAGCGCTGGATTCATTGACGATTTTGCGCAGCTTACCGCTGCCAAAATGTTCCGCAAATCCCAGGGGGAGTTTTACGATATGGTTCATGGACTGCAAACGCAAATTGGTGGCAATGCGAAATGCGCCCAGATGGGAGCACATCAGCCCGGCGATGTACACCAGTACCGCAATGACCGCAAACATCACTGCCATCCAGCCGTTGTAGGTCAGATTCTGCGCACGGCTGAAATCCGGAGCGACTTCCAGCACTTCACGCATGACCTGCCAGATAAAATAATAAGGCACGAGTGCGATCAATGCGCTGATTGCGGAGAGGATCCAGGACGCATAGGTCAGATATCGGTAACTTCCCGCAATCGTGAGCAGGCGCGATAAATTAGATTGTTTTTTCAAGAGAATTCCTCCTTTACATTTCATTTATGATACAGAGGACAATGATTTGTCCTTCTTATATCTAATTTAGTTAGTTTAAGCTAACTGCAAGTCAAAAATTATAGGGCGTTATTGCCCCATAATTTTCATCCATCCTGCGGTGTAAAAGGCCCGCATTTCCTTTACATAGTTTTCCGCATCGGGAAGCGGCATTTCATGGATAACAAGTTCAAAAAACGTATGAAACATCCCGGTGATCAAAATATGCTCCAGAGTTGGGTCAAGCGGCGGGGAGGGTCTGCCTAATTCCGCCAGCACTCTTTGATAAGCGTGTGTCCCCTCCACTTCAATTTCCACCATCTCATCAATCAGCCCAGAAAAGCGGGTCCCTTCGGAACAACAAAGAATGAGCTTACATTCCTCTAAATGCTGATAGGCATAATGCAGCATATCAAACATGCATACCCCTGATATATCGCCCATCACTTCCGGCTGCTGTTCATGGGGCAGGTCGGCAAATTGCTTCTGAGCGTCCTTAAAGCGATCAATCAAGTATTGATAATGTTCGCCCACCAAAGCCTCAAAAAGTTCCTCTTTGCTTTTATAATAACCGTAAAAGGCTCCCAGTGTCTTGCCCAAAGATTTGACGATATTCCGCAGGGAAGCGTCCTTGTAGCCTTTTTGCAAAAACTCCGCTTTTGCCGCCTCATGGATTTGATCCAAAGTTGTCAGATTCTCATCTATGGTACACGCCTCCTTAAAAAATATAGCGGTGCTATATATATTATAGTTGCTCTTAAGCTGAATGTCAAGTGCTTCTGCATTTTTTATGGATGAATAAAAAGAGAGAAACTACACAAAGGTTTCTCTCTTTTGGTTGTCCGGCTATATACAGCGGTCATTATCCTGTTTGGGTTCCGGCAGAGCACTCATACTACGCAGGCTGACGCCAAGCGTAGAAAGATTGTGCAGTGCGGCCGATGCTGCGGGAGGTAAAATTCCTGCCAATCCCAAGCCTATCAGCGTCCCGTTAAATCCGATGACAAACCGATAATTTGAGTGAATTCTCTCCATCAAAGCCATTGCAATACGACGCAGCTTAACAAGCTCCCAAAGGCTGTCCGCCGCAATGGTAATATCAGCAATTTCTCTGGCAATTGCTGCGCCGTCACTGATGGCAATTCCCGCATCCGCTTCTGAAAGAGCGGGAGAGTCGTTGATACCATCTCCGACCATTAAAACAATATGTCCTTTTTGGCGCAAATCGGCTACAAATTTTGCTTTATCCGCAGGAAGAACCTCAGCGCAGAATGCGTCAACCCCTAAGCGGTTTGCAACCGTAGATGCCGTCCGATAGCTGTCGCCTGTCAGCATAACTGTTTTTTGAATTCCCAAAGCACGCAGCGCAGTCAATACTTCTTTAGCTTCCCTGCGCAGCGGATCGGAAATACAAATCACTGCTGCAAGCTCTCTGCCAATCGCCAAATACAAATGAGAATATTCTTCAGGAAGACGATCAAATCGCTCCTGTTCATTTAGCGGAACAGTTACTCCCTCATCTTCAAAAATGAAGTGCGCACTTCCGATCAATACCCGTTCCTCATTTACCGTACTGGCAATACCATGAGCCACTATGTATTCTACCTTGGAATGAAATTCTTCATGGGATAACCCTCTGCACTGCGCTTCTTGTACTACGGCGTTTGCAATAGAATGGGGAAAATGTTCCTCTAAACAGGCCGCAAGGCGCAGCATATCCGACTCATTTCGTTCTCCGAAAGTGATGATCTGCGTAACCTTCGGACAAGCATGTGTCAATGTACCTGTTTTGTCAAATATGATGGTATCAGCCGCCGCCACCGCTTCTAAGAACTTGCCGCCTTTTACAGTGATATGTTCTTTTCCGGCTTCCCGCATGGCAGAAAGCACCGCCAGCGGCATGGAAAATTTTAACGCACAGGAGAAATCCACCATAAGTACCGACAAGGCCCGCAGGATATTTCGTGTCAGCAGAAAGCTCAAGATACTGCCGGCAAAGGTATACGGAACCAATTTATCTGCAAGGTTAGCCGCTTTGCTTTCAGCTGCCGATTTCATCTGTTCGGATTTTTCAATCATGGTTACAATTTGATCATATCGGCTGGAACCCATAGCTTGTTTTACTTCCAGTATGCACTCGCCTTCTTCTATGACAGTACCGGCATACACGGTGTTTCCCGGGTGTTTTACGACCGGTACAGACTCTCCAGTCAAAGAAGCCTGATTGACTGTGACTTCCCCCTCGGCTAAGATACCGTCCATAGGAATCATGCTCCCGGTACGAATCACGATTTTGTCACCTGGGCGGATATCTGATACTGCTGTCAGAATTTCTGATTCCGGTGTCTTCAGCCATACCCGATCCACATTCAGGGCCATACAGCGAGCAAGGTCTTCCATTGATTTTTTTCTGGTCCATTCTTCCAACAGTTCGCCCAGTTCCAGCAGAAACATGACGGTTCCTGCTGTTCCGAAATCTTTGCGAAATGCGGAAATTCCTATGGACAGTGCATCCAGCACATCTACCTTCAGTTTTCCTCTCCAAAGACAGTGGATACCTCTCTTCAAAAAAGGGAGCATATGCCATACAATTCGTGCGATCTGCAATGGTTTCGGCAAAAAGAGCATAGACGCTGCTTTTAGTACCACTTTTCCGACCAGCTTTTCCTGAAATTTACGGTTTAATTCACGGCTGCTGTGCAGTGGCAAAGTGATTTGTGATTGCGCTTCCTGCAAGTTAAACTCACGGATAGCCGCCAGCACTTCCTTACGTGACCCGGAGTATTGCAGAATCACACACCCGGTGCGTTCATGGACAGTTACTTGTGTGATCCATGATTTCTTTTGAAACCAATTTTCCAGCACATCTGCTTCCTGCAAAGTCATTTTTTTCTGACCGATTCGAAAACGGATACGCCCTTTGCTTTCGTGTAAAATAATTGCCTTCATTTGTCGCTTCTCCTTCATAAAAAAAGAGCCGTATCAACGGCTCTTTTCTGTTACTCTTCCTCAGAAGTTTCAAGTTGTGCGGCTGCCGCTTCTTCCGCTTCTTTTGCAGCTCTTTCTTCATTCAGATCTTTGGCAGAAGCTAAAATGTCCGATGCGTTTTCCTGCACGGTCGTTACCGTTTCCATGACATAATCTTTCATACGCAGTCCTGCGGCTGTTGCGTGAACATATGCTTTTTTAGCGTCTTTGCTGGACAGCAGTTTAATTCCAACCGATCCGAAAAGTGTGCCACCTACAAAAAGAGCCAATTTATTGTATAAACTCATATAGAATCTTCCTTTCCGTTATTTTCTTTTGTATCCTGTAATCATTACCATGAGCAGGCAGATCACGGCTCCCCATGCCCAAAAACGGTGCTGTTTCAACCAGATCCCTCCTTCATAGATTTTGTCTAATTATTATAACAACTTTAGCTAAATCATTCTTTTGGAAACAGACAAAAACCAATGGAATCAGACCTATTTCGATACTGTCTGGGTGTACAATTAAAGTGCCTTTTAAAAGCTACATTGAATTGACTTAAACTTGCGTATCCAATTGCCTGTGCAACGTCCAGTACAGTCATAGAAGAGCACCGAAGAAGTTCAGCGGCTTTTTCCATACGTTTATGTGATAGCCAAGTATATACCGGCTGACCACGAATACTGCGAAAATATTTTTTAAATGTAGTAGGAGATATATAAAATTTGTGACACAAATAATCAATCGTTATTTTTTCATCCAGATGCATCTCCATATAATTGCAAATCTCATTTATCTCTTCTCTTATTACCTTACTTATTTTAAGATTATCTTTATCTTTTGGATACAATGTTCCTGTACTTAGCAGAAATAGCAATTCTACTGACTTCCAAACGCAGTATCTGCTTTTTTGAAAGTCTTCCATTTTGACTATTTCAGAAAATGTAGAAAAAACCCAAGATGAACCATGAATAACAGCACATCCATCTTGCTTATCCATATATTTTTTTACTTCAAAAGTATTCAATTTTAAGTCTCCCATCATACGACATAGGGAATATAAACTCTCTTTTGCCGTAGTCGCATCTACGGATACCAATATTCCTGCCAAATCCGCTGTACATGCGACGGAATACAGTGAAGATACCTCAGATAGTAAAAGAATTTCCTGCTTTCTTACAACAACCACACGATTCCATTGTTGTTTGAGTACAACATGACCTGCAAAACAAAAGAAAACTTCAAAGTGAAGTGGCTGTAAGGATATCGGGATAAATGGATCCTTTGTATTGCCTTGAAGACGAAAATTGCAAACATCCACACCTGTTATTATTGTTTCCCATAAGGCTTTTTCACCTCGGATACTTTTCAAAAATTCTGTTAACACATAGTTTCTCCTCCCTTCTAATAGAAATTATGTCATGTGATAGAATGTAGTTAGCAACGATTAACTACATTCTATCACAATTTCTGTATGAAAGCAAGAACAGCGCAATTGATGTTATAAATAGAATAGCATTTTTATTCTTTCGCTTTAAAATATCCAAGCGCATCGGTACGCTCTCCGTTCTGCCATACTTCAAAGTGCAGGTGGTTTCCGGTAGAATTGCCGGTGGTACCGACATAACCGATGACTTCGCCCTGTTTCACTTCCTGCCCTACGGTCACGCAGATAGAGGAACAGTGGGCATACAGGGTGTCAAAAGTATCGTTATGGTTTATCTTGATATAGTATCCATACCCGCCGCCCCAAGTGTCGATGGCATTGGCAATGGTGACTGTGCCATCTGCCGCTGTCAGAATCGGTGTACCACCCGGAGCGCCGATATCGGTTCCGCTGTGGTAGGCAATTTCTCCAGTAAAGGGGTCCTCACGGTATCCAAACCATGAGGTAATGGTATAACTTTGCGGAAGAGGCCATTGGAAAATCCCGGTCCCTTCCCAATCAGTATTTGGATTCATGATCTGACCACCGCCGCTGTTAAAACCACCCAGCAGTTCTGCCCACAAATTCTGATTTTCTGGCTCCGACATTAAGGCAAGGTATTCGTTCTGCCTTGCATTGAAATTGTACTGCTGCGCCATTTCCTCCGCTGTTTTATGTGTTAGAGAGATTTCCAGAATGGTTTCCGTTACCGTTTCGGTGCGGGTAGTTTCTTTTCCATCCTCGTCTACTTCGGTAACTTCCACTTCATGGCTCTCGGTACGGGTGCTGGAAGACACTGCATTCATCTCCCACATAATATCCCGCATCTGCTGAACTTGAGTGTCATCCAAAGAAGCCACCTGAGTGCCATCTTCCGCACCGGTCACCTTGGCAGAAAAAACAGCGAGAACATCTTCCCAATTGATAGAAAGCACTCCGTCATTTGAAGTAAACTCCACCCGATTATGGCTATTGCTATCTTCAATTTCTTGAATGTGTGCCTGAAATTCCCCGTTTAAAGTTGTCACAGCCTGCGTAACGCTGGTGCCGGTTCCCGTAGAATCCGAACCGAAAAATAAGCCGAAACAGGAACCGACAATCAGGGCAATCAAACAAATTAACAAGATTATCACTACAGCTACCCAACCTCCGGCAGCGATGGCAGCAATCAACCCCTTTACAGCCGCAATGGTTGCTTTAACCGCTGCTATAGTTACACGGACCGCCGCTTTAACTCCTGCAATTGTTGCTTTCGCAGTAGCCTTGGCGGCCTGTGCGGCTTTTTGTGCCGCTTTTGCAGTGGCCTGCGCTGTCTTGGCTGCCTGCTGTGCAGTCTTTGCCGAGCGCTGGGCAGTTTTGATACCTTTAGCGCTATTCTTCACACCTTTCATAGAACGGCTGGCGGTTTTTACTGCTTTTTGAGGTTTTCCTTTGACCGCCTTGGCAGCGGTATTTTTGGTCCGTATTTTAGAAGCGGTATCCTTCGTGATCTCCGTTGCTTTGCTGCCAGCGTTTTTCGCTTCCGAGAGGGTACGGGAAATTTCTCTTTTTTCTTTGACTTTCCGAGCGGTGGTCTGCGCCAGTTTTTTCCCGCCCCGATAGGTAATGTTGGCACTCTTTTTTGCGGTGGTTTCGATACCGGACAGCATTTGATCTCCGGCGCTGTTAGCGGGGGCGTTGGAGGTTTCTCCCTGCTGGCTGGCAAAAGGCGTCCCCTTCAATTCCGATACGGCTTTCTCCTTGGATTTCAGCCATGCATCCTTCATTGCGGTTTTTGGGGCTTTGGCGGCACTATCCAAAAGCCTTGGTTTTCCATTTTCCGGTTTGGTCTTAATTTCTTTCAATGGCATACCTCCTAAAAAAGATACAGGGAGCCAAAGGAGGCTCCCTGCTGCGATGTTGTTTCATGTATAGGTTTACACCCCCCTCAGTGCTTCGTCCGGCTTGGTGGTCATCAGCTGGTACAGACGGGTATTGCGGGGGAAGCTGTTTTCAAACGGTACAATGTTGCCAGCACAGCGGATGAGACCGCAGCCAGCAGATACATTGGTGATGTAGCCAAGCTGGGTGTCCGAGATATGGAGCAGATTTGCCAGTTCATCCCGGTCGGTGGAGGACTGGTTCAGAAGGAGCAAAAACTCCGAGTTTGCCAGCATCAGGCGGGCAGTATCGGAACGGAGCAGCTCCTCGACATTCTGCGTGAGCCCTGTCACAAGGCCGTTATATTTTCGGATACGCTTCCACAGCTTGTAGAAAAAATCGGCGCTGTACTGGTAGCGAAACAGCAGATAAAACTCATCGGCAAATACCCATGTGGTTTTTCCTTTCTTCCAGTTTTGGATCACACGGTTGAAAATCGCATCGAGGGTGACTAACATCCCGATGGGCATAAGCTGTTCGCCTAATTCACGGATATCATAGGCGATGATGCGGGCTTTGGTGTCTACATTGGTGTGCTGGGCAAAGGTGTTCAAACTGCCGGTGATAAACAGCTCGGAGGAAAGCGCCAGCCCTCTGGCTTCCGGCTCCGGCTGCTTTAAGAGGGAATGGTACAGATCTTTCAGCGTGGGAGCTTCTCCCTCATAATTGTTTGCCATATACTCCCGGTACACATCATAGGTGCAGCGGTCCAGAATAGATTTCTCTTTGGCAGACACACCACCTGCCCCTACTAACTGCTCGAACAGCGAGAGAATGAATTCTGATTTTTCAATCAGCGGGTTGCGCTCGTCACCGTAGGCTTTGTCCATATCAAGGGCGTTCAGGTGGGTGTTGGAGGCTGCGGAAATCCGAATAATTTCCCCGCCAAGCGCTTCTACCAAGAACCCAAATTCCGACTCCGGGTCCAGAATCAGGATATCATCATTGGTGGACAGCGCAATGCTCACGATTTCTTCTTTGGCGCTGAAGGATTTACCAGAGCCGCTGACACCGAGGCGGAAACTGTTCCCGTTTAAGAGCTTGCGGCGGTCGGCTACAATCATGTTTTTGGAAACAGCGTTCTGCCCATAGTAGATGCCCCCGGTCTGCATGATTTCCTGTGCTCGGAAAGGAATCAGCACAGCGGTGCTTTCGGTGGTCAGGGTACGGATGGCTTGGATTCTGCGCAAACCATAAGGAAGCACAGTATCCAGCCCATCCTTCTGCTGCCAGCGCAGGACGCTCATCTGGCATAGATGTTTTCTGGCTGTTGTAAGAATCGTTTCTGTGTCACTGTCCAATTGTTCCTTGGTATCAGCCAGATGGACCATGGTCACGAGACCGAACATCATTCTTTGATCCCTGTTGGTCAGATCGTCCAGCATTTCCTTGGTTTCTTTTCGCTGCTGTTCCATGTCGTAAGGAAGGACAGCGGAAAAGTTGTTGGCTGCGTTCTGCTTTCGCTGCCAGTTTGCCGCATTCGTTTCCACACCCAAGAGCTTGTTCTGGATTTCCCTCACTGCTTCATCGGTGGGAACAGGTAAAATATCAATGGAGAGCATGAGGCTGCGGTCCATATCACAGAGTTCAGCAATCATGGAATCTTTGATATAGCTGGCATACCCCTGTAAATACAAAACCCTGCCCCAGCGGTCGTTCAGGCGGAAGTGGTCTTTCTGGAATTCCATGCTGTCCGGGCAAAGCCAATCTTTAAAGCTGTGTCCCTTTTTCATCTGTTCCTTGAGATCAAAGGCAAACGCGGCCGGCTCATTGCCTTTAAAGAAATCCCGGAACACCTGCAGGCGGGTTCCGGCGTCCAGTTCCCGTCCAATGGAGGAAAGCTGGGACAAATGGGTGATCAGATCCGTACCCACACGGGAGAAATAGGTGCGGGCTTCATCGATATTCCGCTTCGCTACCGTGATGGTGATGTAACGGTCCTGCACCACACTGTTGTTGGTGCCGGTTACCTTGGAAAGCAGCATTTCGTTGTACTCTTTGCGGAAATGGTCCAGCCCGTCCTCTTTCATAGGAAGCAGCAGGGATTTCTCAAATTCCGCTTTATTGATTTTCCGGTTGTTGATGGTGATCTTGGCGCTGGCTCCGGAATCCAGCGCATTGAGGAGCTCTGAATAATCGAGAAACATCGCTGTTTTGTCCTCTTTTCCGGCGATGCTGTAGTTAATATCGGTAAAGGAAAAGGTTTTGGAAAACCTGCTTCCTACCTGAAAAATCCCATCCGGCCAGATGCGCTGGATGGGGATGGCGTCCTGTACGGACTTCGGGATTGTGAATTTTTCTTTCTCTAATTTCGTTGCTTTGACAAGCGTTTTGATAATAGGCATCCTTCCTTTCAGTGCGAAAAATGAAAAAGGTTACTGTTCTTTCCCAGCTGGTGGCTGAGACTTACGCTTTTTCCTTTTGCGTGGCGGCTTTTCGCCCTCTGCAATGGCATCCTTTAAGGCGTCGTAGTAGAGATTCTCAGACTTGAACACAAGCTTTTTCGGATACAGAAATTCTGATTTAAACCAAGCCCATGCCACTTGTTCGGCGGTCATCCCATGGTACTTAAAGAAGCCGCAGGCAGCGAATGGAGCTGCTCCAAGAATGCACATCCAGCCAACTTCTTCGCTGCCAATCAGCGGGCGCAAACCAAAATACAGACCGACTGCTACCCCTACTGCAAGCAGGGAACAGATAAACTGTCGGGTGGAAAGTCCAAAAAAGATGGACTCCTGATAATCCCGGATTTCCTTTGGTACTTTTACTTCTATATTGCTTCACTCCTTTCACGGCCTTACAGACCTAACAATTCCTTGACGATCCGGTCGCTCATCCGCACGGCTCCTACTAAGACCAAAAGGTTAAAGATGAGCTCGCCCACATAGCTCCAAACAGCGGTAACGGCTGAGACGTTAGGATCAACCGCTGGCGGAGAAGCCGCCATAACGGAAAAGATAATACAAGCAAGGGCAATAATAGCACCTTCCAAACATACCCCGGCATAGGAACGCAGGAAGTTCTTGCCCACATTGCTGGTTGGTTCTCCCGCAAAGCTGGAGAGAGGGATAGGCGCAAGCGCTGTGTACATATAGAGTTTAAACATACGGGAATAAACCGTTAAAATCATGATAAAGGACAGCACTGTAATAAACAGGCCGCCTAAAAGGGTTACCGCCCACAAAGGGATGCTGTCCCAAAATCCTACGTTATTGATTTTATCGATGATTTCCTGCGGGAGCGTGGTGCCGCTGCTTCCTGACAAACCCGATTGGGTAATAATGGTGGAAATGATCCCTTGTACAATTTTAAATACAGCAAGCATCAAATCAAGTCCGTATGTTACAGCAGCCTTCGCCAAAGCAAAGCGAATGAACAATTTTAAAGCGTGTTCCGGGCGTTTTACATCGGTAAAAGAGCCACAGGTTTTAACGACACCAACCGCAAAAAACAGTACCAGCAAACCATACCCAATGGCTTTCAGCGCCCCGTTAATATCCAGCATCACCTGCCAGATCCCGCCGCCCTTGAAAGTGGCGGGGTCTTGGGTGAGCAGTGTCCAGATTTCAGCCAGTTTGTCATTCCATGTTCCCAGGGCAGAATTTAAGTTATCTATGATCCAGTTTCCGGCTGGTCACCTCCCATCAAAAAAATTACGGGGGTATCCGAAAGGATGCCCCCGGTCTGTAACATGGAAACTCAGGCGGTGATAAGGTCAAGGATTTCCTTGGCGAAGGTGATTACCAGCCCACCGGCCAAGGTCAGGAAACCCTGCGAACGCTGGGAGGGATCATGGCTCTGGAAGGACAGGCCGACCTGTACGACACCCCAGCCCAGCAGAATCATACCGATGGCACGAATCAGGGAGAAAATGAATGTGGAAAGGTTGTTTACCACTCCGAGAGGATCGCCGCCGGCTGCAAAGGCGGTAGTGGAAAGGCAGCAGGCGCACAATACTACAGCGGCATAGCTGGAAAATCCAAGGCGCCCCTTTTTCCCAAGAGGCAGAGCATTGGTGGGTTTGTTGTCCTTTTTACGGTTCGTCAGAGAATCAATTTTTTCCAGAAACTTATTCAGAAGCATTCCTCCAATTTCATGTAAATTCTTATGGTTTGAGAAAATCCTCCGGTTCCAGCAGTTCGAAATCCTCATACTGGTCCGGGGAATAATCGAGATCGTCTGCGGCGTCCTTCGCCTGTGTGTAGTCATAGGGCGCAGCGCCGCCATCCTCTGTTAGGTGGATGTTTGGGTGATGCATCAGGTCGTATTTGTCATCCAGCATGGGCCTTTCACCCCTTACAAAAAGAATGGCTTTGCGGTTATCCAGCATTCGGACTTCATCGGGCGTTAAGAGTTCCCGGCCTGTCTGCTGGTCGTTGACACTAAAGCTACCGCTTCTTCCACGGCTGTGACCATAGGTGTTGGTATCCAATGTTTCCTTGCCCATGAGTTCGGAAACATATTTGTGAGTTTCCTTCTCGCTGCCGCCGAGGTAGAGAAACTCATCACATAAGCCCACCAGCGATTCCCACTGTTCCTTGAACAATGCCTTGATTTGCGCCATATTCTGTGCGATATAGCTGCAGAAGATGTTACGGCTTCGCATGGTGGAAAGCCAAGGCAGGAAGTTATCCGTGGGCAGGGCGATATTCGGCGCTTCGTCAATCAGCAGATGGACCGGAACCGGAAGCCTGCCTTTGTATTTGCGGTCAGCTACAAAATAGAGTGTCTGGATGAGCTGCCCGTAAATCATTCCCACAAGGTAGTTGAGGGATTTATCACTGTCCGGGATACAGCAGAACAGGGCGATTTTCTTTTCGCCCATTTCTTCCAGATGGAGGTCGTCGGTATAGGTCAGCCTTGCGATCTGCGGCAGATTAAAAGCAGAGAGGCGGACGCCGACACTGATTAAAATAGATTTCAGAGTTTTTCCGGCTCCCATCTTAAAGACATGGTATTGCTTCACGGCAATGCTCTCCGGGTCCCGCATTTCAAGCCTTGCGAACAGGATATCCAAGGGAGACTCGTATTCCTCATCTTCCTCCCGGACTTCCGCTGCCGCCAGCATTTCCATCACCATGGCGAAGTTCTGTTCCTCCGGCGGTGCTTCATGCATAAGGTACAGCACCAGCGCCTGCAAAAGCGCTGTTTCGGATTTCGTCCAGAAGGGGTCCGTGCTCTGTGCTCCGGGCGGAGTGGTGGATTGGATGAGAGTTTCGATGAGGCGAAGAACATCCTTGTCATCCCGCACATAAGCTAAAGGGTTATAGCAAAAGGAGGCGTCGGGGTTTAGCAAATCAAACACCCTCACCTCATATCCGTTGGCCTTTAGCGCCCCACCGGTTTTTCGAAGAATTTCTGATTTCGGGTCGCAGATCACCAGCGAACAGTTGCCGCAGTTTAAGGCATTCGGGATGGCATACGACCGGCTTTTGCCTGCACCTGAGCCGCCGATCACCAGCACATTGGTATTGCGCTTGTGCTTGTGGCCATCCATCCCCATTTGGAAATGCTGGGTTAGGATGAGGTTTTGTTTTGGATTCTTTTTATCCCGGTATTTCTTGGCGATCTGGAACACATCGCCCCACTTAGCGGAACCGTGTTCTTCTCCACGGCGGCGGTTTTTCTGGTTGGAGGTCACCACAAGGGCGATCACCCCGTACCCAAGGGAAAAGAAAAACAGGCACCGAAGAGAATCATCCGTCCAATGAATGGAAAAGGGACTGTTCATCGCTGCCGAAAGCTTTCCCAGCAGATCCACAAGACTCATTCCATCTGACCAGCATCCAGCCACTAAAAGCGCTGCCCACCAGACGATGGGCAATGGCAGAAGCCATACCCACCATGGATTCTTTCGTTTTACAATGGAGTCAAAAAATATCCTTCCTTTCTTCAGATCAAAATAAAAAAGAAACCCCGGAGCCTATGGAAAAGCATTCCCACAGGTTCCGGGGTAACGGGCAACCTTAAATCTTATCGAACCGGCACGTTTCGATATTTACTGCTCATGAGCTTTGCGAGAACACGGTCAATCCCGCCGCTGCTTCTGCCCGCAGACAGATAAGCGTTGCGCATTCCATTTAAAGACTGCGCCGCATACTGGAATTCCGTGTCGCTCAGGTACAGCTTTCCCTTTGGCGCATTGACGGTTTTATTGATAAGGCCCTGCACCTCGCCGGAGGTTTCCGGTCCGGATGATTTTTGTGCGTCGCAGAGCGCCTTGACCAGAAAATTCTTTTCCAGCATTCCCATCTTAAAGAGACGTTGTTTTTCCAAGGATATCCCTGCCTTTCTCTGTATTTTCTTCAGCTTCACCATACCACAGCGGCGGACAGAAAGCTACCGCACAAAAGAAAACAAACGGAAAACTTCCGGCGGTTCGCTTTCTCATCGTTCCGTTTCCTTCTCCGATTTGGATTTGGGAGCTTTGGCAGACTTCTGCGTTTCTACCGAAAACTCATCGGGCTGGACTGTCTGCTCCAAATCCCGAAAGCTGCGCTGCATATCCCGGTTAATGGAATAAGCCGCCCGTTTCACATCGCTTATGAACCCACGCTTTTCTTCCGGAGTCATTTGAGCACAGCTTTCGCATACCTTGTCAAACCGGAAGGCCGAAGTATCCAGCCCGCACCGCTGTGCGACCACATAAGCGGCACAGTAGCTCTGTGCCGCATACGCCTGACGGTAGTAACCGCTGCCGACAGTATCGAAGCTGGCATGGGCCTGTTCACGTGCGATAGCGCAGATGGTGGTGGTTTCATCCATCCCGTTGCGGACAAAAATCGTATGCTGTTTGGGAACATACTGTGCCTGTACCCCTTGAGGAAGCTGATCCGAGATGGCAAGCTGAACCGGACTCTGTTCTACCATAGCGGCAATGATTTCTTCCGGCAGATGTTTCTGCGGCGGCAGAGGCTGGGGACCTCTGGTTTGGGAGATATCATAGACTTTGGTAATAGTATAACCATTCGCTATGGTGCCGTCCTCTTTGGTATATTCCTGATCCGCAAAGAAGGTGTATCCCTTTTCACCGGAACGGATGGAGCGCCCGGCTTCCTTCCATTTATCAAAGGTACGGGGATGGGTGATCTCCTTGTTCTGGTTATATAGGATGAGAAGGTTGCGGGTACTCTGCGGGGTACACTGAGCCATAAAGCCTAAGAAGCCCTTCATGGAAGCGTCATCTTTGAACACTTCCTGTGCCTGAGCATCCACTTTTGCCCAGGCGTCCTCACGTTCAGCCTGTTTCATGGAGGCATATTCTTCCTTGGTGTACTGCTGTTCCGGCTGAAGCTGAGTTTCCTGTTTTCTGCCGATCAAATTTGATAAATCGATACTGCATTACCTGCCTTTCTGTTTTTTCTTCTTTTTACGGGAATGGCCCGGAGTAGGATGCTGACGATCCTGCTGTTTGGCCTTTTCCTCTTTTTTCTTCACTTGTTCCTGCTTGATCTCCTGCAGTTCCTTTTTCACCGAAGGCTTTTGCTCCGGCTGCTCACGGTTTGTTAAGCCGGGCGAAGAGTTTTTGCTGGGCAAGGAAGGCTCGGACGGACTCTTTTCCGCTGCCGGGGGTTTTGATTCCTTCTCCCGGCCAATGGTAAAATTTCCGGCTTCACCCTGCCCGGCAGGACTAATATTGAAGTCATCTTCAAAGCCGCCCACCTCGAATTCCACAGCGCCTTGCTCGGTTTGGACAGTTTCCGTTTTGCCGGGTTGGGAAGCGGCAGGAGCCTGCTTCTCCTGTTCCACCGCTTTCTCCACAGTGGCTTCTCCGGCTTCCGCTTTCACATAATCCAAGCCGAGATTGTCATAGATACGCTGAATCTTAGCGGCGTCATCCGCAAATACCACCAATTCGATGTAATCGCTTTTTTGTTTGTTACGGATGGGCACATACAAAAGCCCGTGTCCTTTAGCTTCCCGCACAAATTCTTTCATGTACGTTGCAGGCAGATTGAAAAACTTAAACGGGCGCTGCTCACGAAGCATTCGGACAAGCCTTGTCTTGCCATGGGTTTTCTTTTGGTCTTTCAGCACTGCATAAACAAACAGCGCAAAATTTTTCGCCGCCAGTCCCGACAGCTTGAGAGCTACTTCGGTCCCTTCAAGGGTAAATCGGACGATCTGGTCAGCAGGATCGCTTCCGTAGTTCAGTCAGCATTCTCCTTTCATCGTTCCAAGCTGCTGGAGCGTTTGTGTTTTGCTTTTTCCGGCGCAGATTCCTTAGAAAAGGAATCCACGCCGGGAATCAGGGACAGGCTGGAGCCGGTATCCCATTTCACTCCGATCTGCCCGATATCGTCTACATAGGCAACGGTGCCTTTTGTACCCGGCGGCGGAGCCTGCGAATCATCCATGTGATGTAAGATTATGCGGGTTCCGACAGGATATTGTCGGCGGATGAGTTCCACCTGTTCTCTTGTGGGAATTTTATGGATAGGATCATCTCCTTTTTTGATTTTCCCGATTTCGGGTTTGTCTGTTCTTTTCTTCCTGCGCCTGCTTTTCCTGCCGCTGCTGTTCTTCCTGCTGTGCTGCCTGCAGGCGCTGTTCCATCTCAATGGAATGGGTTTCGATATTCCGGCACAGCTTGACGGTATGCCGCAGCTTTTTGAGCTGCTCTGTGAGGACGCCGATCTGCGGGGAATCTGGCTGATAACGGTAGAGCTTCTGGCGCTCTTTTAGAATCACTGCGATCTCATCCTCCGCTTTCTGCCGGATGGCACGAAGCTGCCCTCGGTCCTCGATATGGTTTTTGAAAATGAATTCAGCCTGTTCAATCCGCTGATCCAGCTTGCGGATATCTTGCCGCACAGCAAAACTTGGGTACCGGGGCTTTTTCGGCAGCGCCCCCATCTTGTAGAGATAGGAATAGTAGAGCGCCCGCAGGCCGGAAATTCTGCGGGGCGGCTTTTCTCCAAGAAGAATAAGGAAGCGGCTGGCAGGAGGTGTTTGTTTCCCAGCCCGGTGAGGAGGCTTAGGATACAGGATGCGGTTTTGGATGGCTTCCGGGGTGTAGTTTTTTCCCAAGGTTTTAAACCGAACAGTACGCCCGGTACCCGGCAGGATCATGGTGGCGTACTTGCGGTCAAACCGGAAAGCATAGCCCTGTTTTTCCAGCACCCGCAGGAACTGCTTCCATGTGAGGGAAGAGGCAATCGCTTCTTCGATATCTTTCTGGATGGGCGTTTTCCATGTGTAGGTACCGTTTTGCTCGGCCAGCCACAGGGCATAAGGACGGGCTACCTGTTCCGATTTCTCTGTATGGATGACGGAAAGACGGTGCTTTACGCACAGTTCGTCCGAAATCTTCCGCACCCCAGTTACATAGGTTTTTTCATTGCTGCGGTACTTTTTCCCGTTTTCCATGGAGACAGAGTTCCACACAATATGGTTGTGGATGCATTTGGTGTTAAGATGGGTACTGACCACCGCCTGAAATTTCCCGCCGAGCAGCCGATCTGCAAATTCCATTCCGATTTGATGCGCCAGTTCCGGGGAGATTTCTCCGGGAGCAAAACTCTGCACCAAATGGAATCCCTGCACGCCTTTTTCCTTATGCCATATCTTTTTGATCTGACACATATCCTCAAAGGCAGAGTCTATGGTACAGCCGATGGCTGACTGGAACAGATCCTGTTCTGACTGGTCTTTATTGAGAGCCTTATCGATCTCTCCTTCCAACGATTCTCTGTTTTCGGCACGGGAAGATTTTTTCTCATCGAGAGCATAGTCGATGGCGTTATCAAGGCGGTGGACGGGGATAACGCTGGTATATGCGATAGCGGTTTTCTCCTTTCTGAGTTTTCGGTGCGGGCAGCTTAGACGAATTCATATCTTGGCTATGTGCGCAAATTGCATCCAACCGCAGGTTGGTTACCAATTCTCCTTTACTTCTTTCCAAACCTGACGGGCGATAACAGTCATTTCCTCCACGCTCTGCTGGCTGGCTTCGCCATAAGTATTCGCAACCTTGGCAAGCTGGTTGGCGTTATTGCAAAGCCCCGCCACTTTGTGAAGCAGATCCGCATGGTGGTCGCAGGGTTTTGCCCGCAGTTCGGCTCCCATGATGAGGGTGCGCAGAAATTCCTCACGTGGCAGACCGATTTCTTTCACCTGTGTTTCCAGATGCGCCAGTTCCTTTTTGTTTAAATGAAGAGGGATGATGTGATTTCGTTTTCTCATAGGGACTCCTTTTTAACGCTCCGGTGCTTTCCTTTTGCGGCTTTTCTTCTGCTCCGGCGCTTTAGCCGGATATTCGTAATGGACAGGAATATCCAGCAGGCGGAGCTTGCCGCAGTCCGAAGCAAAAGCTGCGTATCGGGTATAACAGTATCCTTCTGATTCTACAAGGATTCCGTCCCTGCTGTTTTCTCCTTTCACCAGTACACAGTGCCAGCAGAGACTGCCGGGATCGAACCACATCTTGTCTTGGTAATCAAACAGGAAAATCTGGTCTTGCAAAAATCCGGTTTCCTGAAACTGACGATATTCTTCATCAGCCAAAACCACCACCTGTTCTACTCGGAACTCGGTCTGGCGCTCTGGTGCAGGATGTCTTGGATTCTGACCGTTGATATCGGATAGATTATGGGGGCGGTGATAGAATACAGCGTGTTCCTGATAGGCTTTTGGTTCTTCCAGCACAAGGTGTTCCACCGTCACATCCTGCAGGTTTACTTTGCGGCAGTCCTTTCCATAACCAAGGTACAGACTGTTTCGCCCCTGTGCAATCAGCATATATTCCTGTTCTCCTTTAGTCCTCACCATCAGACAGCGGAATAGCCCGCCCGGATCGGCGCTCATCAGTTCCCGGTTATCCTTGAGGAAAGGATATTCCGGGGAGATGTCCTCTGAGAGCTTCTCAAAATCCTCTTTGCCCAAGACGATGACCTTTGTCACTTCAAAAACGCCGGGGACATAATTTACCTCGTTCCGGCGCAGGCTGTCCAGTGTTTTGGCGTTTGCCGCAAATGCAGCATATTGTTTCTGATTCAGTTTTCTCACCTCTTTCTATATTCGATGGGCGGCTGGATGCCGGGGGTTTGGGGTTCTCCCCAAAATGCGTTTGGATATCCAAACGCTATGCTTGCAAAACCAGTCACCGGCTGGGAAAATACCATGCTGGAATCAGAGCCCGTCATGTTCATCTGATTCCTTGATTTTTGCCAGACCTTCCAGAGTCGTACAGATAATATTTCGCTTTTCGGCTGTACCAATTTCAGCGGACATGGAGTTGCTGATCTCATTGCCGCATACCACCAGCATTCGGCATCGGCACAGTTTCTGACGGGAAATATTTTGAAATTCCCGTTTTTCATCGGCATTTTCCATCTGCAGGTACTGGCTGTCCGAAAGTTTCGGGCAGATCGGGACATATCCCAGTTCATAAATCTTGCGGCAGTAGCGTTTTAACAGGCGGGGCGCGGCATCGGGTGCGGCGCACACATAGGCAAATGCTTTTTCCATAGTGATTTCCTTTCTTTTCATATATTGAATAAAGGGGCAGGCTATCCACGTGGATAGCCTGCTTGTATGACTGTCTGTTTATGGCTATCCACGGGGATAGCCTTGGAGATTATTCGGAGGTTTCTTCTTCCGAATCGGCTTCCAATGCAAAGCGCACACGGTCGGAACCCAGCTTATAATAGGCGTCGGTGACTTCAATCCCTACGGCTTCATATCCTTCCAGCCGGGAAGCGAGAACGGTAGTTCCGGCTCCGCAGAAGGGATCGAGGATTCTCCCGCCCGGTACACAGATTTTCACAAGGTCACGCATGAGCTGCAAGGGCTTTTCCGTCACATGAATTCTGTTTTGAGGATTGGCGTAACGGAACACACCGGGCAAACAGCCAACCGGTCTATTCACCGGCATAGGACCATTGGAACCCCATACGATGTATTCACTTTGCTGGCGGAAACGTCCTTTCTGGGGGCGGCTGGTCATCTTATCCCATACCGCACAGCCACGCCAGATCCATCCAGCCCACTGCAGAGCGTCGGTAATAGAAGGATACTGCCGCCAGTCAATGAACAGACAAACCGGCGCTCCTGGTTTGCAGGCTTTTCTGGCGTCAGAAAGCCATTCAGCCATCCATCTGGTCCAGCTTCGCTGATCCTTTTGATCTCCGTCAAAATCGGGCAGGGCGTTTTCTTTGTCCATGCTGCTGTACTTTTGATTGGTGGTGCGGTTTTTCTCGGCTGGCTTCCACCCGCCCGAAGCGTAGGGCGGATCGGTAATAATGGCGTCGAACACCTGCGGCTTGAATGCCCGGATTACCTGCAGGGTATCCCCGTGCAGAATCGTCCAGCCATCCCCGCCGCTGTGTTCCATGGGCAGAATGGTTTCGTCAACAATTTGAGCCAGTTCTTTCGTTTCGTTCAGAGGCATCTTCCTTTCTAAAAAAAAATTACAGTGTTTTTTATCGTTCTTCCCCTCGGCTGCGCTTTTTAGAGGCACGAGGGTGCGGTTGATATTCGGGAGGAGGAGTAATAACAGGTGACTCACGTTTGAATTTTCGTTCCACCACAATTTCATCTGGCCGGATGTGGAGCACATCAATGGTGGGGTTATCAATTACGACTCCGGGCAGAATGACTGCGTGTTCATGAACCTCTATCTCGCCGCCAAGCTCCCCGTAAACAGAAGCTTTTTCCATGATTACAGGGGTTCCGCCGGTAACAGCATTCGCAAAGATTTTGGCATTTCCAGATATATGGACGTTTCCATGGACATAACCAGAGGTTACGATAGCATGATCTTCTATGATGGCTTCTCCACCGATTCGGCTTTTTCCGGAAATGACTGCACAACCACGAGCGCAGGAGTAATCCCACATGATGGCGTCACCGGATATATAGGATTCCTCGGCGGCGACAGCATTGTTCGCAACCCAGCACTGCCCTTCCTGACTGAGATTTTCCTCAGACTGGACGAAACCGCCAAGATCTCCCGCATGGACATCCTCACGAACATCCCGCAAGGCCCGAATACGGTGCAGCCATGGGTACTGCGGGTGAACAATGTCGGTAATCTCGTATTTCTGATTCATCTGGCGTCACCTCGTTCCTTTTCGTTTTTCGACTTCGTATGAGTTTTCTCCGATAATTCCGTTTCCACATATTCGCTAATGATATTAAGCGCTTTGTAATAATTCCCGGACTGGTAGACACGGTCACACATCTCCTTTGCCTGATCCGGCTGTCCGTTTTCCTTCAGCAGCCGGGAAGCTCTGCCGAGGATGGAAAAGATGTTTCCGTCCTGTCCCACCAATTTCATTTTTGGCCGATGAGGGGGTAACTGCTCTTTCAGGGGTTCTGCAGGCTGCATCTGCTCTACTTCAAAATAAAATGGTTCTGCTTCTCCAAAATGAACATACAGCACACCATCGTCAGTCTGGATTTCCTGCTGCTCAAAGCCTTCGCCCCAGCCATCGGAAAACTGTCCATGCAGATAATCCTGCAAATCTTCCATTTCTTCGTCAGCCAACGGTTCTTTCAGCACGACAGTTGTACAGCCCATCAATTCTCCGTTCCGAATTTCTATCGAAGGAATCGCGCTGATTACCTTTTCTTTAATTCCGGGATTGCGTTGTTTATAAAAGTAAGACATGAGGTTTCCGGTATACTGTTCTACAGCAGGGCGGATGCTTTCCTCATAGCAGACCATATCCGTACCATCAAACAGCGTGGGATAATCGGATACTCCATTGTTCCAGCCATACTCGTCTATTTCATTTTCGTGGAAATCTCCTGTCAATGGAGAGTAAAGTTTGAGTGTAATTTCTTTATCCGCTATTGCAAAACCTCCTTTTAACGGGAACAGGCTGCCCTTTGCCGGACAGCCTGTTTTTCGTATCTTTCTTTTGTCAGGTCGGCATAATCGCAGCCTTCTTTTTCCGGAAGATTCCTGACCATGCGGTACTTGCCCTGATAGGCTTTCTCAATATGATCGGCTGCCCACCTTCCCGCAAAATCGTTATTGGTACAGATTTCGATTTCTTCAATCTCCGGGTGACGGGCGAGAAAAGCGTCCAGCGCAATGGGTTTTTTCATATCCCGGCTTGTCTGTGTTCCTTCTTCAGGCGCATAAATCCCGCCAAGGGACAGCCGCCATTTATCTGTTGTCCCTTCCAGCGTTAAATGTGCGAGTGGCTCTATTGCGGCTTCATATATGGCGAGTTTTTTGCTTTCCCTTTTCGGCGGGAGACAAAAACAAAACCGCTTATCGCTGCCGGACACCTCTGCCTTGAATGGGTTTCCCCGTGTATAGGTACCACGCAGAAAAGCATACCGGGCAGTACCGGTTTCGTCCTTCCCAACAAACACAGCGTTGTGGTAGTCGGCGCTTTCGTAGAGGATTCCTGCCCGGATGCAGGCTTCGATGACCTTGCGGTCGATACCACGCTTCAAAAGATAGGCAAACACCCTGCGGTTATTTTCCGCTGCCGGCGGCAAAAGAAATTCCTTCGGCTGTTCCGGCTGGGAAACAGGCGGAACATAGCTGGGGTTTTCCCCGCATAAGGTCTGCACCGCTTCTACAAATTTCAGCCCCTCAACCTTAATAAGATAGTCAAGGGCGCTTTTGCCGCCGACATCCCGGCTTTTCCAATGCCAAAGGCTTGTGGTTTCGTTGATTTTAAAGCTGTCATGTTCTTTCAGCTGGAACTCACCCCGGCTTTCGGCTTTCACCAGTTGTCCGGGACGGTAACGCCGCAAAAACTCAATGGCGCTCATCTGTTTGGCAGCGGTGATTTGTTCTTCGGTGACTCCGGGCATGGGAATCCCCCTTTCTTACTTAAATGACAGCCGCCCGCAGGATTTTCGCCTGATCGGTGCGTTCCCACGGGAACTCCGGCCTGCCGAAATGTCCATAGGCGGCGGTCCCAGTATATCTCGGTGATAACAGATCCAGCTTTGCGATAATCTCGGCAGGCGTTAACCCAAACACCAGTTTTACCGCATCTGCCAGACAGTCATCGGCGCAGACCGTTCCGGTTTTAAAGGTATCTACTTCCACCATCACCGGTTGGGCTGCCCCAATAGCATAAGCCAGTGTAACCTGACACCGTTCGCACAAACCCGCCGCCACAAGGTTTTTAGCAATATATCGGGCCATGTATGCGCCGGAGCGATCCACTTTGGTGGCGTCCTTACCGGAAAAAGCACCGCCGCCGTGAGGCGCGAACACTCCGAAGCTGTCCACCATGAGTTTTCGTCCGGTGAGACCGGTATCTGCTTCCGGGCCGCCCAGCACAAACCTTCCGGCTGGATTGATTAAAATTTTTGTATCCTCATCCGGTGGCAGGACCTGCAAAGCAGGGGCAATCACTTTATCCGTCAGTTCGAAGCAGAGTTCATCGGCAGGGATTTCAGGGCTGTGCTGGGCAGACAGCACAACGGTATCCAGCCGGAATGGTTTTCCATCCTCATCATATTCCACGGTGACCTGTGCTTTCCCGTCCGGCCTTAGTCCTTGAATTGCACCGGATTTTCGGGCGATGGTGAGAGCGCTGGTCAGACGGTGTGCCAGCACAACCGGCAGAGGAAGCATTTGCGGGGTTTCCGAACAGGCATATCCCACCATGATTCCCTGATCGCCAGCGCCGAGCTGCAGAGAGGGACTGCTCCCATCCACATTTCTTCGCTGCTCTAACGAACAGTCCACACCTGCGGCGATATCCGGGCTTTGCTTATGGATGAGGCACTGGATGGCAAAACGGGCCGGATTGTAGCCTACTTTTCTGAGAACCGAACGGACAATCGAAGGGATAGAAGGTTCATACAGGCTGGTAATCTCCCCGGCGACAATGATCTGCCCTCTGGTAGCCATCACTTCGCAGGCCACACGGGAGAGGGCGTCATGGGAAAGGCATTCGTCCAGCACACTGTCGGCAATGAGGTCGCACAGCTTATCCGGATGCCCTTCCGTAACAGATTCGGCGGTATAAAATTGATTCATGGCATTCTCCTTTATCTTTCATGATTCGGGGGCTTTTTGGTTTTGGGTTTTGGGCTTACCACCGGGTTTATTCGGATACACAAAAGCCCTTCCGGTGTTTGGATGAATTTCTCAGGGCTTAAAAACATCTGCTGATACTTCTGCATTTGTTTTTCAGTCAGGCTGGAGAAGTTTTCTCCCTGAATACCACAGACAAAAAAAGCTCCCGCAATTATGTCATAGTTCTCCAGCACACGGTTTAGCGGCAGCCCCATATTTTTTCCTTCGTCATTGCAGACAATAGCAACCGGTTCTTCCCACGGATAAAGTGCCTGAATGGGTCCGCCTACCATTTGCTGCATTTCATGAAGGTCGTTTTTCATCTCAACAGGCCGGGCTGCTTTGCCCGGTTCTACAAGCAATACTCACATTCCGGCAGATCACCTCACTTGCAGGGAAAAGGGCTTGAGGCTTTTCCCGATTGCTTCATAGTTTTCAAAATGCACCTCGCAGCCCAACAGATAAGACACCGCTTCTTCCCATTCCTTTAAAGGGTATCTTTCCTTGTCCGGCAGGCGGTACAGATCGCCAAGCGCCGCCCATTTGAGTTCCGGCAGCAGACGCAGGTTGGAGATAAAGGTGCGGTGCTGTTCGGCTACCACATCCAAAAGTCCAAGTTTTTTCAATCAATCCCTCCAGTATGATAAAAATAGGGACGGAGCGCTCCGCAGCGCCCCGTCCGATTGGTTCTTACGCTATTTTTTCCTGCGGTTACGAATATGCAGGAACACAAGGCCGCCCAAAATGACAGCGCATAAACAGATCAAAATAATTGCTTTTGGTTCCATTGATTGATTCTCACCTCACTTCTGCGGCGATGACCACCGTGCGGGCGTTTTCCCATTCATAGGAACAGGTGACGAGCGTCAGCAGGCGGCAGTCCTCGCCGTGGATGGTTTGGGATTCGTATAATGACTGTGCGAAGAGCTCTTTCTGAAAAGACAGGAAATCCGCATGATCCGCAAATTCAGTGCGGTTAAACCGGAACTTTGTGATATCGGTTTTCAGCACAGCCGCAATTTGATATTCCCGCAGTCCATTGCTGGTCTGCAGCAGGATTTTGGAGTGTTCGTTGCGGAAGGCTTCATCAGTCATCTTTTGAAGAACAGCGAACATGGTCCCGTCATTCATGTTGTGCCCGTAGACCACGGTATTTTGACTCTCTGCGGAACAATCCCATTGAAAAAAGATGCTTCCGGCAGTGCGCCATTCTCCCTTGTAGGTACGCCGCAGATAGTATTCGGGATCGTCAGCGCTGCTTTGCAAAACCGGGTAATCCACACAGGTGCCGGGAATGGAAATCCAGCCTTTGATGTCCGGGTATTCAGTCTGCAAAGCGGGAAGGTCCACAAGGGATTCCGGTTCGAGCTGTTCTTTCCCAGCCGGTAAAACCCCGGAGCTTTCGGCTCCGGGGAGAGGCTGTGCGTATTCTTTTTTCAGGGCTTGTGCTTCTCCATTGGTCAGCCCCGGCTGTAGAACCAAAAACCAGAGAAGTCCCAATAGGCTCAGGCACAAAAGGCCGATGCAAAATCCTTTTAGAAAGATTTTCATTCTTCTGTGCCTTGATCCTCATCGGCCTGATCAGCAGATTTGCGCTTTTTACCTGTATAGCGCAGGAAAAGCAGAGCGCCGCCGGACAAAACTGCCAAGCCTGCAAGAGTGCCAAGGATGGCAGGCATCCACGGGTTATCGCCGGTCTGCGGAACAGAGGGAACCTCCGGCACCAGCTTGTTATGCATCTTTACGGTCGTTGTTTCGCCTGCCTTGATTTCTACGGTCTGATCGTCAGGCAGAATATACTTTTCGGAATCTTCGCCAGCTACTTCAGATACGGTGTATTCTCCCACACGGAGAGTGAGATTGATTTCACCGTTTTCATCCGTTTTGAATTCCTGCTCATAGGCATTGCCCATGAAGTCAGTACCGCTGATTTTGAAGGTGCGCCCTTCGACCTTATCATCGTCGGCGGTCTTTACCACCTTTAGGGAACCAGTCTGCGCTTTGTTCAGGAACCCTTCGCCAGCTTCGGTTTCGATGCGGACAATCGCTTCATTCTCAGTAATGGAGAAAGGATAATATCCGTCATCCTTTTCGAAAAATTCCGGCGCTTCCTTCTCATGCAGGAAGTAATTTCTATAAACAAGATCCTTCATCTGGTAGAGGCCCGGTTCGGTTTCTGTCATTTCACCTGCCAGCTTGTCGATATCCGCATTGAATTCACCATTATTGTCCACATCGGCATAAACTTCAAAAACAGCCCCGGACAGCTTGTGGTCCGGATAATCGGCGTCCACCTTTATGGTTTCGGCGGTACCTTTGATGATCTGGTTTTCAATGGTGATTTCGATGGTCTGTCCGTCCTCGGTGATTTCTACCGGGAAGATTTCTTCCGTCAATACGAAGGCTTCCGGAGATGCGATTTCACGCACGAGGAAGTTTCCAGCAGGCACATTATCAAACTCAAAGTACCCGATTTCATTGCTCTCGGTGACCATGAGGGCGGTTTCTTCGGTAAACTCCGTTTCGTCAAAACGGAACAGGCCGATAACAGCGCCGCCTAATTCAAAACCATCCTGATCGACCTTCCAGCCGGATACCTTGCCGCGCTTTAAGGTATTTTCAATGGCTTCTCCATCGTTCGCTTCAATTTCCACTTTCGCCACATCCTGTCCGGCATACTCAAACACCACAGGGGATTTTTTGTCGCTCAAAATGTAGTGATCGTCGGTTCCGATTTCCTGTACATACAGGGAAGCCCCGCAGGGGATGTCGGTTGTAAATACGGCATTCCCATTCTCGTCAATGCCGATTGTTTCCATCAGCCCGTCTGCCGGGATGGAGGTACCATCGGAGGCGGTCAGTTGTTCCGCAGCGAACAGTCCGAAAGTAATGTTTTTCCATTCCTCATTCATGCCGAGGGAGAAGGTTTCGTCCTGTTCCAGCAACTTCTTGAGGGAAATCTCCACTTTCTGGCGTTCATTGACGAAACCAATGCTGGCGGAGGTGATCTCTACTTCCTGACCGGCATAGGACAAAACGACTTCCTTGGGTTCAGGATCGATTACCATGCCATCCGGCGCAGTGATTTCCTTCACCTGATAGCGGCCGAGATACAAAGGTTCCGAGGTGGCGGTCCCGTCACTTCCGGTGGTCAAAGTAGCCGCCAGTTCGCCTGCTTTCAGGTGGACGGTTCCGTCCGGGGTAACGACATCTTCCAGTGCTGTGATTTCATAAACAGCGCCCGGCTGGCCCTGCACCTCATACTGAGGCTGGTACATCCCGCCGGATTCTGCAACAGACTTAAATACTTCGCCCTCTTTGGAGACTGTAATCGTTCCCTTTTGCGGGATATTGTATTTCTCCACTGTAACCACGTCCTGTGAACCGTCCACCACAAAGGGAACCGGCTCTTTGTCAAGAACATATCCCCATGGACTCTGCTGTTCATACAGCTCGTAATTTCCAAACGGAAGCGGTTCCGGCAGCATAAGGGTTCCTGTGGAGTCCGTCACAAAGGTGTCGATATCGATGGGGCTGGGGTAATTGATATGCTGTACTACCCACTCGCCGGTATCAGCGTTGCGGATTTTGACTGCTGTTCCCGCCAGAGGAATAATTTTGCCGGATTCGGCGTCTTTCTTCTCAAAGCGGATGAGCGAGGTAAAGGTGGGGTTATTGAGAATGAAATAATAGGTTTTACCGTGCTCAGAAATGAACACGGAGAAGTCTGGGACAAATTTCTGTCCTTGGGCACCTTTGGTCTGATGCACCACATACAAGCCATACGGAAGGTCCTTTGAACGGGCAAATCCATAGGAATCGGTGGTCAGCAGGTCACGCTCGGTTTCTTTTGCGTTCTCATAGCTGCCTGCGCTGGCCAGATAAATCTGGAACTGAGCGCCTTCTTCTGGCTGCTCGATCTGATCGGAATCGCTGCTCTCAGCAGGTTTGTCCGTATGCTTGGTGATAGCAATGCTGCCGAGGATAACATCCTCTGTAGCGGTCATGGGGATGCTGTTGTTTTCCAAGGTGAAATTTCCCGGTTCTGCACCTACCGGATAGATGGTTTCGTCCAGCAGGTATCCTTCGCTGGGCGTAATCTCACGAATTGTATAATCCGATCCGCAGGGGTATTCCTTGGTGGTGAATTTGCCCCCGTTTGCTGTGGTATAGGTATCCAGCAGATTTTCCCCTTTGAACATACCGTATAAAGCGCCATCCAAACTGGAATCGCCTTGTGCTTCCTCGGTTTCGGAATCCACTTTATCCAATTTAACTGTAAATTTCTTCAGAAGATTGGAAAAACTCACGCTGGAAGTCTGGCCGGGATAGATGGTTACCTGCTTGGATTCAGGCTGGACATATTTGTCCGGGGCACGTTCCGTTACGGTGTATGTTCCAGCTTGGAGATTGTCTACCCGGATGCTTCCGTCCGGTCCGGTCACCACGTCTTTTTCGATTCCATTCCCGGAAATATGAAAAGGAATGCCGGAAACCTCGCCATCTTCGGAGGTTTTCACAAGCTGCAGGGTACCCGCCTTGATCTCAAGGGAAAAATAGCACTTTACGGGTTCAGCGGAGCCTTTGACGTCAAAAGTGACTACATTCTGGTATTCATCACGCAGCCAGTATTTGGTGCCGCCTGTTACAACACCGGGGATAGAGGAAGGCAGCTCCTTTTCTGCGGTGATTGTACCGAATTCCTTTTTATCCGTAGAAACATGAAGTTTGTTCCCGCTGATGGAAAAATCCACTCCCGGATAGCTGACGGAGAAATCTTTGAGAACATTGTTTTCATCCACCAGTGTGGTTTCATTTTTTCCAGTGTCCTCATTGTATTTGAGGTCATGTGTATATGCGCCGACCGCACTGGGATTGTCGGTGGCAAAGGATGGAACGGTGTGATAAGTAACCACGTTTTCCCTCAGCTTCTGAAAGATCGTCTTTGCCGCAGGGCTGTTGGCAGTAATTTCATTCACGATCTGGTTTTCATATCCGGTGCCAAGCTGCCCGTGGGCAATCAGCCAAATGAGGATTTGGGTGGCAATGTATTCATCCATGGCGCTCCCGCCGTACTTAGTGCCGGTTTCCACGTTATATCCCAAGGTCAGAGCAGTGTTGATCATTGCTTTCTGTTCCGTGGTAAGGGCGGCATAATCATCCGACTGGTCATAGCCAATCCCGGTATGGGTTGCCACGCCAAGCTGGATGCAATAGGCGGTGCGGAAAGCTGTTAAATCGTTAATTCGCAGTTCAGTAAACTTATCTGTGCTGTATCCGCCAAATGGCGCCGGAAGGCTGGAGCTAAGAGAATATCCTCTGCCGTTATAGTCGATCATGGAGATATATCCATCATACTCGTATTCAGCGGCAAAAGCATTGCTTGGTACAATACCAAAGCAAAGAAGCACTGCCATCATCATAGACAGAAGTCTTTTTAGATATTTTTTCATGAAGTTCTCCTTTCGGATAAAATAAAAAATGCCCCCGCAGGCTGAAAGAAAACTCTCAACTTACGGGGGCAAGTCAATTTATCGTTCTTCTTTGTGTTTGGGATGGCGCTGTTTTTTGTGAGGGACTACCTTCTGAGGCAGTTCCTGCTGTGTACAGCGAACCGCTTCGATTACAGTTTGGGTATCGATCCCATTTTGTCTGCATCCATTCAGAATACCTTCCAAATAGGAAACAGAGGGCATGGCGGGTTTGTCTTTATACGGGCTGTTCATAGTATAGGCCATGATTTCCCGTCTGACTCCGTCCTGATTTGTCACTGTAACAGGCTCTTTCCCATATAAAAAGGGAAATCCTTCGTAATGATCCAGATGCTGTTCGTCCCGTTCGGAAATACGCCAAAGGACGCCGTCCACATAGCTTCCTTCTTCCGGCAGAATGGTGGCAACGCCATTCCCGCCGCCATTGGTGCGGAACGCAAGGCGGTATCCCTCTAACCGGACGGATTCCACAACTTCTGCATCCGGACAGCGAAACGCCATCTGATTCAGGTTCATATTAGAACCATACGCAAAATAAAGTTTTTCTTTGGTTTTGATCATCTCCTATCGTTCATGGTTTTGGCGGTTCTGCAGGCTGGGGTATTGAGCTTTATCGTAGCGCCATGCCCTGTCGCCGGGAAGCTTTGAAAGCAGATGTTCTCGCACATTTTTGTATTCCGGTCCAATAAGACCAAGGCGCAGCAGAAAGGTGCGGAAGGTAAAGGCAGGGTTTTCGCTGATCTCGGTTTTCCGCATGACTGTCCGGCTCTGGTTAATAGCCTGTGCAGAGATCGCCAGTGCCAGCGTGATGTTTGCCCTGACTTTGCCTGCATGGAGGGTGCTTTCAAAACAGCGCCATTCCAAGGTTCCACGGTAAAACACAGAATGAAGGTTTAAGGCATAGTATCTTGTCCAGTTGTAATGCTCGTAGCTTCCGTCAGAGCCTTCATACCATTCCCGCCTTAACCGATCCATGGTAGTATTGCTTGGAAGTTTACGGATTTTCTCCAGCATGGGTTCCCGCACCTTCTGGCACCAGCGTTCCACCCGGCTCTCGTTTACATTTAAGGCTTTGAACAGGATATCCTCTTTGGAATACATAATGGAAAGGGCGTTTTTCAGGCTCTGCGGTGTATGCTTGGAAGCGTCCACATGAACGTGCATACCGCAGCTTCCATTGACAACAGCTCCTGCATGGCGCAGGGTACGGACAACTTCCTGCAGTTTTCCCATTTCGCTGTACTCCAGTTTTGGGGAATTCATCTCCACCTTGTAGTCACCATCACCGATTGGAACCTGCTGCCGCCCGGTTCGATGAGAACCATGGATACTGGAGTCGTAAACAAACCGCCATGTTTTTCCCTCGTTATCGGTCACTTCCCACGGATCATAGGTGCGGGAAGAACGGGAATGGACAGCGTTGGTTCCAAACAGGGAAGCCACGGCTTCTGCTGCCTGCTGGCGGGTGAGTCCCGTCATCTCAATTTCACAGCCGAAATATTGGTCTTTCAGATCAATCGATGGCATTCACCTCCCGATGGGCAGAAGCCAACCGTTTGCCGATGGCTTCCACCACTGTAACGGTAACGCCGTTTCCGGCCTGTTTGTAGAGCTGTGCGTCCGATTGAATAGGAAGCACTCTGTCGATCTGTTCGTCCCGCCAGCCTTGCAGCCGCAGGCATTCTTTTGGAGTCAGCCTGCGGATTCGGCCACCGAAAAAAACACCGTGGCGGTCTTGGGCGGTGAGGGTGAACATGGGTTCTTCCGCAGATTTGATTCGCCGCCCGTTCTGACGGACAGTTTCCCTTTCCGGGGTAAGGACCGCACGGGCTTCCAAGGTTCCTTGGTCGCTGTTTGTGGTGAGGGTATGGGCGATTTTTCTGCCAACTCTGCCGCGGCGGGTATTCAGTCCGGCAAACGCCAAACTGATGCTGTCGCCGGGATACGCCATTTTATAGCCTTTTTTCGTGTTTTCCTTAATCGGAAGCCCAACTTCATACAGTCCGGTTTTCCCGCCAAATCCACCCGTTTGTGCAGCAAGGGTACAGCTTATTCCTTTTGTGGAATAGATTCTTTCTCCCTGAGCTCCGGGCAGGATTTGTACAAGAGATATTCCTGCTGTTTCGGTGAAAGGAAATATTTTTCCTCTGCATCGTTCATCAAGATATCCGATAAGATACACCCTTTTTCTGGATTGGGGGACTCCAAAATCTTTGCTGTTGAGCACCTGCCATTCCAAACCATACCCCAGTCTGTCCAGCGTATGGAGGATGGCCGCAAATGTCCTGCCCCCGTCATGATTAAGCAGTCCGGGAACATTTTCAAGCAGCAGATACGCAGGTCTTTTTGCCGCAGTCAGCCGGGCAATTTCAAAGAACAAGGTACCTCTTGGATCGGAAAATCCCCCACGGTTTCCAGCAATCGAAAAAGACTGACAGGGAAAACCTCCGCACAGGAGTTCGAAGTCGGGGATATCGCTCGGATCGGCTTTTCGGATATCTTCACAGAACCACTCTCCTTTGGTATCGAACAAGGCTTCATAGCTTTGATTGGCTTTTTTGTCGATTTCGCAGTGTCCTACACAGGTAAATCCTCCGGCACGGGTGAGTCCTTCCCGGAACCCGCCAATACCGGAGAACAGGTCAATATATCGTATGGTTTTCTATATCACGCCCCTTATCTTGTATGATACTAAAAGCTAACACACAATCAATGGACATCGCCCCTTTCCCATGGTGAAATGAAATATATATGAAAACAGCCCGCAGTTTCCTGCGGGCTGCTGCTGGCTGTGTTATGCGTAGGTTTCATCTTCATTTTCATTGGTTTCGCCGGATTCTATGGTATCGTCATCCGGCTCGGTTTCTTCTTCCTCATCCTGATTCCAGCTTTCCGGTGTAGTATCCTCATCGTCCTCGCTGGGTTCTTCCTCGCCCTCACCGGTTTCGGTGTTTTCTGCAGGTTCCCAGCTGCTCCCGGTTGTTTCTTCATCAGCACTGAGTCCCTCGGTTTCGCCATTTTCTTCGTCCCAGTCCTCTGGTTCCTCGTCATCGGATACTTCCTCGTCCTCATCGCTTTCAGCGATTTCTGCGGCTTCCCAGCCGTTTTCAGCCTGTTCCTCGTGCTCGGCTGCTCTGGCGGCTTCGAATTCTTCTTCCGCTTCTTCCAGCGCCTGTTCGATCAGCCCAATCACGAATTCTTTTTGGGTGAGGCGGCGATGATAGGCTTTCTCATAGTTTTCAAGGTATTCCTTTACCCTCTGGAACAATTCCTCGCTCACCTGAAATGCTAATGTTCTTCCTTTTTCCATAATTCTGTTAGCCCCTTTCTCATAATGCTCCCGGATGATCATTTCGATGAATTTGCTCATCGTACTTTCCGTTTCCCTGATTTCCTCGCTGATTTGGTTATGCAGATCCAGCGGGATTTTGCAGGTTACGCCCTTTGTTTCCACGCCTATCGCTCCTTTTTTCGTTCTTTCCCTTTCGGGCAACACAAGCATACTGCAACCCGCCGGATAAAGCTATTACCAAGACCAACAACCTTTCAGTCAAAGCAGGCTCGACAAACGTCACAACCAATAAAGGCTATGTGGGGGTTATTCTTCTCTCAACAGGGAACCAAGGAAGCCCATCATCTCCTTCGGAATGGCTTCTTCCTGCTGTGGTATGGGCTGGGAAGGCACAGCTTTGAGTTCTTCCCGCAGTACCCGGCGCAGAATTGTTTCCAGTTCTTCTCGCTGGGCATTTTCCAGAATCACCTGTACCAGAAAGGCGTTTTTCTGGCCTTCCGGCACAGTCTGCAGAATTTCCCATGCTCTGCGATGTTCTTCATTCTGGAGGTTGGGGCGGAACATAAATAGGGGCCTGCTCATGCCTTGCCCACACCGCCCGAAAACTGCCCCAAAATCCTCTCGAACCCTTCAGCGTTTACCTTGTCGTCTATCAGGGCAAAAACCCGACACAGGCTGTCCTGTTCGCTCACGTTGCCCTTGACTACCGATGCGCCGCCGCCCAGCATCACCACCGGGATGGCTTTCAGGTCAAACCCTGATTCCATAGCTGCCGAAAGAAGGCTCTCTTTGTAAAGCCGCCCTTGTTTCTGGATAATGTTTCGGGCGTCCTCATCCATACTGCAGGGCTTTCCTGTCAGAACACGCTCCACCTGAGCGTCGGTCACAGACAGCCCGGTATCCCGGCGGACCTGTTCTTTCGTTTCATCAATGCAGCGGATCATACCGAGTTCCAGACTTCGGCAGGTAGCCGCATTGGGAACACCATTATCCAGCCGCATCAGATCAACAGTCCAGCCGCCGATGTCCATGAGAAGAACAGAAGGCTCATTCTGGATGAGTTCCGAATGCAGAGCAATGGCGGAATAGCCTTGTGGGAACAGTTTCACATCCTCGATGGTGATTTTGTAGGCAATTCCTTCAAACTTGAAGCACACCGGCTGGGAAGAACGCAGAAGGTATTCTCGGAAGGGCTTTTTCTCCCGGCCAAATCCGGCCAAAGGCAGCCCGGCGGCAATGCGCACCGAACACTCCGTTTTTCCACCTCGCTGTTTGATTTCCTTGGCGATGGCTGCAAGAGTAAGCAGGTAGTAATTGTCGTTTTCCATTTTGTTACGCAGGATCGGCTGTCTGCCGGTTCCGCAGACATAAAACTTCCCGCCGAATTCCAGTGTGTTTTGCAAGGTGTAGGGTTCATGGGAATACTCTGCAATACCGGCTGGGAAAGAAAAATGCCGGGTTTTGATTGCGTAATAGCCATGGTCGATGCCAATGTTCATGGTTTTACTCATCCTTTCTTGTTGGTTGTTGAAAACTTGAGGTTCTTGCTGAGTTAGAGCTTAGAGTTATCTTGTTCTTTCCCAGCTGGTAAAGTATTAGGGGGGAGAGTGTGAGAGGGGGGAAAAGCGGAAAACCGCCCCGGCCATTCAGCCGGAGCGGTTCTAAAAAAGGGCGCACTACCCCCTTGTATCTTGAGGGCTTGAAATTGGCCCATTTGGGGCTTTCGTCAATCTATCTATATATCTGCCGAAAACTTTTACAGTTCCGACAACGGGAAAAAAGAGTGGTAAACGCAAAAAAGCGGAGTTCCCAGCCTGAAAAATCAGGTGAAAACTCCGCTTAGCTTTGCAGATATCTCTAAAAACGGGGATGACAGTAATGGGACACCAATCCTTTTTTGAAACGGAAAAAAGCCCGCAAACCCGCATGAATACTAAGAAAAATGTGCCTGACAGTAAAATCAGGCACATAATCTGGTGGGAGAAGGTGGATTCGAACCACCGAAGCTAGAAGCAACAGATTTACAGTCTGCCCCCTTTGGCCACTCGGGAATTCTCCCATATGAATGAAAACAAAATAATGGAGCTGGTGGACGGACTCGAACCCCCGACCTGCTGATTACAAATCAGCTGCTCTACCAACTGAG
>ENA-ORVG01000254-ORVG01000254.1-human-gut-metagenome-genome-assembly--contig:-NODE-254-length-76297-cov-16.991527_pt1 | contig 76297 bp, 72 predicted proteins | sample MGYA00242091_ERZ509233 | MGnify/ENA primary metagenome ERZ509233 (study PRJEB26280, sample SAMEA2338840) | human gut metagenome | biome: human gut; feature: human-associated habitat; material: faeces... | reverse complement strand
TGTCGTTTCGTTGACGACTTGGATACTTTATCATATCTTCTGTCTTTTGTCAACTACTTTTTTATTTTTCTGAAAGCAGATGTATTTATCTGTTTCTTAAAAACAATTTGTTCCTAACAACTCTGATAGAATAGCATTTTTTCCATTAGCTGTCAACATGTTTTTTACATAAATTTCATTTTTTTCTGAAAAACGTATTTTTTCGCCAAAAACCGCATTTCACAGACATGGTCACCACCTGTATCCTGGTGCTTTTTCGTCTGCAAAATGCGGTTTCTTTTACCCACCATAAAATATTCCTGTAAAAATACGGATAAAAATATTTTTATCATAAAGAAAATCCAGTACTGTATCACCCCGGATCAGTCCCAGACCCTTTTGCCCTATTTCCGTGTTGCATAAAATCGTAAGTACCAGCATTCCGACCCATACAAAAACAATACACTTCATGCCTCCTACTACGGCGCCGGCTATTTTGTTGATCCCACGGATGACCGGCAATCTTGCCAGGAGATCCATGGCATACGCCAACACATGGATCAGGATTGAGGAAAGTATGTATGATACCAAAAAAGAAAGACAGTTCACTGCTACATTGGCCAGATATCCGGAAATATACCCTGCAAATGTATTAACCGCCAGATATTGATACACCAATGCCGTATTATTTTCTGTTATCCCCTTCTGGAGGAGATCCGGAATATCCATACTGCTGATCAACGCCTTCTGTTCCTCCTCATCCATGGTTTCTTTTCCATCTGCCAGAGAATCCACAAATGATCCGCTGGCAGTCTGGATTTTTTCATAAACAGACGTATTCTCACGTATGAACTGATTCACATAAGGATTGATCAGCCATACCAGAGCAACGGAGATCAGAACAAGCAATGCAGATACTACTTCTTTTACAAAGCCATGCCTGTATCCATCCACCATGGAAAAGGCAAGCAGGACCAGCACAGCCAGTCCAAGCCATGTCCAGTTCATATCTGCCCCCTTAACTGAATTTTATGGTGCTGACGCCTGTATCCAGTACCATAAGATATTTATTCCATCCGATCTTAAAGAAATCCCGGATCGTTCCATCTACATTTCCGGCATATTTCTGTACGCCACGGCTGTTCATCACGCAGATCTGCGAGCTGTTATACATGATGATATTATCTCCGCTCATTTTTATAGTCGTATATGGAATATTGAAATTTTTACGGAATTTCAGCTGTCCGCTCATACTATAGACTTCCATTGTATACAGATCATCTTTATTATTGTTTTTAAATACAAGGCCAATCCTGTCATCACTGAAAAATGTACTTACGATCTCCTGTTTTACATTGACTGTTTTGCTTTCTTTGGGAATCTGGCTTCCCTGGTAAGTAGAAAATCCATCATCTCGCAAAGCAATATACTTACTGTCACTGATACATTCCACCTGCGGGATCACTACATTCTCATAGGTATAACCACTTACGATCCGATCATCCTCATTCTGCCCTACATCCCCATAATTATAAAATGCCACATAGCTGGTAGTCTTGCTTCCATCAACATACTGGAATGTTACCATCATCACTCCGTTATCAGACACTGCTACATCCATGGGATATCCCGGATCATCGATCTTAGTCAGATTTTCCGCGACCAGACTGCCATCCGGATTATAAAAATTGATCCAGGTATTATCATCATTGTCCAGGATCACTGCAACCATTCCATTCGATGCGATCCGCACTTTTACAATAGCATAAGATGTTGTTACAGTTCCGGTCACACCTTTTTTGTCGCAGATATAAAGCGATGGTCCCTCGCTGTCTGCAACAACCGCCCTGCTTCCATTCACATCTGCAATAGGATTCTGCATTGTATAGGTTTCATTCCAGATCGTATTCATGCTGTTGTCCACAACAGATACTCCATCCGGACTGTATCTCAGGATATCTCCATCCATGTCCACATACTGTGTGGACACAACATCTTCCTGTTCGCTTGTATTTAATACTTTATAGCTGTGATAGCTTCTTTTTTCTGCATAGAGAAAAACCAGGCAGACTGCAGCAGCGATCACTGCCGCTGTGATCACCTTTTTCCCCTTTCTTGAAATCCTTCGGCGATGAGAAGTTCTCCCGTAGTGAGCGCCTTCCTGTGCAGCCTGTTCCTGTGCAAGCCTGGCTTTTTGCCTCATCAGCTTTTTACGCTTTTGTTTTTTCTGTATTTTTTTTATGATATTCACAACTGTATCCCTTACCTTAAGTATTTTATTTTGTAATTGGTTTTCCAGTTATTATAGCACACTCCATCAGGGTAGTACAATTACCTGCCCGGGATAAATGATCTCATTGGCAGAAATTCCGTTTAATGCACAGATCTGCTCCATCGCCGCTACAGTACCATAGCGGTTGAGACTGATCTGATACAAGGTGTCTCCCGGGCGGATCACATAAGTTTCTCCAGGATTTCCTGCAGCCACTGAAGTCTCTTCTGTTTTTTTCTCTTCTGTTTTTTTCTCTTCTGTTTTTTTCTCTTCTGTTTTATTATCCTTTTTTTGCGTTGCTTCTGAAACAGACTGTTTTTTTGAACTTCGAGGTTCCGGTGTTATTGAGATTTTTTCTCTTTTCTGCATGGTTTCCGTCGGGACCGGAGTTCCCCGCACAGCTTCCTGCGTCTGTACCGGTTTTTGTGTTTGCACCGGTTTCTGCGTCTGCACCGCCTTTGGCGAAACCGATACACTCCGCACCGGTTCTGTTACTGCAGGTGTCATCTGCACCACCGAAGCAGAAGCAGCGCGATAATCTTCCGGAACCTCTGTTTTTTCCTGCTGATTCCGATAAAAGCCCACTCCAGCCACAAGAACTGCCAATGCCAGACACACCGTAGCCGCATAAGAAAAAACAGAAGTTTTCTCTTCTCCCTGTTCCTCCGGATTTTTACTGTCTATGATCTTTCTGAAATTTCTGACAGCCCTGTCCTCCACTTTCTCGGATGCTTCTCCGCCCTCTTTCTGGCTGCGTTCGATCATATACGTCTGCATCTGAGAATTTTTCTCATAATAAATATAATACCCGCTCAGTTTTGCCATCATGCCGCCATCATAACGGAAAAAGGCATCCTCCCGTTCTCCAGGATCCATCAGCATCAGGATCTTTTCCCCTCCGAAATGTCTGAGATGTACTTTCACAAAAAGCTCCGTGATCTCCATTGCTATCTGAGGCTGTGCAAAAAACCATCCCACGATCTCCTGCTCCGGAAAATACTGATCCTTATCCTCCTGCAGTTTCTGCCAGAGTTTTTCCGAAAAGTCAATATGTTCTGCCGCAGCCTCCATGCCGTCTGCTGCAATGGCACCTTTTATAAAAATACAGGTCATATCTGCAGTCCATTGAATTTCACCTGTAAGTACCGCCACACTTCCCTGGCCTTCCGGCTTTTCATCTTCTGCCAGGCTGCAGAGAAATGTGTATACATAATCTTCTATATAAATCCTGTAATCTCCGTTCGCCAGCCCGATCTGCCTTACATTTCTAGGCATGGAAAACGATTCCTGTGCGGCTTCCTGTTCTGTTGTGTCCTCCTTATAAATGACTTCTATCATCTCATATCACTCCTTCTGTCCAAGCATAGCACAGTAAAAATGCGGATTTTAGCAGAATGTAAGAGTCTGTCCACAGAATTTAGCGACAGATTCCGCACCATGCATATTTTTCCTTTTTTCAGGATATGATAGAGTGAAAAAAGAATCGAGGTTTCTCATGGCTTTTTACATTGATGCCGGAAAAAACGGTTCATCCGGCGAGATTGCTTATCTTCTGAAAAAATGCATTCTTCACTGTCCTAAAAAATGGACTGAGATCGTGTTTTTATGCATTGGCAGTGATCGTGTTACCGGAGATTGTTTAGGCCCATATATCGGACACCTTCTTCATCCTCATGAAACCGGACATATTTTTGTCTACGGCACTCTTTCCTGCCCGGTCCATGCCCTGAACTTGGAAAAAACTTCATCGCTTATCACAAGGCTTCATCCACACGCCCTTGTAATCGCCATAGATGCTTCTCTTGGACAAAAAAAACACCTGGGCTATGTGACCATTGGAAATGGTGCACTTTACCCAGGTGCTGGTGTTCAGAAAGATCTTCCACCTGTAGGGGACATCCATATCACCGGCATTGTAAATACTGCCGGAATCATGGAGCAGCTTACCCTGCAGACTACCCGGCTCTCCACCGTGGTAGCACTTGCAGATGTGATCGCCTGCGGGATCCTTAAGATACTTCCTGCAGAAACAGACTTATCCCCTGTTGATCTTGATTATGCGAACTCCTTGATCTGCTTATAGATACCCTCTGCATCGAGACCGTATTTATGAAGAAGCTCTAATGCCGGACCGGACTCACCGAATACATCATGGATTCCGATACGTTTAACCGGTACCGGTGCCTTCTCAGCCAGGCACTCGCATACAGCTCCGCCAAGACCGCCGATGATGGAATGCTCCTCAACAGTTACAACCTTGCCGGTTTCTTTGGCAGCTGCAACAACAAGGTCCTCATCCAGAGGCTTGATGGTATGGATATTGATCACTTTTGCATCGATTCCGTCTGCTGCAAGCTTCTCAGCTGCTTCAAGAGCCGGTGCAACGCAAAGTCCGTTTGCGATGATGGTAAGATCTTTTCCCTCGCGGAGAACGATGCCCTTACCAAGCTCAAATTTATAATCCGGTCTGTCATTGATAACCGGAACAGCAAGACGTCCGAATCTCATGTATACCGGTCCCTGATGCTCGTAAGCAGCAGCAACCATAGCTTTTGCTTCGATATCATCAGAAGGACTTGCAACGACCATGCCCGGAATCACTCTCATCAGGGCAAAATCCTCCAGGCACTGATGTGTGGCGCCATCTTCACCTACAGAAATACCGCCGTGAGTTGCTCCGATCTTTACATTCAGCTTCGGATATCCGATGGAGTTACGAACCTGCTCATAAGCACGTCCTGCTGCAAACATTGCAAAAGTACTTGCAAAGGGAACCTTACCTGTGGAAGCGATTCCTGCTGCAATACCCATCATGTTGCACTCTGCGATACCGCAGTCAATGTGACGCTCCGGGAATTCTTTTTTAAACATACCTGTCTGTGTAGCTGCAGCAAGGTCAGCGTCAAGAACGATAAGATCCTCGTGTTTTTTTCCTAATTCTATGAGGGCACTGCCGTAGCTTGCTCTCGTTGCGATTTTCTTTACTTCTGACATAATGCTTCACCTACCTTCTCCAGATCTTCCATTGCCTGTGCATACTGCTCGTCATTCGGAGCTTTTCCGTGCCAGCCTACTGCGTTCTCCATGTAGGAAACGCCTTTACCTTTTACTGTTTTCATGATGATAGCTGTCGGCATACCCTTTGTAGCTCTTGCCTCATCAAAAGCAGCCTTCAGCTGATCCATATCGTTGCCGTCCGCAACATTGATCACATGGAAATTGAAAGCTTCAAATTTCTTGTCGATCGGATACGGGGAGCATACATCTGCAATGTCACCATCGATCTGAAGTCCATTGTTATCTACGATCACAACCAGGTTGTCCAGTTTACGGAAGCCTGCGAACATAGCTGCCTCCCACACCTGGCCTTCCTCGATCTCACCATCACCCAGCAATGTATATACTCGATAGTCATCATTACTGAGTTTGGCAGAAAGAGCCATACCTGCTGCTGCAGAGATTCCCTGACCAAGAGAACCGCTGGACATATCAACGCCCGGAATATGCTTCATATCCGGATGTCCCTGAAGATAGGAGCCCAGATGACGAAGTGTTTTCAGATCCTCTTTTGGAAAATATCCTCTCTCTGCAAGTACAGAATAGAGTCCCGGTGCTGTATGTCCTTTGGAAAGGACAAAGCGGTCACGGTCTGCCTTCTTAGGATCCTTCGGATCGATGTTCATCTCTTCAAAATATAAATAGGTGAACACGTCTGCTGCAGAAAGGGATCCGCCCGGATGGCCGGCCTTTGCTGCATGGACTGCTGTTACGATATCCTTGCGGACTTCGTTGGCAACTTTCTGAAGTTCTAACTTATCCATGTTATAAATGTCTCCTTTTTAGTGCCCTGCTGTTCACAGGGAATTTGTATATAAAAGAGGTTTCGATCACTCACCGAATACTGCCTTGTAATCAGCCTGGAATTTAGCGATACCTGCATCTGTCAGCGGATGATGTGTCATCTGCTCAATTACCTTGAACGGTACCGTAGCGATATCTGCGCCTGCAAGTGCACATGCAGTTACATGCATTGGATGACGAACGCTTGCTGCGATGATCTCTGTCGGGATATCTGCAACTGCAAACATCTCAGCGATCTGCTGGATCAGCTCAACGCCATCTGTGGAGATGTCATCCAGTCTTCCAAGGAACGGAGATACATATGTAGCACCTGCTCTTGCTGCAAGAAGTGCCTGGTTAGCAGAAAAGATCAGAGTAACGTTTGTCTTGATCCCCTCAGAGGAAAGAACCTTAACTGCCTTCAGTCCCTCTGTTGTCATAGGAATCTTAACAACCATGTTCGGATGGATGGCTGCGATCTCACGTCCCTCACGGATCATTCCCTCAGCATCTGTTGTGGTAGCTTTAACCTCACCGCTGATCGGTCCGTCAACGATCGTTGTGATCTCTTTGATCACCTCGTTGAAGTCTCTTCCTTCTTTGGCGATCAGAGACGGGTTTGTTGTAACTCCACAGATAACTCCCATGTCATTTGCTTCTCTGATATCCTCTACTTTAGCTGTGTCGATAAAAAATTTCATTGTTTTTTCCTCCTGTTTACGTTCGTTCTTTTTCTTGATGATTCCATTATAACAAACTCATTGCGGGGGTCAAGGCACCTGCTTTTTATTAATAAATCTTTTATTAATAAAATAACATTTTATTAATAGTGCCTGTCAATTTTTTCACCCAAAACAGCTTCTTTCCATTTTCCTCAATTCGAATATCGCCGTAATTATCGTAGCTAACAAGGTTTCTATTCAAATGTGTCATGGAAACTCTCTCTATATATTATTATTAATAATTTTTGCGCTATTATTTATTTTTCTGTTCATCAGACTGGTTTCTGTCCAGTCTTGCATACCCCGTCGTGCGGCGCGTGATCAGCTTCGGGGTATATTCGATATTATACAGGCTGGCAGGTCTTTCATCCAGGTAAAATTTATCATTCATGTCGATCTTACGGATGATGATGTCACAGGCATCTCTTCCCTTCAGCGCAACAAAATGATCAATGGTTGTCAGGGAGATCCTGCGGATGCCGGAATAAAAAATATTGTCGCACCCTATGACAGAAACATCCTTCGGAACGTGTATCCTCATTTCATGCAGCGCATCAATGGCGCCTATGGCCATCATGTCATTCTGTCCTGCGATAGCCGTAAATTTCTGTCCTTCCTGGAGAAGCTCCATAGTCAGCTCGTAGCCCATGGCATACTCGGAATCCATCCGCGGGATCTTTCTGTCATTGGACTCATCTGCCGCCTTGATGAGCACATGATCCTTTTTTCCCTCTTTTTCAAACTCGCGGACAAAACCCTCCACACGCTTGGAGCGCTGCCACTGCCGTCTGGTAAGTGGCGGCGTGATAAATGCCACATCCGTGTGCCCCAGATCAAGAAGATGTCTGGCCATCAGCCTTCCTACCACTGTGTTGTCCTGATTGATAGCATCTACCGTGGTTGTTTTTTCCTTGTTGCTGATGATGACCAGCGGTGTTTCTTTTGCAATCTTTTCTACCTGATGCTGGAAATCCGGATGAGGATTGCAGGTATAGATGATCCCTGCCGGCCGCATGGTCTGCATCATACGGAGATATTTTTCTTCCAGCCCCGCATCGCGCTGGGTGTTGCAGATAAATACCCCATATCCCTGCTCATTGGCCACAGCCTCGATCCCCTGAAGCAGCAGTACATAATAGGGACTGGTGAGTGTGGGGCAGAAAACAACGATCAGCTTTTCTTTTCTGTCAGCTTTGTGTTTCCGACGTCCGGGAAGCTCATAGCCAAGCTCTCTGGCCGCCTGCTCCACCCGCTCTACAGTTTCTCTCGAAAAAGAAACATTATATTTCCGGTTCAGCACCATGGATACCGTTGCCTGGGAAACTCCTGCGCGTGCTGCCACATCCGATGAGGTTGCTTTCTTTTTTGCCACCAGTCTCACCTCCTTTATAACCTGGGGAAATTTCCTGGCTGCTTATCACTTTTTGCAATCCCTCAGGGAATTTTTCACCTGATCCGGTTATAGTTCCACTCTTCCTTCCAGTGCCCGGAGAAGTGTCACCTCATCAATATACTCCAGATCACCGCCCACCGGAACTCCGCTGGCGATACGGCTTACTTTGATCCCGGTCGGTTTGATCAGCTTACTGATGTACATAGCTGTCGTTTCGCCTTCAAGACTGGAATTGGTTGCCACAATAACTTCCTTTACATCCCCCTGAAGGCGCTTCATCAGTTCCTTCAGTTTGATATCATCCGGCCCGATCCCAAGCATCGGGGAGATTGCACCATGAAGTACATGATATACACCGTCAAATTTACCTGTTTTCTCATATGCTGCCAGATCCCTGGTATTCTCAACCACCATGATCGTGCTGTGATCCCTTTTGGGATTGGCGCAGATCGGACAAAGCTCCTGATCTGTCAGCGTGTAACAGCACTTACAGTACTGAACATTCTGCCTTGCATCGGTAATGGAGGCGGTCAGCTGCTCCACCTGGTCCTTCGGCATATTCATGATATGAAATGCAAGACGCTGGGCAGATTTGGCTCCGATCCCCGGAAGATGGGAAAGCTGCTCAATAAGTTTATTGATATGGCTGCTGTAATATTCCATCAGAAAGGAAGACCTCCGCCAAGACCGCCAAGGCCGCCTGTGAGTTTGGACATCACTGCTGCTGACTCGGACTCAACCTGACGGAGCGCCTCATTTGTTGCTGCCGCGATCATGTCCTCAAGCATCTCGATATCATCCGGATCTACCGCTTCCTCGGAAAGTGTGACCTTTGTTATTTCACGTTTACCGGAAACTGTAACGGAAACAGCTCCGCCGCCTACTGTTGCTGTAAACTCTTTTTCCTCAAGAGCTTTCTGGTTTTCTTCCATCTGACGCTGCATTTTCTGCGCCTGTTTCATAAGATTATTCATGTTTCCCGGCATACCCATGCCAGGAAATCCACCTCTTTTTGCCATAATACTTTCCTCCTGTTTTTTGTTTACGGATTTATGACTCCTCATCCGGGTCTTCTTCCACTACGATATCCATGTGGATATTCTCCCGAAGTGCATCGTCTACTGTGATCTGCGCGAGATTGGTGTGCTGATGTTTGTTGGCTACCAGCATATGTATCTCCACGCTCTTGCCTGTCCGGGCAACAATAATGTCCTGAAGCTCTTTCTTCGCCTCCGGATTGTCTACATAATTCATCCCCAGAAAATCCTGGAATTCCACATAAAGGATGGGATCTCCTGTTTCTCCGTTATACTTGGGGACTGCACGCTGCAGGGACTGCTTGAAAAGTCCGGTAGTCTGACCCACGATGGCACGCCAGCCTGCCACGATCTTCTGAAGATCCTCAGGAGCTGCCTTCTGTGGTTTCTGCTGCTGTACCGTTGCTGTACCGGTCACTGCCGCCCCCGGTTCCCCGGCTCCACCGGCCTCGCTCTCCCGAACGATCACCTGCTGCACAGGCCGTTCCTCCATCTGTTTTTCCAGGACACGAAGCCTGTCAAGAACAGAGTCCAGATTTGTCTCCATGGCCGGTCTGCACAGCTTGATCAGTGCGATTTCCACCAATACACGCTTCTGGCTTGCAAAACGGATCTGATTGGACAGATCGGAAAAAATACGAATGTAACGCATCAGCGTCTCCACATCTGTCATCCCGCTCTCTTCCTTCAGAAGCTTCAGATTCTCAGAAGAAACATCAATGGCTTCCTCCGGATTTTCGGAAGTCTTCACAAGCAGAAGATTTCGCATATACCAGGTAAAATCTGATACAAACTGTCCCAGCTCCCGGCCGCCTGTGATCAGGTCCTCCAGCACATGGATGGAACCTGTCACATCGCCGGAAAGAACCTTTCGGAGAAGTCTGCTGAATACCTCTGTATCCACAGCTCCCAGAACATCCAGGACTTTATCATAAGTAAGCACCTGTCCCAGATAAAAGGAAATACACTGATCCAGAAGACTCAGGGCATCTCGCATGGACCCGTCGCCTTTTTTTGCCACATAGCGTACAGCCTTCTCCTCTGCTTCCACCCCTTCTGCTGTCAGAAGCTCGGAAAGTCTGGCAGCAATGGTATCAATGGATATCCGGTGAAAGTCATAGCGCTGACATCTGGACAGTATTGTGATCGGTATCTTGTGGGCCTCTGTAGTCGCCAAGATAAAAATAACATAAGAAGGCGGCTCCTCCAATGTTTTCAGAAGAGCATTAAATGCACCTGTTGAGAGCATATGCACCTCATCGATGATATAAACCTTGTATTTGCCCTCTGTTGGACGATAAGCCACTTCCTCACGGATCTCACGGATGTTATCAACACCGTTGTTGGAGGCTGCATCGATCTCGATCACATTCATGGCAGTTCCCGCCTGAATGGCCTTGCACATGGCACATTCATTGCAGGGGCTGCCATTTACAGGATGTTCACAGTTTACTGCCTTCGCCAGGATCTTTGCAACCGTAGTTTTTCCGGTACCACGCGTTCCGCAGAACAGGTATGCGTGTCCGATACGGTTCGCCTTGATCTGGTTGGTCAGTGTTGTCACAATATGGTCCTGTCCTTTTACATCGTCAAAATTGTCGGGACGAAATTTACGGTAAAGAGCAGTATAACTCATAAAACTCTCCTTCTCTTCGCCACAGTCGCCGCGGAAAGACTCCCGCGGCGGCCAGATGACTCATAATTCATTAATCGCCAAAACTGATTCCGATCTGTTTGGCTGCTTTTACAAGCTGATCCTTTGGAGATACCATCTTCAGCTTGCCTGCGCATTCAGCAAGAGGAACCCTCTTGATCTTGCCGTTGATGACACCGATCATAACACCGTATTCCTCATCCATGATCGCCTGCGCTGCACCGGCACCGATCCTTGTGGAAAGAACGCGGTCATATGCACATGGCTCTCCGCCTCGCTGCATATGTCCCGGAACTGTGATACGTACCTCACTTCCGGTCACCTGCTGGATCTGGTCTGCGATCTCATAGGATACAGACGGATATTTCTTCGCTCTTTCCGCAAGCTTTTCTTTGTATTTTTTCTTCGGAAGCTCTGCATCTTCTTTTGAGATAGCTCCCTCAGCTACTGCAAGAATGGTAAAACGCTTGCCTGCCTTGTTACGCTTCTGGATGGCTTCTACAACCTTATTGATATCATATGGGATCTCCGGGATCAGGATCACATCTGCTCCGCCTGCAACACCGGCATTCAGTGTAAGGCTTCCGACCTTATGTCCCATGATCTCAACAATAAATACACGTCCATGAGATGCAGCTGTTGTATGGATGCAGTCAATGGCATTTGTTGCGATCTCCAGAGCGCTCTGGAAGCCAAAGGTCATATCTGTACCCCAGATATCATTATCAATGGTCTTCGGAAGATGGATGATATTCAGGCCTTCCTCGCGGAGAAGATTGGCGGTTTTCTGCGTTCCGTTTCCGCCGAGGATCACAAGACAGTCAAGACAGAGCTTATAGTAAGTCTGTTTCATGGCCTCAACCTTGTCCAGTCCCTTCTCATCCGGAACCCGCATCAGTTTGAATGGCTGTCTGGATGTTCCGAGAATAGTTCCGCCCTGAGTCAGGATTCCGGAAAAGTCCCTGGCTGTAAGCATACGGTATTTCCCGTAGATCAGTCCCTTATATCCGTCATCAAATCCATAAACCTCAAGGTTCTCAACGCTGTTGCTCAGACCCTTTACAACGCCTCTCATGGTTGCGTTCAGTGCCTGACAGTCACCACCGCTTGTCAGCAGACCGATTCTTTTAATCATAGCGTCCTCCATTCTATGCCCTCTTATGTGCACATTTTATTTGTTGCTGTCTGCATATAAGACAGATATTCCACCTGACGTATTTCTGCAGAACAACTACTGTATCCTCTCTTTTCACAGAGTTTTACACAATATAATATTATAAAGCATTTTCAGGCAGTGTACAATAGCCAAAAAAGCACGAAAACAGCGAGTGTATTGATTGACTTTACCTGTATCTCATCGTAAAATAAAATTATCAGTAACTTTCGTATGTTTACAGAAAATTTTTACCAGGAAAGGAGCGTCCTATGAAAAAAATCCTCAAAAAACTATCCTGCGCTTTATTAGCCGCAGCCATGGTATGCGCCATGACTCCTCTCGCCGCCAGTGCAGCGATCAATTATTCCAAAACCCGGATCGTTTATATGCCCACATCCGGAAAGGACTTGGGATACGATGAGATCTCGATCAGCAATATTCCTGCTAAACAGAACATTCTCAAATCCAATGTTAAAGTGGTCAGCGGCGGTTCTGTGATCGCACTGGACTCCTTCGGTTCCAGCAGCTTCAAAAGTACCACGGAGGCTTTCCGCAAGGGTGCAAAACCGTACACTCACTCCGATCATTTCTACAATATCGGTTTTGCCGTTAAAAAGCCCGGAACTGGAAAGATTTCCTTCAAGGTCGGAAACAAAACCTATACTTCCACCATCAAGGTGCTTCGTTATGTCAACCCGTTGAAATCCGTCTCCATCACAGGTGTAAAAGGCAATCTTGCCGGAAAATTCAAAAAGCTCCGGCCATAACGCCTTTCGTTACGCCAACAAGGCACAGAAGAATGCTGTCATGAAATGCACCGCTGCAAATGGCTGGAAGATCACAGGCGTTTCTTTCAACAACAACCGGACCCATACACAGTATAGTACCAATTACAACGCCCCTAACAGCGGGGCTTCTTCTTCCACGCTCCGTATCGGAAATCTTTCCGCGAAGCAGTCCGCCTATATCAGCTTCACCCTTCGCAACACCAAAAACGGGGCGGTACAGTACTGTACACTTAATATGAACTGATTTATTTCGGTCTGTACCTTGACAAATCCGGTTTCAGAGTCTATAATTAAATTCCGCGCAGCCGGGGAGATAGCGGTGCCCTGTACCTGCAATCCGCTACAGCAGGGGTGATGCCAATCTGAGGCTTGTATCTTGCAGAGCAGCCCTTTATAAGTGGCGTTGACGTCTGGGTCTTACGCAACAGGAATCTGTGAACCGTGTCAGGGCAGGAATGCAGCAGCACTAAGCAGAAGCTCTTGTGTGCCGTGAGGGTGCCTGGGCTGAGTTAACTGTAAAGGTAACGTCTGTGAGACCATTCCGAGGTGCGGCGCGCGTAAAAAAGGTTATAATATATGATCTCTATATAAACAGCATTCCCGCCGGGTCCGTCATTTATGACTGATCCGGCGGGATTTTTTGTGCTATTATTTTATTTACAATATCCGGCAACTACCTGATTAATCAGCTTGCCGTCTGCCTTTCCCTTCAGATCTCCCATAACTGCCTTCATGATCTGGCCTTTATTTCCTGTTGCCAGAACATCTGCAAATTTCTCCTCGATATAAGCCTTGATCTCTGCTTCATCCATCTGCTTCGGAGCATATTTCGCAATGATATCATATCTTGCCTGATACTCCTCTTTCAGATCTGTACGTTCTGCAGGGCAGGTGTCGATCTGCTCTTTTGCTGTTTTCAGCTCTTTCAGGATAACTTTGTCTACAAGCTCTCCTTTGATGTCATCACGGCATCCCTCATCAATGGCAGCTTTTTTTACTGCTGCGATCAGTGCGGAAACTGCTTCCTTTGTTACCTTATCTTTGGCCTTCATTGCTGCTACCATGTCTTTTCTTAAAGCTTCAAGTTCCATTTTTTGTTCCTCCATTTTCTGTCGTTCCTGTATCAACGACTTTCGTTTGACCTGAATGGATTTTCTGTCTGTAATAGTGAAATCCATTTATGATTTTATTTTGATATTTTCACAGGATTCTGTCAAGAGTAAATCTCCCGGGATTTTTCGTTCTGTTCCGCTCTCTCTGACTGTGTCTGCCCGGCAAGGCGCTCTGCTTCCTGCTTCTTCAGGATTTTTGCCTGCTTCTTTTTCTCCCGCAGTTCCCTGAAAAATGTGGAAAGCATTTCGGAGCATTCCTCTTCCAATATCCCTTCTGTGATCTTTACCTGATGATTAAAGCCTTCGATCTGAAGAAGATTCATCACAGATCCGGCACAGCCTGCTTTCGGGTTCATACAGCCGATCACCACCTCATCGATCCTGGATTGTACCAGTGCACCGGAACACATCTGACAAGGCTCCAGCGTTACATACATGGTGCATCCCTCCAGACGCCAGTCTCCCAGCTTTTTACTTGCCCTTCGGATAGCATTAAGCTCTGCATGGGATAAGGTATTTTTATCTGTATTGCGGCGATTGTAGCCTCTGGCTATGATCTTTCCCTCATGCACGATCACGCAGCCGATCGGCACTTCCTCCAATGCACGGGCCTTTTTTGCCTGGCGGATCGCCTCTTTCATAAAACGTTCCTGATCTGTCACGTTTTTACTCCTCCTGTAACTTCACATTCCGGAAAAAGCTCCGGGATCCTATCTTGTTCATACTAAGACTGCTCTCAGCCTTCTGTCCGTTCAATTATAGCTTTTCCGGTATTTCATGTCAATCTGCTGCAAAACAGATATTCGCACACAGCCAAAAACGCCACAGAAATTTCCACACTAATTTCTGCAGCGTTTTCTTATTGTATGACAGAAAAACGCAGACAACGGAAGCTCTCGCGAACTCCATTGTCTGCGTCAATGAATGCATTATATCTGCTTTTTTCCGGAAAGTCAAGCAGCCAGATTATTTGTGAAGTGACTCACCATTGGTAGCGATCACATCTTTATACCAATAGAAGGATTTTTTCTTATAACAGTTCAGTGTACCTGTTCCATCGTCGTTGCGGTCCACGTAGATGTAGCCGTAGCGTTTTTTCAGCTCTGCTGTAGATGCACTGACAAGGTCAATGCAGCCCCAGGAGGTGTAGCCCATAAATTATATGTTTTTTTCTTCCATGAGCAAGTCCCCATCTCTGCTTACTGCTTTTCGCAACTCCGCAGGAAACTTACTTGATTCGGTTAAAAAGGCTTGCAGCTTTTTTCGGGGGAGAGTATGCTTGTAGTATCATAAATAAGAGAAACAAGGGGATTTTCCTATGAAAATATGTGGCTTTAACAAAACAACCCTGCTGGATTATCCGGGAAGGGTAGCCTGTACCATATTCTTAGGCGGCTGCAACTTCCGCTGCCCATTCTGCCAGAATGGAGCTCTTGTCGTGGAGCCTGACACCCAGCCTGAATATTCCCAGGAGGAAATCCTGGCTTTTCTAAAAAAAAGAAAGGGGATTCTCGATGGCGTCTGTATTTCCGGCGGTGAACCCACACTTGCACCGGAGCTGCCGGAATTTCTCAGCAGGATCAGGGAGCTGGGCTATGATGTGAAGCTCGATACCAACGGTTCCCGCCCCTCCGTGGTAAAAAATCTCGCAGCAGCTGACCTGATCAACAAGGTTGCCATGGATATCAAGGCCTGTCCTTCCAACTATCATGTGCTTACCGGTGTACATGCTGATCTGGATGGGATCCGGGAAACTGCCGGATGGCTGCTGGACGGACACCTTGATTATGAATTTCGTACAACAGTTGTGAGGGAACTTCATTCCGAAAAAGATTTTCAGGAGATCAGCCGGTGGTTAAACGGTGCAAAAGCTTATTATCTCCAAGCTTACCGGGATTCCGACGGAGTTCTGATACCGGGATTCTCTGCCTGCTCCGAGGAAGAAATGAAAAACTACCGGGATATCCTGTCTCAGACGATCCCGGTAGTAGAAATTCGTGGTATGGAGCTGTGATCTGCAGATTTGCAAAACTGTTTGCTTATATGGATGCCAAAATTTTTCTGATCAGATGTTAATAAAACAGTACCAGTATCCTCCCTTTCCGCCTGGGATATGAATATCCGGACATTCCTTAAAGTAGGGAAAGCCAAACATATTGGCCATAAACCGTTCCTGCTGGCTGTATCCACCGGGTACTCCCAGTATGTACTGTCCCCGGGGATTTCTGCACAGCAGAAGATGGCCGAAATTCTGATATCCGTACATGACAAAACGGTTGCTGCAGAAGCAGCCGTTTTTTCTGCATAAGGCACTGCAGTCCGATGGTCTGATCTTGCGGCAGTCTGTGAAATAGCCGTCGTTAAAGGGATCATCACAGGGTATTCCCGGAAGTGGACGAGATGGCTCCGGTCGCGATGGTTTCGGCGGATGCGGTGACGGCTGGCCTGGCCGTGGTAGTTCCGGCGGATGCGGTGACGGCTGGCCTGGTCGTGGTGGTTCCGGCGGATGCGGTGATGGCTGGCCTGGTCGCGGTGGCTCCGGCGGATGCGGACCGGGAGCCTGATATGAATTTCCGGTTTCCGATGTCTTTAATACATCCTCCTGAATCTCCTCCACCGTCATGATCCTGTCTGACTCCTTCTGATTTTCCTGCACTTCTGGCAAGGTTCCATCTTTTTGATTTTCTTCTTCCTTTTCTCCCTGCTCTCTGCCTTTTTTCTCCGCTGCCTTCCGAGGTTCCATTCCTGTTTTCTCCGCTGCCTTCCGAGATTCCGTTTCTTTTTTCTTCCACTCGCGGAAATTCTCCGGCCGGATCGGCTGATCATCCCATTCCGTTCCCCAGAATCCGCCGGCATCGGAGATCAGAAGCAGTCCTCCAAGCTCCTGAAGACTTTTTCCCATGCCTCCAATATCCCCTGTATCCGTCTCCAGTGCGCACTCGATCCGCTCCCGCCCTGTAACACAGCTTCCAATCAAAATACCATCCATCAGCCCTTCCTGCCGCACAAACCCATACACTCTGCACCGACTTCCAGGCTCCAGTCCAACGCAGCGCAGATGAACCTCCACACGGCATTTCCTATCTCTGGCCTCCACCCTCACATAACCGCTGCTACTATCTTTTTTTCCTTTCCGATACTCGTACACATACGCAACAAAACGCTGATATCCAGCCAACGCACGTCCCTCCGGTATTTCGGTTTCGTTAATATATATGAAGATCGAGAGAAATCATTCCATCAACTGAAAAAAGCTCCAGGATGTACAAACATAAAAAAGAACCCCTCAACCAAGGGATTCTCAAGCTGTTAGTCGAAGCGACAGGATTTGAACCTGCGACCTCTGCGTCCCGAACGCAGCGCTCTACCAAACTGAGCCACGCTTCGTTATTCTGTTTCAGTTGTTTGTGTTTTGCTCAACTGCAAGAGCTATTATATTAGAGTTTCTGTACTTTGTCAATAGAAAAAATTAAAATTTTTCAAAAAAATCGAATTTTTTCTTTTTTCCTGCTTCGGGCATACATTTTCGCAGACCCGAAGCAGTTTTGGGAAAGGTTCTTTATAACATATCAAGTATATTCAAGTGAAATATATGCTTATTTCACTGTAACTGTTACCTTTTTTGTGATTCCGTTGCTGCTTATATAGATAACAGCTTTTCCTTTTTTCACACCTTTAACAACACCTTTGCTGCTTACAGTAGCAACTTTTGTATTGCTGCTTCTGTAGGTGATCTTTGCCTTTGAAGTAGCAACTGCCTTGATGGCTGTTGTTTTCTTTGCTTTTACACTTACAGCTGTTTTGGATGTGATCTTCAGGCTACCTTTTTTTACTGTGATCCTGCAGGTTGCTTTGTAGCTTCCGCATTTTACTGTAATTGTAGCTGTTCCTGCTTTTTTTGCTGTTACTTTTCCGCCTGCGCTTACCACTGCAACGGATTTATTACTGCTTGTATAAGTAACTTTTCCGCTAACGCCTGTTTTTTCCACTTTGATCTGGCTTGTTCCACCCACAAATACAGTTTTCGCTGAAGCCGAAGCTTTTACAGCCGGCTTCTTGACTGTGATCTTGCAGGTTGCTTTATAATTTCCGCATTTCGCTGTGATCACAGCTGTACCTGCCGCCTTTGCAGTTACCTTTCCATTTGCGGCTACAGCTGCAACAGATGGTTTACTGCTTGTATAGGTTACTTTTCCGGTAACACCTGCGGTCGTTGCTTTCAGCGTCACTGTAGCTGGAGATCCTTTTACATAAAGCGTCTTCGCTGATGCATTCAGTTTTACAGATGGCGTTTTTACAGTAAGCTTGTACTGTGCAGTTTTTCCTGCTGCAGATGTTGCTGTGATCACGGCTGTTCCTGCTGCTTTCGCAGTTACTTTTCCGTTCTCGTCCACAGATGCAACCGTTTCATTATCGGAAGCGTATGTTACATCCTTGCAATTCTCGCCTGTTGCTTCAAGCTGTCTGGAGCTTCCGATATAAAGAACTCCTGAATTTTCTTTAAAAGCAATCGTTCCATACACCAGCTGAACAGAAACATCTGCATGACCATCACTGGAAACTCTTACTGTATAGGTTTCATTTTCCGGTCTCGCTACAGTGGAATCCAGAGCAACCACTCCATCTGTAGTTACTGCATCCTGTACAAGATATGTTGTCTCTGAAGCATGTCCGACACCTGTTGTATAGAAAACAGATACCTTCGGATTTTTGTATTTATCAAGATTTGCAAGCTTAACATGGGTGCTGTCCGTAAATTCCGGAGAAACAGCCATCTCTTCTGTTGCCTGCGGTTTAACATAAATACCATCTGCAAATTCATATACATACGCGCCGTCTGCCATAATGTACGTGATCTTGTTTACGGTTTTTCCCTCAAGACCTGTATCTTTTGCAAAGGCAACCTTATACACCTTCAGCCACATCTCGTTCATATGACGCATGCCATATTTTCCGCCGTCTGTTGTTTCCAGGATCATTCCCTGAATCCCGGAGTTAACTGCAAAATCGGAATCACTCTTTGTATTGCGGAGATATTTTGTGCTGGTTTCTTTTACATCAATCTCATAATCTCCCCAGCGAGAAGATGTTTTGAGTGTTGCCTCCGCATCTGTCACAGTTGCTTTTACATTAAATTTTGTAGCACTGTATGTTCCATCTGTATTCAGTGTTTTATACTGCCCAGGCTCTACCGTCGGAGTACGTCCCAGGGTGATCCCTGCTGCTTCTGTATATACTCCGCTTTCCGGAAGTTCTCCCGCTTCTGAAAGGATCTGCGCCTCTACATACGTTTTTGCATCTGTAGCTACATTAACCTTTTTTACTCCTGCGATCTCATAGCCATTTTCTGTCAGATTCTGAACATCTGCATTTCCGAAAACAGTACTTTTTCTGGTTGTGGCAGATGTAACGGAATCATACTTGCGGCTCGTTGCATCTCCCGCATAAAATTCCTCGTATGACAGAGATGCCGTACCGTAAAGTGTTCCTGTCAGTGCCTGATGTCCATTTGCCACCTTATAATAAATATCTGTTCCCGGAATCTGTGTATATCCATCCACCGCTCCCTTTACCCAGTAATAGGAAACATTTGAAACCGTGATCGGCTGGCCTGTCAGTGTGATATTTTTTGTCATATCCACATAATTATCGCTAGAGATCATAACCGTATAGATCTCATCCCCGGCCCTGGATACACTGCTGTCAAAGGTTACCACCCCATTCTCTGCCACTGCATGATCTACAACATACGTTGTCTTTTTACCATGGCCACTTCCTGTTGTGTAGTATACGGAAACCTTAGGGTTTTCATATTTGTCAAGGTTATCAACTTTAACCTGGGTTGTATTTTCTTTTACAAAAGCCGCCTGTACCTTCATTCCTGCTTCGGGCTGTTTTTTTACAAGAGGAGCTTTGTCTCCGAACTCATATACATAGGAGCCGTCCGGAGTAATATAAGTCACCTTTGAAATTTTTTCCCCGATAAGCCCGGATCCTGCTGAAAACGCAAGTTCGTAAGGCTGTACCCAGATTTCATAGGTATGACGAAGTCCTACCTTCTTACCACTGGCAGTTTCAAGGATCACTCCCAGTGTATTTCCACCTACGGCAAAATCACCCTGCCTGGAATTGCGGAGATATTTTGTGCCGGCTTCTTTTACCACCAGCATGTAATCACCCCAGATCGACGGTGCCTGGATCTGGGCGGATGCATCTGTGACCGTTGCTTTTACATCGAATTTTGTTGCACTGTATGTTCCGTCTGTATTCAGAGTTTTATACTGTCCTGTTTCCTGTGACGGTGCTTCATTCAGCGTAATATCTGCTGCCTCTGTATAGACACCCTCTCTCGGAAGCTTGGAAGCAGCTTTCAGCGCCTGTGCATCTACATAGGTTTCCGCGTCCACTGCAACACTTACATTCTTCACACCTTGGATCTGATATCCGGAAGAGGTCACCTCTGTGCTGTCCTCATTAGCAAAAATCTGATTTTTACTCGTTGTTGCCGAAGTGATAGCGTCATAGCTCTCCTGAGTGGTATCCCCGGCATAAAATTCCGAATAACTTAAAGTTGTCGTTCCGTACAGTTTTCCGTTCAGAGCGGTCTGTCCATCTGCCACTTTTACATAAACGCCTGTTGTTCCTATCTGTGTATATCCCTCTGCCGGCTGCATGGACCAGAGATATTTCACTCCTGCAACAGTGATCTCAGAAGCATCCTGAAGAACCTCGCCTGCTTCTGCCATAAATGCTTCTCCATCACCGAATGCCTCTTCTGTATCCTCCTGGATCTGCGGTTCCTCTTCCTGTTGAATCTCTTCTGCTGAAATTTCTGCTACTTCTTCCTGAATAGCTTCTGCATCACTTTCTTCCGGCTCTTCCGACTGGATATCAGCTTCACCAACTTCCGGCTGGCCCTGGGAAACAGACTCCTGATCCTCGTTCTCTCCTTCTTCCTGTGCTGTCTCTCCTTGTGTTTCTTCTGACACGTCACTAAAAACTTCCGCCTCAGACGCCATTGCCGTTACCGGCACTCCTGACGCGATCACCGCTGAGCTCAGAACGAGTGCAGCTGACTTCTTAAAAAGCTTCCACTTATGCATACCTGTCCTCCTCTTTGTCTTTTATATTACACGACTTTATACCAGATCATGACCTTACAGCTGCTCTGGTTAATTGAAATTTCTTCTGCAGGATATTCAACATATGTCAGTTTCTGCAGAAGTGCTCTGTCAAGCACGCTTTAGTTTGTCTAAACTAACATATCGTCATTTTATCAATGCTTAAATTATTTGTCTATACATATCTGGCAAAAAAGCCTCGCGGTTATTGTTGTTTTTTTCTCAACTAAAAATTGTTTTCAAAATATTTATATTATTATCTAATATTTCAAACAAAAAAAGTATATATTCCAAGACATCATTTCAGGAAATGCAACAGCCATTGCCATTTCCTCCGGCATTCTCAGATCATATACTTTTTTATATTTCTATATTTTTGCTTTCTTTTATGCCCAGCGGCTCTTCTGTTCTTCGCAGATACTGTTCCACTGGCAGTTTCCACAGATTTCCTTACGTTTATCCATCGCAAGGATTTTTTCCTGGACTTTTTTTGTAAATTCGCTGAAGTGCAATGTCTGTCCGGCCTTCAGTCCACATTTTTCCAGCACGGCATTGTCATACTCTGCCACTTTATCTCCGGCTTCACAATGTCCGCCCAGATTATTCGGACAGGCAGAGCAGATCTCATCCGTATCCACATGAAGCCTTATTTTCTTTCCCTCCAGAAAAATCTTCAGCATCTCGGCCATATGTGCAGTAAAACCGTTACTGTAGCCTTCCCCCTTAAAATACGCCAGGCACATACCATGATGAGGGCGCAGAGGAATGACTATTTCCTCTGTGCCCTCATCAGAAGCATATGCCGCAGCACTGCTTTTATCTTGCATATTTACGTACCTTTCCTGATAAAACATAAGCCAGTGCAATCTTGATAAGATCCGGAATGATAAACGGGAACACACACCAGCCAAGAACTGCCATAAGGCCTACCGGACCTGTGCTTCTTGTGTAGGCAAACATAAACCATGCGGTTCCAAAGGCATAGCATACGATCAGTCCAACGATCATGGAAATGATCTGAACAACCGGCTTTCTGCCAAAAACGTGCTCAATTGCCCACATAACAAGTGCGGAAAAGATAAATCCAATGATATATCCACCTGCATTTCCGAGAAGAGCTCCAATGCCTCCGGAAAATCCTGCAAAAACCGGAACTCCTACTGCTCCAAGAAGAACATAAACCAGAACTGCCAAAGTTCCTCTTTTTCCTCCAAGCACACCAACTGCCATAAATACTCCGAATGTCTGCAGAGTAAACGGTACCTGTGCCGGAATGGAAATCCATGAGCAAACTGCCATCACTACTGCAAAAACTGCACTGTAAACAAGATCATACGTCTTGCTTCTGCCTGCTGCCACTGTTGTCATAATAATCTGTATCCTTTCTTTCCTTTTCTGCTTTTCCTGTCGGAAGATCATTCCTGTCCTTTATAAATGATATCCGCTCTTTCGCTGTTAACAATTTAACACAGCAGAATTTGGATGTCAACTTAATTTTATTTTTAAGTTTACATTTTACAATGCCGTTTACTACTATGTAAACCTGCCATTTACAAATGATATTGTCAATTTTCACTTTCAAATTCCCCTCTCTGATGCTATACTGAAACCAATGAGTTTTCAGCAAAAAGGGGGATTTTTCCACATGGATATACACGATATTCATAACATCAGCACCAACTGCACACGTACTGAATTTGTAGGGACCGCAGTCCTTGACACAATCGGACTCGTGATCTCCGGAGTTGATGATTCTCTGCTTAAAAAGATGAACGTAGGTACCCAATACCACTGTCTGGGGCTTTTCAGTTCCCGAACAGGCGCTGCCGGCCAGATCACAGCTATTGACGATGCAGTAAAAGCCACAAATACAGAAGTCCTTTCCATTGAACTTCCAAGAGACACCAAGGGCTGGGGCGGTCACGGAAACTATATCGTCCTTGGCGGAAATGATGTATCCGACGTGCGTCACGCCATTTCTCTGGCTCTGGAACTGACTAACAAATATGCAGGTGAGGTCTACATCAGCGAATCCGGCCACCTGGAGTTTGCTTTTTCCGCAAGTGCAGGTCCTGCTATCCATAAAGCCTTCGGCACACCTCTGGGTGAAGCATTTGGTTTCATGGCAGGTTCTCCGGCTGCTATCGGTCTTGTGATGGCAGATAATGCCGTGAAATCCGCAGCAGTATCCATTACACAATATATGACTCCGAATATCGGTACCAGTCATTCCAATGAAGTAATCATCGCCATCTCCGGTGATGCCAGTGCTGTAAAAGCTGCTGTACTGGAAGGCCGTCAGACAGGCCTTGAGCTTCTCATCGGTATGGGAACCTATCCGGAGATCCCGGGTACGCCGTATCTGTAAAATCTCCGGATTGCAGGAAATTTGTGAATTTCCACACACTACACTTCACGAAACACATATCTGCGTCATGCATACAAAAGCAGCGCTGCAAGGATCAGCATACGATCCTGCAGCGCTGTATTTCTCTTAAATATTCTCCTTTGGATTTTCCCGGATCAGCTCACCTGATATACATCTGCAGACTGAAGTCCGAAGCTTAATGCTTCAGAATGGCTTCCACAATAGATATCCACATGTCCGTAAGGAGTTCCCAGATCCTCTACCGTATAAACAGTGCCGTTGATCAGAAGCTTGGTCCCAAACGGAACACCTGCCATAGCAACGGTACGTCCTGCTGTCGGAACTGTTCCGCTGGCTGTAAGATTGCCGGCTGTACCGCAGCACTGTGCACAGTTGCAGTATGCGGTCAGTGTAAAGTTTCCAAGATATGTTCCCTGACTGGAAGAACCGGAATCGGACGTATCCGCAGAGGCATCTTCCGTCTCCTCGGAAGCTGTCTCATCATTGGAAACCTCCTCAGAAACCTCCTCCTGGGAGCTGTCCTCGGAAACATCTTCGGAACTTCCGGACTGTACATCATCCGCTTCCTCTTCCTCCTCTACAACAATGTCTGTACTTGTAGAACTGCTGGAAGACTCGGTTGTATCCTCCTCCGGATCATAGCCGTAATCATCGTCAGAATCAGCCTCTTCACTGTCCTCGTTATCTTGATCGGCTTCTTCCTGGGCTGCCGCTTCTGCTGCCTGTCTCTCAGCCTCTGCTGCCGCTTCAGCCTTAGCTTTCTCTTCTGCAGCCTTCTCCGCCTCTGCCTGCTGTACCAGAGCGGTAATACTGCTGTCTGCATTACTGATATCTGCCATCAGCTGCTGAGCCTCTTCCTGGCTGGCGCTGATCTGGTTTACATAAGAGTTAATATCATCGCTTGTGCTGGAAGCCATGGACTGCACTTCCTGCTGTTTGGCTGCACGCTCCGTCATCAGATCATCGATCTCTGCGGACTCCGTCTCAACCTTTTTCTCATTCTCCTGGATATTCTTCTGAAGACTCACATATTTATCCAGCATATCTCTGTCGTATGTAGAAATCTGGATCGCATTCTCCGCGCGATTGAGGAATTCTGCAAGGCTTTCGGAAGAAAGCAGTGTCTCCAGTGCGGAAGTTCCGGCATTTTCATACATATATGCGATTCGAAGCTTCATGGATTCATACTGATCTGCAGAAGCTTTCTTTGCTTTTTTCAGTTCTTTTTTTACTTTATTTAATTCATCTTCCTTCTCAGCAGCCTGGATACTAAGCTCAGAAATGCTGTTGGTAAGATCCTCATACTGTGCGTTTAAATCAGCCAGATAGCTCTCCAGCTCCTGCTTCTTGCTCTCCAGTGTGCCGATGCTGCTCTGTACCTGCGCAAGACCCTCCTCAGCGGCCTGTTTCTCCGCCTGTGCCTCTGCGATCGCAGCGTCTGTACCTGATGCATATACGGTGCTTCCCATGGAAAGGGTCAGCATACCTGTAAGCAGTAATGTGAAAACTTTTCTATTCTTCATATAAACACCTTTCGTCCTTTCATGGATTCTAGTATAACACATTTTTCATAAAAAGCAATAATTTTATTTTATTTCTGTAACAAATACGTAATAATTTAATTTTTTATGAACTGAAAAGCGTTTTTTTGTTTTCCGGAGCATAAAAAAACTGCCCTCTCACAGATTTATCTGTAAAACGGCAGTTTTTATTCTATGCTGTTTCAATCCAAAGATCATCAGCTACGAGAATACTTCTCTGATGTAATCCCCCCTGAAGCTGCTTCTCTTACTCCGCAGCCTCCATAAGAACCTCATTCTCAGCTTCCTCAGCCATTACTTCCTGATACTTGTCCAGGATGATCGTCTGGATCTGCTCTCTTGTTGCTGAATTGATCGGATGTGCGATGTCACGATATTCACCGTCGCTTGCCTTACGGCTTGGCATTGCGATGAACAGCCCCTTCTCGCCTTCGATCACCTTGATGTCATGTACCACAAACTCATCATCTATTGTGACAGACACAACGGCCTTCATTTTCCCTTCTTTTGCTACCTTCCTCACACGTACATCTGTAATATTCATTGCTACTTGCCCCTTTCATTTCGCTAACCGTATCTGCGGAAAACTGATCTTCCGCATTTATAATACGTAGCGTTCGTTTTTCTCTACGACGATCTTCACTTCTCCTTCTTCGCCGCAGTAATATGAATTCGCCCGGATGGTATCCCGGCTCTCAACAATGCAATTCTCAATATGCGTATTATCTCCAAGATATACGTCATTAAGGATCACAGAGTTTTTGATCACACAGTTATTTCCTACAAATACATCACGGAACAGAACAGAATTCTCCACGGTTCCGTTGATGATACATCCGCTGGACACCAGACTGTTCTTCACAGTTGCACCCGGATTGTACTTAGCAGGAGGTACATCTGCGATCTTGGTTTTGATCGCCGGCTCCTGTTTGAAGAAATAGTTCCGGATCTCCGGTTTCAGGAAATCCATATTTGTCTGATAATAAGCCTCTGCAGTAGAGATATTATTCCAGTAGTTATCGATCTTATATCCGTAAATCCTCTTCAGATTTTTGTAACGGATAAGAATATCATTTACAAAATCATGCCTTCCTTCCTGGGCAGCACGCTCGATCAGTTCGATCAGCTGCCTTCTTCGGATGACATAGATACCAGTAGATACCGTATTATAGGAGGAAACGATCGGTTTCTCCTCAAATTCCTCGATCCGACAGTCCTCATTCATGCGAAGAACACCAAATCTCTCAACCTGGCTCTGATCCTTGCATGTAGTACATACAACGGTAACATCTGCCCGCTTTGCGATATGATACTCCAGGACTTTATTGTAATCCAGCTTGTAGATTCCATCGCCGGAAGCGATCACCGCATAGGGTTCATGACTGTTCTTTAAAAAGCTCAGGTTCTGATAGATCGCATCTGCAGTACCCTGATACCATAAGCTGTTATCTCTGGTAATGGTTGGAGTAAAGACATAAAGTCCTCCCTGTTTTCTTCCGAAATCCCACCATTTGGATGAACTTAAATGCTCATTAAGGGAACGGGCATTATACTGTGTCAGCACAGCAACCTTCTGGATATGTGAATTTGCCATGTTGCTGAGGGCAAAGTCGATCGCGCGGTAACTTCCTGCAATAGGCATTGCCGCGATTGCTCTTTTGTTTGATAATTCTCTCATGCGGTTATTATTACCGCCTGCCAAAATAATACCTATCGCTCTCATTCTTTCCCACCGTCCTTTGCTGCAATTACCTGGCCGGCTGCCAGTTCTCCGTCAGGGTAGTCTTCTTTTGTTGTAACACCGGCGATAGCGGTATTCTTACCGATTTTGACACTGTCCGGAATCACGCTGTTTTCGCCGATAGCCACAAGTCCAAAGGAATATACAGCCGGTTTCAGAACATTCGGTACCTCCTCGCCGCATCCGATCACAACATTATTTCCGATGACAACATCTTCTGCCACGATGGCTTTATCCATAACAACGTTCTCACCAACTGCTGTATTCTTCATGATAATAGAATCACGGATCACACTGCCCTTGCCGATGATAACATTCGGACCGATCACTGAATTATGTACTTCCCCATAGATTTCTGTTCCCTCACCGATGATACACTTGTCCACAACTGCATCTGCGGAAATATACTGTGGCGGGATCACATCTCCCTTGGTGTAGATCCTCCAGAATTCCTCATAAAGATTAAACTCCGGAATGATATCGATCAGCTCCATATTTGCTTCCCAGTAAGAACCAAGAGTTCCTACATCTTTCCAGTAGCCGTTGTACTCATAAGCAAAAAGGCGCTGCCCCTTCTCTTTACAGTACGGAAGGATATGTTTACCGAAGTCACATCCATTCTGATCCTTCAAGGCGATCAGTGCTTCCTTCAGGACCGGCCATGAGAAAATATAGATACCCATGGATGCAAGATTGCTGCTTGGATGCTCCGGCTTCTCCTCAAACTCAGTAATACGGCTGCTCTCATCAGTAACCATAATACCAAAACGGCTGGCTTCCTCAATGGGAACCGGCATACACGCGATCGTAATATCTGCCTTGTTCGCCTTGTGGAAATCCAGCATCACTTCGTAATCCATCTTATAGATATGGTCACCGGAAAGGATCAGTACATAATCCGGGTTATACTGCTCCATATAAGCCAGATTCTGATAGATCGCATTGGCAGTTCCTGTGTACCATTCACTGCTTGTGCTCTTCTCATACGGAGGAAGGACTGTGACACCGCCTTCATTGCGGTCAAGATCCCACGGAATACCGATACCGATATGTGTATTCAGGCGGAGAGGCTGGTACTGTGTCAGCACACCCACCGTGTCAATTCCCGAGTTAATACAATTGCTCAGTGGAAAATCGATGATACGATATTTACCACCAAAAGCGACTGCCGGCTTTGCAACCTTTTCTGTCAAAACTCCTAACCTGCTGCCTTGCCCACCGGCCAAGAGCATGGCAATCATCTCTTTCTTAATCATGCGATCACCTCTTGTATGTTATGATTATTCCATTATAGCATACTTTACTGTGTTAGTGAACATTTTTTACAATTATTTTAGCTGTATTTTACTTTTTTTATCGCTATTGTATATTATAAATTGGTAAGACTCATCATTTTTTTCATTCCTCTGGTAATTTTCAACATTTTTCGATGTTATTTTCTGGTTACTTTTATATTCCGGAAAAAACCGCTTTTTTAGCCAAAAGAACCACTTTTCAATTGTTTCTGTTGGCGTTATAATAAAACAGACAAAAGAGCTACGAAAATAACATATATATAAGGAGATTATTATGTATCAGATAGACTTTCATAAACCGCTCCATATTCATTTCATCGGGATCGGAGGCATCAGCATGAGCGGCCTTGCCGAGATCCTTCTGGAAGAAAATTTCCGGATTTCCGGTTCCGATGCCAAATCCAGCCCGCTGACCCGCACACTGGAAGAACGTGGCGCTGTGATCTATTACGGACAGCGCGCTTCCAACATCAAGGATGATGTAGATGTGGTTGTCTATACAGCAGCGATCCACCCGGACAACCCGGAATTTGCCTGTGCGAAAGAAAAAGGGCTTCCAATGCTCACCCGCGCAGAGCTTCTGGGACAGATCATGCGGAACTACGATACACCGATCGCAATTTCCGGAACCCACGGAAAAACCACTACTACTTCCATGGTTTCCCATATCCTTCTTGAGGGTGACTGTGATCCTACCATCAGTGTTGGCGGAATCCTTCCTGCTATCCACGGAAACATCCGCGTTGGAAATTCTGAGACCTTTATCACAGAGGCATGCGAATACACCAACAGTTTTTTAAGCTTCTTCCCTAAGATCAGTGTGATCCTGAACATGGATGCCGATCATCTGGATTTCTTCAAGGACATCGATGACATCCGCCATTCCTTCCGGAAATTTGCAGAGCTTCTCCCTGCTGACGGTACTCTGATCATCAACGCCGACACACCGGAGTATGAGACGATCACCCGGGAGCTTCCATGTAATGTTCTTACCTATGGTCTGGAGCACGATGCCGATTACACCGCAGCAGACATTACCTGGGATAAATACGGACATCCTTCCTTCTCCGTTCTCTTCCGGGGCAAAAAGATCGGCAGCTATTATCTGCGTGTACCGGGTATCCACAACGTATCCAATGCACTGGCCGCCATTGCCGTAGGACGCCTTCTGGACCTTCCGGATGATGTGATCGTCAAAGGTCTCGGAAGCTTTACCGGTACAGACCGTCGTTTCCAGTATAAAGGTGAGATCGGCGGTATCACCATCATTGATGATTACGCGCATCATCCAACCGAGATCGAGGCAACCCTTCATGCTGCAAAGAATTATCCGCATCAGAAGGTATGGTGTGTATTCCAGCCTCATACCTACACACGTACCAAAGCTCTTCTTCCGGAATTTGCAAAAGCGCTGACTCTGGCCGATCATGTTGTACTGGCTGATATTTATGCCGCACGTGAAACAGACAATCTTGGTATTTCTTCCCAGGATCTCCAGAAACAGATCCAGGAACTTGGAACCCCCTGCGAATATTTCCCGACTTTTGATGAGATCGAGAGCTTCCTCTTAAAAAGTTGTGCACATGGTGATTTGTTGATAACTATGGGCGCCGGAGACGTTGTAAATATTGGAGAACACCTTCTCGGAAAATAATTATCCACATTATCCACATGCTTATGCACATTTCAGACGTGCCTGGCATGTGGATTTTTTTGTGTATAACCTACTTGACATAATTCAACAGCCAAATTCAACAAATACCGCATTTTTCTTACAAAATTAAGGTTTTTGTTAGTTGCTGATAATGTTATCCTCGAAGTTTTCCACACTATCCACATTTTCCACATGGAAATTGGTGCACAACTTCTGTGAAAATAGACTATTCTCAAGTAAAAGCGGTTGTGCTATAATCCTTTTTAGCATGGCGGACTTCGGGATATCACCTGAAATATCTGCTGTATTTTAGAAAGGGAGCTGCTGATCATGAGCCTGATTTCACTTCAGAATTCCTCTGAACTGGAGGTAACGATTCTTTCCAATCGCTTTATTGACAATTTCATGCCTCGTGCCAACGGGGAGTTCGTAAAGGTATATATCTACCTTCTCCGGATGGTATCTGCCGCTCCTTCTTCTTTCAGCCTAGAGCATATGGCAGACAGCCTTTTCTGCACGGAAAGAGATATTTCCCGTGCGCTGAAATACTGGGAAGGTGAGAAACTGATCGCATTAACCTATACTGCAGATCAGAAGCTTTCCGGGATCACTTTGCTGGAACCCTTTGCGGATACCGGTCATAGAGAGAGCAGCGCTTCCGTGGATACTTTCACCGGTTCCGGCAATTCTGCTTCCGTTTCCGGGAACACGGATCCGGGAGTCCCAAGCTCCGCTGATTACATTCTCAGTCTCACTCCTGACCGGATCAGAGAACTTAAGCAAAACGAAGAGATCAGTCAGCTTCTCTATATCACAGAGCAGTATCTGACCAAAACACTGACGCCTACAGAAATGCAGAAGATCCTTTTTTTCTATGATGAACTCCATATGTCTGCGGATCTCATCGAATATCTGGTGGAATACTGTGTTTCCAGAGGCCGCAAGAGTATGCGTTATATTGAAACTGTTGCACTCGCCTGGGCAAAAGACGGCATCACCACCGTCGAGATGGCCAGGGATGCCAGCTCCCGTTTTTCCAAGGATTATTACACGATCCTGAAGGCTATGGGGATCAGCGGCCGCAATCCTGTTGATAACGAGATCACTTACATTGATACCTGGCGCAAGACCTACGGTTTTGATCTGGAGCTGATCCAGGAAGCCTGCAGCCGTACTGTCCTTTCCACCGGACAGCCCAGTTTCCAATATGCAGATAAGATCCTCTCCGGCTGGAAAAAGAAAAACGTACATACGCTGGAGGATATCCGGCTTCTGGATGCCGCACACAAAAAACGCCAGCTTGAGAAATCCGTTTCCAGGAAGAAACAGCCCCAGACTCAGCCTCAGAATAGCAACCGCTTCAATAATTTCCACCAGCGTGATTATGATTTTGCGGAATATGAGAAACGTCTTTTAAATAATCAGTAACAGAACCTGGAAGGAGCGCTTTATGCCTTTACAGAATTTTCAATATGATACTATAATGAGAGAATACAGCCGCCGGCAGGCACAGAACCACCGTATTCTGGAGGAGCACACAGCCGAAGCCTACGAAAAGATCCCCCGTCTGAAAGAGATCGATGACGAGGTGGCAACTTTAAGTGCTGACAAAGTCCGTCGCCTTTTAAACGGCGAAGAAAAGGGAACTTCGGATCTGAAGGTAGCCATCCAGGAGCTTTCCGATGAACGGATCACCCTTCTTGTTGCAAACGGCTTTCCCGGAGACTATCTGGAGATGCCTTACACCTGCCCTGACTGTCAGGATACCGGCTATATCGGCAGCCGAAAATGCACCTGTTTTAAAAAAGCTGAGATCGAACTGCTTTATGCACAGTCCAATCTGAATGAAATTCTCGAAAAAGAGAATTTTGACAGCTTTTCATTTGACTATTATTCTGCTACAATAAAAAACGAAGCCACGGGACTGTCTGCCCTGGAAACAGCCAGACGGGCCTATGACACTGCACAGCGCTTTGTGCAGAACTTCGACCATAAATTTGAAAACCTGTTTTTATATGGTGATACCGGTGTGGGAAAAACCTTTCTTTCACACTGCATCGCCCGAGAGCTTCTCAGATCCACCCACTGTGTCCTGTACTTTTCCGCCTACGATCTTTTTGATATGATGGCTGCGAATTCTTTTTCCCGAAAAGATACCGGCACAGACGAGGAACTGATCTATGACTGTGATCTTCTGATCATTGATGACCTGGGAACGGAGCTTACCAACAGTTTCGTATCTTCACAGCTTTTTCTCTGTCTCAATGAGCGGATCATGCGCAGGAAATCCACGATCATTTCCACGAATCTGACGCTCAAAAATTTCTCGGATACCTATTCCGAGAGAACATTTTCCCGAATTGCCAGCAACTATCAGATGATATCGTTGATCGGGAAGGACATCCGTATACAGAAAATATTTTTAGGAGGAAATTAAAATGGCACAGGTAAATACAAAAGATTTTTCCACACTCCCGGTAGGAAGACTTGGACTGATTCCCCTTCAGAGCTGCAGCTCATTAGGCGCGAAGGTGAATGACTGGCTGGTCAAATGGCGTGCCGAAAGACAGTATCCTGGAATGGACTCCTTTGCATTCGAGGGATACAAGCGCGATTCTTACATTATTGACGCCAAAACTCCACGTTTCGGCTCCGGTGAGGGTAAATGCACCATCAACGAATCTGTCCGCGGTGATGATATCTACGTAATGGTAGATGTGACAAATTACAGCTTATCCTATCCGATCGGACCTTACACGAATCTTATGTCCCCGGATGATCATTTCCAAGATATGAAGCGTGTTATCGCCGCTGTAGGCGGAAAAGCCCGCAGAGTCAACGTGATCATGCCATATCTCTATGAGAGTCGCCAGGACAAACGTGTCGGAAGAGAGTCTCTTGACTGTGCCAATGCACTTCATGAGCTGATCGATATGGGTGTTGAGAATATCATCACCTTTGATGCACATGATTCCCGTGTACAGAATGCGACTCCTCTTCATGGTTTTGAGACTGTACAGCCATCCTACCAGTTCATCAAGGCTCTTCTTAATAATGAAAAGGGACTTCATATCGACAAGGATCATTTCATGACGATCAGCCCGGACGAAGGAAGCATGAACCGTGCGATCTATCTCGCCAATGTCCTCGGTGTTGATATGGGTATGTACTATAAACGTCTGGATTACTCAAGATATGTAAACGGCCGTCATCCGATCGCAGCATATGAATTCCTCGGACCAAAGATCGAGGGCAAGGATATGATCCTGATCGATGATATGATCTCCTCCGGTGATACGATCATTAAGATCGCGTCTCTCCTGAAAGAGAAAGGAGCAGGCAGAGTTTACATCTGCTCTACCTTCGGATTCTTTACCGATGGTCTTGATAAATTTGACGATGCTTACAAGAAGGGCTACTTCGACAAGCTCCTTACTACTAACCTGGTTTATCAGTCACCGGAGCTTCTTGAGAAGCCATACTACATCAGCTGCGATATGAGCAAATATATTGCTCTGATCATTGATACGCTGAACCATGATAACTCTGTCAGCCACCTTCTGAATCCGGTAGACAGAATCAAACGCTGCGTAACAAATTACATGAGCCAGCATGAGAAATAAATAAATCATAACGCACGCAAAGCGGCTGCACCTTCTGAGAACGATATAACAGTCTCTCAGAAAGCGCAGCCGCTTTATATTTCTGTAACAGACGGATATCCATGATCCGCATCTGCTGTCTGCTTTGCTTTTGATCTTTATGCGGAAATCTTCCTGCAAAAGCTCACATAGGAAGCTTCTGATAGGGAATCCTCTCTTTATCCAGGATCTCCATTTCTCTTTTATGGCAGGTACTTATGATCACCTGTCTGTTTTCTTTATGCAGCCACCTGAGAGCCGCTGCAAGACGTTCTTCATCATACATGCCAAATACATCATCCAGGATCACAGGGAACGGTTCCTCTTTGCAGAAAAGCTCTCCTGCTGCCATACGAAGGGCAAAATAAATCTGCTCCAGTGTCCCGCGGCTCAGTCTCTCAATGGATACGATACGCTCCCCTGTGTTCACAGACATATGCAGTGCCTCATCTATCAGAACCTCCTGGTATCTGCCACCGGTGATCTCACTTAATATCTCAGATGTACGTTTTTTTAGACGGACCCCTACCTGATCCGTAATGTTTCCGGAAAGTGCCTCAATCGTCTCCATAGCCATATTCAGCGCCTGGATCTCCGTTTCCTCCGGAGTGATCACTTCTGTGTTTTCTTCACATTCCGTCAACTCTGCCTGCAGGTTCTCCAGCACTGTATGCTTCTCTTCGTAGTCACTGTCCAGACTGTTCCGGTTCCAGGTCAACTCCTCATGTCTGGAATGCCAGCGCTCTCTCTGACGTTCTCTCTTATTCAGCTCCCTGCTGAGCCGTATGCGGAAAAACAATGCCGCTACAGAAATCGCCGCAGTTGCCACGCCTGCCAGAACGCTAAAAATGACCTGCCCGGAAAAAGCCGCCAGGCAGCCGGTACCGGCAATCCCACCAAGCAGCACAACTGCCAGAACTGCATCTGTCTGCTCCCGTCTTCTTTTTACACGATCGATCCGAAGCTCAAGAAGATCCTCAGTACTCCGTTCTCTGGTCCCTATGTTCATACCGTCCTGCTGCTGCATGATCCGATCACGCTTCTCATCCAGTTCACGGATCTCTCTGCGGATATATTCCATGTTTGCGGAAATCTTTTCTTTTTCCTTTTCCAGCTCCTTTTTTCGCCGGGCCGCTTCTGTCAGATATCCTTTTCTGGACATTTTCAGCATCTGCATGGCTCGTCCCATGTCAATGGAACTGTCACCGGTTCCCTGATAGCTGGCCATGTAATTCTGCAGTTCACGTACGAGATCTTTTCCTGTAACGCTTTTCAGCTGTGCCACAGACACCGTATTATCATAAACTGCCTCACTTACATTTCCCAGAATAGTCCCAAGAGCTCCCTGTTCCGCATCCACAAGACTGCCATCATCTTCACAGAGAAGCTCTCCCAGCTTCTTTTCTTTATAAAAATTCCTGGTTAGACGATACTTCTTCCCCTTGCTTGTGAACCACATGATCCCACCATATTCTGCCGGATTTTCCCACGGTTCATATTTTGTATATGTATCGTTCAGAGCAGCCTTTCCCCGCAGTCTGCGAACGCCGTAAAACATGGAGCGGATAAATGTATGTGTGGTAGTTTTTCCACTCTCATTTTCACCGTAAAGTACGTTGATCCCAGGCGAAAGCTCCATATCCTTGTCCCGGATCTTCCCGAAATTTTTTATTTTTAAACGTCTGATAACCATCTTATGCTATCCTCCTGTGCTGCCCCTTTATCGCCGGCTGCCGGTCTCAAGCAATGCCTGAAGCCCATAATACAGCGCCTTTTTTTCCACGGTATCCATACCTTTTTTGGCCAGAAAATAGCCGATATAATCACCGATCAGAGTACCGCTGTAGCGTTTGTAAAGCTCACCAAGATCATACGCCGGCCAGGATTCATCCACAACATCGGTAACATTTCCGAGACTTTTCAGTTTCTCAGGAATCAGAAGAAGATCCGGCGAACGCATTCCCTGAAGAACGATCCTGTAGATATTCCTTCCTCCTCTGCGGAAAATCTGGGATTTTACCGCTTCTTCCAGAGATATCTGTGTAGTTTCCTCGTGAAGTGTCATTACCAGCTGCTGATAGGAACGACAGGCAAAGGGAACGAACTCTGTACGGATCCTTCCGTTGATCAGTCGTCCCTCCATATATCCATGTTCCCCTGTATCATTCCTGTCAATGGGCTCCAGAGCCCCGGAAAAGGCCGCCTGGTCACGGATCAGGATCTGCGGCTTGTGGATATGCCCTAACGCCACATAATCGAAACCTGACGCCGCCAGAGCTGCTGCACTGAGAGGAATATGCTTCTCATCGCCGCCATGGGCCAGCAGAATATGGATTCCTTCTTTCTGGACAGGGACAGCCTGATCATAAAGTCCGTCTTTTATTTCCCGGTCATAGTAACTCAGTCCATATACATAGACATCAAGCCTGGGATCTTTAACACAGGTCAGTTCCCTGCTCCTGAAAAATATAACATTGGAATTCCACTCAAACGTATTATAAAAAGAATCTCTGCTTATAAAATCATGATTTCCTGCCATCAGATACACTCTGGTATCCGGGATGGTGGAAAACAGATAATTTACTTCCTTAAGCTCTCTCATAAGAGGCTGGCGGTGGAACAGATCTCCGGATATAAATAGCAAATCCACCGGATCTTCGCGGATGCCCGCAATAACCCGGCGGAAAGTGCTCCAGATTTCTTCCTCCCGCTCTTTGCTCCACGGGCAGCCCCTGTCGGGAACCGCGCCCAGATGCACGTCTGCAAGATGAATAAATCTCATAATGTTCTCCCTTGTGTGTCAGTCACACATATCAATACCTGTTGCCAATTTCTCTCTGCTGTTCTCTGATCTCAGGAGCACAGAACGTCCTGCTGTGCAAAAGTGTTCTGATCAAAGATCGCAGTTCTTTACAGTTCTCGGGAATGGGATCACGTCACGGATGTTGCCCATACCTGTAAGGTACATGACACATCTCTCAAATCCAAGACCAAAGCCGGAATGACGTGTGGAACCATATTTACGAAGATCCAGATAGAAATCGTAATCCTCCGGTTTCAGCCCCAGCTCATCCATACGTGTTTTCAGCTTGTCGTAGTCATCCTCTCTCTGGCTTCCTCCGATGATCTCTCCGATTCCCGGCACCAGACAGTCCATAGCCGCAACTGTCTTTCCATCCTCGTTGAGTTTCATGTAGAATGCCTTGATCTCCTTCGGATAATCTGTAACAAATACCGGTCTCTTGTAGACCTGCTCTGTCAGATAGCGCTCATGCTCTGTCTGAAGATCACATCCCCAGAATACCTTGTAATCAAATTTGTCATTGTTCTTCTCAAGGATCTCAACAGCCTCTGTATAGGTCACATGTGCAAATTCAGAATTAAGCACATGGTTCAGTCTGTCAAGAAGCCCCTTGTCAATGAAGGAATTGAAGAAGTTCATTTCCTCCGGTGCATTCTCAAAGACATAACGGATCACGTATTTCAGCATAGCCTCTGCAAGCTCCATAGCGTCCTGAAGGTCTGCAAACGCACACTCAGGCTCGATCATCCAGAACTCAGCTGCATGACGGGTAGTGTTGGAATTCTCAGCACGGAAGGTCGGTCCGAATGTGTAGATATTGCGGAATGCCTGTGCATAAGTCTCTCCGTTCAGCTGTCCGCTTACGGTAAGGTTTGTCTCCTTTCCGAAGAAATCCTGTGAATAATCAACACTTCCATCCTCTGTCAGCGGAATATTCTTCGGATCCAGTGTTGTTACCTGGAACATCTCTCCTGCACCTTCACAGTCACTTCCTGTGATCAGCGGTGTGTGCACATAGACAAAGCCTCTCTCCTGGAAAAATTTATGGATCGCATATGCACAGAGAGAACGTACACGAAATACAGCCTGAAAAGTATTTGTTCTCGGTCTTAAATGTGTCATGGTCCTTAAGTATTCAAGACTGTGTCTCTTCTTCTGAAGTGGATAATCCGGTGCGGAAGCTCCCTCTACAGATATCTCTGTTGCCTGGATCTCAAATGGCTGCTTCGCCTGAGGGGTAGCTACCAGCGTTCCCTTAACAATGATGGCCGCTCCAACGTTCAGCTTGGAAACCTCTGCGAAATTCTCCATGTTATCGTGATATACGATCTGAAGAGTTTCAAAAAAGCTTCCATCATGAAGTACGATGAATCCAAACGCCTTGGAATCACGAACACTTCGTACCCATCCACCTACGGTGATCTCTTTGTCGAGATACTGTTCACGGTTTCTGTAAATCTCTTTCACTGTTGTCAGTTTCATAATCTATACCTCATTCCTCATATTCAGGATCACACGTCCCTGCGGACCTCCAAACGTCCGTATCGAATTAAGTATAGACTATTCTCATGGTTCGTGCAAGGAGTAATTGCCCTGTCGGACAGAAAAATAGCGGGCCGCCGGACAGAAAAATCCCGCCTGGCGGAATGTCTCCGGCAGACGGGATTTTTCTGTCTGTTATACCATTAATAATAAGATGCGTTGATACTTCCTGTGTTGAGATAAGTAATGCAGTAATAGTAGATCCTCTTGAATGTCTTTGTTGTGTAGTGAAGTCCGTCATCACTGTCAGCGTCTGTGCCATTGTAGGAAGCATTGGTCCCGTAGCCTTTTTTCATAAGTACGCTGTACATATCGATGTACTTGTAATCCAGAGAAAGACCGGAACGGATCTTGCTGTTGAATTCTCTTACCTGTGCCTCTGTACGGGCGCCTCTTCCTGCTTTTGTGATCATGGTACTGTTGATCGGGTTTACAGACATGTAAAAGAGCTTACAGTTCTTACTTTTCAATGTGGATGCGATACTGGTCATATAGCTGACATAATTGCCTGCATTTCCCAGGTCATTGACACCCAGATTAAAGATAACGGCGATTGGTTTGGAACCTTCTGTTTTGTCGATTTCTTCTATAAGCTGTGCATATCCTGTATCCCGGAACCAGCTCAAGCCCTTTCCTGGGTTTGCAACAAAAGAAACCCCATTTGTTACAGAACTGCTCATCTGTTTTTTCAGTGTCGCCTGTATTCCTGCAGTACGGGAATCTCCCACAAAAATGACCTTACTGTACATCATACCGATCGCCGGATGAGCCATCTCATCGGAACTGATGTCCTTCTCCAGTGCACGGTTAAATACCGTCGCATACAGATTGGTGTTTTTGTTGATCCGCAGAAGTTCACCTGCTTCATAATCCGGATCTGTGGAAGAACCGGTCCGTCTGGTCTTAGACCAACCCATAAACGTATAACCTGTCGCATTGGATACAGATGGGAGCTTAAGGTAACCGCCCTTTCCAAGTGTTACTGTCTTCCATACGGTTCCGTTTGCCTTGCGGAGATTTACTTTTACTGACTGCATCTGTACGGAATAGTATCTGATATTACCGGAGATTTTAATCTTCGTTCCTACTTTTTTTGCAGTAGATGCCTTGCCGTTCTTTGCTGTTGACCAGCCAAGATTTACATATCCCGATCTGGATGGAACTGCAGGCAATGTGTAATATGTACCCTCTTCTACTTTTTTCTGCAGCTTCTTATATGCGGAATTGGTGCTTCCATTTCCAAGATAGAAGTTTACGGTATAGTATCTGCTCTTTCTGCGGACCGCATACAGAGTCATATCTTTTCTGACCTTTACGCGGGCACCTGCTTTATATACCACCTTACTGCTCCCCTTCCGTGTGGTCCATCCGAGATTCTGATATCCCACAGCCTTGGGTACTGCCGGAAGCCGGATCGTAGTATTTAATGTCACATTCTGTGTCAGTGCGGTATACGTCTTACTTTTGCTGGTACCTGAATTATTATTGAACTTAACGGTATAAACAAGCTTCGCCGCCGACACCTTATGCGATGCAGCCGGCACAAAGATCAGTGCAGCTGCCACAAGTGCCAGCAAAAGCCATTTTATCCGAAAGGCCTTTCCGGTTTTTTCTCTGTTTTTCATATAAACAAACTCCTCCTGAAATACATATCCATCCCCGGGTGCCTCCGTACTTTTTTTACAGAGTATTGATAAATCTCATAAATGCATCCCTGCCCTCTGGTGTGCATTTATAAACACCGGCATCCTCCAGTACATGAACAAATACATTGCCCACTTCCCTGCGAAGGACTTCCTGGATATTATCTTTATCAAGTTTCTCATATTTTGGCAGAAATTCTGCAACCCATGCAGCATGTTTCTCGATTTTCTCATTGGAAGCGATGTCCCTGCCGCTTAAAATGTATTCTTCAAGAAGCTCCAGCTCTTCTTTCAGACGTGCCGGAAGAACAGCGAGTCCCATAACTTCGATAAGACCGATATTCTCTTTCTTGATATGATGATAGCATGCATGCGGATGATAAACCCCCAGCGGATGCTCCTCTGTTGTGATATTGTTACGTAATGTCAGATCCAGTTCAAAGGTATCTCCCACTTTACGTGCGATCGGTGTGATGGTGTTATGCGGCTCTCCGTCTGTTTCTGCAAAGATAAATGCAGCCTCATCCGTATATCCTCTCCAGCCTGCCAGTACATGTGTTGCCAGATCGATCAGTCTCGTCTCGTCTTTGCTACGGATACGCAGTACGGAAAGAGGCCATTTTACAATGCCGGCTTCCACATCTTCGTATCCCGGGATCGTCACATGCTTTTCAATCTCTGCCTTCGCCATGGCAAAGGTATAATGCCCGCCCTGGAAATGATCGTGGCTAAGGATAGAACCTCCTACGATTGGAAGATCCGCATTGGAGCCAAGGAAATAATGTGGGAACAGCTTTACAAAATCAAACAGCTTGATAAATGTATTTCTCTCGATCTTCATCGGAGTATGCTGACTGTTAAATACGATACAATGTTCATTGTAGTAAACATATGGAGAGTACTGGAAGCCCCATGGACTGTCATTGATGGTGATCGGGATGATCCTGTGGTTCTCCCTTGCCGGATGATTGACTCTTCCTGCATAGCCTTCATTTTCCGGACAAAGCAGACATTTTGGATAGCTGCTGGATTTTACCAGCTTGGCAGCTGCGATAGCCTTTGGATCTTTTTCCGGCTTGGACAGGTTGATCGTGATATCGATCTTGCCATATTCGCTGTCTACTGTCCATTTCTGATCTTTTTTTACGCGATAACGTCTGATATAGTTACTGTCCTGACTCAGCTTATAAAAATAATCTGTAGCTTTTTCCGGATCTTCTTTATAAGCATCCCAGAATTCTCTCTGCACCTGGGCAGGACGCGGCATCAGACAGTTCATCAGTTTTGTATCAAAGAGATCTCTGTACACAATACTGTCCTCGATGATGCCCCTCTTTACAGCCTCATCAAGAAGTTCGTTCAAAGTCTCCTCAAGATTGATTTTAGCATACTCTGTCTCCGGTTCTGTATATTCGCTTTCCCCAAAGGCATCCAGAAGAAGATTGGTTGCATAAATTCTTTCGCATTCCGGAGTAATACCACTCTCCACCCCATACTGTACCAGTTTTTTAATACTTTCACTTAACATTGATTTTTCCCCTTTCCTGTCGCGCTTTTCCCGGAAAACAGGAACTTTTTTCCTGTTTTCCGATTTATGCCAAACGGGAACTCCCGTCTTGCCATCCTGCTGTAACCCCATGGCCTTCATCCGGCCTGCTCTGTAAGCATCATTCTATGACGTTTTCTATATAGGTGAGAAATACATTTCCGGCACTCTCAAACAGCGCTGTACTGTCATTCATTCCATACGGGCTGATCTGCCCTGTTGCCGGATCATAAAGATAGGTATTATATTCATCATAGCCTACGATCACCACACTGGAATTTTCTCCTGTCTTGGCGATCACCGGTCTCTGGGCACTGACCTCATAAAGAACATTGTCAAGAGTGCAGCCGGTCAGATCGATCACCGTTCCCATATCACCAAGGCTATCCTGAAGTTCTTTTTTCTTCCAGTTGGCTGTACGTATACTTTCCGGTACATCCTCTATATTCATCTGGAGCTTTGTTTTTTTGTTTCCACGTTCCCAGACATACTGCTGCGCACGGTTAAGTACCACTCCAGTCTGCGCATCCGCGCGTTTCACAGCTGCAGCCGGATCGGTATAGATACGGTCAAGAGAACCATATGCATAAACATAATAAAGTTCTCCCTGTGGAACGGTAGTATCCAATGTTACCGATGAGTCTTCAGTACTCTCAATCTTGGAACAAACAAGCAGCGGACTGTCTGTCTCCGGTTTCTGAGTCATGGTCAGGCGGATCAGCGTTCCTGCACGGTTTGTAGTGATCAATGCTACATCTATCTGGCTTCCGGATGCTTTTTTGTTATTCATGATATTGTCCTTTTTCTGGACTGTATAAGCATTCCCGGATTTTGCAGAAAGTTCAAACTCCATCATGGTACTGCCAACCGTTACGTTGGTGATATAAAGGCCATCCTGACGATACTCTTTTTTTACCTTTCCTTTAAAGCTTTCAATGCGGAATGTACTGATTCCCTCTGTTTCATGTCCGTTGGCATCCGTAAGAATGTCTTCATCGGAAAGGATCCCATATACCAGATCTTCATTCATAAATCCCAGAGCTCTCAGATTTTTTCCGCTTTCCGGCGAAATATCTCTTGTTTTCAGAGAATCAAATTCAATTTCCCGGATCTTCCCTGCATCATCTCCGGATTCGATCAGCCATGCTGCATGTGCCTTGGTATCTGACACAACAAAATGGTTCTGTTTGATTCCTTCTTCCAGAACCTGTGAGGTTCCTGTCTCAATATCTACCTGATACAGCTTCTGTGCAAACAGCAGAAACAGCTGATTGTTTTTGTTTACATAAGTGAGTGTTCCAAGATCTTCCTTCAGGAACTCGTAGGATTCTGTACTTGGTATGAATACTTTTTCTTCCACCACATTACGGTCGCTGTTGTAGTGATAAACACGGACACCGCTGTATCCCTCGTGAACACCACGGTTCATGTAACCGTACAATACAAAGTCCACATCCCCGTTATCTGCCACTCGGATGATCTTGATATCATGTTCGTTGCGCACATATCTGGAATCGTTATCTTCCTCTTTGCGGAAGCTGAAGATCCTTGTGATCTTTCCGCTGGACGGTGCATAAGACCAGAGATCCCCATCCTGCTCAAAAGCAACGATCTTTCCACTGCTGTCTGAAGCATAGGTGACATTCTTGTCACGGACACCCAGAAGCAGGCCTGCATCGGAAACTACCTTCTGAGACGGATCAAATACCTTCGTTGCAGAACGTTTAAAATCAAGCAGCATGATCCTTGTTTCTGTATAACGCATACGGTAAAATTCCGTAACATCATAAATTTCGGTTTTACCCTCATCATCCTGTGCGGAAACCTGATAATCCAGCGTGATACTTGCAGTCGTTTCATTGATATCATCGATCAGCGGAACTCCTTCCATGTAGAGCTTCGGAGAAAGGGATCCCCAGCTGATATTGGAAAGTCCAGAACTGATGGAAATATTATTGTAATTCGTTCCGCCGGAAATATCCTCCGCTTCCAGATATCCGGTCAGCGTATCTGCCTGTTCCTTGTCCAGACACTTTGTGGAAAAATCCTTGACAAACTGAAGATACGCTTCTGTATTCAACTGGGTTCTGGAAACCACTCTTGTATAGTAGTAAACTTCCCCCTCACTGGTATCCAGCGTGATCTGCATGGAATACTCCTGGTTCATGCGAAGGTCACTGCCGATCTCAATCTCTGTACTTAAACAGCCGTTGTCCTCTTTCGTGAGATTCTTGATCTTACGGTTCTCCATAACCTTGCTTCCGTCTGAAGTCCGTACCTCATAAGCAAGCCCTGTTACTGTATCAGCATATGGGTTGATCTCAAAAGACACTTTTTTGGTCGTATCCAGCGGAGTAATACTTCCTCTCATGAAATCGGTCTGCATCTGCTGTCTGTATCCATACATCTTATTTGCCTGGGTACTTCCGATCTTTACCATAACCTCCGGAAGTGTGGCATCGTTCATATCTGAGCGGTTATCTGTAGACTGACTGTTCATCAGAAATGAGGTCCCGGCTACTACTGCCACAAAGATCACCAGCAGTATCACTCCCTTACGTAGGATCTTCATCATGTCATTCTCCCTTCTGTGAGGCTGACTCTTCCGGATAAAGAAGCCTGTCCAGGGTAGGAGCCACATGAAGAGCCTTCATGGTATCCGAAAAACTGTCCCTGCTCTTTTTCTTTCCGGTTTTTACTGCGCGGATCAGAATATTCTTTGGTGTATGTTCCATATCGATAAATTCAAGAAGCTGGGTTTCATATCCTTTGCTTTCCAGAAGCTCGGCACGAAGACCATCTGTGATCAGAGCTGCCATTCTTTCCTTCAGGATCCCATAACGCATAACAGGCTGGAGCATTTCGTTTCGGATCTGACGATTCAGTTCATGCTGACAGCATGGAACAGACAGGATCACCTGAGCCCCCCATTCCACTGCCTTGGCCAGAGCGAAATCTGTTGCTGTATCACAGGCATGAAGTGTCACCACCATGTCCACAGAAGAAACGCCTTCATACCCTGCAATATCTCCCTGGTAAAAATGCAGCTTGTCATAACCATAAGATCTGGCCAATTCACTGCAATGCCGTATCACATCTTCCTTAAGATCCAGCCCTATGATGTTTACATCAAGACCCTCCAGTTCTCTGAGATAATAATACATAGCAAAAGTAAGATAGGATTTTCCGCAGCCAAAATCCAGGATCGTGATCTCTCTGTCTTTAGGAAGCTTCGGAAGGATATCCCTGATAAACTCCAGAAAGCGATTGATCTGTCTGAACTTGTCATATCTGGAAGCAACGATCTTTCCATCCTTTGTCATAACTCCCAGATCCACCAGAAACGGAGCTGCCGTTCCCTCTCTGAGAATGTACTGTTTCACCCGGTTATGAGGAGCGATCTTTATCTTCTCATTCTGTGCAGGCCCGTGTTGTTTTGTTTTGATGGTTGCTTTCCCTTTCTTGCTGATAAGGATACTTCCATCCTGACTGCGTCCGGTTGTCTGAAGCTGACGAAATTCCTCCATGGCATGCTCCAGATAAGCGATCATCTCTTCCCTGGTAAAATTCTTATGATAAACCTTCGTCCCTTCTGTCATGGACGCCTGGTAAAAAATCTGACCCTTCAGCTCCACAGGACGAAGCTTCACCTTGGAAGGTCCCTCGCCAGTCCTGCGGCCACTGACAACAGCCTGTATCAGCTGTTCATTAATCTGTTCTTCTAAAAATTCCCTTATTGTTTTCATCATACTTCCATTATATTCACTTTTTGTTTTATTGTATATGGACAGATGTTGTGCGAACCTGTTTTGGTCGCTTCTGCCAGTATCACTGTATCGTTCATGGGTAAACCGCCATTTTAATACTCAGTGCGGAAACATTTTCTGCACCTTCTCCTCCTGCATCTTCGTCTGGAAATCTCCTGATACACCAGCACTTCGATCAGATCATCCAGGAACCCTCCTGGAATCTCCTGTACACTGGTATCTCCTTCCATCTGTCCTTTCACCTGGTGACAGATGTGATAGAGCATGAAACGATCCGGATATTCATCATACAGCCGGCTTCCCTCATAATCCAAAAGCTGACACTGTGCTTCCGCTTTTTCCTGGATCCTTCGGGCTGTATCCGGATAGTATGATCTCATCAGATCAAATTCCTTTTCCTGTTCTCTCTCTTCATTATAAAAACCAGGACTTCCCTGTGTAGCATAAAACGGATAAAAATCTGGATAGATCATAACTCTTCTGCTGTCCTCTCTCTGCTATCTCTTACAGTATATGCAGAAGAAAAATGACGGTTCCCTCCAAAGTTCCGATCAGGCCATCCGTTTCAGCATTCCCTGGGTCAGACGTACGCTGTGCTCAATTGCAAGCTTTTCAAAAGCCGGATAATCCATGTTTGCACTATTATCTGCTTTATCTGAGATAGCACGAATGATCAGGAATGGAATCCCGTTAAGAGCTGCTGCCTGTCCGATCGCTGCGCCCTCCATCTCAACAGCATAGGCGCTGAATTCCTTTACAATATTATCTTTTACACCCTGATCACATACAAACTGATCTCCGGAAGCAATTCTTCCTTCAAAAACCCTGATCTCCGGATTTACTTCCTCGCATACATCATGTGCGATCTTACGAAGGCACTCATCTGCCTGGAAGGAAAACTCTTTCATCTGCGGGATCTGTCCCTTCGGATATCCGAATCCGGTTGCATCCATATCATGATGAAGAACATCTGTGGAAAGTACGATATCTCCAATATTGATATCATTGTTAAGGCTTCCTGCGATACCGGTATTGATCACCGCTTCCACCTGAAAGAGATCTGCCAGGATCTGGGTGCACATGCCGGCATTTACCTTACCAATCCCGGACTGTACCACAACTACCTTCTTTCCTTCCAGAACACCCTCATAAAAATCCATTCCGGCTCTGGTAGTAATGGATACATTCTCCATAACCTCTTTCAGTCTCGCTACTTCCTGTTCCATTGCTCCTATGATTCCAACACATTTCATGATCTGTAAATCCTCTCTTTCAATATGATATCCCGCTGAATTTCACAGTTTTTTCCGTTCAGCAGTATCTTTTTCTTTTTCTACATTGTTCATTATAACAAATTTTATTTTTTATGGAAACTTTTTTTGAGAGATGCTATAATCGATAAATAAACAGAACAGGAGGTAACCAGAATGGTTTATAAGACAAAAGGCGTCTGTGCTCAGGGAATTGAGTTCGAGATCGACGATAATAAAAAAGTTCACAATATCAAGTTTACAGGCGGATGTTCCGGAAACACACAGGGTGTTGCACAGCTTGCAGAGGGAATGGATGCAGATGAAGTGATCTCCCGTCTGGAAGGCATCCGCTGCGGATTCAAACCAACTTCATGTCCGGATCAGCTTGCAAAAGCCATCCGCCAGGCATTGAACGAAGGCTGATCTCACATAATCTTATTTTGTATATCGGATTTATCATCACCCTGCGAAAAATTTCCGCAGGGTGATTTTATGATGATTTGACAAAATAATTGTTTCAATGTTATCTTTGTTATCCGGTTAAATATCTGTTCTGTCCCACTTGTCACACAGTGACTGGATATCTCTTGCAAAACGATCCAGATCTTTATTGGGGCAGCCTTCATTCTTCCGGATCACGGACATCAGGCGACGTCCCATAGCCAGCAGCTTCTCATATGCACGGGCAGCCTTGGTTGTTTTCGGCGAAGCAGTTGCCTTTACGATCCGAACACCAACAGCCTCATGGATACACCGGTTCTCCAGAAGATCATATTCAGTTCCACTAAAGGGTGCTGTTGCATCATACCCAAGCTCTTCTTTAAGCCTCTGGGCAAAAATCTCCGTCACCGTATCATCACCATGCGTAACAAATACGTGTTTTGGTCTCGTCTCAAAGGCTTTCGCCCATTCTATAAGTCCGTTTACATCAGCATGACCGCTGATTCCCGGCATTTTGCATATTTCAGCAGCTACCTGCACAGTCTCACCAAACAACTTCAGCTCCACAGCACCTTCCAATAATGCCCGTCCCGGAGTTCCGATAGCCTGGTATCCAACAAAAAGAATGGTATTTCTGGGATTCCACAGATTGTGTTTCAGATGATGTTTGATACGACCAGCATCGCACATACCGCTGGCGGAAATGATCACCTTGCAGTCCTCATCAAAATTGATAGCTCTGGAATCATCGGTAGTAACGGAGGTCTTCAATCCCTGGAAGGATAACGGATTGATACCTTTATTCAAAAGATCCATTGCTTCCTCATCATAGCAGGTATATGCATTCTCACTGAAGATCGTAGTTGCCTCATTGGCAAGGGGACTGTCTACATATACCGTAAAACCATCATGGCCGTGAACCAGTCCCTGTTCTTTGATCTGTCGGATAAAATACAGCATTTCCTGAGTACGGCCTACTGCAAAGGACGGGATCACCAAACTGCCGCCTCTGTCAAAGGTCCTCTGGATGATCTCTGCCAGTATTGCCGGATAATCCGGACGTTCTCCATGACTGCGGTCTCCGTAGGTAGATTCCATCACAACATAATCTGCCTCTCGGATATATACCGGATCCCTGATCAGCGGCTGATTGATATTTCCGATATCGCCGGAAAAAACGATCTTTTCTGTTTTGTCCTCTTCCGTCATCCAGACTTCAATACTGCTGGAGCCAAGAAGATGTCCTGCATCCACAAATCTTACTTCGATTCCCTCTGCCGGTTTGATGATCTTATCATATGGGCATCTGACGAAGTTCCGGAGCACACCCATGGCATCTTCCATAGTGTATGCAGGAATAAATTCCGGTTTTCCTTCTCTCCGCCCCTTTCGGTTTCTCCACTCAGCCTCGAACATCTGGATATGTGCGCTGTCACGAAGCATGATATCGCAGAGATTACAAGTTGCCTCTGTCGCATAGATCGGCCCCTGATAGCCTTTTGCATACAAGGCCGGAAGATTTCCGGAATGATCCATGTGTGCATGTGTCAGAAGCACAAAATCCAGATCACCCGGAGCCACCGGAAGCTCCTTATTTTCATAATAATCCGGTCCCTGCTCCATTCCATAATCCACCAGAAACTTCCGTCCTGCCGCTTCCAGATAATAACAGCTTCCAGTCACCTCATGCGTAGCACCGATAAATGTTATCTTCATGCACAAGCCCCCTTTTCCGTCCCACGTTCTGAAATTTCCATATCAAAAAAAGCTTGAAGGATCTCTCTGTGATATCCGATCGTCCAGAAACGCTGTGATATACAATTCCAAGAAGAAATAATCGACTTTTTGTTTATTAACGGTTTGTTATTGTATTTATTATACACGAAATATATGTTTTTTGACAGTCTTTTTGTGAAATATGTTTCTTTTTTCAAGGGGATTTTTTTAGATTTTTTGATATTATTCAGAATTTTTAGACATTCCCCAGCGAAGGTAATGTAAAGTTTACTGGATTTTTTATTTTTTTGGGGGAGTGGCATCGCTGGGGGGTGTGTTATTTTGTTGATTTATTATTTTACAAGAATACCATTGGTTAAGGTTGTGGTTGATTCTTTACTGCCATCTTTAGCTGCGTGATAGCCTCGTACACGGTAGTAATAACCGCTTGGCACGATTACTGTAATATCTTTAACTAAATTAGTTGCATTTTTTTTTGTAAAACTCCAACTTTTATATGTTGAATAAGTACCATTAACTTTTCGTTCTAAATACATGTTTAAATAAACTATATCGCAAGAGTGATGACACTGCGTAAGACCAGAAATAATCACTTTATTGCTAGCTAATTTCTTAATACTTGAATTTCCCAAATTTAAATTATTTCCACGTAATACGCTATAGGTTGTATCTTCTGCATAATCTGCATCCGTATCGGTTTCTACTGAAAAATCATCTGATAAGTTTTCTGCCATTACAGGAATTCCCAGCAACATACAACAACAGAATACTAAAAATACCGCCATTATTGTTTTCTTTATTTTCTCTTTCATGTATCACCTTTTCACCGCTAAACTTCCATTACAATAATATTACGATATATATTCTCCATAATCGCTTTAGAAAACTATATTTTTTATAAATTTTATAAATTCCTCTTTTTGCATTTTACCTGTAATCTGATAAAATATCGATTCATCTTTCCAACATGCTACATAATTTTCATTTGTATCTGCATCATCTTTTACTTTTTCAATATTTACTGTAATATTTTCATTCTCAAGATTTACCTTATCAATTACTTTCCCATCTAAAATATAAGCACTGCTTTTAGCTTCTTGATCATATCTTCCTATATATACCATTATTATATTTTCCCCATAATAATATTCCATTACTGCATATCCCGCCGAAGTACTCACATAATAATCTTTAAACTCAAAACCATCTGGACGATACATAAATTGTGGAACTTTTGCACTAATCTCTTTTTCAATATTATCTAACGCTGTCTGCTCATCTTCACATTCTTTCTCATTCGTTCTATCATTATCTACCACAATCTTCATATCATGTCCAACCCAATACCTCACAGAATCAATAAAATACCTCCTGTTCGCCTGGCTGGTCATGCTTGCGGCGAAGATACCGGCTGAGCATACAAGTACTGCTGCCGCTACGCGAGCTGCTTTATGACTTTTCTTTTCGGGCAGATAAACGATTTTTACATTCTCTTTATGATCATCAGTTTTAATACTGTCAGTTTCGTCTTCTTTGTAAACACCATCTGCTTTCAGTTTTTCTACAAGCCTCTGATAAGCAGCCTTTGCCTCCTCTTCTGTTTCTCCATCATCAGGAATCACTCCATCTGGAAACAGGATTTTTTCCATCTCTTCGGTTTCTTTTTCATATTCTTCTGCCAACCATTTTTTCAGTTCAGCATCCCTGAAATTTTCCATTATTTTTCTCCTGTAATCCTATCTTTCCTTGACAATTCCTCCGTTAGAGTTCATATTTAATGATAGTATATGACTATTCAGGAGGAATCCAAATGAAACACATCGTACTTACCGGCGGTGGTACTGCCGGACATGTAACTCCAAATATTGCCCTGATTCCAAAGCTCAGGGAGCTTGGTTATAAGATTTCCTACATCGGTTCCTACGAAGGAATCGAAAAAAAACTGATCGAAGAACTTGGAATCCCATATTATGGAATCTCATCCGGAAAGCTGAGACGTTACTTCGATCTCAAAAACTTCTCTGACCCTTTTCGTGTACTGAAGGGATTCAGCCAGGCCAGAAAGATTCTGAAAGAGCTGAAACCGGACGTTGTTTTTTCTAAAGGCGGTTTCGTTACGGTTCCCGTTGTGATCGCGGCCAAACGTTTAAAAATCCCCGCATTGATCCACGAGTCCGACATGACTCCAGGTCTTGCCAATAAACTCTGTCTCTCTTCTGCATCCAGAATCTGCTGTAATTTTCCTGAGACAGTCGCCAATCTTCCAGCTGACAAAGCAGTTCTTACAGGAACTCCGATCCGCCAGGAACTTCTTTCCGGAAATGCGGAAAACGGTCGTAAATTCTGTGGTTTCACTGCTGACAAACCGGTACTTATGGTTATCGGTGGTAGTCTGGGAGCTGCTTCTGTCAATGATAATGTCCGCAAGATCCTCCCTGAACTTCTGAAGGAATTCCAGGTTGTTCATCTCTGCGGAAAGGGAAAAACCGATGAATCTCTCAACGGTACTGCCGGATACGTCCAGTATGAATATATCCAGGACGAGCTTCCGGATCTGTTTGCCATGGCTGATATCGTGATCTCCCGCGCAGGCGCTAACGCAATCTGTGAGATCCGCGAACTTCATAAGCCAAATCTTCTGATCCCGCTTTCTGCAAAAGCCAGTCGTGGTGACCAGATCCTTAACGCTCGATCCTTTGAACGCCAGGGCTTCAGTAAAGTGCTGGAAGAAGAGGAGATTACAGAAGAAAAGCTTCTGGAAACCATCCGCCAGCTCTATACCGATCGTCAGAAATATACAGATGCTATGGCAGGAAACGGCCAGGTAGATTCCATCAGTAAGATCACTGATCTTATTGAAGAATGCGCCAGAGCCTGACTATATTTCCACAACAGCCATATGAAAACTCTGCCACTCCCTTCCGGGCTGGCAGGGTTTTCTTTTATTCGTATACTTTGCGAAATTCTTCCTGCAGCCAGCGCTTCGCTTTATATATCCTGTTATTGACACCACTTTTCGTCAGACCATATTCTTCTGCAACTGTTTCAACGGAAATCTCCAGATATTTGACCTGAATTAAGATCTCATAATTTATCGGCTGTTTCTTTCGAAATCTTCTCAGCACCATATACATAAATTCTTTCTTCTCTTTACGCAGAAATACCTCTTCCGCATCGACCGAATTCTGTTCTTCCAGAAATGCCGCAACTTCTTCCTGACAGACAAACTCATGCTTGGAGCTTGATTTCTTTATATAATCCAAAGCCTTATTCATAGATGCCCTCTTGATCAGAGAAAACATCATCTTTTCATTATCAATATTCAGGCCATCCTTTATAGTATACATTTTGTAAAGTACATCCTGACTGACATCATCAGCAGTACTCCAGTCATGGAGAACCCCATACGCATACCCTCTGGATATTTTTCGGTATTTAAGATAAAACTCTTCAAATGTCTGATTATTCATTTTTCCTCTTTAGTGGCTATTTGTCATTCTTTAATTTTCTTTAAGATTTCATCTCTCACCTCATCGCTGAGTTCTCCGGGTTTCCAGGTTAAACCAACACCATCTCCCTCATATCTCGGAATCAGATGCATGTGAAAATGAAACACAGTCTGTCCTGCGATCTCTCCATTGTTCTGCACAACATTAAATCCATCACAGTTCAGTGCATCTCTCAGCTTTCCTGCCATTTTTTTAGCCAGGATCATTGCTTTTCCGGCAGTCTCATCCGGAAGTTCATAAATATTCGCTGCATGCTTTTTCGGCAGGATCAATGAGTGTCCTTTGCTTGCCGGTCCCAGATCCAGAATCACGCGAAATTCCTCATCCTCATAAAGTGTTGCTGATGGAATCTCTCCATTTGCGATTTTACAAAATATGCAATCTCCCATTATTTTGTCCTCCTTGTTTGCAAAATTATTTTATCTATATTCTTATTTTGTCGTATTTTCTCGAATTTTTCAATACTGTTCTTGTTGATATTTGAAATTTCTGATGTTAATATTTTTTCGAGGTGATAATATGTGCAACGATACTACAGTCAGTAAATTGAAAAACGATTTTCATTATACACTTTCAAAATTTTCACATGAACTCCGGAATCCTCTGACTCTTATTAACAGTGGACTCCAGATGATCGCATCTGCACATCCTGAGGTCAAAGAATATGAGCACTGGGATGATGTTATGGATAATCTTGATTATGTAAAAGAACTTCTTGATGAACTTTCTGCATTTAATAATGCAGGCCATGTCAAAAGAGAAAACATTGACACCTGCAGCTACCTCCGAACGATCCTTTCCTCCATAAAACCTACTCTGGATTATCTGGAAATCACACTTGAAACAGATATTCCGGATTCATTGCCATCGATGGCTCTTGACCGGATCCGTGTCCGGCAGATGCTTCTGAATCTTCTGAAAAACGCATGGGAAGCCGTTCCTATTCCCGGAGGAAAGATTTCTTTTTCTGTCATTCCGGAAAATTCCGGCATCCGCATTGATATCCGGGATAACGGATGTGGAATCTCAAAGGAACAGCAGGCTACGATATTTCAGCCATTTTTTACAACCAAAGAATCCGGGACCGGCCTTGGCCTTGCTGTTTCAAAACAGATCGCTCAGGCACACAGTGGAGACATCACGCTTGAGAGCGCTCCCGGTCAGGGAACTGTTTTCCATATTTTTCTGGGATGATAAAGAATTACAGCGATCAGGAAACCACTCAACAAACCGCCTATATGCGCTACGTTATCCACGCCTTCACTTGCAAATCCGAAATACAGTGAAAATGCGGCCATGATCAGCATCTGTCTGACAGTCAGATCCGCCACTCTTCCTCTGTGCCGTATGATCACATAGATCATACCGCCCATGACTGCAAAAACAGCTCCGGAAGCTCCTGCAGATAAAGAAGCGTTTCCTGCATACATATCAAAAAACAAAGAGAGCATATTTCCGCCCATACCACCAAATATATAGATCAGAAAAAATTTTATCTTTCCTGTTACCGGTTCCAGTCTCTGGCCAAGCACAAACAGAACCAACATATTATTGATCAGATGCGGCGCACCAAAATGCAGAAACATACTGCTAAACATCCGATACCACTGTCCCTGTTCCAGGATCAGCGGTGCATAAGCAGCACCGCATTCCAGCATATGCTGCCCGTTCTCCGAGCCGCCGGTAAATTCCACCACAAGAAAGATCAGCGTATTTATGAGGATCAGTAAAACTGTCACAGGTTCTTTTTTTATTTCTTCCAATTCCGGCCTCTTTCCACAGCGGTTCCGGAAATATTTCCCATAACTCGCTGTTATAATCTGAAAATTCGAATTTATTTCATTATTTTAACAGATTTTCATCAGGCGGACAACCTACTGTCCCATGTTAATACGATACAAAACTGGATTTTTCGCTCTGTTATTTCAAAAAAATATAACGGGCCTGTGCAAAATCGACTTCATCCTCATCCTCCAGCAAATAATCTTCTCCTGTTTTCAGAAGCTGTCCATTTACAGAAGTCCCATTTCTGGAGTTCAGATCTGCCAGATAATATGCCCCCTCCCTTTTTCGGATCTTGGCATGGATCCTGCTGACAGTTGGTATATTGATCACTGCATCCGCCGCAGTTTCCAGTTTTCCGATCACTGTGATATCTCTTTCCAGATAAATGGTAGCCAATTCCCCCGGTTCCCGGCTTACTAATGTAGCAGGACCTTTGGATGCACCTGCCGAAAGAACTACTGTTTCACCAAATCCATCTAAAAAATCTTCCGCTTTTGTCGGGATATTTTTTTTGATCTTTTCCAGTTCTTTTCTGCTGTCATCGGCATTGCTCCCTGACAGCGTACCAGATTCTTTCTGATCTTCAGCATATACAGCTGCCTCTTTTTCCGCCGCACCATATTTCTGTTCAGGCACCGGCGTATCCAGTTTTTTCTTTTTTCCACAGACTTTTTTGATCAGAATATAGCTCAGCATCCCCAGTATCATTGCTGCAAGAATTCCCAGAAGAAAAATTTCTTTGCTTATTCTTGGAATATATCCGCCGGCCATTCCTGCCGTAATTCCCAGAAGAAGCACCAATGCTGCACCAAATCCAGCCACTGGCTTCCATATTTTGTTTGTTTTCCGCTTCTGTGAGTCCGCTGAAGATTTTTTCTGTTTTTCATTTCCGGACACACTGGCTCTTTCCCAGCCTTCCACCTGCCACAGACCCTCTGCTTTTTCCTCCTCTGTCATCCTGTTTTCTTCCTGGAGCACTGTTTTCTTTTTTTCATATGGAGAAAAATCTTCCTCGTCGCTGTTACATATTTTATATAACTCTTCCTTGATGTATTCCAGATGAAAGCTGTCCTCCAGTGCACGTCTGTATACATTATATCCCAACATGACCGCTTTTCCGTCTTCATGATCCAGCTTTGGAAGGATATACTCCGCAAGACTCTGAAACTGTTTCTGTATTTCCCCATGAAATCCCGGAAGATAACAAAATCGGACACTTTTTCTTTCCGCATCCAGATAGATATATTCCGGTTCCAGGATCAGCTGACAGGGATTCAAAAGATACTCGGACATTTCTTCCATGATCTGTATAAAGCCTCCCAGTATCACCTGAAGCGACTCCAGATCCATCTTTTTTTCCTCAAAAAGCGCAGTCATGGAATGCCTGGAAGTTATATCATAATACACCATGAATTTTCCGTCTATTCCCTGTATCCGACACTGAAGAAGATCCGGCACAGCATTGGCCACGATCATCCTTACCTGGTAAGAATCTGTATCGATTCTCTCATCTCCTGTCAGGATCAGATAATTATGATTCATATCTCTTTTATATTCCGTTCTCATTTTATGGCGTCACCTCTCCCAGCATATCCACAGTTCCTTTTACCTTGCGGATCCATCCCACAGGCCGCAGAGGCTTTGCCTTACCACTGACTTCCAGCTTCCATTTCTGCCCCAGGAACCCGGCAGGTACTTCCAGTCTGTAAGTTACTTTCACAGTTTTTCCTGCATTTGTCTGCATGCTCAGATTCTCTCCTCCCGGCAGCCCGATATCTCCCAGCATTCTTCCCTGTATATCCGCCTTTTCATATATGTTCCCTTTCTTTTTATATCCTTCCATACTGCCGCTGACTGCTGCCTCATAAGCTGCCGCAGTGAGATATGCTCTGTCATGTACAAAAAAATCCAGATACAGCACTCCGATCAGTATCATAAGCACCAGAGGCATGAGCAATGCAGCTTCTATTGTAAAGCTTCCCTTTTTTATTTTTCTCACAAAAATATCCCTCCAAAATATCCGATCAGCAGAAACGGTACAAAAGGAATTTCCTCACTTCGACTCTTTTTTAGCATAAGATACTCAATACCTGAGTAGATTCCGCACAACAATAATGCACCACAGAGGATCCCTGCCAGTTCTCCGGCTCCCAGCACAGAGCCCATTGTCAGTATCAGCAATCCGTCTCCAAATCCGACCATTCCTCCACTGATCAAAGCGATCAAAATTATAAATACTCCGATTCCCATGGAAATAATCCCTGCCGGCCAGAGAAGCCCCTGCCTGATCCGCCACAGGATCCCGCCTGCCAGAAATATAAAAAGCACCGGTAAACAGATTTCTTTTTTTCGGATATCTGTCCAGGTATTAATTACAAGAAGTACAGTCATGCAAATTTTTACACTGCTCATGATCTCTCCCTTCAGCCACATCGTCCGCAGGCACTCATTTCACCGGAAACCTCTGTTTCTTTCACCATCCGTACAGATCGTTTCAATGCGCTGCAGCTTTCCCTGTTATGAAAACGGTTACTCTTTTTTGTGATATATACCACTCCGGCCGGTTCCTGCCCACGACTGCACAGCTCACAGGCCTGATACTTTTCTCCATATGCATTTTTTAAAGCTTTAACCGAAGAGCCTGATATCTGCTGAACAGACAGATTCAGATAACTGCACCCCAGTTTTCTGTGATACACACTTCCTGATTCTGTCACATACACCATAGGCTGGCTCTCCACTGTATCCTTTCCATTTTCGTATACCACACCATTCCATGTATGGACCTTTATCGTATTGTGAAACCATATTTTAGGAAGCGGGATCAGACCGCCTATGGGCTGATAGGAATATACGTCCGGCAATGTGATCGTTTCTGTACCTGAACCGCCGGCACCATACGCATACATACCTGCTTCCTTTGCTTTCTGGCACAAGCCGGTCAGATGCTCCGTCTGTACCTTATAAATATCCATAAAAGAAAGCAGCGTGAGCACTCCGAAAAAAAACAGCGGCAAAGCCATCGCAGTCTCCAGGGTGAGACTTGCTTTTTTCAGAAAGGTGCACAGGGATACTTTTCCAGAAAGCGTTTTCCGGCTTATCGGGGAAAGCAGGAAAAAAGCTCTTCGAGAGCGCCTTTCTCTTTTTTGATCCAGTCTGTTTATCTGATTTTTATCTTCTTTTTCTTTCTGAAAAAGCATCCCTGTACACCTCTCTTTCTATTCATACATATACTGACGCGTAACTGTAAATATTTTCCGTCTGTTTGCTTTTACATCTGCAGATGCTTCCAGGGCAGTGATGCAGTGGTCCATCTGAAAACCCGGTCTTTTTCCCTTTTCACGTACAGAGCACTCGATCATGTCCATTCCTCTCAGAACTTTATCCTGTTTTCCTTTCGCCATAAGCAGAACCTGAAGATAATCCTCATAAGACATTCCATTCCCTGCATCCTTTCTTGAAGAATCCAGTTTGTCCAGGATATTGGGCAGATTACTCAAAGACAGCTGCCAGTCTGAGGAGTTTTTTATAAGAGGTACATGTCCTCCTGCAAAAAGTTCCCGGACATCCAGAATACTCTCCGCAAATGCCCAGCAAAAGATCAGTGCCGCTTCGATCACTGCTGCCGCCGGTGGGATCAGAAAACCTGATGCAATCGCCAGCGCCAGTGTTTCGACCTGTATCCGTTTTCCACCATCTGAAAGCAGATACGCCATGTTAACCCCCTGACGGATCACCAGAAGTTTTCCTGCCACGGACTTCAGATTTTCCCGATCACTGTTCTTCCCTCCAAGAATATATTCCACCTGATAATTCACCCCCGCCGCTGCCGGTCTTCGATAATTTCCCAGTTTCTTTAGCAGATACTGTCCAAACAATATTCCGGACGTATACGAATTATCGGATCGTATATCCGTATCCAACATTAGTCCTGTCTGTAGTTTTCTTCCGGATGTAAGGCTTTTTCTGTCTGTAACCGCATCCGATATTCCCCGTTCGGATGGTACTACCAGATCAAGAAGTCCCATTTTACGGACTCTTCTGATGATCGGAATAGGATTTTCCACGCTTTCATCAACACCACCGGTAAAATCATCCCCATTTCCTGCATCCGAAAAATCTCCCTGGTTTTTTTGTTGTTCCTGTTCTTTTTTTGCTTCTTCGCTCTTCTGCGCGGCGTCCGTAATAGCAGAATCATAGGAATCCAACGTTCCTTTATTTTCTGCCTGTTCTCCTTTTTTCTCTGCATCCTCTGTCTTCTTTTCCTGATCCTTCAGTTTTCCGAGAAGAGTCTGTACCCCCTGGCTTCCCAGAGTTTCACGCATATACTGAACAGCCTGCTGGTAAAAAATCTCGCCTTTTCCGTCGCTCAGAAGCTGATAACCATTGAATCCGCCCTGGAGAAGCTCCAGTTTCTGACTGTTCTGTTTCAATACAGGTTTCATATAAGTCTGAAAATCATCATATACAGAAGCCATATCCAGTTCTTCTTTTCCACCTGCATACAGTGCAAACAGCTCATAATCTTCCAAAAGCGTTCGGTCATACTGTCCAAATAAGGAATATAAGCCAATATCCATACTGTTAAGTATCTGTGTCCTGGCAGCTGCCATGCGTACAGATTCAATGCTGGCACACACAAGAGAAAGAACCAGGCTCAAGATCAGAGCCAGAAAGATCGTAATGCTGCCTTTTTTCACATTTCCTGCCAAGGGGTACCTCTCCTTTCCAAAACGAAAATATCAGCAGATATCACCGTTTTTTCTTATTTTCAGATCGTATTGCTTTGTTTTGTGATTTTTGTAAGGATTTTTTTAACAAGTGCTGTAAGCTGTTCCTTAAAGATGATGACCAGACTGATCAGAACCACCAGAATCAGGATGATCTCCACAACACCCACCGCATCCTCTTCCATCGCAAATTCTTTTACATACTTCCACATATTTTCATTTGTCACCTCACATTTCCTTTCTCTGTTCTCCAGTCCTACCCTCCGTAAAAGGAAAGGCATGCCGGCAGCATGATCACCGCCATCACCACCAGGAGCATCAAGACCATCGGAAGAAGCAGTTTTGTTGCTGCTGTATCTCCCAGCACTCTTGCTTTTCTTTTTCGCTCCTCCCAGGCTTCCACGGATTCCTTTTCCAGCAGATCGGCCAGATACCTACTTCCTTTCTGGAGGTTCTGGATCAGTAGTGTTGACAGAGTTTTATACTTTACCTGTCCGCACCGTTCTCCAAATCTCCGGTAAGCCTCTGCTTCGGAAATCCCACTGTCCATCTCATAACAGGCTACTCGGATTTCTTCGTAAGCCTCACGTTTTTTACCATCTTCTCTCTTTCCGTAATCCAGTGCTATTTTCTGGAACGCTTTTCTGGCAGTTAAGCCTGCCTGCACCAGAAGGGTAAATTTCATGATCAGTCCTGGGTAATCCATCAGCATCTGTTCTCTTCTTTTTATCTGAGCATTCTGTTCTTCCCGTTTTTTTGCAATGACAGCTGCTGCCGCTGCTGCCAGACCAAGAGCTGAAAGCAGGTTTCCTGTTTTGTCTTTTGGCTGCTCCCATTCAAGATGTTTTCCATTCCATTCATCTGGAAGATAATAGTACTGCGGATCGTTTTTTTTCTGATTATATTGTACGATCATGTCCTGCAGCTCTTTCTCGCGCTGCTGTTCTTCGCTAAGTTCTGTTTCCGGTTCTTCTTCGGATCCTTCTGTTTCTTTTTCCGGCACCTGCACATACAGGGAACCGGCTTCTTCTCCGTCTACAGATACTTTGAATTTCTCTTCATAAGCACCTGTCTCCTCTTTTTCCATACGGTATCCGGATGAATAAACCTTATCTCCGCCACTTTGAAATGTCAGGAGCATACCGATGATATTTCCGGTAAGCGCTATCCGTATAAACAGTTTCTTTTCTTCCGGATTTCCGGCTTCCGGAGGCAGCCGCCCCATTTTTCCTGCCAGAAACACCCCAAGGATCACCATAAATATCAAAATATGTATCCACATTATCCTCACCTACACTTCTATGTCTACAATCTTCACACCCAGCCAGTAAGACAAGCCATAGATCACCATGCAAACTGTCATGGCACAGATTCCGAAAGGATTCCCATAAAGTACATCCAAAAATCCCGGCGAAGTCAGTTTCAGATAGCAGATGATACCGGCCGGCATGATACTCATAACCATCTGTTCCGATTTCTTTGCGGCCAGCGTTGCCTCGATCTCTTTTTTTACCTCAATCTTATCACTAAGCATTCTGGCTACTTTCTGGATCACCTGCGTCATATCCCCGCCTGTTCTTTTTGCTGTATAAAATACTGCTGCAAAATTTTCAATATCTTCCACTCCGCTGCGTTTTCCCAGATCCAGGAACAGCTCTTCCACCGGAACACTCAGACGCAGCTGGCTTTCGATATACCGAAATTCATCCAGGATATCACTTCCCTTTTCATAAAGTCTCCCCAGATCCTTTACACTGGCACGCACCGCATTCTCCGCGGAATAGCCGGCCTGTACCGCCACATTCATGGCCGTCAGAGCATCCCGGAACTGGTAATTCAGCTCCCTCTGCTGCCGTGCAGTGCATTTTTTCCTCTGCATTTTCAGAAAAAGCACTGGTATTGGAAGCATAAACAGCAACACAGGAAGGCTCTGATAAAACAGATAGTCGGCTGCAGCGCATACGGCAGCTCCCTCCAGAAGATACTTTGCAGTCTCCTTCCCCGTAAAATGATACATCCTGTAATCTTTCCTCGTAGATCTCCATTTCTGATTCTTTCCTTTCCGCTCTTTCATAGTCTGATTCCTGCCCGTTTCATTTTTTCACAATGCAAAAGTTCTCCGGTTTTTACAAGTCCCTTTCCTTCTTCCCAGCGATACAGCGGCCTGGTCTGGATCTCTCCGTTTTCAAATCCACATACTTCTGTGATTTCCAGCAGCTTTCTGCTTTTATCCCGCATACGCCCGAGATGTACCAGAATGTCTACCCCGGAAGCGATCTGCCTTCGGATTGCTTCCAGGGGAAGATCGATCCCCATCAATGTCATCGTTTCAATTCTGGAAAGCATATCCTGACTGCTGTTTGCATGAAGTGTTGAAAGGCTTCCATCATGTCCCGTATTCAGGCTCTTTATATGGACTCCCTATGTTCCCATCATGCAGAAATACAATATCTTTACTTAATATACACTGTATATAACGTTATTATCTTGCCATTCCACAGTTGCAAAAAGAAAAGAGCGCCTTTCACAGCCCTCTTTCATATCGACTTTCTCATTCATTTGTCATACTCAACAGTTTTGCAACCAATGTCTCTAAACTTTTTCCCAAAAATGGGATAAAGTCTGGTATTGCACCAAATGCCATCCCAATTATTATCATTCGACCACATTCTCTTGCAGATTCCAATGCAAATCCATAACTCAAAACACCTGTCAGAATAAATATAATTGATAAAAAGTAAAGCAAAATATTTCCCAATATCATCGGAATTTTTAATAACCAGTGAATCAATGTCATTACTGCAAGAATTAAATATAAAAACACTTTTATTATGCACTTAACCAACATTTTTAATCCCTCCCTTTTTTATCTTTCCGGACAGCAAGAATCTTGCCATCCGGACTTCCATTTTTTTGCTATCCGGACTTCCACTTTTTTGCTATCCGGGCTGCAAAATTCTTGCTATCCAATACAGTTCATTATCCTTTCGTGTATATCATTTCCGTCAAAATCATCTCTTCTGCATCATGACAAAGGGTATTCATCCTCCTTGTCCATTCCATGTTGTCCTGCCTTTTTAATTTCTCTGTAATTCCTTGTTTCTCCATCATCAGTTTTACTAATTGTTCTTCTCTATCCCTTGCTTCTGCATCAATCTGATTCAAATGCTCGACAAGTTTTCCTTGTAACAACAATATTTGATATTTTGCCTTTCTGTGTTCCTGTAAATAGCTTTTACGAAGCATCCCATATTTCCCATAAGTTGGTTCGATATCTGTAAGTGCCAATTCTGGCAAATAATAATCACCACATAACATATAAGTAAGTCCATTTTTCTCATCATAAATTTCGTTCTGCATAAAATATTCTCCTTTTCTTCCTATAATTGGTCGTACATCTTCAACAGTGTTCCCTTTTTCATTTGACTATATTTCACCTGTAATTCTTCATATTTTTTCTGAAGACTTTCATATTCGTTTTTCGGAACACTATCGGATAATTTCTGTTCTAAACTCTTAATCCGTGCTTCCTGTGCTTTTGCAATAGCATCACTTTTAGGATTTCGCAATATCATTCCCTGTTGTTTTTCCTTCAATTCCATCATGACCTGTTTCACATTCGGATTATTATAGAAAAAACCTCTGGAAAGTCCTGTTAGTTTTGTAAGTTCAGCAACTGAAATTTTTATATTTTTTCTATACATTGTTTCAATAGCTGTTATTGCTGTTTCCGTCATTTCCGCACTTTTTTCTTTTGCCAGTGCTACCATTTTATCGTGTTTCTGCATTTTCCTTTTCCCTCCTGTATTGTGCTAATAATTCATTCATTTCATCTCGTACAGCCTTTGTATCCTCCGCTAATGCTTCGTTTCTTAACCGCCGATAATGTGGTATGGTTCGTGTATCCTTATGCCCCAACAGCCTTGCAATGCTATCATCATCTAATTTCATTTCTGTAAGTTTTACTCCAAAAGTATGTCTAAAACGATGTGTACGAAACTCAAAATAATTTCCATTATCATCCCTGATATCATTTTCATAAATCATGATATTTACATGATATTTCAGCATTGAATCTGTATACAATTTTCCATTATCTTGCAGAAAAATATATTCTGAATCTGGATGCTCCTTTTCTGAAACTTCTATTGCTTTTCTAATCAATTCTGCCAGCTGATCGCTAACTGGTCTTTTGTATTTCCTTGTTTTCTGCTGGATAATAGTTATAAAATAATGTCCAGATTTCTCAGATAAGCAATCCCTTCGCAAAGTCAACGTATCCTCTATTCTTGTACCGAGCATCTGATGTATTATTAAACATCTGCCTAACTGGGGCTTTAATTTTGTTAATGCACAATTAAATCTTCTGATTTCTGCATCTGAATACGCTTCTGGTAAAGCGTTGTCATATGCTCTGCAATCACTGGACAGAAAAAGGTTGCATATATTTCCTATTTCCAGTTCACGCCCAATTTCATCCAGCAGATTATCCAAGACAGACAGCTCTGTCGTGTAACTGACTGATGTAAGACCGGTATCCGTTTTTATATAAACCAGATAATCTTCTATCATATCCCTACTAATTTCTGTAAAGTGCTTTACTTCTGGGAATCGATCATACATGAAACTAGCAAACCGACGGAATCCACGCAATTCACCTTTTATACTACCCATTGCTTTTGTCTGGCAGTGGCTATACAATATTTTCTTTATTATCTCTTTAAATTCTTTCTGCCTGATCTCACGAAAATCTAATCTATATCTTCCACGAATCGGATTACTCCTTGGCACAATATCCAACTTTCTCATATCCCATACATCTTTTTCATTTTCTGGAATATCTGCTGTTTTACACTTCACAACATACTCATAATACATTTTCAGAAAAGAAATCTGAGCGCTACTTTGTTGCTCAACATTCCGCCTATCCGGTCTATTTCTTCTAACATACAGCGCCAATCCTTTTTTATATAAAAATGCTTTATAACTTCTCTCCAGTTCTTCCCATTTTTTATCAGTGATGCTGCTACAACTTGTACACTTCTCATTCAGAAATTCTTTCAACAGATCAAATCTGTAAATATCATTTACTACTGTTGATAATGACAAACGTCTACATCTATCATCGATATACCCATAAATCTCATCCTGCATCTTTTCATTATGAATCTCTGATATGTAGTACACCCTGTTTTCCTTCCATTTCAGTCCTGCCAACTGTTTTTCTGTAGCTTGTTGATAACAGTCATACGAAATCAAATTAATATTACCTTTCATCATCTTCTGCTCCTTTCAATTTAAATGACTGATTTTTAGAGAAATATTTATCTTCAGCCGATACAATACGTTCCGGCATGAAATCAATGTACTGTTTTGTCATATTCTCACTTGAATGTCCTAGATAATCTCGTACCCCTTGTATAGAAACCCCATTTCCGTACATTGAAGTTGCAAGGTTATGTCTGTAATCGTGTGCTCTAAAGATATAATCTCCGCAGGCAATCCCACGAACCTTACACTCCCGAATCATCTGATTTGAAAATGTCTGTCCATTAAATGCACCACCCTTTTTATTTTTGAATAAATACTCCCCATTTTTTATTCCGTACTTTTTTTCATAATCATTCACCAGGCCAACCAATAAACTGGGAACAGGAATGACTTTTTCTCTCCGCATTTTGCTTTGATATATGCGCATCCAATTCTCATTGCCTTGTGAATAAAAGGCTCCCGATTTTATTGTACAAACCTCGCTTTTCCTAATTCCTGTGCAAAACAAAATCAAATACATCAACTGTAAATGCTCTGGGAATGCCGGCAGCTCCTTAATCAGATGAGCAATTGTTTTTTCTGGAACACTTCTTTCATTGTGTTCTGAAAAACCTTTTTTTAAAAATCGTTCCGGGTAAAACTTCAACACTTCAATATTTTTCATTTTCAAAAACTGTAGAAATGTATGCATATGTGTGATATATCGGTTAAAAGTAGAATACTTAATATCGGACTTATCCAAAACAGACACATAACCCTCTATATCTTGTATCTCCAGTTCAGTTACTTTCTTACTCTGTCCATCCAGATATTTTAAAAATTGTGAAATAAAACTTATTGTATTTCGGATATTTGATAAAGACAGATCCGATATCCCGACCAAATATTTTGTGTATAATTGTAAATACCAACGATTTTCTTTTTCGTAAATATTAATAAATGAAAGGCTTTTAACAGGTGAACTGGCATTGATTCTCGATTTATCAAACTGAAACCTATCCATATACCAGATACACGCTCGCCAATTTGTCTCTGAATCTGTCAGAAATAACGTTCTTCTCGCAAACTCAACAATCTTAGAAGCCTGTTTTTTTATAATTTCCGACTCCTTGTTTAAATACAGATAAAATCTGTTTTCGTCTGCCTGTTCCATTTCTTCAATATCATCTATTCCGTACTTATCGCAAAACCGTATAAGTGCTTTTAATGGTTCTAAAAAATATCTTCGATGTCTTTGTACCTTATCCATATTCAGAATTTCACACAGCAATATTTTTGTCTGTCGCACCAACTGTGATGAATGTATCCCCGTTAAGTCCCATAACAAATCATTCTTATCGACCACCTGACGAAAAGATTGTGCTTTCTTCTTATTGGGGACATACAGCAAAAACAATTTGTCTTGCTTAAAAAACTCCTGTTCTACAGAGAAGGGATTTCCTTGTGAATAGACATCCGGCATATTTTCTATTTTTAAACGATCAAATAAGCTCAGTAATTCCGCTTTATATTTTTCTGAAATATCCTCTTTTTCAAGAGAATCCATATACATTTTTCTCGTTTCATAGTTAATATCTGCAGTACACTGTATATCTGTATACTGGAAAAATTTGTATAACCGGTTATAGTATTTTGCTTCTCCATTCGTAACTAAAGATATTTCTTCCTTTAATTTCTCAGATATTTTTTCCTGATATAACTTCGGAACAATTTTTAATACTGCCAAGGTAATCCCTCCTTCCTTTTACAGAAAATCTGCAATTTGGTATAAATCTTCATTATTTGAGTAGTATTGATCTGTCGCTTCTATCAATCGTTCATTATTTTCACCCAAGTATTTAATGGTAGTTTCAACTTTCTTATGCCCCAGGGCAAAACGAATGTCATTCAAATCCCATCCTTCTTTTCTTCTTTCCTCCGCAAAATAGTGTCGGAGCTGATGCGGATGGGAATTGATATCCGTTTTTTTGGATAGCCTTTTCAACATGCTATACACAGAATCCGCATCTAATGGCTCTCCTTTGTTTTTTCCAGTCAATTTTGTAAATAGATACTCCGAGTTCATCAGACTTTTTCGGTTATCAGAAATGTACTTAACCAAGAACTCAAAAGTTGTATTACTTAACAAAGCCATTCTATATTCTGCATTTTTTGCTCTTGCCAAGTTGGTATTGGATTCACGATACCTTACCCGAACCGTCCTTCTTTTAAAATTAATATCTTCGGTATAATGGATTCCCAGAATTTCCCCTAATCTAAGACCGGTTTCTGCCATCATTGCTATCAGCAATCGATCTCTATCATTCGAACAGGCATTTATCAGCTCCTGTATTTCTTCGGATGTTATTTCTTCCAGATTAGGTTCTTCTTCTTTGAAGAAACCTTTAAACGAATTCACTGCATTTTGATGATTTACTCCCATACTGTCAAAATACGATACTTTTTTTACTCGTAAGACTTTAAGCATTGGCAAAACATCTTCCAGTGCCAAAAACTGGTAGTATCTGAAGACTGCACCAAGATACATATTGCAGGTCTTATTACTCGTCTGTGTATTATGCTCAGTATGCTTTCCACTCTTAACCCAATACAAGAAATCGATAAAATGTTTATTCTGCTCTGAATAGGATAACAATGTAATCTCATCCAATCCTATCGTTTGCTCCTGCAGATAATTGTAATAATATGAAAGTGCGAAGGCGGCGGATTTTACAGTATTCGGAGAAGCATTAATCTGATCCAGATGCTTCAAATACTTTGATGGAAGGATTTCAATTTCTTCAATATCAGAAGTAATCAAAAAACGTGGTCTATTATCTTTCAAAACCGAAACAACCCTATATTTCAATCCACAGCCCTCCTTCCTTTCTTTTTGATTTGTTTGATTTCTTTGACTTCTTGATTTACATTATACACAAAGATGTCAAAATGTCAATTATGTTTTTGACTTCTTTGACTTTTAAAGGAATATCAATAAAGCATTTTTTGATTTCTTTATGTTTCAAATTGATTTTTAGGGATATAATTGATAAGATAAAATACAAGAAGTCAATTTATACAAAGTCAAAGAAGTCAAGAGGAGATTTGAATGAACGAATTTATATCAAATTCAGGCACACTAATAAATCCTGACAGCGTTTACGATCAGGAAAGATTCATCAATATACTTCAAATCATTTTACAGAAAAAAACACAAAAAGAATTATCTGAACAAACAGGCTTAAATAATGCAACCATTTCACGAATGCTCAACGGTGCCCGATCTGGAAGACCATATAAAAGCACTATTGATAAAATTGCAAAAGCCATTGATGATCCAGAACTTATCCAAGAATTATATGATGCAACGGGATATTCTTCTAAGAAAATACGGGAACGGAAAAAGATAATTGCAGACAATGGATTTTCTCTGGATCTCTCTACTGTTCAGGTGCATGAAAAATTTTTTTCTACCTTAATGCGTGGACTTTCCATGATGACAAGTCTGCATAAAGTTGAATGGACAATAAAATCCGGAACACCCAGATCATACGATTATTTAATTGAATTAAAAGAGGGAAATATAGATTATTGGTACATTAGATATGTAGATAGAATTATTTCTGATGAAGAAAGAAAAAAAGCCTTAACTGCCATTTATGGAGAATTTGCAAAATTGAAATTGGGCGGAAAAATCAAAGTTTCTTGCGCCACTCCTTCTTACGAAGATTATGATTATTTTGTTACAATTCCTCCATACCAATTAAATACAATAGCTTCAATTATACATTTTGATTCTGAACTGGAAAGATTTGCAGACGAAACCTTTTTAGAAACAGTTTTACCATTTAAAGAAAATATTCCTGTTAAAGATTTTTGTAATCTTACTGAACCACTGATACTATAACTTGTTGTTTTTATCACAGAGAGAGTTGCTTATGGCTCTCTCTTTTTTTACAGTTCCTCCTCTAATATTCTAGCTCATTATGGCAAATCATTTTTTAAAGCAAGTATCGCCTAGAGTAACTCAAAACCCAGTTTCTGGATTTTGATTCTCTGACGAACTTGATGGAGATTACGATTCCCCATACCCTCGATATCACAAAACATTAAATTTTGCTATTAGCTCAAAATAAATTTTCGCAGCTTTCTGTTTTTGCACTCATAGTTATCAAAAGCTTTTTATAACCATCTGCTTCTACCGGCTGCTGATTCAAAATTCTTTTATTCAAAAATGAATAAAAGTGAATTTCACAAAAAATACCCATCACAAAAAATGTAATGGGCACTTCTATTCATTATATTTGCTCCGACAAACAGGAATTTTAAATTTATTCTTGAATATATCTTTTTATTCCAGCTAATTCACAATAATTACCAAAACTACTATATTCATTTTCAATTATTTGTTTTTCAAATTTTCCACCATGAGCAACGTATTCATCAAACGATAATTTGTTAGTGTTAAGTAAAGAAGCAATTCGTTGTATATCAAGAATTATTTTATCATCTAAACACATATCTTTTTCTCCTTACAACTACCGATTTTCCCAATTCATCTTACCACTATTTCCATTTTTTGAGAACATAGCAAATACCCCTATATAATATTTCTCATAAGTTTCTCAATTACCCCAGAGCAAGATCCACCTGTGTTAAACAATATTGTCTTTCAGCCAAATGTTCTCTCATCAGGTTTTCATCTTGCTGGGGATTCCCCATACCCATTTTTTCTATTTATGCCGAGGTCTCAGTACGCACTAGAGCAAGATCCACCCCGGTAATACCATATCGCTATTTTAGCAATATGGCATATTCCGGATGTTGGAATCTTGCTGAGGATTGTACTCCCCAGTTCCTCACATTCAGCATAAATATGCACTTGGTTCCCCGAATTTCTTCGGTCACAACACAGGGAGATAAAATAGGCTAAACAGCCCGATATCCCTGTGAAATCACTATGTGATTAAAAAACAGCAAGGACAGGAAGTGTGTATACACTTCCGCAAAATTGCAAATTTTGGTTCCCTACCCAAAATTAAAAAATACAAAAAATGAAAAAATCACACTTGTCTCATGATTCAAATTTTTATATTTTTTGTTCATACCACTTTTTGTACTTATACTATTTTTCATATTTTTTTCATTCCTCCAAAATCAAAAAAGGACATCAACGTTTATTTGTTGACATCCTTCGTTTTGATTTTTTAAGGAATTTTTATTTTATCTGATTTTAAGAATGTTATTCGATACTAAAATTAAATTCTTGCCTGTCACTACATTCTTCAGATATTTCCAGACCGTCTTATGAGCAATTTCCAAACTATTCCTGCAACTTTCCCTGCTGTAATTCATCGAACAGCGCATGCGCAAGTGCACTCATGATTGCACGATATTTTCCAGCATCCTCAAACAGCTTTGTATATGTCTCTGTGCTTTCAATGTATGCTTCCTGAGCAGCATCATCGAATAACTGTGGGAAGATATTATTCTCAAAAATCTGTCTACCATCAGTCTGAGCCGATTTCATCAGTTTTTTATTATTCTTCAATTTCTGATGTAAGGCTGTAATCACAACCCTGTCACCTTCGGTAAATGCTCCCATATATTGCTCATTGATTTTCTCTATTACCTGTTCCAAAGGGCTAAGAGTTTCCACCATTTTTACTGGTTTCTTCAATTTTGCCGGATCATAAACACCTTTTTCTTCTTTCATAAGCTCAATAGAGCCTTCATATGTTTTCTCAAGATTATAATATTCAAGCCTTACTCTATCACCAAGAACAAATGGTATCGTCGGATCCGCAGGAACTATCTTTGCCAAGTAAGAACAGAAAATATATTCATTATGTAACGGTTTATCAAACATACGTGTGATCTGAGTAATATATCCATACCACTTTACAAACGATCTACATGTTTTACGAAACTGATATCTTTGTTCTTGATTTAAAGAATTGTATTTCTGCTGAATAGGCAACAAGGCATTAGTAATAGCAGCCTGCGTTTTATTTGCCTTACGTTTATCCTCATCGAAATAAATCTTATTTACCTTTTCAATATCTGTATCATCATATACTTTGAATCCTCGTAGCATCTTTTGAGTCTTATAAATCAAATCCGTATTGATTTCCTGAGACAGAGAAGTTTCCTGATAAAATGGCTGGAATGCCTTTAAGATATCATCTTTAGTATTTACAAAATCAATGATAAAGGTGTCCTGTTTATCTGGATGAGTACGATTAAGTCTGCTCAGTGTCTGAACAGCTTTTACATTTCGCAATTTTTTATCTACAATCATCGTATGGAGCAATGGCTCATCAAAGCCAGTCTGGTATTTCTCCGCAACTATTAGGATATTCCCGTCATCATGGAACACCTGTTTTGTCTGAGCTTCGCTCACTCCATTTAAGCTACTTTCTGTCCATTCTTTTTCGGTTTGATCATCTGGATCTTTGATTGATCCAGAAAATGCAGCCAAGATTTCCACATCGTTATATCCGTTTGCTTCTAGATATCTCTTTATTTCATGATAATAGCGAACAGCAGCTAATCTCGATGATGTTACAACCATCATCTTTCCTTTACCCTTAATCTTCTGCTTCGTCACGTTACGGAAAGTCTCAACAATAATTGCTGCCTTCTGCTGAATGTTATATGGATGTAACTCTTCATATTGTTTAATTACCTTTAATGCTTTTGACTGCGGAACATCGGGATTATCTTTTGTGTTCTTTGCAATCTGATAACAAGTCTTATAGGTGGTATAGTTCTGAAGAACGTCCAGTATAAAACCTTCTTCTATCGCTTGGCGCATGGAATACACATGATATGGATGAAATGAACCATCGTTCCATTCTGTACCAAACATCTCTAAAGTTTGCCCCTTCGGTGTAGCTGTAAATGCAAAGAAAGATAGATTCTTATGTTTTCCATGAGAAATCATTTCTTTTACCAAACGTTCATTATCATCCAAAAGTTCTTCTTCAGCTTTTCCTTCCAGTTCAGCATATTCTTTCAGGGCATCGGATACATCAGCAAGTGCTGTCTTAAGTTTCAATGCAGATGTACCGGTCTGAGATGAATGTGCTTCATCAACAATAATTGCAAAACGCTTATCCGTTGTATCATCAACTTCTTCATAAATCACCGGAAATTTCTGTAATGTCGTAACGATAACACGCTTTCCAGCATTCAATGCATCCCGTAAATCTTTAGAAGATTTCTTTTCATCAATAGCACATACACTACCAAGAGTATGATCAAATCCCGTAATTGTCTCCTGTAGTTGTGCATCCAGATTTCTTCTGTCTGTCACGATTACTACAGATGTGAAAATTGGCTCATTTGCATCATTATGAAGAGATGCCAGCCGGTATGCAGTCCAAGCAATAGAGTTGGATTTCCCAGAACCAGCGGAATGCTGAATCAGATAATTATGTCCCGACCCGTTTTCTCGTACATCAGCAACTAGTTTGCGAACCACATCCAACTGATGAAATCTCGGAAAAATTAAACGTTTCTTTGTAACATTTTTTCCATCTTTCTTTTCGGTTTTAACTTCAAAACTAATGAATTTCTGAATGATATCCAACAAACTGTCTTTCTGTAATACATTCTCCCAAATATAAGATGTTACATAATCATCATCTTTTGCCTGTGGGTTACCCGCACCACCATCATTACCGGCACCATTAGAGCCCTGATTGAACGGCAAGAAATAGGTATCAGCACCTTTCAATTCCGTTGTCATCCATGCTTCATAAAGGTCTACTGCAAAATATGCAAGGATACGATGATTCAGCCAAAAAGCAGGTTCTCTTTGATCACGATTATACTGCCACTGCAATTTTGCATTATCTACATTCTGCCCTGTAAGCTGATTCTTTAATTCAATTGCAACCACAGGAATTCCATTGATTGCAAGCATCATATCTACAGAATTATTATTCTGTTCCGAATAATGCCACTGCCTGATACACTGGCATACATTTTGGGAATATCTTTTCACAGCAACATCATTCAGTGTGGATTCCGGTTTAAAATAGCAAACCCTAAAATCCATTCCACGATGCTTGAAGCCATGACGCAACACAGACAGCAATCCATCCATCTGCACAGCATCTTCAAAACATTTATAAAACTTCTTGTATGGGTCAGAATTACATTGTTTCTCAAAACGCTGCCACATAATTGGCTGAGTTGCTTTCACAAACCCAACCAATGTATTAATATCCAACGCCATACCAAGAGAAGAAGCATATCCGGCATCTGTTGCCTTTTCATACCCACCAGCGGATGAGACAAGAAAGGCTTCAATATTCGATTCAAACTGTTTTTCATTTTCAGCCATAGGTTATACCACCCTTCTTTTTCCTGTCACAACTTCATAAATCAGTGACTTTTTGTATGCTTCCAGTTCTACAACCAACTCAAGTTTTTCATGAATCAATGCATCAAGCTTTTTACTTTCTGCAGTTATGAAATCTGCAATTTGTCTCTGTTCTTCAAGTGGAGGAAAACATATTCTCAAATTTTTAAAATAAGTCCAATATAATCGAAGGCGAAAATCTGCAACACCATAAGATAGACCACGAATTTTCTCTGTAAATATTGGTGTCCTAAGTAAAGCTTCAACATATCTAGAATCCAGTTCACACTTTGGTCTTGCAACAACATACGCTGGACTAACTAAACCTTCAACCTGTGCAGCTCCAAATCCGCCTTGCCATGCTCTCATCATATTATAAGCAAGATCATTGCGATGAACAACTTTATATACTGATTTATCCTCACTTCTTACAACTTTCCTTATGCGATCATCATCACCGACTTCACCTTCAGAAATTCCAGTATTAATAGAAACCATAAGAATTGGCAAATCTTCACGTCCAGTCTCTTTACTTTCCTCATAAAGAGTTGCAATTCGACGAATTTCCCAATTTGAAGGAATGGATTCTAAATTTTCAATAGTACTTTCTTTCATTTCTACATTTTTATCAAGCCCCTTAGTCACTGCTTCAAAAATCACAGCCTGTTTCAATTCCTTATATTCATCTATACTTGCCTTTACTTCTTCAATAATTTCATTAATTTGGGAACAGGTTTCATCCAAATAATCAGCAATAACTTGCTGTTCATCATAATCTGGTACAGCTACTTTCTGATGAAGTATATCATGCGATGATACACGCAAACGAATCTCCAAAATGCCATTTGCAAACTGACGTAATCTTTTCTGAAATGGTTCCGTTTGAAACAAATAATTCATATAACGAATATCAATCTGCGATTTTGCTGAATAAACATAATATACAGGACTAACACACCCTTCATATTTGGATAAACCAACAGAGCCAATCAAAATATTCATACTATTAGCAACAATAGTATTGGGATATACAACTTTATAATCTTCTAAATTCTCTTTTGACTTATTACCTTGATTCCCTCTTTCAGAATATGGAATAACACCATCGGTATTTGTCAAAGAAAGAATATTCATTGTTACAATCGGACTGTTTTTTTGATTTATTTCATCTAAACATGCATACAGAGGCCTGATATACCAATTCTTCGGAATAAGACCAACCCATTCAATACCTGTATCTTTCATTTCTTTTTCAGGATTAATTACTGTTTTCACAATTATTCACCCCCGAACAATTCATGCAATTTTGCCATCAAGCCCTTTTCATGTTCTTCGATACGTGCAGCAATCACACCTGACGGTTCAATCTTCTTATATTCATAGAATGTTCTGGTGAACGGAATTTCATATCCAACTTTCGTCTTGGACTTATCAACCCAAGCATGTGGATTATATGGAATAACCTCACGTTCAAAATAAGCATCAATATCTTCTGCCAATGGTACATTCTCCGTGTCACGCTTAGATGTATCTACCATCAGCTTATTTTTCTTCATCATAACGTTTCCATTTTCATCGAACTGAGGTGTTTCCACTACAATTTTGTTATATCCAAGGTCAACAGAATCCATAACCTTACTCTTTACAATGATTGCATTACCATTTTCTTCAATCCCTTTGTAAGTTTCATCCACATAAGCACCATACGCTTTAACAATCAGATCACGACAAGCTTTTGTAATATCAACATTCTTTAAACCAATATTCTTACGTCTGCTAGATGCACAATTTGATGCATCGATCAACTGAACCTTCCCCTGATGTGTTACAGGTTTATTTTTCATAACAAGCCAGATATAAGTAGCAATACCTGTATTATAAAAAGCATTGTTTGGCAACTGCACAATAGCATCAAGCCAGTCATTTTCTATCAAATATCTACGGATTTCAGAAGGACCAGAACCAGCATCACCATTGAATAACGAAGAACCATTCTGGATTATTGCCATCTGTCCATCATCTTTTAATTTAGCAAGTCCATTCAACATGAACAGAAGCTGTCCATCACCTTTTGCCGGTAATCCAGGTGCGAATCTCCCTGCTGTACCTTTCTTAAACTCCGCTTCAACTTCTTTTTCTTCACGTTTCCAAGGAATTCCAAAAGGTGGATTGCTGATAATATAATCGAACTTATACCCACTGAATTTATCATCAGATAAAGTATCACCAAACTGCATATTATTGGGGTCACCACCACGAATAAGCATATCCGCTTTTGCAATACCAAATGTAAACGGATTAAATTCCTGACCAAATACAGTAACATCAGCATCCGCATCCATCTGTTTCAATCGTTCTTCCATACAGGTAAGCATCTGTGATGTCCCCATTGTCATATCATAAACTGTTTTGGATATACCATCACCTGTAAAAGCATAGTCATCTCCAGCCACAAGAAGATCACTCATCAGATAGATAATATCACGACTTGTGAAATGAGCTCCGGCTTCTTCATTATATGACTCAGAAAATCTACGGACTAAATTCTCAAACACATAACCCATGTCTACAGCACTGATCTTCTCAGGAGAGAAATCGCCACGATCAGTACAAAAATCAGAGATCACCTGATATAAAAGACCTGCTTCTGACATATGCTTAATCTGAGAATCAAAATCCATACGTGCAAGAATATCCTGTACGTTATCAGAGAATCCATTCAAATATGCCTTAAAGTTATCGACAATATTTTCAGGATCGGCAAGCAGTGTCTTAAATGTAAACGGACTGGTGTTATAAAACTGGTAACCTGAAGCTTTCTTTAAAAAACCATCTTTTACAGCCAGTTTTTCAACTTTTTTGTATGTATCCAAAACTGCCTGATGTGTAGGCAACAGACAATCGTGGAAGCGTTTAATTACTGTCATAGGTAGGATAACCAAACCATATTCATGTGGTTTATATGCCCCTACAAGATCATCAGCTACAGACCATATCAAGGCCGCTGTATCATTGGAATTTTTACTAACGTTTGTAATTAAATCATTACTATTCATTTTTTCCTCCATAATCATAAGCGTATACTGATTTACACAACATACGTTCTAAATTCAGACCCGCTATTTTTTCAAACTCATCCGGAATCAGATAATCATTCAGAACTGTGCGAAATTCTCATCTGTTCTCTATTATTTATTCGATCCTGAACATATCTTCTTTCTCAAATATTTACCCAAAATATTATAGTTACAGTATACCACGAAGCAATAAAATCGTGTTGGCGAAAATACGAATAAAACTGCATCTGCTATATGATTATTATCATTCCGGTTTTATCCTCTTATCATTATTCAACAATCACTTCTTTGGATAAATCATAGGAATATTGATAAACGATCATATTATCCTTAATTTCAATATATACACTGTGCGCTTCTGTCAATAAAGAATTCCATACATCAACCCATTCAGGTGGAGTAGAATCCAAAAACCACATTTTATCAAAGGCAAGTTCGATAGTGCCCCATAGATCATCCTTTTTTTGTTCAGTTTTTATATTCATACCCATGTGTTCTGCAATCTCCAATGCAGCCTTTTGCAAAAGTGTAAACTCAACAATTTTCTTAGAATCAGGGATTTTCTTATGTTTTTTCATACGTGCTTCCGCTTTGCGAATAAGTTCCTTTACCTCTGCTTCATGCCGGTTTTTTTCTTCCAATTTTTCTTCTTCTGTCATTTTTGCTTTTTCTGCTTCCAGCTCCCTTTTTATTTCTTCATCTTCACGTTTTGCAATATCAAAAAATCTCTTTTCAATCAACATATTCTCCACCTACCCATAAAAAAAAGAAACAGTCAACATTTTCGTTACAACTGTTTCCTTTATTTCTGAAGTCCTCGGAGCATAGCCATTACTACCGCTTGTTCTTTTTCATCAAGACCGTCCCAAATCTTTAAGACCTCTTGTTGTGACTCAGATAAATTTACCGGAACATCTTTTCCCGCAAAGAACTGAGCCATTGTTACTCCCAGTGCGTCACATATTTTTTCCACAGTAGGCATTGTTGGTAGACTTTCTTTAGCAATGATTTTTCCAATCGAAGATTGAGATATACCTGTCAGCTGTGACAGCCGATATTTACTCATATCACGTTTTTTGCACAAAGCTACAATATTGTCTGCAATATAATCCTCTGTACGCAAGTAAATACACCTCTCTTCCGATAGTAGTTACCTTCATTGTACCTACAAATCGGCAAAAATATTAGAGATGTATCTTGCAAGCATTTACTAAGGGAAACAGAAGTATTTGTCCAAAAAAAATAGCACTATATGATATCGTACTCCATTGCTGTCAATCTACTGTCTAAGCGCTCATATTCTCTTTGTACCTCTTCAATTTTATCATATAGTTCCATCACTGTCGAACCTTTTATCATTTTATTTTCTTGGCACATCTGCCGGAACTTTCCTTTGTACTCCCGCAGTATTCTTCCTTTTTCCTCTAATCTCTCCAGTGCTTTGATTTCCTCATTATCTGCCATGTATTTTCCTCCCAGACATAATTTTTAATACATAAATGATAACC